>Ga0182018_10001433_pt1 | contig 27171 bp, 21 predicted proteins | sample 812P2MmetaG_FD_120490 | JGI IMG/M metagenome (GOLD analysis project Ga0182018, IMG submission 120490) | Permafrost microbial communities from Stordalen Mire, Sweden - 812P2M metaG | ecosystem: Environmental > Terrestrial > Soil > Wetlands > Permafrost | place: Sweden: Stordalen | collected...
CCGTCAATCTTGGACCCCAGGCAGCCGGCAGCGGTACCTGGAGCTGGACCGGTCCCTCCTATTCAGCAGCCACGCAGCAGGTCAACAACGTTCCACTCAATTCGCCCAGCAACGTCTACACCGCTACTTTCACCAACGCGTCGGGAGTCACCAGCACGCAGACCTTTACCATCACCGTCTCCCCAAGCAGCATCACTCCCTATATCCAGGTCAACGGAATCTGGCAGGCGGCGAGCAGTGCCACCGTGCCCGTCGGCAGCGCCGTCAATCTTGGACCCCAGGCAGCCAGCAGCGGTACCTGGAGCTGGACCGGTCCGTCGTATACAGCCAGCACCCAGCAAGTCAACAACGTTCCCCTCAACTCGCCCAGCAACGTCTTCACGGCAACCTTTACCAATGCATCGGGGGTCGCCAGCACGGAGCAGTTTACGATCACTGTCGCTCCGACCAGCATTACTCCCTATATCGAAGTGAATGGGGGAGCATGGCAGGGGACGAACAACGTCACGGTGGCCATCGGCAGCAGCGTCAATCTTGGACCCCAGGCGTCCGGCAGCGGAACCTGGAGCTGGAGCGGTCCCTCCTATACAGCCAGCACGGAGCAAGTCAACAATGTTCCACTGAATTCGGCCAGCAACGTCTACACCGTGACTTTCACCAACGCGGCGGGAGTTAGCAGCATGGAACAGTTTACTATCACCATCGCCCCAACCGCGATCACTCCCTATCTCCAGGATTATGCGCAGAATGGGGGAGCATGGCAGGCGAGTGCGACTCTCACTGCGAACTACGGGGACACCGTCAACCTTGGACCCCAGGCGTCCGGCAGCGGAACCTGGAGCTGGAGCGGTCCCTCCTCGTACTCAGCCAACACCGAACAGATCAACAACATTCCACTGAATTCGGCCAGCAACGTCTACACCGTGACTTTCACTAACGCAGCGGGAGCCATCAGCACGAAGCAGTTTACGATCACCATCGCGCCCTCCACCATTACTCCGTATATCGAGGTCAACAATGGAGCCTGGCAGGGAACGAACAATGTCACAGTGCCCTCGGGCAGCACGGTCAATCTTGGACCCCAGGCGCCCGGCGGCGGTACATGGAGCTGGAGCGGTCCCTCGTTTACAGCCAGCACGCGGCAGGTCAACAACGTCCCGCTGAGCGAGGGCTCCAACACTTATACGGCCACTTATACCAATCCGGCTGGAGTCCAGAGCACGGAGACGTTTGTCATCACCGTCAACTAAACGGCGATCGCACGTCAAGAGCCTTGCCACGGAAGCTGTTGCCTCACGAAGAAGGCAGCAGCTTCCAGGCCGCATCTGGGAACCTTTGTCGTCTTGCAGCACCCACTGAGCTACCGGCGTCCCTGCGGCATCAATCGTGGGCGCTTTCATCCCTGAGACTGCCCGCTCGCGGAAGATTGGCGTCTCCTCCGAAGTCCTCCATCCCCGGCGAGGATTTGCACAGGCACTCCCTGCACGGATCAATTTCTCTAGCTCTTGCGATTGATGCCCCAGGGGAAGCTACCAGCCCAAAAGAAAAATGCGCCGGTTGTGCAACCGAAAGTCCTGCCCCGAAGGAGGACGCGACGGCAAATTCCCCATACTTTGCGAAGCAGATAAAAGAGTTCCACGATACCGCTTCTGACCCTGCGGTAACTCCCACCAAAGTGCATTTCTGCTGCGCCCGCAGTCCCCTCCAGGACACGACCAAAGATTCGTTGACGCAAGACCGCTCCTCCTTGAGTATTAAGCAGAAGTTGTTCGCTGCATTGTGGTCAGTAAAGGTTTCTTCCCCCAGCGCACGGGAACCAGAATTGACCGTCACCTGCGCCTAGACCGGTGACGAGTACTTTGTGATTTCCCCTGAGGTGTTTCTAATGCCTGCCAAATCGCCCCGCGTTTCTGTTCGTCGCTTCTCGTCTTCGCGCATCTTCTCGCTCCTGATCGCCAGTTGCCTCTGGATCGTGCCGGCGCTGTTGCTCGGACCCGCCGCTGGCGCCCTTGCCGCCGATACCTATACGGTGACTGTGCTCACGGACGACTATGGTGCCGGATCCGGTCTGAACGGCACTCCGGGCAACTGCCCGGCTAACGGCCTCGGTACGAACTGCTCTCTGCGCGACGCCATGACCGCAGCCAATTCGGACCCGGGCAGCGATGTCGTATTTCAGACAGGCCTCTCGGGCCGCATTCCCGTGAGCTTTGTGCTTCCCGAAATTGTGGCGAACATGACCGTCGATGGCGGATCAGCGATTACCCTCGACGGCCAGAACGGAACGACGCCCTTTGCCGTGTATAACCCCCAGACCGCCACGCCCATCAACGTCACCATTCAAAACCTGACTCTGATGAATGGCAACGGCCAAAGTCTCGCCGCGACGGGCGGCATCCAGAACCAGTATTCCAACCTCACCGTGAATAACGTCGACTTCGTGAACGTCACGGCCGGCAGCTCCGGGTACGGCGGCGCCATTTATAACAACGGAACTCTGGCCGTCAATAACTCGACTTTCATCAACTGCACCGCCAATAATGGCGGCGCCATTTACAACGACACCGGCGGCAACCTGACCGTCGACGGCAGCACCTTCAACAAGCTTTACGCCACTCAGTCCGCCAGCATCTTCCAATACAGCACGACTTTGCTGGTTGTCACAAACAGCACCTTCACCGGCAATACCGCCATTTATGGCGCCGGTATTTACAGCATCAACAACGCTAACCTGATCGTTACGGACAGCACATTTTACGGAAACTCGGCTGAGGATGGCGGCGGCGTCTCCTACACAGGGACCACAGGAACGGTCGTCACTCTTGAGAATAACTTCTTCGCGGAAAATAACGAGTGCTATGCCGATCCTGGTGCGCCGCTATGCCCGACCAACGGCCAGAATGGCAACTATGTAGGACCCAGTTCCTCCACGACCCTGGCTGCTGTCGGCCTGCTGCCCCTTTCCAATTATGGCGGCCTCGCGCCGACCTTGCTGCCGATGCCCGGTAGTCCGGGGATCTGCGCGGGCCTGGCCTCCTATATTCCTGCCGGCGTGACTACCGACCAGCGCGGCTTCCCGATCAATACCTCATGCGTAGATGCGGGTGCGGTTCAAACGAATTACATCACGGTCGCCAGTGGCGCCGATGATGCCTCCGGCATTGCAGCGAACTGCCCCGGCGCGGCTTGCACACTGCGCGATGCCGTCGCGGCCGCTAACGCTGCCGGCTACGGCGATATCGACTTCGCCAACGGCCTGGCCAGTATCGCGCTCGCATCCGAAGGACCAACCGCCGGCGCCAATGTCAACATCGTTGGGCCCGGTGCGGGTTCCCTGACCGTCTCCGGCCAGAGTTCCAACGTGATCCTCGAGACTTCTGGCGGAAGCGACTCCCTCTTTGGGATGACTTTCGCCGGCGGCAATAACACCGGAAACGGCACAGGCGGCGCTATCGATAACCTGGCGAACCTCACCCTGAACGGGATGGCCTTTATCGGGAATTCCGCAGCCACTTCGGGCGGCGCTATCTACAACGGCGGCTCCGGCTCGCTCACGGTCTTCGACAGCACATTCGCCAACAACACGGCTCCCGACGGCAGCGCAATCTACGACAACAGCGCAACCGGAGGCCTGCTGATGAAATACAGCACCTTCGCGGGCAATACTGCCTCTGCCGACGGCGCCATCTACAGTGGCAGCGGCGCAGCGGTCAGCGTCTTTAACAGCACTCTCGCCGGCAACACCGGTGGCGGCATCGTTATCGGCGGCGGTTCTACTCTGACGGTAGAGAACAGTCTTCTGGGTGAGAGCGGCGAGTGCTCCGGTTCAGCTGCCTGCCCCACTACAGGTACTCTGGGCAACGTCGTTTCTCCGGCCAATGAAACTGCTGGCATGCCGGCACTTTCCGCTCTCGGCAGTTACAGCGGGACGAATGCCCTCTTCTCCACTCCAACCATCCTTCCCGAACCGGGCAGCTCGGCCATCTGCGCGGGCTCGTCAGCGCTGATACCCTCCGGCGTCAACACCGACCAGCGCGGCTTCCTCAATGAGAACTACACCTATCCCGGCTATCCCTACACCGCCCCCTGCTTCGACGCTGGCGCCGTGCAAACGAGTTACACATCCGCGCAGTTTGTCGGTGCTCCCTATACCTCCGCTGCGAACGCGCCCGGAGCAACTCCGCCCGTGATCGTTTCGGTTACGGAAAACGGCCAGAACATTGGCGGAGTGCCGGTAACGCTGAGCTTCACTGGAACCGGAACTGCCTCAGGACTGACGGCGACCACCGCCGAAGGCACGGGCGCGACCTTCTCCAGTCTCATGGTCACCCAGGCCAGCGGCGCATCGCCCGATACTCTCTCAACCACCATTCCGGTTGTCGGCACTTACTCGCTCGCGGCCGGCCCGGCCAACCTGACGGTCTCCGCCGGCAAGGTGACGCCAACCATTTCCGTCTGGCCAACAGCCAGCTCCATCGTAGCGGGTGAGACGCTGTCTTACTCCTCGTTGTCGGTGGGCACGGCCTCTGTGTCAGGCACTTTCGCTTTCACCAGCCCGTCGCTGGCTCCCGGCGCGGGAACCACCTTACAGAGCGTCACCTTTACCCCAACTGACACTGCGGACTACAACTCGGTTGTAAGCACGGTCATCGTGGCCGTCAACCCGTACGCCCTCACATGGTCGTCGCCTGCGCCGATCACCTACGGCACCGCACTCGGCACAACCCAGCTGAATGCCACCGCCCCTGTTGCTGGTACCTTTGTCTACTCGCCAGCCGCCGGCGCGGTCCTGGGCGCCGGTTCGCAGACTCTTTCCGTTACCTTCAAACCGACCAACACATCCATCTTCAGCGCGCTCTCCACCTCTGTGGCGCTGACGGTGAGCCAGGCCACGCCCACGATCAGCTGGACGACGCCGCCGGCTATCGCCTCCGGAACCGCGCTCAGTTCAACCCAGCTGGGCGCGACGGCCAGCGTAACCGGGACCTTTGCTTACTCCCCGGCTGCAGGCACCATCCTGGCTGCTGGATCAAACATCCTGTCGGTCACCTTCACTCCCACCGACAGCACCGACTACAAAACCGTAACCGCCACCGTCAGCCTTCAGGTCAACCAGGCCACAGCGCCGTCCATCTCATGGGCGACGCCGGCAGCCATCACCTACGGCACGGCGCTGAGCTCAACCCAGCTCGACGCAACGGGCAGCGTGGCGGGGACGCTGACTTACAGCCCAGCGGTCGGAACCATACTGACCGTCGGCTCTCAGAAACTGACCGTTACCTTGACGCCCACCAATAAGTCCTATCCGACGGTAACGGCGAGCGTGTACCTCACCGTGAACCAGGCCGCATCGTCCGTCACCTGGGCGACGCCGGCAGCCATCGCTTACGGCACAGCGCTGAGCTCAACCCAGCTCGACGCGAAGTCCGGCGTGGCGGGGACGCTGACTTACAGCCCAGCCGCCGGGACGGTGCTGACCGCCGGTTCCCAAAAGCTGACCGTCACCTTTAGCCCTACCGATAAGACCGACTACACGACCGCGACGTCGACCGTGTACCTTACCGTGAGTCAGGCTGTGCCCACCATTACCTGGGCAAACCCGGCCGCGATCAGCTACCCCACCGCTCTCTCGGCGACGCAACTGGACGCGAAGGCGAGCGTTTCCGGCACCTTCACTTACTCGCCGGCTGCCGGAACCGTACTGAGCCCCGGTACCCAGACCTTGTCCGTGACCTTCAAGCCGTCCGACACCGTCGACTACACCAGCCCAGCCGCAACCGTCAAACTGGTGGTCAATGGCTCGACGGTAACGATGGGAGTCTCCAGCGGCACACAGGTCTACCAGACATGGACTAACTTCGTGATGGGACCGACTTACACTGGATCGCGCGTTCCCACCGGCACGGTGACGTTGTATGACAACGGCGCCGCGGTCGTCACTGTGCCGCTGCTCAGCAACGGACTTGCCTACTGGACGACGCAGGCGCCGTTCAACGCGGGCATCAACAACCTGACTGTGACTTACAGCGGAGACGCCCACTTCCCGGGCGGCACATCCGCGGTCGTCACCATCACCGTTCTTCCTGCGCCGGTCAACTTCCAGGCTTCCTGCTGGGGGGCGTATTCGCCGACGACGGCTTATCAGTGCACCACCAACGTCAGCGCGAGCACCACCACCGTGCCCGGGGGCCACATCACTTACAGCCTCGACGGCGGGGCGCCAGTAAGTGTGCCGATCGTCAACGGCAACGCGCCCTTCAGCATTCCGGGAACGTTCAAGGCCGGAACCCACAAGCTAACCCTGAACTACCCTGCACAGGGTAACTTCGCAGCTGGGGGTCCGCTGGTGGAGACCTTCACCATTCAATAGCAACAGGCGGAGGCATAGCGGCTCAAACCTCCGCTCGTCGCAACTTAACCTATTCCCACGGGCGAGCCCCTCCAAGAGGCTCGCCCGATGTTTTTTTGGCCTGATCGTCCGAAGCCGAATCCCTTTCCCCCCCGGCTCCTCCGGCCACCTACCGCTCAGGTAACCAAATCAGGGACACTCCCTCCCTGAAAGTGGGATACCAGCGTCCCCGGCCCCTGCCTATAGTCCGATTAGATTTTCACCCCGGAAAGAAACGGAGCCGCCCAGCCTCCTCGCCTCTCCGTGGGACAGTGATCATGGTGCGTCCTGATATGAGAAAGCTGTTGTCTGGTCCTTCTGCTTTGGTCTCTCCGCGTGTGCTGCTTGGCGTGGGCCTCGTACTCGTGACCTCTCTCTTTGGAGGAACAGGATGCGGCCTTTCCTATTCGCTGACCGGCCTCAACGTTGAGCCCACTGCCGGACTGACCTGCGTAGGCTTCGACATGACTGCCCAGTTCAAGGCTTATGGCACCTACACCGAGGGCGGACACACCTCAAGGATCGAGGACATCAGCGATCAGGTCAGCTGGTCCGCTTCCCTGCCTCAACTCGCGGAAGTCAGTACCTCAGGTCTGGCAACCGCCGCCACTGGCTTTGTTGGCACCACTCCCATCGTTGCCACGACCACCGGTGAATTCGGCGACCTGACTTCCGAGTCCAGCCTTCAGGTCTCCACACAATGCGTCCCCCCGTCGTCGCAAATTGCGCACCCCTTCTCGCTTCACATTGTTGCTGGAAATCCAAGTCTCACCGTTGGCAATATGCTCCAACCTCTCGCCATCGCGACCTACCCTGGCGCCGGGCGCACCGCCGATCTCTCCCGCCAGGCGACCTGGTCATCCAGTAACACCAGCATCGCTAGCGTCGACGCCAACGGCGTAATCGCAGCAGTGGCTCCCGGCGATGCCACCATTACCGCACGAGTCAGGACCCCGGACGGCGACATCGTTTCCGCCGCTCAGACCATTCACTTCCCGGCGAATGGCCAGGACCAATAACCAGAGTTCGACCCGCACCGATAAGTGAAACCGCGGGTTTGCGGAGCGTCTGCTAAACAGCAGACGCTTTGTGTTTTGGGTCGACTACCGCTCCCACGGCGAATCCGAGAAAACCCGCGACGACTTCCGCGCTCGGACTGCGGCCCCCAATACTCACACCCGGCGGGTTCCCCCCGTTCCCCGAGAAGGGGGGGGGTAACCAAAGAGGTACAGCTATCTAGCTAATACACACCAGGTGGTATTGACAGTAGTTGGCTTTCGATACACTGGTTCTCCTGTGGAACGGAACGAACCCATTTACGCCCGCGATCTGTACGAAGAATTGACAGATCGCTTTCGTGCATATGCCGAGAAAGCCGAAATCACCCTAACTGGCGGAGGCGTCCAGTGGAGATGTTCTGCTCAACGGGGCCCGCGATCCTGCTGGGTGGGTTGCTTCGAAGTGGGAGGTCCCGAGTACCTCACTTTTTTCGAAGAGGAGGGAAAGAGGATCGCTACCGGGCGAACCCCTTTGCGCCCGGAAACCGTGAATGCCGTATGGCACTGGCTCGAAGGCGACCCTCTCGATGAACTGTATCGGCGCTTCTGCTTCGTCGACTGGGAGAAGCGGCAAATCCTCGCGATCCGGGAATCTGTGCTCAGCAGCGCTCCTGATATCGCGGCGGCCGCCAGCAATGTACTCAGCGTTACCGGCTCTGGAGTATCCCACCTCTGGTTTCACACCGACAAACGATCGGTCCATATTCACTTCGCTTCCCGGCACGAATTTCCCCAGGCCGTCTTCCATTGGGATCACAGTGAGCTGTTTCGGTTCGATGCGGCCGACAAGCGCTCCCTCGCCGCAGTCCTCGCGCGATGGCTTGCCGATGGCGCTCCGCCCTCCAGGCTCCGTAAAGAATTTCCCTGGCTTCAAATCGGTCCCCTCGCCGACTACTACGAGAGAGGCAATCCGGTGGAAGGCGAATTCATCGAGAGCTGGGATCAGACCGCGCGCGTCTATGAGGGCTCCCGCTTCCCGCCCAGAAACCTGATCCTGCCCTTTATTTCCGACCTCCGGCGCGCCGGATACGACCGCAAAATGCGGGCCGGCCAGTCCGTATGGTCCCTCATCATTTCGCGCTCGCGCCGCCCCCGCCTGCGCCCCGAACAACCTCTCGTTTCCTTCCAGTTTCGCGAGAACGCCATGGAAATCTTCTCCCGCAGTCCCGACGAACAGCGCACTGCCGTCCTTCCCATCGAGATGTCGGCTACCGTGGAACGGGTCCTCTCACGGCTCGCCGAGCAGCCCATCGATTAAAGCGTCCGATTAACGGATCCGACTAGCGGATCCGACTAACGGCGCCTGCTGGATCGGACCCCGCCGCCTTTGTTCCCCGTTGAGCCGCTCCACTTGGCCTGCGCTCCCGCGCGCGGCATATACTTACGTCTGCTGTTCCGCCGCAGGAGATATGGATGTCGTTATCGCGTCGTGAATTCTTAGAGAGCCTGGCGGCAGCAAGCGCTATGGCTACTCTGCCCTGCACTTCTTCCTCACTTACTTTCGACTCCGTGCCCGCCAGCTGCCCTTTCCGGCTTTCGGTCATCAACGACGAAATCTCCCAGGACTTCGACCACGTGTGCTCGGTCGCCGCGCGCGACCTCGGCCTGCACTGGATTGAGCTGCGCAGCATGTGGGACAAAAATGTCACCGACCTTGACGCCACTCAGCTCGCCGAAGCGCAGCGCATCCTCAAAAAATATGATCTCCGCGTCACCGATATCGCCAGCCCTCTGTACAAGGTCGACTGGCCCGGCGCGCCGCGCAAGGACGGCCAACAGCGAGATCAGTTCCACGCCGCAGGCAATGATTTCGGCAAACAAGATGCGTTGCTCGAGCACTGCATCGAGCTAACCCGAACCTTCGATACAAATCGCATCCGCTGCTTCGATTTCTGGCGTCTCGACGATCAGAAGCCTTATCGCGACGCGATCAACGCGAAGCTCGCACAGGCCGCGGAAACATGCTCAAAAAGCAACGTGATCCTCCTGCTTGAAAACGAAATGTCCTGTAACACCGCGACCGGCGAAGAGGCAGCCGCGGTTCTCAAGGCGGTTCCGAACCAGAACTTCATGCTCAATTGGGATCCCGGCAACGCCGGCACCTTTGCGAGCGAAACGCCGTTTCCCAACGGCTACGATCTGCTGCCCAAAGACCGTATCGGACATTGCCACGCGAAGAATGTGACGCGCCAACCCGGCGGCAAGTACGAATGGGAGCCGGTTGGCACCGGCGTGGTCGATTGGGTCGGCCAGCTGCGCGCGCTCCGCCGGGACGGCTATCACTTCGCGGTCAGCCTCGAAACGCACTGGCGTGGCGCCGGAACACCCGAGGCCTCTTCACGGATCAGTATGGCCGATCTGAAAAAGGCTTTGGCGCAATCGGGCGCGGCCTGTTGACCGCTCGCGCCACTTTCAGTTTTCACGGGAGACATCATGATCACACGTCGGGAATTTCTGGACACGCTGGCGGTAGGTGCGGCCGGCCTGGCCGTGAACAGCACGGCCAAGAGCTATGCGCAGATTATGGGCGCGAATGAACGTCTCAACTTCGCCGTCATCGGGCTCCACAGCCGCGGCTACGCCCACCTTTCCGCCCTCGTCGCCAATCGCGACACTGCCCGCGTCGCTTGGATTTGCGATGTGGAGAGCACCTTCATGGCGAAGTTTGCCGACGAAGCGCAGAAGGAGCTCGACTACGCCCCGCAGGCCGAGGGCGATTTCCGAAGGCTCCTCGATCGCAAAGACATCGACGCCATCTCCATCGCCGCGCCCGACCACTGGCATGCGCCCATGGCCATCGCGGGCGTTGAAGCCGGCAAGCATGTCTATGTCGAGAAGCCTTGCAGTCACAATCCTGCCGAGGGTGCGCTCCTCATCGCGGCGCAGAAGAAGTACGGCAAGGTGGTGCAGATGGGCACGCAGCAGCGCTCCTCGCCGCACACCATCGAAATCGTCCAGAAGATTCACGACGGCCTCATCGGCCGCCCGTATTATGCCATGGCCTGGTACGTCAACACTCGCAAATCGATTGGCTATGGGAACGAAGCGCCGGTACCGCCAACCCTCAACTGGGATTTGTGGCAGGGCCCCGCGCCGCGCCAGCCCTATAAGGACAATGTGCAGCCCTACAACTGGCATTGGTTCCGCACATGGGGAACCGGCGAGACGCTGAACAACGGCACCCACGAAATCGACGTCTGCCGCTGGGCTCTCGGCGTCGACTATCCGCAGCGCGTCACCGCCACCGGCGGACGCTATCAGTTCAAGGATGACTGGCAGTTCTACGACACCCTCGTCACCAATTTCGAATACGACGACAAGCTCATCTCCTGGGAAGGGCGTTGCTGCAGCGGCATGAAGCTCTATAACCGCGACCGTGGCTCGACCATCCTCGGCACCACGGGCAGCGTTCTCGTTGATCGCGACGGCTATGAGATTTACGACCTCGCCGGCCATAAGACCGATGAGTTCCGCGTCCAGGGCGAGAAGACTTCCTCATCCGATCTGGTCGGCCGCGACTCGATGACCGAAGCCCACTTCGCGAACTTCATCGCCGGCATCACGAAGGGCGAGAAGCTGCATTCTCCAGTCGAAGTCGGCAACGTCGCGGTGACCATGCTCCAGCTCTCGAACATCGCCTGGGAAGTGCAGCGCGAACTCAAACTCGATACCAGCAACGGTAAAGTCGTCGGCGACCCGGAAGCCATGAAAGGCTGGGGACGCGAGTACGAGAAGGGCTGGGAGCCGCACCTTTAATAGCTTTCGGGCAATGCCATCTCCTAACCTCTTTTGCGGGGGGTCTTCTATGAATACTCGGTTATCTCGTCGTAACTTCGTCCTCTCCGGCGCCATGGCCACAGCCGCCGGGCTCGTTCCCGCCTCAACCTTTGCAGAGCCCGCATCCGGCGCAGACGATGCCTCCATCCCTGTGCGCCTCGGCCTCGCCAGTTATACCTTCCGCAACTTCAGCCGCGCCCAGATGATCGGCTTCATGAAGGAACTGAACCTCCAGGCCCTCAATGCCAAGGACGTAAAAGATCACCTGCCGACGGATCCCCCAGCCGAAGCACTGGCCCTCGCCGATTACAAAGCCGCCGGCATCGCCCTGCACGCCGCTGGAGTCATCTCACTCGCCATCGACTCCGACGACGATATGCGCAGCAAGTTCGAATACATCAAGCGAGCTGGACTCTCCCTGTTCGTTGCCGGCGACCCGGCTCCGCAGGCGCTGCCTCGTGTCGAGAAATTCGTGAAGGAATACGACGTCCGCGTCGCCATTCATAACCACGGCCCCGAGGATAAGCTGTGGCCCTCGCCGCTGGACGTTTACAAAGCTGTGCAGGGCATGGATCCCCGCATCGGCTGCTGTATCGACGTGGGACATACGGTCCGCGCCGGAACCGACGTGGTCGAAGCCATCCATGCCGTTGGGCCGCGCCTGTTTAACCTCCACATGAAGGATTTGACAGATTTTCACGATAAAGACAGTCAGGTGGCTGTAGGAGACGGCAAGATGCCGGTGCGCCACATTTTCGAGGCGCTCATTGCTACAAAATACCGTGGTTTCGTTGACCTCGAATACGAGGTGCACGCTGACGATCCGCTGCCCGGAGTTACAAAGAGCTTTGCGTACATGCGCGGCGTCCTTGCCGGCATGGGTTATCCCGCCAGCGCGTAATTCCACGAAAGATCGGTGCGCATCCCGGACAAACCTGCGCTGGACCGGCGGCGGCTCCACGTCGTCACAGTGACCGCTGTTGCATAAGCCCGCCAAAGTGGCATTCAGAACACAGCCGCAATGACCTATACTTACCCCCACGCGTGCCGATAACTTCCTGAGAGAGGTGCGCCAAAATCGCGCTTCGAGGAAAAGCTGGATGGATACAGTCAGAGTCGTGACTGATCCCGAGCATCACTGTCACCGTCCCACAGCCACATCGCTGCGGCGTATCATCGCAACGTGGGTCGCTCGATGGACGCTTGCGCTCCTCCTGTCGGCTTTCCTCGCCCTCCACGCCAACGCCGCCGGCGATTCCCTGCCCGTCCTCCATACTGTGCACCAGGCGCACACCCTTCCTGCCCGTGAGGCCATCCGCGGGTATCCCGTCCATCTCGATCGCGCGCAGATTACCTTCTTCGATCCCGCCATCCGGTTGCTGTTCGTGATGGACAGCACGGACGGCATCTTCGTGGATTCACGCGGGGATCTGGTGCCCGCCCTGCGAGCCGGCGATATCGTCCAGATCGATGCGGTCAGCGGCCCCGGAGACGTCGAGCCGGTCCTTCTGCACCCTCACTTTCGGATTCTGGGCAACGCACCACTCCCCGACGCTCCGCTCATCGGCTTCGACCGCCTCTCCCTCGACTTTTACGATTCACGCTGGGTGGCCATCGAAGGCATCGTCCGATCCATCCGAAGGCCGCAGGATGTGACCTATTACGCCGGCCATGCTGCTTCCAGCAGCAACAATCTGATCGTCACCGTCGCCTCCGGCCAGGACCTCATGGATGTCATCACCCTGGACCCTCGAGGCGGGGACCACAGCAACCTGATCGACGCCACGGTCAGACTCCGGGCCGCGTGCGGTACCCGATTCAACCAGCGGAAGCAGATCATCGGCGTTCACCTCTACATGCCCGACATCTCCTATATTCAGGTGCTCGAACCCGCGCCCGCCGATTACTTTTCGTTACCCATCAGCGACACCGCCGATGTGATGCGCGCCAGCCAGCATGAGCGCGGCCATCGTGTTCACGTGCACGGCGTCGTCATCTCCACCTGGGGTGCGATGCAGTTCACCCTCATGGACGCGACCCATGGCATCTTTGTGCATACCGAAGTCCCTGCCGATGTCTCTGTCGGCGATCTGCTCGACGTGGTCGGCTTTCCCTCGCTCGGCGACTACACCTCGGTTCTCGACGACGCCATCTTCCGCCGCAGCGGCGTTGCGCGACCCCCTGGGCCCGTGACCCTCACCGCCGTTCAGGCACTGGCCGGAGATCACGACGCCGAGCTGGTGCGCATCGATGGACAATTGCTCTATAAATCCCGCACCGCGGCCGAAAAAACTCTGCTGCTCACCGATGGCGGCACCACTTTCTCGGCTGCCCTTCCCGCCGATACTCCGGAGACCTTTGACAACCTCCAGCCCGGAAGCCGCCTCCGCATTATCGGGATCTGTTTAATCGAGGTCACTCCGAGCAAAACCCCGAAGGCTCTGAAGATCCTGTTGCAATCCCCGGCTGCAGTCGCGGTCCTGCAAAGCCCGTCCTGGTGGACGCCCCGCAATACCCTTATCCTCTCCTCGCTTCTCTTCGCCGTTGTGACGGTGGTTGTGGCATGGAACGTCATTCTTCGCCGCCGCGTCCGCGGGCAGACACGCGTCATCCGCGCCCAGCTCGAGGAAGCTCACTCGCTCCGCCTGCAAGCCGAGGCCGCCCATCAGGAAAAAAGCAAGTCCCTCGCCGATGTTCTCTCGCTGCAGCACGACCTGCTCGTCGCGCAGGAAAAGCTGCGCTACCAGGCCACCCACGATGTGCTCACCGGCCTGTCGAACCGCGGCGCCTTGCTCGACCTGCTGCGCGCCGAAATCGAGCGCACTCTGCGCACCCATACCTCCATGGGAATTCTCATGCTCGATGTGGACCACTTCAAGCCCGTCAACGATACCTTCGGACACATGGCCGGCGACGCTGTCCTGAAAGAGGTCTCGCATCGCATCACGCGGGCTACCCGGCCTTACGACGTGACCGGCCGCTACGGAGGCGAGGAGTTCCTGGTCATCCTCCCCGCCTGCGATCGCGAGCAGACAGAGAGCAGCGCCGAACGCATTCGCGCCGCTGTCTCTTCACTACCGTTCCTGGTCGCCGGCTCGGAAATCCCCCTCACGGTCAGTATCGGCGCCACCGTCGCGACGGACTACCCTCAGACCGAGACGGAGCTTCTCAGCTTGGCCGACCTCGCTCTTTACCAGGCCAAGCACGCGGGCCGTAACTGCACAATCCTGCGCACTACATTTCAGGAAGAGCGCGCCGAAACCGCCTGACGCGCAGACGGCTGCGGCAGCAATATCCCCTTGATAAATCGCTGCGCCGGCCGCTCGATCCACACCATCGCCAGCACCGCCGCGCCCACCAGCAATCCGTAACTCAGCCACGGATCGAACCGCTCGAGGCCCGTCATCGCCAGAACCCCCGAGTTGTGGATCAGATTCCACAGATTGAAGTGCAGAATATACAGGCAGTAACTCGCCTGACCCACCGCGACAAACGGAAAGAACCCAAAAAACTTCGCGATCAGGTTACGTCCCGCCAGCCCCAGCACCGCCAGCGCGTACAACGGCATCATCAATCCGTCGTGCATCATGGGATACGGAAAGTAATCGCCAAAATAGAGCACCGTGTAGATGCCCACCATCCCCAGCGCTCCGAAGAGCAGCCGCCTGCGCGCCCCCCTCGGAATCAGCGCATCCAGATCCGCCAGCACAATCCCGAACAAAAACGACGGCACATGCGGCGGCGGCGAAAATTTCAGTGCGCGCATCCAGAAGCCGTCCGTATAGCGGCCCGGGTGCATATCCCCGTCCGGATGCAGGCCCATGTACAAACTGGGCAGCACCATCCCCAGGCACCACAGCCCCAGCAGAATCCCCACCAGCGCGCCAATCTTCTTCGGCCGCTTCCACAGAATCACCAGCGGGAAAATCAGGTAGAAAAAGGCCTCGGTGCACATCGTCCACGCCGGCGTATTCCAGAACGTCGATAGCGACGGGCTCCAGCCCTGCATCAGGAACGGCGTCAGCACCACGCCCCAGGTGAACTGCGCATGCGAACGCACATGCCACTCATCCATCAGCATGCCCACCGACATGAGCAGTGCAAACAGGTAGATTGGATAGAGCCGCGAGAGCCGCGCCACCCAGAAGTTCCGCGTGTTCAATTGTCCCTGTTGCGCTTTATCGGAATAGTTGTAAGCCAGCACGAATCCCGAAAGCAGCAGAAAGAAGCTGACCGACGTGTATCCGTTGTCGACCACCGGCGCAAACGGCCCAAACCATTTCGGATTCGAGAAATGGAAGAAGACAATATTGAGAGCCGCAAAGGCGCGCAACCCGGTCAATGCCGGCAGCCGTTCCTTCTTCGGCTTGATCATGACCGGCCGTGGCGAGGGTGCCTGCCTGGCCGCGCCCGTGGCCGCGCCCGTATACCAGGAGCCCGTCGGCCGCGGAACAACTTGTACCTGTGCGCTCAGAATCGGTCTCCGGATAAAGGTTCGGGCTTCGGTCTGGAGTACTGCTCCCTCGATCGTCGGCGGATCAGGAGACACCTTCAGGCCGTCACCAAAGAGCCGACCTTCTCCCCGGAAACGACGCGGCGGATATTGCCCGGCTGGTTAAGGTTGAAGATGATCATCGGCAGATTATTGTCCTTGCACAGACTCACTGCCGTGGTATCCATCACCTTTAACCCCAGACGCAGAATTTCCATATAGGTAATCTGCTCAAATTTCACCGCGTCCCTTGTGATGACCGGATCGGCGTCGTAGATGCCCTCTACCTTCGTCGCCTTAAGTAAAACATCCGCATGGATTTCCATCGCGCGCAGCGATGCTGCCGTGTCTGTTGAAAAATAAGGGTTTCCGGTTCCCGCGGCGAAAATAACCACCCGCCCCTTTTCCAGATGCCGGATCGCCCGCCGCCGGATATACGGCTCGCACACCTGGTTCATTTCGATCGCCGACATTACCCGGCAAAAGACGTCGCGCTTCTCCAGAGCATCCTGGATCGCCAGCGCATTGATTACCGTCGCCAGCATCCCCATATTGTCGGCGGAAACGCGGTCCATCTTTTTGGCCTGCTCCGCCACGCCCCGGAAAAAATTCCCTCCACCCACCACAATGGCCATTTCAACGCCCATCTGGTGAATTTCGGCCAGCTCACCGGCGATCTCGTGAATGCGAATCGGATCGACTCCGAACCGCTTTTCCCCAGTCCCGGCCAGCGCCTCCCCGGATAGCTTCAGAACGACGCGTTTGTACATGCCAATGGCAGTATCGCACGCCCGGTACACGACAGCGAAGAGCGTTGGTACCTCAAATTACCTCAGTGCGAGACCCCTGATCGCTGCTAGTCCGGAACCCGGTTCTCATCCGACCCATAATCATGCCGTCGCGCACTCCCTTCGGGGTCGTGGACCCAATGCGCCAGCCGTTCCCCGTTCAGCTCCATCCGGACAAGATCCAACTCGCCGTGCTCGTAGTCCGCAATCAGCATCCGCATCGCAGCCCCGTTGGGCTGCACATAGATGATGCTGACCTCGCCGTTGCGGCTCCGGTCGGTGACAAAACGCTGCCACGAACCGCCGAGCGCATCGCTGACCAGATGCTCCAGCTCGGCGGAGTCGGGCGCCTTCGGAAGATTGTCGAATTCGGCGATCTTCATGCCTTTCACGCCGCCCGCTGTCACCACATGCGCGCACAAACTCACGAACCCCATCATCGGCACCCGCTCGGCGTGCGCGGAGTAGCGCTGCTCAACCGCCGACACGACGGAGTCGAAGTCGTGCCCGGACGCCGCTCGAGCGGCTGTGACGGGGACAGCGATTGCAATGGCCGTTGCGAAGATTGCGGCTGCGGTGATGTTGACGATTCTCATGGCTGTTCATCCTTCTGCGCTTTGTCTTCCGGCTTCTGCGCCTTCTCATCGGCCTTCTTCTGGGCCTTCTCCGACTTCATCGTCATTTTGTAGGTTCCCGAGGGAATTCCGAAGTTCCCGCTGATATCCTGCAAATCTTCAGGGCGAATCGGTCCCGAGATGAATACAAAATTCAGCTCCTTCTCCTCGGCGTTCAGGATGAACATTCCCTGCACCTCGCCGTTCACCAGCTTCATATAGATATCTGCATCGTCCGTCGCACCCTTTGAGCGCGTCTTCACCAGAGCCGACCATTCCGGCGTATCGAACTGATGCCGGATCGCATCGAGATCGGCCGGCGTGTACTGCCCTGGCTTATCGAACTCGTAGCTCCGCACGTAAACGCCGTTCAGCTTTTCAACGATCCGCTTCCCTTCCGCATCGTCCTTGCTGTTCATAAAGTGGCTGGCGAAGTCCAGCATCTTCCGGTCCAGCGATACTTCTGTGTAATTCGAGGCGCGCTCCGCCAGCTGTTTTCCCAGCGTCACGGGAAACAGCGGCTCCGTTGACTGCGCCGTAGCCGGGAGCGCCGCGCCCACGACCAACGCAGCGGCGAAAACTGTAATTTGGATTAACTTCCTCTTCATGGCTCACTCCTCTTTCTCCTCAGGTCCCCACTACTGCCCCTTACTTATCGAACATCTCTTTCACCGTCCGTCCGGCCCGCATCCCTCCGGCTGTTTTCCTGCCTGCCGTCGGCGCGAATCTTTTGCTGAACATCCCGCAGCGTCGATCCCGTAATCCTCAGCGCCAACAACACCTGCGCTCGTGCGCGCTCGCCGGCGATCCGCTGCTGCCGATCCCGCTCCAACCCGCCCGCCACCATCCCCGCAACCAGCAGCGCCGCCGCTGCCCACCTCCACACCGGCGACAAGGCCCACCACAGCCGGCGCGAAGCCTGCCGCTCCGGCACTCGCGCCATCACCCGATCCGCGAATCCTCCCGGCGCGGACCGAGCCTGCAACTGCTCCCGCAATTCCCTCTCGAACTCGTCCATAAGCTCGTTCCCTCGATCAACCACGGCTGTAGTCCTTCAGCGTCCGCTCTGCCTTCGTCCGCAGCAATTGCACCGCCCTCTGCAAGTGGCTCCTCACCGTAGCCAGCGGCATTCCCATTTCAATGGCGATGTCCTCCGGCTCCAGGTCTTCCTGATACCGCAACAACATCACCGCTCTCTGCCCGGGCGGCAGCGTCAGCAGCAACTGCTCCACGCGATTCATCAGCGGCACAAAATCCCGCACCGCCGTCCGCAGCCCCATCCCATCCTGGTATTCCTCCGCCACCGTGTCCGCTCGCGCTGCCCGTCTGCGCAGCGCATCCGTCGCGCGATGGCACGCGACCCTCCGCAACCACGCCGTCACATGATCCTCGCTCTCGAGGCGCGGCAGCGTGCGATAGAGCTCCAGGAAAACATCCTGCGCCACCTCCTCCGCCACACCGCTCTCGCCCAAAATGCGAAACGCAATCGAGAACACCCGCGCCTGATGGCGCTCCACAATGGCTCGGAATTGTTGCGGCGAAAGGTCCAACCGGGAGCGCCCTCGATCGCTGTACCCGCATATACGCAAATCGCCCCGCCGGATGATGCAAAATCCTCGGCGGACCGCCTTTTTCTGTATATTCCGCGACGAATGCTTGCTCTTCTATCAAATATGACCTAGACTAATAGAACTTAGTCCTATGCGTACAGTCAATATCCACGAAGCCAAAACCCACCTCTCCCGCCTTATCGAACAGGCGCTCCAGGGGGAGCCATTCATCATCGCCAAAGCCGGCAAGCCCGTGGTCAAAGTCACCGCCATCGACGCCCCCGCCGAAACCGCGGTTCACCGTACCGGCTTCCTCACCGGTCAGATCTCCGTCCCCGACGATTTCGACCAGATCGCCAGCGACGAAATCGCCCAGCTCTTCGATGGCGCCCAATGAAGCTCCTGCTGGACACCCACGTGCTGCTCTGGGCCGCCGGCGATCCTGCAAAGCTGCCAGAAGAGGCGCGAGCAATGATCGAAGACCCCGACCATCAGCTCGTCTTCAGCGCGGCGAGCCTCTGGGAGATCGCCATCAAGCACACGCTGGGCCGTCCTGATTTTCGCGCCGAGCCAGTGCTCCTGCGACGCGGCCTGCTCGACAATGGCTACACCGAGCTGGCCATCACGGGCCGCCACGCCGTGGCCGTCAGCAGCCTTCCACCGCTGCACAAAGATCCGTTCGATCGCATGCTGATTGCCCAGGCCAGCGCGGAAGGCATGTCCCTGCTCACTGTCGATCCGCTGATCGCCCGCTATCCAGGACCCATTCAGATGTTCTGAAATCGCGAGCCGGTCCGACGCGCCTTACCGCCCGCCGTGAGCCGCCCCGCTGTCGCTCGTTATCCCCAGCGCGAAATCCGCATCGTCTGAGCTCCGGCTCATCACCGGATGCTGCCCGAGCGTCTGGCCGGCCCTCTTCCCATCGGCAGCCACTCTATCGGACACCTGCTGCGCCACCGTGGCAAACAATTGCCCCATCGGCGTCTGCCCCTTTGTGTCCTTCAGAGCCTGCAGCAGGAAATAGGTGAAATACCCATGGTGGAGCTCAGGGCTCTCCAGCGATTCTTCATCCGAGCTGGCCGCGGCAATCACAATCCGCCCCGTTCCCTCGCTCATGCGGTCCAGCGTTTTCGTGCCCGGCGCTGAGTTCGCCAGCCCCTTCCCCATCAGCTTCGACTCGTTTGTCACCGCACCGCCGCTGTAGCACGTGTCGAGGATCACCGCCGTCCGCAGCGACTTCATCCGCGTCGCCACCGCGTTGGCCAGCTCCACCATCGGCAATGCGGTCGCATACAGCGCATCTTCATCCGGACTATCCGCGTTCTTGATCTCCGTATCGTACGTCACGATGTAATTCGCGCCGCCCGCCGAATCCAGCTCCCGCGGCGAGCCGTGCGTCGCCACGTAGATCACCACCAGGTCGTTGGGCGCCGCATTCCGCGCGATCCAGTTCAGCTGCTCCTTAATGTTGCGCGTCGTCGCCTGAGCGTCGGTCAACACACGTACGTTACTCGCCGGAAATCGCCCGATGGCCGGATCCTTCAGCTCCGCCGCAAACGCGCTTGCGTCCGATGTCGTGTATCCAAGTGAAGGCACCGCGCGGTCTTCGAAGTGGCTGATGCCCACGATCAGCGCCCATTTCTGCTGCACCGGGCCCGCCACTGCGGGAGCGCTCGGTGCCGTATTCCCTGCCTGCCGCGTTCCGCCCGGCAAGGCGCGCCGAGCCGGCGGCGTCGCCAGCACAAATGGATTCACCTCGTCGCGCAGCGCATCCGACCCGAACATCCGTGCCTTCCCCATCGAATATTCCGCCAGGTTGGCGTGCCCCAACCGCCGCTCCACCAGGCCGCGAAAGTACCACGCGTCACCCAGCTCCGTACAGGTCGACACCGCGGTTTTCAGCAGCTGCAGCGCATCTTCAAACTCGTCGTTGCTGCTGCCAGGCGTCACGCGTTCCAGCGCCTGAACGACAAGATCCTTGCCTGCCCCGCACCGTTCATCCTGCGCACGTGCGCACGCACAGCCGATAGCTGCCAACAACACCAGCCCCGCCGCCCTGTATCGCAAAGCTCCCATCATTTCGCCAATTCCTGGGCCGCCCGTGCTTTCATCGCGCTCAGCACCGCCGGACTTACTCCGGCCGCTGTCAGCTTTCGCTGCGCATCCGAACTGAGATTGAAATCCACCGCCTTGGCGTTGCGCACCGCCTGCGCCACCGTTTCGTCATCGATCCCATCCTTTACCATCGCGATCACCCTCGCATTGGTCAGCGCAGGACTTCCCGTCTGGTGAGTCACCCCCTGCTTCGGTGGCGGAGGGGGTGGCTGCGGCTTGACGCGCTCGCTTACCGTCTTTTTCTCGGGGACTGGCGGCGTTTCACTCGCTACAACGGGCGGCGGTGGTGGCGGCGGCGCGTTCTTCTCGTCCTCCAGCTTCTTGTAATGCGCAATCGCTGTCTGGATGCGCTTCTGTGGTTCCAGAAAATACTTCTCGCCCGGTTTATCGTCGATCGCCTTGCCGTAATTAATGGCCGCTTCGTCGAGGAACTTCATCGCCGACTTCGGATCCTCCGCAGCATACCCCAACGCCTCATTCGCTACGCCTATGTCGTAGAGCCGGTAGGCATCGCCATCCTTCTTCGTGATCGGAGGCGCAGTCTCGAAGGTCTCCAGAGCCCGTTCCCACAAGCCTGCTTTCGCGAGTTTGTCGCCATCGTCGAGCGGACCCTTATCCTTCGCCAGGTACACTTCGATCGTCTCGTCCGTGTTCACAATCTGCTCCGCCATCTGCTGGACGGCTAAGCCGAGCAGCTTGGTGCGTAACTCGGCGTCGGTGGGAGGGGGCTGATCCTCCTCGTTTTCACTCGAACCGGGCTTCCATTTGTCCTTCACCTTGCCCCACACCCCCGGGATGCCACCCGATGTGTTGTTGCCGGAGCTGTCGAACTCCTGGTCGTAATTCACCGCTACGTTGTCAGACCCAAGCATGTGCCCGTCTCTGCTCTTCGCCTGAAACGAAACGCTCAGCGAAGCGGTGATCCGTACATAGGCCGACGTTTTGGGCGCGCCCTTTCCGGCCAGCAGATTCGGCTTTTGCGTGACCGTACGCTGCGGAGGACCAATGGCCGTAATTTCACAATTGACCATCGTCGCCGGATTGGTCTCTTCCTGCCGCAGTTTCGGATCGTCCTTCAGCAGCTCGGTCTCCAGCAGTGACTGCAGATCCGAAGCAAGCGCCGGTGCAACGTTCGCTACATTTTGATGGGCCGTCACCTTCACCCGGATCGTGTCGCCCGGCAGATGAACCAGTGCGGGCAGCTTCCGCTGCAGCTTCACCGTAGTTTTCGACGCTCCAAAACTCTGGGCGAATACCGGCGTCGCCGTCAACGCGACAGCCAGCGCTGCCACAGCTCCTGTTCCGCGCGCTCTCATTTTCCAACTCCCTTGGATGTGGGCTGCCCGGCGCTTACTTGGGCTTCGTGGTCGTCGCAGGTTTACTTCCGCTGCTCGTGCTCTTCTTTCTTGAACTACTACTATTACTACTGCCGCTGCCGTGCGATTTACGCATCAGTCCGCGCTCCTGCAGCTGCCCCAGAACGCCGCCGCCATTGCCGACGCCGTATCGGGCTTGGCCAGCAATCCTGCCAGCGCTCCCGACGCCGCCAGGTCCGTCATGAACATCCTTCGTGAGATCGTCACAGCCCTTTCCCCTCTTTCCGCCGCGCACCGGCGAAGTCCCCGGTTCCCCCACCTTGCCGGGAGGGCAACATCATAGCAATAACTTCCCTCCCAGGGGCACCGAATTCTGCGAGGTCGATCTTTTTGCTCTCGCCCCGCCCTGTCGGACACGCCGCGATGCGATATGTTGCGTCAATGGGAGCGCGGTTCCGCTGAACCCACGATGCGGCTGCGTCATAGCGTGACTCTGCTGCAAGCTCTGGATTCAGGATGCTTCAGAGGGAGAAGTCACCAGGGTAATCGGTTCGTACCCGGCTGAGGTCATGCGAGCCCGCCCGCTCGTTTCAGCGTCTCTATATCGAGCTTCACCATCTGCATCATCGCCTGCATCGCCCGCTTCCCGCCGTCCGCATCCTTGCCCTGAAGTAGCTCCCCGAGGTTCGCCGGGACCACCTGCCACGAGACGCCGAATTGATCCCTCAGCCAGCCGCACTGCACTTCGGTCCCGCCCGCCGACAGCTTCTCCCACATCTCGTCGATCTCCGCCTGCGACTCGCACGGCACCACGAACGAAATCGCATCCGTAAATGCATGGTGCGGACCGCCGTTCATCACGACGAACTCGACCCCGCCAACCTCGAAGCTCGCCGTCAACACCGACCCTGGCTTTCCCGGACCACCTTCCCCCCAACGCGTCACTGCCCCAGCCTTCGCATTCCTGAAGACCGAGACATAGAACTGCACAGCCTCCTCGGCGTTGTCGTTGAACCAAAGGAACGGCTTGATCGTCTGCATAACAATCTCCATCGAAGCGAAGTGCTCGCTTCCGGCTCATGCTGGCTACTGCCTGCCAACTCCGAGCTCCTGGCTCCCAGCTCCCGGCAAGCCTTATTTGATTGCGCCTTCCTTGCCCGCCATCCGTCGCAGCAGCCCGGTCTGCCCGGTGTGGTACGCCTGATGGAAAGCCACCGTCGCCAGCAGCGATCGCACCGTCTCCTTCGGATTATTGGTCGGAGAAAACGGAGCCGGCTCGTCCATCCTCTCCGCCGTCAGCGCCCCCAGTCCCGCCTCCATGCGTTTCGCCGCCTCGTCCCATGCGGCCAGCAAATCGCTCAGCGGCTTCGCCTCGCCCGCGTCGTGCAGCTCCGCGCTCCCGCGTTCATACCGCTTTAATGCGCTCGCATCCAGCACCGGTTCCTGTCCAACCGCGGGGAGCACCGAGTCGTAAATACAAAGCAGGTGTCCCAGTACCCAGTTCAGACAATTCCCGCCAGGTTGTGGCTGGTTCAAACAGTCTTCCTGCGTCAGTCCCTCGACGTTCCGCCGAAGCACCCCGTGAGTCGCCCGCGTCTGCCGTGTAAGGATCTCAACCTCCCCCGCAATCGCGGGCGCCGCTATCGTTGTCGCCATAAATTCCTCCGTGTTGGGTTTCGAATTGACCGCTCACTGGCTTGCGCTGAACATCGGGAGTCAGCGAACCGCACCCTGTTCGCCGCCACCCGGCTACCGGCTACCCACCACCGGCTACTGGCTACCGGCTGTCTTTTTCACGCCGCAGCATACGCCGGCGCGGCCACATTGATCATCCACGGCGTCCCAAACCGATCCACGAAGCTTCCGTAGCGCTTCGCCCAGAACGTCTCCTGAATCGGCATCGTCACCGTTCCGCCTTCCGAAAGTTCCTGGAAAATCCGCTCCGCGTCCGCCGTATCGTCCAGATCGAGCATCACCGACGACCCCTGGGGCTGCTTGAAATACTCCGGCGGACAATCGGCCCCGAGGATCATCTGGTCGCCCACATCGATGCGAGCGTGCATGATCTTGTTTGCCAGCTCTGGAAACTTCGCAGCCATTGGGCTGTTTCCAAAGGTGAATGAGGCGATAATCTTTCCGCCCAGCACGCGCTCGTACGTCCTGAACGCCTCTTCGCACTGTCCGTTGAACAGCAAATACGGTGTAATCTTCATAACTTCCTCCTTTTTCTCTGATTAGCTATTACTGCTGAAATCGAGCTTTCACCGGTACCTATATCTCACGAACCATCTCACGAACCGCCCTCATGCGCTCTTTTCCTCTCTGCCAATCGCCGCTTGCCGAAATCGTTCCTTCGCAGCCTGGCGCGAAGCGCGACCGCCTGGACGGCTAGTCCCACCCAGCCAAAGCAATATCGGAGTGGGATCCCGCTCCTGCCATCGCCGCCGCGTCTCTTCGAGCACTGCCCTCCGATTCCTCGCCATTTCCGCGATCACCGCCGGCGGCGCGCCCGTCTCCTCGTGCTGCGCGCCCCAGATCAGCAACTCCACCATCACCGGCGCCAGATCGATCCCCTTCTCGGTCAGCCGATAATTTACCCTGCGCCGGTCCGCTTCATCTACCTCCCCCGTCACGATCCCCGATTTCCGCAGCCGCCGCAACCGATTCGCCAGGATGTTCGTCGCAATCCCTTCCCCTGACTCCACAAAATCCTGAAACGTCGTAAATCCCCGCACCATCAGATCGCGCACGATCAGCAGCGACCACCGGTCCCCGAATACCTCCAGCGAAATGTTGACCGGGCAGGCGGAACGACGCTTCGCAATGGCCTTCTTCGCCACGCCCGCCACACTAGCAACACTTACTTGTGAATTGCAAGTTACATTTACGAAAAAGCTCCAGACAGCAAAAAGACCGCCCGAAGGCGGTCTCTCTGCTTTACCATCTGTGGTTTTTTGCGCCAGATGGGCGCATTCGCCTGGACGGCGAGTCCTTACTGCGGCGGCATGTTCACAACGCCCGTCGCATTATTGTTCTGCGCGGGCTGTTGCGCGGGTTGCCGCACCGGAGGCGCCATCGGCTGTGTATACGAAGTCGCCGGGGCCTGTTCCTGCACCCCAATCGACTGCCCCGATACCACCAGCTCCACACGGCGATTCTCCGCGCGTCCGGAATTCGTCGAGTTATCCGCTACTGGATCGGCTTTCCCGTATCCCTGCGAGGTGATGTTGTCCGGCTGAACGCCCTGTCCAATCAGGAACGCCTGCACCGACGTGGCCCGCTGCTCGGATAGCTTCAGGTTGTAATCGTCTGACCCTATGTTGTCCGTGTAGCCTTCCACCTGCAGTTTCAGGTTCGGATAAGTCGCCAGAATTCCCGACACCCTCGCCAGCTTCACCTGGGCATCCGGTTTCAACTCATATTTGTTGAACGCAAACAGCACGTCCGACATATTCACAATCAGTCCCCGGGCCGTCTCCTGCGTCTGCAGCACTGTATTCAACTGCTCGCGCAGGTGCTCACGCATCTGCTGCGTCTGCGCTGCGGCCTGCGCCGCCGCCTGTTCAGCCGCCTGCTGCTCTGCGCGAGCCTTGGCTGCCTCTGCCTGAGCCTGCGCTTCCTGCTGCTGCGCTGTCGCCGCCTGCGCCTGGGCCTGTGCCTGCTGATCCTGCGCCTGCTGTGCAGCTAAAGCCGACTGCTGCGCCTGGTCCTGCGCCGCCGCTGCCTGGTCCTGTGCCGCCTTCCGCGCCGCTTCGATTCTGGCTCTCTCCGCGGCATCGTCTCCCGCCTTGATCTTGCGGATCGTAATCAGCCGCGAATCCTCCGCCGTCTGCACCGCCTCGCGCGCGTACGTGATTTCCTGCTTCATCTCCTTCTGGTGAATGTCCATCTGCTGCGCATTCTGTAAGTCCTGCTTCGCATTCGCCATGCTCCCCGCGGCGTATTGATCAGCCCCCGCGGCTTCCGCGATCTGCACCGCGTTGATCGCCTCATACAGTTCCAGCGGCGAACGGTCATCGCGAGTAATTGGGTTCAGCACCGTGTGCCGCCCCGCCGTATCCGTGTACGCACCGCGCGGTAGCAGGCTGTAATGGGCGTTAATGGTCTCCAGCACTCCGGTCGTTTTGTCATTCAGAACGATATTCTGCATGATCACCAGATCGCTCGGCATGGTGACCGCAAAATACGGCTCCGCAGTCAGAATCAATCCGAACGACTGCAGGTTCGTTGTCACCGTTGTGTCCGCGTGACCGTGCGTCCACAGCACTTCACCCAGATTCACCGGCCGCCCTTCAGGCGAAATCGCCCACAGTACGTAGGTCAGATACTCAATGCCAAATCCGTTGGCCGCTCCCAGCCCTTCGAAATGAGCCTTGATCTCCGTCCGGCCGTTCAGGCTGTTCACCTCCGCACTGCCCTTCGCCATCGGCAGCAGCGGAGTCCCCTCAAATCCAATCTTGGTCGCGCCGCTGCGATGAAAGTAGTTCACCGCCGGGATATCGCGCGCCACTACCTGAATCTTGTAAATCGGAATGCCTGCATCCGTCTGCCCGTCGGGCTGCTGGTTCTGCGGCCAGTGATCGGTCGCCGTAGGGTTCTGTTCTTGCGCGTATAGAAATCCGCAGCTCACCAGCGTTGCAGCCAAAACCCAAAGTTTCTTCATATTCCCAATCTCCTGTTTCTCTTCTTCTCGAAGAGAAGGGTGTGCCTTTTTGCCTCACCCGTCCGGTGGGATGTGGAAGTCGCGGCGGAAGATGGCCAGTGCACGGAGAATAAGACTCTATTCGCTGCACATCTCGCGTCGCCGCTTCAGCATCCCAGCCCGCTCCCTACTCCATATCTGATCCTTAGCGCCGCCGGCCCTTAGCGTTAAGATGAATTTCCAATGCCTGTCGCCGCCATGTTCCTCGAGCTTCGTATCGAGCATGCCCACTCCCTCAAGGACCGTCGTCAGGTCGTTCGCAGCCTGAAGGAAAAGCTGGCCCACGGCTTCAACATCTCCATCGCAGAAATGGACGAAGCGATCACCTGGCAATCCGCCACCCTTGGCATCGCCGCCATCTCCGGCTCGCG
>Ga0182018_10001437_pt1 | contig 27141 bp, 21 predicted proteins | sample 812P2MmetaG_FD_120490 | JGI IMG/M metagenome (GOLD analysis project Ga0182018, IMG submission 120490) | Permafrost microbial communities from Stordalen Mire, Sweden - 812P2M metaG | ecosystem: Environmental > Terrestrial > Soil > Wetlands > Permafrost | place: Sweden: Stordalen | collected...
CAGTTCCCAGAAAGTGCCGTCCGGTTTTACTGAGAACTGACAACTGAGAACTGAGAACTTTCTAGTCGGCGGCCGCCGTCTGCCCCGATTGCGTCGTCAGCGCTCCATACGTCTCCGGCCGCCGGTCGCGATAAAACTGCCACACCCTTCTCACTTCCTGGATCATGTCGAGATCCAGATCGGCGACCAGAACTTCATCTTTATCGCGGCTGGCCTGTGCGATGATCTTCCCGCGCGGATTGCAGAAATAACTCTTGCCATAGAACTCGCCGATGTTCCACGGCTTTTCGCGCCCGACACGATTGATCGCGCCGACGAAGTATCCGTTGGCCGCGGCGTGAGCGGGCTGCTCGAGCTCCCACAAATATTCCGAGAGTCCCGCGACCGTAGCGGAGGGATTAAAAACAATTTCCGCTCCATTCAATCCGAGAATGCGCGCGCCTTCGGGGAAATGACGGTCATAGCAGATATAAACGCCAACCCGAGCAAACTTCGTCTCAAAGACGGGATAACCCAGGTCTCCCGGGGTGAAATAAAATTTTTCCCAGAATCCGGGATGCACGTGAGGTATGTGGTGCTTGCGATATTTGCCCAGATACTTGCCGTCGGCATCAATGACCGCGGCGGTATTGAAATAGAGGCCGGGCATCTGCTCCTCATATACCGGGACCACGATGACCATGCCGTGCTTGGCCGCGATCTTCTGCATCAACTGGGTGGTTGGTCCATCGGGAACGCGCTCGGTAAGGTCGTACCAGCGAATATCCTGCTCAGCGCAGAAATAAGGACCGTAAAAAAGTTCCTGCAAGCAGAGTATTTTGACTCTCTTTTTTGACGCCTGCTCGATCAGCTTGAGGTGCTTGTCGATCATGGCTTTCTTGACTTGTGGCAGCGAGCGGCTGTTGAGCGCATTGCTTGCCTGAATCAGACCGCAGCGCACGTTTCGAGACATGGGCACCTCCGAGAGAGGCCAATATACCAGACCACAAGCGCAGTTTCGCTCCGCGCGGCGGACGAATGCGTCCGCCGCTACGCGAGCTGCGGCTACCTCTAGTGGACGAAAGTAAAACTCACGCCGGTCGCAAGCTGCAGGTCGTTCCTTAGTTTGGTAGGCGGCGGGTTGGTGACATAAGTGTCCCCAAAAGTATTCTGCCAGGCCAACCATTTGTTGAGCTTGGTGACCGTGCCCATGGCGAATACGCTGCGGACCTCTCCCGTCTCACTGAGGTCCGGGAATAGGAACCAGCTCTGCGTAAGAACGGTGCTCTTTCCGAACTTGTGCGTGAGGTTTTCGCCCAGGGTCAAAGCCGCCAGGCTGTGGGTCACAGCCGGGTAGAGCGTGGTCGTGGGGGGCGTAGTTGGCGGCACGACCGGCACCATGAACGACGCGTAGCTTTCATGCGTGTAGTTCAGGCCGAGCAGCAAATCGAAGGTGGTGGCAGCGTCCTTGATTACGTGCAGACCAGCACCACCTCCCAGGGTGGATCGCAGAGTCAGTTCCTGCAAAGAATTGGAAAAGAAATCGCCGTTCACGAACCCGAATGTCCGCGGAGTAAAATCGTGGTCGTAGCGGGCTCCGCCGCCGATTGAGTTCGCGGTGGTTGAGGCCGGCGAAGTGTTGTCGTTAACGGCGTAAATCGAGTTGGTGTAAAGTATCAGCTTGTCATGGAGTCCCGTGCGTGCGGCATTAAAAGCGATGTTAAGACTCTTGGTCTCGCTATTACCCGTGGTCACGGCAAAACCCAGATTCAGCCCGCCGTTCCAGCCCTCCAGAAGGCCGGGATGCAGGCTCTTCTCATAAGCCGCCTCCTCGGCCGGGTTGCGCAGCATGGTCACGGAGGCCTTCGGCGCTTCCACCGGTCCCGCCGCTTTGGTCGCGACCACCACATCGTCGCCGTTCGTGGTTACAGGACCAACCACCGTCTTGCCGCTCAATGTTATGTTCAGGTCGCCTGTGGACGTGATGCTTTGGAGTACGTCAAACTTCACCGTCACGTCGCCGGCGTAATCGGTCTTGATCACAAGTACTTTGCCATCGGATTTCGTGATCGTACCCGTCAACCGATCGCCATTCTTCAGGACGATCTGGTCGGCGATCGCCGGAATCGCTAATAACAGAAACAGAAAAAGACCTGCCGTAGATTTCTTAAGCTGGATCGTCATTATTCGCCCTGCCTTTCTGCGTCAATTCTAGTTGATTCTAAACAGTTAAAATTCTGTCGGAAACTGCTTCCGGCGGCCCTGCTGTAAGAAGGTGCGATGACGAGCGGAAGTTGCTTGAAGAAAATCTACTACACGGTGGTTGTCCTAATCCGATGTCCTAGAAGACAGACGGCTAATCCTGAGCGATGTCGCAAAAGACGATTCATCCGTAGCGCGCTGGACGATCATCTGGGAGAAGATCCCGTAGCAGTTTCTTGGTTTTTTGATATCTCATCCTTCACGACTGTCCCGCCTTTCATCACGAACTTGACGCGTTGCAGTTCCGTGATGTCTGTCAGAGGGTCCCCGTCAACGGCGATTACATCGGCATAAAGAGCGGGTTCGAGTGCGCCGACCTTGTCTTCCCAGCTTAGTAATTCGGCGGCGTTGACGGTCGATGCCTGGATTGCTTCCGAGGGGCTTAAACCAAGTTTGGTCATAGCGAGAAGCTCATTCGCGTTCTTTCCCTGGCCGGCGGGCCCAGACGCATCAAATCCTGCCGCCATCTTCACACCGAGACTCTTTGCCATGTGGATTTCGTTCTGGATGTCCGCGAGAGCTTTGTCCCGCCTTTGTTTTATTTCGGGCGCCACAACGTCATTCTTATGACGCTCGAAGCTGGCGTAGGCGCCACCAACGGTGGGAACAAGAAACGTTGCTTTCGCCTTCATTAATTCCAGATCTTCCCGATTGATCTCGTGACCGTGCTCGATGGAGTCGACGCCAGCCGTAACCGCGTTCTTGATTCCTTCGGGCGTGTTGGCATGGGCGGCGACCTTCAAACCCTGCTTATGAGCCTCCTCAACGGCGACTTGGATCTCTTCCACAGTCAGCGTAGGATGGTTCCAGTCAGCGTAGATCTTGATCAGATCGGCGCCGTGCCCGATCTGCTCTCGCACCGCGCGGCGGGTTTCCTCGACTCCGCTAACCATCTGCGCGCCGGTGGGAAAATTGGTAAGGTCTGGAGAAACGCCAAAAGGATTGTATTGACCGACAGCGGCAATCGCGCGGGTTGCAACGAGCATGCGCGGCCCTTCGGCTAGGCCTTCTTTGATGGCGTCGCGCAGAGCGACATCAGCGTAATCGGAACCCTCGTTTTCTACGTCGCGAATCGTGGTGTACCCAGCTTGCAGCGTAATGCGCGCATTGTAGGCGCCCTCCAGAGCGCGGAAGGCATGCGATTTGGTCGCCAGACCGAGGAGGTATCCATTCGGGCCTTCCTCAAACCTTGCCATGATGTGGGTGTGGCAATCGATGAGGCCGGGCAGTAAGGTCGCGCGACCGAGGTCGATGATCTTCGCTTCCTTTGGGGCGCGCGCCACAACGTCGTTGAAGCGGCCCACCTCTTTGATGCGCTCGCCTTCGATCCAGACCCCGGCGTTTTCGATGTAACTGCCTCTGCGGACATCGAGTAACCTCGCACCTTTCACGACAATCGAGTCCGCGGCCTTTGTCTGCGCGATAGCAATGGGCGCCCAAAGTGCACAGGCCAATGCAATTCGAGTTTTCATCTTAAGCATAAGAATCCTCCTCCGAATTCGTGGATTGGATGAGAGTTCCTGACCCTGGCTTGTAATAGAAGCTTGGGAGCACGACGCCATACAAATGGTGAGCAATTAATTACAGAACTTCGCCCACGCCAATCTATCTAATCTGGATGCGGGAATTATATCGAACTAGCGATAGTTCAGCACGAAGTTCGGCACGTCGGCGACGAGGATGTCGCCGCGGACTTAGACTTTATTTTCAGGCTTATCTTCGTTCTTTATCTCAGGCTTGGCCTCGTTCTTGATCTCCGGCTTGGATTCAGCCTTCGTATCGTGATCCTTCATGCCCTCTTTCAGCGCGCGAATGCCATCGCCAATCCCCTTGCCCAACTCCGGCAGTTTCTTGGGACCAAACACCAGCAGCGCAATGAAGAAGATTATGAGCAAGTGCATGGGTTGAAACAAACCTTCAAACATGACGCCTCCGAAACGGACAGGGCGGCCGAAAACACCGGGCAGCCAGCACTTGTGTAGTGTAACTCAACCGGCGCCGCCAGTCGCGGGTAAGGCAGTTCCGGGTAGTGGCTCAGTTTGGTTGTCATCCCGACCAAATAAAAAATTGTCATCCTGAGCGAAGCGAAGGACCTGCTGTCTGCCGGTCGCAAACGTGCACGTGGCTCGCTTTTTTCAAACTGAGCCACCACCCAGTTCTCGCCAAAAAAATGGGACGTTCTTGATGCAGCTGCCACTTACCCCGAAATTTGTTCGCCGCAACATCCCCTTGCCGCCGCCATTTTGATTCTTTCGACGTGAACAAGTTCAACCTCGCCGTCGAACAATTCACACACTTGCCCGGGCAGCGCGCCGCACCGAGGACAGGCCAAGGTCATGGGGCTGATAGCGACATACTCAGAAAGTAAGCATTCTTCATGCACAGCCTTGCCGTCCGCGTCCGTCTTTGCCTCGGCGAGCGCGACCGGCTTCCCGCATATGACGCAATTCAAAATTGATTCAGGCATGTGGTATTGGAGTTGAAGTGTAGCAGCGGGTCGTCAAACGTTAAGTACGTCACCGAACACTCTCTTTTCAAGAAATTTCCACAAGCTTCCAGACGCTGAACCGCCCGAGCGCTCCCTCCTATTAGATCGGCCATGAACAAACTGTCCTGCTCGCACTAATGGGCCATGTCCTTCGAAATTACTTCCGTGACCTATCAGCGACACGGACGCCGGACTATTTTGGCCACAGGGCGATTCTCGCGTCAAGACCGCTGGAGGACTTCGTGAAACGCAGTGTCCTGAGATGGCTATTGCCTCTTTTGGCGGCAGGCTCCTTGCAAGCGCAACAAACCACATCCACCTCTGCTTCTGCCAGCATTTTCCTGTGGCTGGCCGGTGGCATTTCCAGCGCGCGGATCCAGCGCCTGAACCAGACACCAAGCCCATCATGCCATGCCACTACCCAATGCACCCGCGCCCTGCAGAAGGCCGGGGCTGACGCGAGCCTGATTGAGAGCCTGGCGCGTCAGACCGGCGACCACAATTCGGAACGAAGTCAGGCAAAGTCTGCCGCCCGCGCCGCATGTACCTGCTCCAGCCCAGCCGCAGAAATTGCCGCCCTGGTTCACGATAAGAATTTCGGCGCCGCCGAAGATAAGATTCGAACGCTACTTCGCGATGCGGACACCGCGTCGCCGAACAACGCTTCACCGAACAATGCCATGCTTCATTTTGTCCTGGGAACCGTTATGCGCGACGAGGATCGGTTCGATGAAGCACTCGACGAGTTCACCGAATCTTCGCGACTGATGCCGGGCTCCCCCGAAACGCACAGCCAGCTTTCCTACCTCTTTTACCGGACAGATGATGCCGATGACGCGCTCGCCGAAGCGCGCACCGCCCTGAGTATCGATCCCGCGAACGCCGAGGCCTATCGCTATCTCGGACTCGCGCTCTACGCCGATGGCCACTACGACGCCGCCCTGCATGCTTTCGAGGAGGCGCTGGCGCGCGAACCCGAGGGTTCTGTGGTGAACGCCGACGTCTACTTCGACATCGGAATCACGCACCGCGATCAGGGAGACTTGCGCCGCGCCGCTATCGCCTATCGCCATGCACTCAGCCTGCGACCCGACTTCTGGCAGGCGCACAGTAATCTCGGCGTCGTACTGCACGATCAGGGCAAGCTGGATGAGTCGATCGCCGAGTATCGCACCGCCAAGCGCCTCAACCCGGACGAAGCCAGCGTCCGCAACAACCTCGGAAATACTCTCTGCGACAAGGGCGACTTCAACGGCGCCATCTCGGAATTCATGGATCTCTATCGGCAGACTCCGGAGTGGGACGGCGGTCACAACTGTCTGGCGCGCGCCTATATGTCCAAACAAGACTACCCGTCTGCCATTCGCGAGTTGCGCGCCGCCATCGCCGCCAATCCTACCGGAGCGGCCGAACATCGCGTCCTGGGGCAGGCTCTTCTGCTTTCGGGAAAAGACCAGGAAGCCGTCGAGGTGCTGCGCCAGGCCGTCTCGCTCAATCCCGAATCTGGCCTGGGCCACCACTATCTCGGCACCGCGCTCGTGAATACGCAGCAACTGGCCGAAGCGGAGAAAGAATTTCGCGAAGCCCTCCGCCTCGAGCCCAGCGCCGACAATCACTATTCTCTCGCCGCTTGTCTGATGGCTCTCAACCAATACGAAGAGGCTCTCGGAGAGCTCGAAATCGCTTCCCGCATGGATCCCAGCCAGAACCTTTACCGGGCCCGTATGCAGGAGGTCGTCCGGCTGATTACAGCGCCGAAGTAGCTCGCGGCGAAGTACCGTATTGGGAAGTTACCTTTAGGTATGCACTGAAGTGCGTCGCCTGCCGACATCAAGCGACCTAGAATGTTTGTAGGGAAACACACGGCGCAACAGGCTGCAGAAAAAGTCGGCGTTGCGCTTGATTTTGGGCGGCGTTGCACTTGATTTTGGGTGGCGCAGCGGTTCACCGCTGCGGTAACTGCCCTATTTTGAATAAGGCTTTAGCCGCTGAGGTCGTGGCTTTCGCTCAGAATCGCGGATCATTCGCGGCGATCACGCGCAACAATCATTACAAGGCAATCATCACGAGGTATCATCGATATGGAAACCAGCGCTGCCAAACCAGCCCGGGAGAAGTTGGTCCCCCCTGCTGCAATATCTGCTCCAGAGCGCCCTGTGCCGCACGTGGCCACGCGCCTGGCTTCGTCACCGCTCCAGATCAAAGCGATTGGCTATGGCCTGCCTTGTGCGCAGTGCCACGCCTACTATCCCTCCGACATGAACGCCTGTCCGATCTGCAAGTCGCCCGATCGTGTGTTGCCCAGCACACCGGTGGCGCATTGCATGGTTGCGCCCGAGCCCCCCGCGCCCGTGATCGGCGCACAAATCGACGACGATCGCGAGCGCTTCCTGAAAGAACTCAAGTCCCAGGCTTTTGCTTCCCACACTCAGATCAGCGCGGCAACCACGTTCCGTTGCGTTCTCGAACATCAGCACACCGGCGCTACCGAACCGGCCGCGGTCTGCCATAGCTGCTATAGCGAAGCTCGCCAGCACGCCGACCGCCTGGAAGCCGCCTTCCACATGGACGTGAGAGAAGCGGCAAAAATTGTCTATGAAGCTGTATGGGCGGACACATCCGATCCCAATGGCACCTACCTGAACGCAGCCCGGGCCCTGCTGTCGGAGTTGCAGAAACGCGCCGGCATCGGCCTCGTGCTCGGCCCGAATCAGCCTCTGACCCACTAGCAACGACTGACGACTAACGACCAACGACCTGGCACCCCGAGCTTTCGGTTCGCCTGCGGGCCTGTCATTGCAACTTTCCCGGCTTTTCTACATCCTATTGATGGAGAACCCCTGCCATGACCGAAAAACTCATGAGTCCAAAAATCACTGATCCAAAACCCAGTGCCAAGATCACCAAGACCGATGCCGAGTGGAAGCAGCAACTCACTCCGGAGCAGTACCAGGTGGCCCGTGCCTGCGGCACCGAGCCCGCTTTCACCGGCCAGTACTGGAACAAGCACGACGACGGCACCTACCACTGCGTGTGCTGTGGCGCGCTGCTTTTTGGCTCGGATACAAAATTTGATTCAGGAACGGGATGGCCAAGCTTTTTTGCCGCCGCCGACCGTGCCAACATCGCCGAACACACCGACACCAGCTACGGCATGAAACGAACCGAGGCGCGCTGTGCCGGCTGCGATGCGCATCTGGGCCACGTGTTTCCGGATGGTCCGGGCCCGACCGGCCTGCGCTACTGCATGAACTCAGCGTCCCTGGACTTCAAGCCGAAGAAGTAATTAAAGAAGAAGTAATAAATCGGACAGAAGTTGTGTGGCGCGGACACTCCTGTCCGCGTGCATGCAGCTTGTCAAAACGCCGCGCAAAATAACAACGATGGAGCGCCGGGCGTGATCGCCGGGCTGGACGGGTTCGCCGTCCCTCCATCGTTTACAGGTATTTCAAACTCGCCTGAGCTTAAACTTACGTGGACCTATGCGTTGGCCGCGGTCGCGACCGCGGGCGTCGCATTCGCTGCTTCCTGCTTGCTGTGCCCCTGCGAGTGCGCTTTCTGATCTTTCTTCTCCGGGTTGCGCACTTCGACACCGCCCTTGAGAATCGCGCCTTCTTCGACGCTGATGCGATGCGTGATCACCTCGCCCGACAGTACGCCTTCGCTGCGGAGGTCGAGCCGGTCGGCGCACTCGACGTTGCCCTGCACCTTGCCCATGATGACGACTTCTTTGGCGGTGATGTTCGCCGCGACGTTGCCGTTGCGGCCGACGGTAACGCGATTGTCGGGAAAATTAATGGAGCCTTCGACACGTCCGTCGATGAAGAGCGCTTCCGCTCCACTCACTTCACCCTTGATGAGAAGAGAGCGCCCAATGGTCGCCTGATCTACGGGTGAGGTGGCCGGCTTGACCGGAGTGTAGCTATTGGTGGGGGCCGCGTTTGGCGAAAACTTGGGTTCCGGAGACTGCAACATGAATAACCTCACTTGAGATCCGCAATCGCAGTGAAGTTGGCTCTGCGGTCGCGGTCGATGCGCATCTAATCGCGAGAAAAGGATGTCACGAAAAGGATGTGTTACGACAGGTTACCGAAGGGTGTGTCCGCTCGGCGGGTCTCGTCACGCGGCGCTCAGGACGGATTTGCCGAGCTTTATTTTTCGATCCGTAGAGACGCGGCTTGCCGCGGCTTGCGACCCCAGCTAGGGTTTGGGGAAATACAGGGCAGCCACACTTTCGGCCAGCGCCGGGGCATCGAGCTCGGCCCGATTCGATAGAACAACCACCGTAAGACGATCATCGGGAAAGCGGTCGATTGCGTTGCGGAATCCCACTGTCTCACCATAATGGGCGTAGCGGCGATGCCCGCGATAAGGATCGAGGAACCATCCGAAGCCATAGAGCGACGCGACGCTGCCATCCGGCGTCTGCAGAGGAGCGCCGTTGGCGCCGCCAGGCGGGGTCAGCGCCGGCTCCATTTCTTTCGCGCTGAGCAGCGTATGAGCGGATAGCGCACGGTCCCATTTCTCAAGGTCATCGAGCGACGTATACACGCCGCCATCGCCCAGGGTCGCCGAAGTTGAACTCTGGTCCGTTTCGCTCCAGCTGTCCCCCGTCTTGGTGTTCCCATACGCGCGATGCGTGACTCCGTTCCTGCCTTTTTCGTAAGCGATCGTCCCCGTCATCTTGAGCGGAGTGAAAATTCGCGCCCGCAGAAAGTCCCCAAATCCCATTCCCGATCGTTTCTCTACAACCGTGGCCAGCAATACATAGCCCGAATTGCTGTAAGCCCAGCGCGTGCCGGGCGTGAACTTTGTGCCGGTCTCGTGTTTCAGCAAGTCGAGCACGCCGGCATCTTTGATCTGCGGGATCTTGTCATCGGCGATACCGGGATACTGTTTCGCCATGATGTCTTCGTAGTCGACGAGGCCAGAGGTGTGATTCAAAATCTCGCGGATTGTGATTGTCTTGCCGTACGCGGGAAAGTCCGGAAAAATATCGCTGAGAGTGTCCTCGTAATGCAGCTTGCCATCGTGAACCAGCAGCATCACCGCCATGGCAGTGAATTGCTTCGTCAATGATGCCAGCCGAAAGTTTGTTTCGGGACCGATCTTCTCTAACGTTTTGAGACTGGCCACGCCATAGCCTTTACGAAATGCGGGCCGGCCATCCTTGATCACCAGCACCGCGCAACCGGGATCGTGATCGCTGGCGAATTTCGAAAACAAGTCGTCGATGGCCGCGGCGGACACCTGCGCGGAAGCGGCACTGGAGCAAGAAAGAAGGACCATCAAAACCAGGAATTTGCGAGCGCTTATTTCGAGATTCATCATGCCTTGGCGAGTTGCTCCACAACTTCCGGAAGTCCGGCGTCATGCCACGCGTCGAAGCCTCCCGCCACGTTGATCACATTGTGATGGCCGCCGCGCTCGAGCAAGCTGCAGGCAATCATACTGCGATATCCGCTCTTGCAGTGAACCGCAACCGCCCGCCCGGCGTCGATTGCAGGCAATCCTTGCGAAAACGTATCGAGCGCCCGGCATTCCACGCCGTCGATATGACCGGCCTGCCACTCGCCCTCGCGACGCACATCGAGCACGTCGGCCGCATGCAATCCGCCCTCGCGCAGTTTCTGATGCAATTCGCGCGGAGAAATCTGCCTCGTCTTCGCCAGCGGCAGCCCAGCCTTCTGCCATGCCGCCACGCCGCCGGCAAGATAACCGAGCAGATCTTCGATGCCCACGCGCGCCAAGCGCAGCCGCGCTTCCTCAACCTCCGCATCGGTGTCGCCCACCAGAATCGGCTTTGAATGGATGCCAAGAATCCCGCCCGCCCAGGATGCGAATTGTCCCGAAAGTGCGATGCTGATCGACCCTGGCACATGTCCCGCCGCAAACGCGTCTCCCGGACGAACGTCAAGTACGTTGACGTTGACATTAGCGTTGCCATTCCGCTGCAGCAGCGCCTGCAATTCTTTCGCAGAAAATCCGCGCAGCGGTGGCAACTCTGTCAGCGTCCCCGCGCCCGAGCGATTGATCTCAGCATCCTCAAGAAAATATTCGGGACGAGTCGGAAGATTGGTGGTCAACTGCGCGATGAATTCTTCCCGGCTCTCGATCTGCAGCGCGTAGTTCGTGAGCCGCTCCGTCCCTATCGTGGACGAGCGCTCCGCCCGCATGGCGCGTCCGCACAACGAACCCGCCCCGTGCGCGGGATACACCATCACCGCATCCGGCAGCGCCAGCAATTTCCCATGCAGACTGTCGTACAACAATCCCGCAAGTTGCGCCGGTGTGTGCGTCTTTGCAAGATCCGGGCGCCCCACATCGCCAATAAACAACGTATCGCCGGTCAAAACCGCGCAGGGCTGCGGTGATTTACTCTCGACTGATTTACCCTCGGCTGATTCACCCTCGGCTGATTCACCCTCAGACGACTTTTCCTCCGTCATCACCAGACAGATACTTTCGGGCGTGTGCCCCGGCGTCTCCAGAGCCCGAATCCGCACCGCTCCCACCTTCACTTCAAAACCATCCGTCAGCGCCACATGCGGAAACCCGGCATTGGCCTGCGCTCCGATGTAGATTTTCGCGCCCGTGCGAGCCGAAAGTTCCTTGTGTCCGGAAACAAAATCGGCGTGCAGATGAGTCTCGAATATGTGCCGGATTTTAAGATTCTGCTCGTCCGCCGCCTTCAGGTAAATATCCACATCGCGCTGCGGATCAACCACCGCTGCCTCGCCCTCCGATCCGAACATGTATGAAGCGTGGGCCAGACAGGTCAGGTAAAACTGTTCAAAGTACATATCGCAACTCCGGACGGATGCGGCTCTTCATACGGACTTCCGCGATTCGCCGCGGCTCTTAGATTATCACCCTCACCAACATGGCTCCGCCGGCACGGCTTCACAGGCCGCAGGAAAACTCGTGTAGAGACGGGGCTTGCCCCGTCTAGCGCCACCAGAAAAAACACTGGTTCGAAGGGTTTTGAGCAAGGCTCAGCGTAAAGCCTTAGGGACGGCGATTTTCAAACTGCACCACTATCCGACGTTCAGAAGTTTTTGCTCGGAGCTCGCCCAATGATGAAAAATATCCCTGCGGATTCTTCACCCGAAACTGCAGCAAACAATCCGCGTATTGCGGCTGAAATAGCGCTCTGGGAGCCGTCCCCGGGCCCTTTCGGAAGGAGACTCCCCAACCTGTTGACCGCTCTATGGTTAAAGTCCGTACCCTCTGCGTACTCCTTTTGTAACTTGGACTTGCACCCTATTAGGGCCTACAGTCATTTTGACGGTATTTCGGCCCCCAGCGTGCATCGAATTAGTTGGAGGGTCCGTCTAGCAACCGTCTAGAATCAGCATTTGCGAGCTGGGCCGGAAGAAACGGGCGGAGCAAACGGTAGAGCAAACGAGAATGACAAAGCGCAACAAATTCCGGGCGGCGGTGGCATCGAGCGGATTTGCACTCGTCGTACTCGCGATCGCCGTTGTTGTCAGCCTGTCCATTCCCGGGTGCGCCCAAACCCCTTCCTACGCCTTCGTCCCGTCCAACGTTGCAGTAGACTCCGGCGACGCCGCTCCCTCTGCTTTCGCCGCCGCCAGCAATGAAAATGAAGACGACACCGACGAACCCATCCTCACCATCACCAAGCGCGTCGATGAAGTCAACGTGCTCTTCATCGCTACCGATCGCCATGGCAAGTTCGTCCGCGATTTGAATCAGACTGATTTCTCCATCCTCGACGACCACAAGCCCGTGGAGTCCATCCTCAACTTCCACCGCGAGACCGACCTGCCCATCGAGTTAGGCCTGCTCATGGACGTCAGCGGTTCCGTGCAGGGTCGCTTTGGATTTGAGAAAGAAGCAGCCACAGGATTTCTGCAGCGCATCATCCGTCCCGGCTATGACCGGGCGTTTGTAGTAGGGTTCAACAAAGAAAGCCGCCTCACCCAGGACTTCACCGACCAGGTTCCATTACTCGCCGCCGGAGTGCAGCGCCTGAGCAATGGCGGCGGCACCGCGCTCTACGACGCCATTTACAAGGCGTGCAAGGACAAGCTGCTGCGCGAACATTCCGACCATCCCATTCGCAAAGCGCTCGTCATCGTCAGCGACGGCGAAGACAACCAGAGCGAATACACGCGCGCCCAGGCAATTGAAATGGCGCAGCGCGCCGAGGTTCTGGTCTACGCCATCTCCACCGACGACAGCGGACTGATTCTGCGCGGCGACAAAGTTCTGGAAGATCTCGCGTCCGCCACCGGTGGCCGCGCGTTCTTCCCCTTCAAGATGAAAGACATCACGCGCTCTTTCGCCGCCATCGAAGACGAATTGCGCAGCCAGTATGCCGTCTCTTACAAGCCCACCGACTTCGACGCCGACGGCCGTTACCGCTCCATCGAGATCACTGCCCTGAAAAAAGATCTCCAAGTCCGCGCCCGCCGCGGCTACTACGCTCCCCGCCAGTAGGAACCTAAACCATCGAGGGCACGAAGTATCACGAAGGCTTTTGGCCTCAGGTGTTTCCTTGGTGCACCTTCGTGGCCTTGGTGGTTCGCGGTTTCGAATCGGTTTCCCGCGCCCAACGAATCAGATACCGCATTTGCTCGCCGCCCGCCGCTGTGCTAACGTCCCCTAGAATCCGCCGTAGAGACGGGCTCGCCCCGTCTCCGGAAGTGTCGCAGCCGGTCTTTACGCGAAAAGGACGGTCCACATGATCATCGCGGTCCTCGCAGTCATAGTCCTGTTGGGCGTCTTCCTGATCGCCATGTACAACAGCCTGGTGCAGTTGCGCGTGCGCTCCGAATCGGCGTGGTCCGACATCGACGTTCAGCTCAAGCGCCGCCACGACCTGATTCCCAATCTCGTCGAAACCGTAAAAGGCTATGCCACCCACGAGAAAAGTACGTTTGAGGACATCGCGAAATTCCGCTCCATGGCCATGCAGGCCACCGGCCCGGTCGACAAGGCCGCCGCTGAGAATCAGCTGACCGGCGCGCTCAAAAGCCTGTTTGCAGTGGCCGAAAATTATCCTCAGCTTCAGGCCTCGCAGGAATTCACCCAGCTGCAAAATTCTCTCAACGAAATCGAGGACGCCATTCAAAACGCCCGTCGCTATTACAACGCGGTGGTGCGCGATCTGAACACCAAAATTCAATCTTTCCCGACCAACATTCTGGCCGGAATGTTCGGCTTCCAGCAAAAGCAGTTCTTCGAAGCCGCCGCCACCGATCGCGAACCAGTAGCCGTAAAGTTCTAGAGTTCGTGTTGGAACGGGCGTCCTCGCCCGTCCAAGCAGAGCGCAGCTCGGCATTCGCCAATGGCCACAGCAATTCTGGATTCGCTACACGGGTGAAATTTTAAAAATGCTCCGCGGAGCTTATACGAATCGCCGACTCCTCGTTGTCCTCTTACTCTTCGCGCTCGCCGCGACCACCTCCGCCCAGTCCCGCAACTGGCGCGTCACCGATTTCCAGGACACCATCTCGATCGCGCCCAATGGCACCGCCCTGGTCAGCGAAAAGATCACGCTGGCCTTCGTCGGCGAGTGGCACGGAATTCACCGCACCATTCCCGTCGAGTATCCCGGACCGCAGGGAACGAACTACACGCTCTTTCTCAAAATCATCGGCGTCACCGACGAGAGCGGAAACAAGCTGAAGTACGATTCCAGCAAGTCCGGAGCCTACCGCAATCTCAAAATCTACCTTCCCGGAGCGGTCGACACGACGCGCATAGTCAACATCGATTACTCGGTCCGCAACGGCGTCCGTTTCTTCGATAGTTCCGGCGAGATCGCCGGAGAAAGTTACTCCGAGTTCTACTGGAACGTGACCGGCAACGATTGGCCGGTTCCCATCGACCATGCCTCCGCCTTCGTGACGCTGCCAGCGAATGCCGCCGGAGGATTGCGCGCGCAGGTCTTCACCGGCACCTACGGTTCGAAGGAAAGTGAAGCGACTGCCGAAGTCAAAGGCGCCGACGTGCTCTTCGAGACCACGCATCCGCTTCCCATGCGCGGCGGGGTCACGCTCGACATTTATATTCCGCATGGAGTGCTCAAAGCTCCGTCCGCGCTCGCGAAGTTCGGTTGGTTTTTGAGCAGTAATCCCATCCTCTTGCTTCCGCTGCTTACGTTCGCCGTGATGTTTGCCCTCTGGTATTCCGTTGGACGCGACCCCGATCCCGGTGTCTCTGTCGCTCCGCAGTACGGGCCGCCCCCAGGCATGTGTCCCGCCGAAGCCGGAACTTTGATCGACGACACCATTCATCCCCGCGACATCACCAGCACCATCGTCGATCTGGCCGTGCGCGGTTACATCAAGATCGAAGAGAAGGTCGACACCTTCCTCGTCTTTCACCATAAGGATTATTTATTCCACTTGTTGAAACCACTCGAGCAGTGGGGCCCCGATCTGACGCCGCATGAACGGGTAATGCTGGAAAACATTTTTCTGGACGGCGCTGAAACTCGCTTGTCCAGCCTGAAGAATCGCTTCTACGCCGTCATTCCCATAGTGCGGGAGGACATCATGTCCGCGCTGAAAAACAAAGGCATCTATACGCTCGACCCCGAATCCGCCAATGGCTACAGCATCGTGGCCGGCGTAGTGATCGCGATCGCCGTAGTCGCGGTGCAAATCCTCGGTTGGATGAACCTGCTTAATTCGATTCCGCTGGTGATCGGGAGCGTTCTGGTTTCCGCCGTGATCTGGTGGCTGTTCGCGCGGCAGATGACAGCCAAGACCGTGGCCGGTGCGCGCATCAGAGTCGCGGTCCTCGGATTCCAGGAATTTATGAATCGCGTAGACGCCGACCGTATCAAGCGCATGCCGCCCGGCACCTTCGAAAAATTTCTTCCCTACGCCATGGCGCTCGGCGTCGAACACCACTGGGCCCAGGCATTCGACGGGATCATAAAAGACCCGCCCAGTTGGTACGTTTCGCCAAACGGCTACGTCGGCTTCAGTCCGCTTTTCTTTTCCAGTTCGATGCACAGCATGGCGTCAGACATGCACCAGGTCTTCGTCAGCGCCCCCCGAGCCAGTTCCACCGGCTCAGGCTTCAGCAGTGGAGGCGGCTTTTCCGGCGGAGGCTTCTCCGGAGGCGGCTTCGGCGGCGGCGGCGGCAGCGCCTTCTAGCCTCGCAAGTCTCTGCCCCGTGTCATCCGCCACTCTTCATCCGCCGAACCCGACGTCATCACCTCCGTGTCATCCTGAGCGCAGCCAAGCCGTTCGCGAAGCGAATGGCTCGGCGGAGTCGAAGGACCCCTACCCGCTACACCACGCACAGCCTCGCAGGAAGTCTCCGCCACGAACCCGGGAATCACGCGGAGTTGTCCGAGGTCGCTCTACCTTGCCACCGCCTCCTCCAGCCTGCACTCCTCCGCAGACTTATCCGCTCTCAGCCCCATGAACACCGGCGCCCGCAGCTTCATCCCACCTTCAGCAGTCTCGTGAGTCCACTCCCCAAACTTAATTTCGGCCACCAGTTCCGGTCGCACGAAGTGAACTCTGCGCAATCCGCCGATCTCGCCATAAAACGGATTCTCTTTCGTCGCGAGCGGCCGCATGCGAGCGAACATTTCTTTTAGCGTCTTATGATCAAAGCCCGTGCCCACCTGCCCGACGTGAACCAGGCGTGCTTGCTTGTCGTACAACCCAAGGACGAGCGCGCCAAAATATTCGCGGCTGCCCTCCGGATCGGTATAGCCGCCAATGACGCACTCCTGACGCTGCGTGATTTTGATCTTGAGCCAATCGGAAGTGCGCTTTTCTTCATAGCGGCTGTTGCGCTTCTTGGCAACGATGCCCTCCAGGCCGCGCTGCTTCGCGGCCTCAAAAAGAGCAAGACCCTTTTCGGCATAGTGGTCGGAAAAATGAATTACGTCGTCCACGCCGGCAACGATCCGGTCTTGCAGCAACTGCTTCCGTTGCTCGAGCCCCACGCGCCGCAGGTCGAAACCATCGAGGTAGAGCAAATCGAACGCATAGTAGACAACCGGAACGCCTTCGCGCCGCGCCAGGCGGCGCTTTCCCGGCTGAAACCCGGTTCGCTGCTGCATCAGGCTGAACGAAGGACGCCCCTCGTCATCCAGCGCAACGATCTCTCCGTCGAGAACAGCGCGCTCAGCCTTCAGGAATTGCGGCAGCCGACCGAGTTCGGGAAACTGCGCCGTGAGATCATTCTGACTGCGCGAAACCAGCCGCGCCCGCCCGCCTTCGATGAAAGCAATGGCGCGATAACCGTCCCATTTAATTTCAAATACCCAATCAGGATTATCGAAAGCCTTCGCCGTGGAGATTGCCAACATGGGATGAATGACGGTAGGCATAGGCCGCTGCTCCGCGCCGGGGAGAGCTTTAACCGCAGAGGACGCCGAATTCGCAGAGGGTTTGCTGCTTAATTTATCTTTTTTTTTACCCGTTGCGGCCACGACGCCCGCGAGCTTCTTGTCAACTACCTTTCGCGCGCTTTGTGTCGAGCCTTTTTTTTTACTCTTCTCCGCGCCCTCTGCGCCCTCCGCGGTTAAAGCTTTTCGCCTTTCGTCAGCGCGCGCCACGGCACCCGCCAGCCAGGCCGCCTTGACTTTCCCGCGCGATGCCGGACGGCTGCTCTTCCATTCCGCCGATCCCTCATCGCCCGCGATCTGCGCCATGGTGCGATCCGTCAGAACCGACGTCTCGTATTTATCGATCTTGAACCCCGGGACCACGTCATCATCTTTTTTCTTGATCAAGAGCCATTCGTTTCCCTTGCTCCCGCTTCGGCCTTTGATGTGGATCAGCGCGAAATCGCCCTTGAGCCGCTTCCCCTTCAGACGAAATTTAAGATCGCCTTTTACCAGCATCGCAGCCGCTTCTTTTTCTGTACCGGGAAGATATGCGCCATTGACGGGCACGGGCGAGAGCGGCTCCCATGTGCCCACATCCCAAACCATCACCGTGCCGCCGCCATAATTGCCCGCGGGAATGGTGCCTTCAAAATCAAAATACGATACGGGATGATCCTCGACCTGCATGGCCAGACGCTTGTCGGCCGGATCGAGCGACGGGCCCTTGGGAACGGCCCACGATTTGAGCACGCCCTCCATCTCCAGACGGAAGTCGTAGTGCAGACGCGACGCGTCATGACGCTGCACCACGAAACGATGCCGTGATTGTTTTTCGAGTTTCGGCGGAGGCTCGGGCGTTTCTTCAAAGCGCCGTTTCCGTTTGTATTCGTCGAGCGACATGGGAGCTATTGTAATTCCGCCATACGATTCGTGATGCCTCAGTCAGTGATCGTCGAGCAGTAGCCAGCCCCGTGCTTGGGCATCAAAGCCTTCGTGATACTTCGTGCCCTTGGTGGTGAATGCTGTTCTATCCGCCAACAAAAAAGCTAAGCAACCACCAGGGACAAGCCCAGTCTAAGACTGCCACCTCGCGCAATCGGTTGCCGGGAACCTAGACGCCAAGCCGTATACTGTTCGGGTTTTGGGTGAGTGTAAAGCCACGGGTGGCCCATCCCTTGCGCGTTCTGTGCGCAAGGGGTGGGATTCCACTGCCGTGTCAATCTGGGCAGGCACGAAATGACTAGCCAATGAAACGTGAATATCCCGAATCGCCGCTGGTGGGGGTGGGCGCTGTCATCGTCGATCGTCGTCACGATGATCATCGCGTCCTGCTGATCCGCCGCGGCACGCCGCCCCTCCTCGGCGAGTGGTCGTTGCCCGGCGGCGTCCTCGAATGCGGTGAAACTTTGCGCGAAGCGGTAACCCGTGAAGCCCGCGAAGAAACGGGCCTGGTGGTCGAACCCGGTGAGATGTTAGGCGTGTATGAGCGTGTGATCCGAGGCGACGAGGGGCGCGTGCGGTATCACTATGTACTGATTGATTTTCTGTGTCGTGTGGCCAGTGGCCATCTCGCCGCCGGCAGCGATGCGGCGGATGTTCGCTGGTTCACGCGGGACGAATTGCCCGCGCTCGCCCTCGCCTATGACGCCAATGACGTCGTACTCAAAGGGCTGGCGCGGGCTGCAGACTGCGCCTAAATTAATTCGCCATCTTTAATTCGCCATCTTGGCCACGTGCAGCGGGAAACCGGTCTTCGGCAGCAGTGATGTCAGCTCGAACACCTTGAATCCATCGCCGGTAATTTCGGTTTGGCGATAAAGACCGGGCTCGGTTTCGGCGGTTTCGTGGCGGCCTTCGAGATCGTCGAGAAACTTCTGCGCATCTTTGCTGCTGACCTCTCCACCTTTGGCGCGGGTCACCATCGCCTCGGTGGCATAGGAGCGGACAAGCTTTGGCCAATATTTTTGCAGGAGCTGCGTGCTCGCGAACATATCGGCCCACACAATCTCTCCATTTACGGCGACCACTACGCCCACCGCATTCTTATCACGCAGTTGCCGGATGACGCTCTCGTAGTTTCGCTGCACCGGTTCGGCGACGGCATCAACCTGCTTTTGCACCTCCTTGTTCCCCATGACGCGTGCATAGGAGCTCGTCGAGGTCACCTCGGCAGCGGCGCCGGCTGCTGCCTCCACGTTTACTGCCATGGCTTGCTGCGAAGTGCGGACACTATCCCAGACTTGCTGCTGATCTTTCGCCGCCATCGCCTTGCCGCGCACGACCGGAGACGCGAAAACAGCGGGCGCGTTCGCCGCATTGCCAAAATCCGGCTTACCATTCGCCGCCACCCAACGTCCCGGCTCGACGCAGAAGACACTCAGATCGACCGGATCGCTCTCCGCCGGCACGATCCGGTCTTTGCCGATGACACGGTCCTGCTTGCCCCCAGTTACTATCTCGCCAGCGAGCAATAACAACGGTCGTTTAGAGTTATTAACCAGGACCAACCGATTCACTTCGGCGTCGCGTACGGGATGAATGACTGACGCGTCGCCCTGACGATGACGGATAAGGCCACGTGCCTGTCCGGCCTCGGTGACGACAACGTCACCGTTTCGCAAGCCTTCATCGAGGGTGAGAAACTCCGCCGTATCGTACGACTTACCGGTCGTCACAGGAAAGATGGTCAGATTACCGCTGCGAATCGGGCTGAGAAGAGAATAGCCCGATGCTGATGTTACTTCGCCCGCTTGCAGCAGGCACGGAACCACAATGGCTGCGATAACTAACAGAGCGACACCGAGAATCGTGATGACCAGCCGCATATTGGCCTCCTCGTCGTATAGACACCACCAGCCTCATAAGTGGTTTCCGGGTGTGACGTCTGGCCATTAATACCGACTAACAGATTCTTTGTGGCGCTAAACGGCACGGCTAAACAGGCTGCGGAAAAAGTCGGTGTTGCACTTGATTTTGGGTGGCGCAGCGGTTCACCGCTGCGTTAACCGCGCTATTCTGAACAAGGCTTTAGCCGCTGAGGGCCTGGCTTTCGCTCAGAAACGCCTTTTTCTGCAAGCTCTGAAGCTGTATTTCCAACAGCTACCGAGAAATATTTATGAGACCAGTGCCAAACGAAGACACACTTATGCTTTCGCGCGCGCCATTCCCGGCGTTCGCCGCCGACACCCGCGCCCCACCCCGGCACGCCAGATAGAGCGTGCCGGGGTATTCGTCAGCGAGGCTTCCTGGAGTGTCGTTCTCTGCTCGCTGATCGAAGAACGTACGATTTATTCTTCCTTGCGTCGAAAAAATTGCTAGCATCATCTGAGATAGCACTCCATGCTAAAGCCCCCCCAATCCGGTGAGGGAGCAGACGTCGCCGCGCCCCTTTACGCGCGTAGCGGAGCTGCGGCTTACGGTGTAACCGCCGAGCAGTTCACGGCCATCCTCGACGAAATTCTGCGCAAATATCGTTCGCAAAGTTCGGCGAAAAGTTCCGTGCAAAGTCCGGCGCAAAGCCCGGCGCGCGCTTCGGCAGAACACGAAGCTGCCTTCTGCGCCGGATTGCGACTCGAAGAACTGGCGCTGGCACGCGCCTGTGCCGCCGGCAACGAGCGAGCATGGCAGGACTTCATCAGCCGCTACCGGCAGAAGCTGCACAGCATGGCATTACACATCACACGCGATGCCGCGCACGCCGCGGAGTTGGCCGATTCGCTGTTTGCGGATCTCTATGGCGTCAACGTGCGCGACGGCGTGCGCAATTCGAAGCTCATGTTCTACACCGGCCGCGGTTCGCTCGAAGGCTGGTTACGCACCGTGATGGCGCAGGAGTTCATCAATCGCTATCGCAAGCAGAAACGTACCGTCAGTCTGGAAGAGAAGACGGAAGAGGGAGTGCAGTTCGCGGCAGCTGTTCCCGCGCCAGTGTACGCTTCAGACCAACGGCTCGAAGCGGCAACCGACGAGGCGCTGGCGGAACTTTCGTCAGAGGACCGCTTTACCCTTGCCTCTTATTATTTGGATGAACGGACGCTGGCCGAGATTGCGCGCACGTTGGGCCTGCACGAATCGAGCGTCAGCCGTCGGCTGGATCGGCTGGCAACCGGCCTCCGCAGGCGTATTCTGGCCGGGTTGCGAACGCGGGGAATGAGCCATGCCCAGGCTGCCGAGGCATTGGAAACCGACGTGCGTGACCTGCGTTTGAGTTTGCGCTCCCGTTTGACGCAAGATTCCAGCGCAACAACGTTCCCAGATAGTAGAAAGGTTCCGGCGCAAGACACCAGCGACGGAAGTGGTTGAACGCCAAGCGGCTGAAGGAAATGGGCTGACGGGTTCGCTGACGAAAGACTATTGATGACTGAAGTACCCAAAATCGTTTATGACCGCCTGCGGGCTGCTCCCCCGGAGCAAGCTTTGCCGGATCAAGCCTTGCAGGACGAAGTCGCGCCCCAGCGCGCGCATCCGGATGCGGACTTGCTGACGGCCTTCGCCGAACAAGCCCTCACCGCGACCGAGCGCGATGGCGTGCTCGCGCACCTGGCGCTTTGCGACGACTGCCGCGACATCGTGTCACTGGCGCTTCCTGCCGCGGATCTGGTGCCCACTCCAATTGCGATCGAGACGGATGCTTCTCGAGCCACAGCCTCGCGGACGCCAGCCCCACGCCGATCAGGCTTCGCGTGGCCAAGTCTGCGTTGGGCTGCTCTGGCAGCGGCCGTGGTAGTGGCTGCCTCGGTACTTGTGGTGCGTTCAGGACGACGGGATCACGCGACGCTGCTCTCCAAAGTCGTGCCACAGGTTGCGGCTACGGCGGCGCCAAATCTCACCCAGCCGAGCGCATCTTCAATGAACCAACTAGCAAACGCAACGGTGAACCAGCCCGCAACCGTCGCCCCAACCGATGAAGCAAAATTGATGTACGAGTTGCCCTCCCCCAAAAAACTAAAAGCTGGAAAGGCTCCATCGCTGCCCATTCAAGGCAGGTCAGTGACTGCGCTCCTGGATACCCAGAATGCTTCAGGCCAGACTGCAACCCTGTCAGCGGCGGGATCGGCCCCAGCCCCGCTGCCCAATTCACCAGCCATGGATGCGACCACCGCAGGTGCGCGGATCATGGGAAGGTCGAGCGAAGCAGTTGAGGTTTCGTCAGAAGCCGTTGCAGTAGAGGCGACACCCAGCGCCGACGACACCCTGGTGGCGCGAAATGACGCGCTGCCGATTGAGAAAGCAAAGCCAGCGCCGCAAGAGTCCGGAGCGAATGCAGTGCAGATGGCTGAATCGCAGAAAGCGGCGTTGCAGACAAATTCGGCAGTTGTAGGCGCCGCTTCACCCGCGGTAGCCGGTAGAAATGTGACCTCCCTCGTAGCCCTGACCCCCGCGAGCCGGCAGGCGCCCGCCGTCACCTGGATGATCACTGCAGGTGTCCTGCAACGGTCGCTGGATGGCGGTCAAACCTGGCAGAATGCTTCGCATTCAGATCATCCATTGCTGTGCTATGCAAGTTATAACGCCGATGTCTGGACCGGCGGCCAGGCGGGCGCGCTCTTTCACTCCATCGACAGCGGCATAACCTGGGAGCAGGTGCGACCCTCCATCAAAGCTCAGGCACTTAGTTCCGATGTAACTCACATCGATTTGCACGGCCCGGCGGAGATAATGGTCTCCACGAGCAACAATGAGATCTGGGCCAGCGTGGACGGCGGAAAGACCTGGGCAAAGAAGTGATCCGGCCGCTTCCACCCGGCTCCTGCTCTCTGCCGTCGGCATTTCCCGCAGCCAACCCGCAACTTATCTGACTTTCCCCCCAGCACACGGCTTTATAGCAGTACTAACTCCTCGAAGTAACGTTACCTCCGCGTATTTCCCCCGCAGTACTAATCTGCGCCCCTCGCATTACGAAAGTGACATTTACAGCGGGGCCAAGCGGACATAGGATGAGCTGTAGTTTGGCAGTTCTGGGGGAGGGCTGCCGAAGGCGTCCTGAGCATCATTGCTCAGGACGTTTTTTTTATGGTCTCATTTTCCTGGTTCGGCATTCCCCGGTTACAGCTTCCAACTTTCGGTAAATTCTCGGATTCTTCACACGCGGGCAGCAAACGCAAGAGTCCGCCGCACCGAAACCCTGCGCACAAGTTCCGGCGCGATGTCGCTCAGAGCAAATATGCGATCGGCCAGGTTGGCGGCAATGACATTTCCGGGCATACCCCAGACTGCAGAAGATGCCTCGTCCTGGACGATTACCTCTCCACCCGCATCCCGAATCACGGCTGCCCCCCGAGTGCCGTCAGCCCCCATGCCGGTGAGCACCACCGCCAGCACATTTGCGCCGTAGGTTTGGGCCACCGATCGGAACAATACATCCACTGCCGGGCGGCAGGAATTTTCCCGCGCATCATGGTTGAGGCCTAGCAGGAATTCAGTCCCCTTGCGGGCCACCGTCATGTGATGGTCACCAGGAGCAATCCAGACCTGACCGCGCAGCAGTTTTTGCCCTGCCTTGCCTTCCTGCACCTGAAGCCGGCCCAGCCGGTTAAGACGCTCGGCGAGCAGGCGTGTAAACAGGGGCGGCATGTGCTGCACGACCACGATCGGCACCGGGAAATCCGCGGGAAGTCGCGGAATCAGTAAAGTCAGCGCGTTCGGTCCACCGGTCGATGCGCCGATGGCGACCATGTCGATCCGCGCCGGCGGCCGGCCGGAGACGGCAGAGACAAAGGTAGACGTTGTCCCAGACGGTGTCCGAGGCAATGTCCGAGGCATTGGCCGTGGTACAAGCGCTGCGCACAGAAAACTTGATCTTCCGCAGCAGTTCATCGCGCACGCGTTCGTGTGAGTGCTCCAGGGTCTCGCCGTGCAGGGGTTTGGTCACATAATCGCCGGCGCCCCGTGCCAGCGCATCCAGAGTTGCACTTGCACCACGCTCGCTGACAGAGCTCAACGCAATCACCGGTAATTTTGGATAGAGGTTGCGAATTTCGACCAGGGTGTGCAGCCCATCCATTCCAGGCATTTCAATATCGAGCGTAACCAGATCCGGCTTGAACTCCGAAATCCGGGCCAGCGCCTGACTGCCGTTTCCCGCCGTGCCAACGACCACGATTCCCGGGGCGGATGCCAGCAGATCGCTGAGCACCCGTTGCATCATCGTCGAATGATCGACAATTAGTACGCGAATCGGTTGCATGGTTCCTGTCCTCAAGCCAGCCGTCCGCAAAAGTCCCCGGCAACAACGGCTCAACGCGCGCATAGCGAATACCCTATCCATCGGCGCGCCCCGCCCTGGCTTGAACACAGAAGTTCCATCTGACTCTGATTTCAGCTCCCTCAATCAATTCCGTCGGCTGCTGGGAATTATCCCGATCCGATTAGAAAGCTCTCAACAAACAAGTGAAGTCCCGGAGGGACGACCGACAATAGCCCGGCGCTTCAGCGCCGGGTCAGGAGCCGCCTGGGTGGTCAAGTCCCGGAGGGACGACTGAGTCCTCCTTGGAGCTAGCGCAGTTGCGCTTGTTTTTGGGTGGCGCAGCGGTGAACCGCTGCGCCACCCAAAATCAAGTGCAACACCGACTTTTTCCGCAGCCTGCCAGGGCAGCGAAAGGTCTTTAAGACCCCTCTTTTCCGTCCCTCATCCCTTTTTCTCCGCGCAGGAGTAAACTATGTCCCGCGCCTCGCGAGTCGGGCGTGCCAAAAAGCAAGTAGACACGAAGGAACAAAAGATGACAGGGCAAACCAAAATACATGTAGCCATGGCACTTACACTTTTCTTGTGCGCGCCGCTCTTGGCCCAAACCCAGGCTTCCGCTTCCTTCGCGAGTACTCACACACTTCCGCCCGGCTTGGATACGCGCTTCATCGACACCACCGCCAACCCCTGCGTCGATTTCGCCCAGTATGCGTGCGGTCACTTCAATGAGTTGTATCCCATCCCCCCTGATCGTTCCGGCTATAGCACCGGTGCCATCATCGCCGACTATACCGACAACGTCCTGCATACCATGCTCGAAACCGCCGCAGCAGGTGGCGTCAGTCGCACCCCTAACGAACAGAAAATCGGCGATTTCTACGCCTCGTGCATGGCCACCGACGCGATCGACCAAAACGGTTTGAAACCCCTGCAACCCGAACTCGACCGCATTGCCGCCCTGAACAGCAAAGACGAACTGCCCGAACTCCTCGCCCACTATCAGCTGATCAACGACGCCGCACTTTTCAACTTCGTGGAGCAGCAGGATTTCAAGGATGCCCGCAAGCAGATTGCGGCAGTCGACCAGGGCGGTCTGGGCTTGCCCGAGCGCGACTTTTATTTCCGTACCGGAGACGTCGCCGAAAAGACCCGCACCCAGTATGTCCAGCACGTTACCAACATCCTCAAGCTGATGGGCGAGCCGCAGGCCAAGGCCGCCGCGGACGCGCAAAAGATCATGCAGATGGAAACTGCTCTGGCTAAGGTTTCCATGGACATCACCTCGCGGCGCGATCCCAAGAACATCTACCACCTGATGCCCGTCTCGCAGCTTTCCACTCTGGCGCCAGGAATCGCCTGGGATCGATTCCTACAGGCGGTAGGCACCCCACCAGTTTCGGAATTGAACGTCACGAACCCGGACTTTTTCAAAGGCATGAATGCTGTGCTCGCTTCCACTGACTTGGACACAGTAAAGACCTACTTGCGCTGGCAGTTGATCCACTCCACGGACGGGTTGGTTTTGCCCAAGGCGTTCGATGACGAAGACTTCGACTTCTATCGCCACAAGCTGGCTGGCCAGCCGGAACAGCGTGCTCGCTGGAAGCGTTGCGTGCGTGCCACCGACGCGGCGTTGGGCGAAGCTCTTGGGCAGATCTACGTAACCCAGGAATTCCCGCCGTCCAGCAAACAGGCCACGGTTCAGATGGTGCACGACATCGAAGCGGCCATGGACGAGGAAATCGACACTCTCACCTGGATGAGTGCCAACACGAAAGCGCGAGCCAAAGTGAAACTGCACGCCGTCTCCGATAAGATCGGGTATCCCGACCACTGGCGCGATTACTCCAAGCTCACCGTACTCCGCGGCGATGCGTTCGGTAATGCCAGGCGCGCCATTGAGTTTGAAAGCCGCCGCGAGGTCGCCAAGATCGGACAGCCGGTCGATCACGGGGAATGGGGTATGACACCGGCCACTGTCAATGCCTATTACAATCCGAGCATGAACGACATCAATTTTCCCGCCGCCATCTTGCAGCCTCCGTTTTTTGATCCGCACGCAACCGACGCCGAGAACTACGGCAACATCGGCGGCGTTGTGGGCCACGAGCTGACCCACGGCTTCGATGACGAGGGCCGCCAGTTTGACGCCAATGGCGATCTGGACGACTGGTGGACCCCGGACGATGCCAAGAAATTTGAGGAAATGACGGACTGTGAAGTGAAAGAGTACGGCAGCTTTGTCGCCGTGGATGATGTGAAGATAAATGGCAAGCTGACCTTAGGCGAGAATACCGCGGACAATGGCGGTCTGAGGCTCTCCCTCATTGCCTTCCTCGCCGATGCCAAGCGCAAGAGTATCGACCTCACCAGTAAGCAGGACGGCTACACTGCGATGCAACAGTTCTTCCTGGGGCACGGGCAGGGCTGGTGCGGCGGTACACGCCCCGAACAACTCCGTCTGCAGGTCCAGACCGATCCCCACTCGCCCCGGCGATTCCGGGTTAACGGCGTGGTGCAAAATATGCCCGAGTTCGGCCAGGCCTTCGGGTGCAAGACCGGCCAGCCCATGATGCCAACCAATGCCTGCCGCGTCTGGTGAACCATGGGATATTTACGGAAGGCCGCGCCTTCACAGCTTGCGGAAAAAGTCGCTTCTGAGCGAAAGCCACGACCTCAGCGGCTAAAGCCTTATTCAGAATAGGGCAGTTACCGCAGCGGTGAACCGCTGCGCCACCCAAAATCAAGCGCGACACAGACTTTTTCCGCAGCCTGTTCAGCCGTGCCGTAGCGCGTATTTTCTCAACTGGTGAAATATCCCATTTCACTCATTGACCCGGCAAAGGGGCGAACAGATGGCGCAAAGTTGCGCTAACGCCTGTTCTCGACAGTTGG
>Ga0182018_10001438_pt1 | contig 27137 bp, 26 predicted proteins | sample 812P2MmetaG_FD_120490 | JGI IMG/M metagenome (GOLD analysis project Ga0182018, IMG submission 120490) | Permafrost microbial communities from Stordalen Mire, Sweden - 812P2M metaG | ecosystem: Environmental > Terrestrial > Soil > Wetlands > Permafrost | place: Sweden: Stordalen | collected...
CGGCGCAGGTGGAGATCACCGAGGCGGCGCCGAATGAAGCGCTGGACGGCGAAGAGCAGAATAATATTTCGGTTTACAAGAGAAATATTCCGGCGGTGGTGAACGTCACCTCGCGCGCTATGGCGTTTGACTTTTTCTATGGTCTGGTGCCACAGGAGGGACAAGGTTCGGGGTTTGTGATCGACAAGGAAGGACACATACTGACGAACTATCACGTGATCGCCGACGCGCGGCAGGTGGAAGTCACGATGCACAACCGCAAGAAGTATAAGGCGACGGTCATCGGCACCGACCCACCGCACGATCTGGCGGTAATCCAGATCAAGGCGCCGGATCTGGTTCCGGCCGTGCTCGGCGATTCGCGCAATCTGCAGGTCGGACAGAAAGTCTATGCCATCGGCAATCCGTTTGGCTTGGCGGGAACGATGACGCGGGGAATTGTGAGTTCGATCCGTCCGGTGCGCGAGCCGAACGGAGCGATGATTGACGAAGCCATCCAGACCGACGCGGCGATTAATCCCGGCAACTCCGGCGGACCGCTGATGAACTGGCATGGGGAAGTCATCGGAATCAATACCATGATTCTTTCCAGCGTTGGACAGAATGCGGGGATCGGCTTTGCCATCCCTATCAATACTGCGAAAGCAGTATTGAATGATCTGATGACGCTCGGACGGGTGCGACGTCCCGCGCTGGGCGTGCGCACAATTGCCATCAGTCCAGAACTGGCGGATGAAATCGGATTGCCCGTCGATTTCGGATTGCTGATCGTTCAGGTAACTCCGGGCGGCTCCGCTGATCAAGCCGGGCTTCGCGCCGGCACCGAGAGGGCTTACTTAGGGAATACCGCGATCATGCTGGGTGGCGACTTAATTGTCGCCATCGACGATCAGAAAGTGGAAGACGAGCAGGATCTCTCGCAGATGATGAACAACCATCGCGCCGGCGACACGGTAAAGATAACGATTTACCGGAATAAAAAGAAGATGGACGTGAGCGTGTCGCTGAGTGAAGCGCGGCAGCAGGTGTAATAAAAAACAGGTGCTAGGCCTCAGATTTCAGGTAAGGCGCTTATCGAGGGAATGATTGAAGAGTAATGCAGGGGAAATCGTTGCTTATCATTACCGGTTCGATGGGAGCGGGCAAGAGCAGCGTTCTTTGCGAAGCGTCCGACATCCTGGCGCTGCAAAGCATTGTCCACGCGGCGCTCGACCTCGATGCGTTCGGGTTTGCACATTTGCCGTCCGGCGCGAGCAACGATGCCGTAATGTACCGCAATTTTCAGTGTGTCTGCAAAAACTATGCTGCCCTCGGAGTGCGGCGATTCCTGGTGGCGCGCGCGATCGAGGACCGTGCCGCATTGGAATGTTGCCGCGAGGCTGTTTCCGCTAACAGCGCGATGGTTTGTCGTCTTATTGCGAACATTGGAACCATGCGGCGGCGGGTCAAGAGGCGCGAATCGGGGGTCTTGCAGGAGCAGTTTGTTGCTCGGGTTGCTAGGTTGAACTCCATCCTGGATGGTGCGCGACTGGAGGATTTTAGCGTTACCAGCGACGATCGTTCGGTGACCGAGATCGCTCACGAAATGCTGCTCAAAGCCGGATGGATTTCCAAGTAAGGAATTCCAGGCATTTCCCGGCCTCGACTTGAAAACTTGTTGGTTCCACGATAGTCTGTCGCCCTGCCTATGACTGCCGTCCTTTAATCCGCGGGTTGTGACCCTTGAGCGAGAGATGCGCGGCTGGGTGGCCGCGCGACGCTCCCTTTTCGAACCATTTCCAAAGAAAGGATTTTCACATGCAATTCGTGGATAAGGCCTTCGCTCGCCGTCTGGAGTCGGTCGAGGAGATGCCGCAGGTATTGTACGCACGAATGTTTCAGAAGACGCGGCCCGAAATTGGGGCGGCAGAGGAGGAAATTTGCGGCGGGCACATGGTCTTTGCGGGGCTGGGCTCGCCGATTGGGCGGGCGACCGGGGTGGGGCTCGACCGCCCGTTCACAGCCACGGACCTGAATCAGGTGGAGCAGTTCTATCGCGCTCACCAAGCGCCGTCGCAAGTGGATTTGTGTCCCCTGCACGAAGCGGAAGTTCTCGGGATGTTCAAGGAACGCGGGTATGCGATCGCGGAGCTGAACAATGTGTTGTACCGGAAGCTGGACGCGGAGGAAAAGTTTCCTCCAGCCCCGCCGGGATGCGAGATTCGACGCAGTCGACCGGAGGAAGCCGCCGCCGCCGGTGCCATCGTGGAGAGTGCATTCTTTCCCGAGGGAGCGCCTGAAGTTTTTCGGGGATTGGTAGCGCCGTTTTACCAGATGGAGCGGGCGCTGGCGTTCGTGGCCAGTGTTGAAGGCAGGCTGGTCGCCTGCGGCACGGGGTTGGTCATCCCAGAGCACGGAGTCTTTGCTCTGTGCGGCGCGGGTACACTCGCTGAATTTCGCGGACGCGGCCTGCAGACGGCACTGCTGCGCGTTCGCATCGCGGCCGCGGTCGGAGCCGGGTGCGAGTATGCGGTCGTGGTCACGCAGGGGGGCACAACCTCGCAGCGCAACGCGGAGCGGATGGGCTTTCGCCTGGCGTATAGCAAAGTTACCGTGATCAAGCAATAGGCCGACATGCGAGGCGCCTGTGGTTACGCAATCGTCTTAGGCTCAAGCCCGTAAGCAGCTACCCAGGAATCGTAGGCCGGCTGCGTGGCGGGCCACTGAAAGCAGAGGCCGTAGCCATCGGGATCGGTGACGTAAAGCTGCTTCATGCCATACCACGCGACTTTAGGCGCTTTCGCATTCACGCCATGTTCGCCGAGGTGCCTGTGAGCGGCGTCCAGATCCTCGCAACCGAAATACAGGCAGGTGTCACCGTGCGCGGCAATGCGCGCCGGATCGGGAGAGGGGGGACGCTGGGCTGCTTCGTAGCCGGTGTTGAGCATTAACTCCGCGCCATTCAGCTTCAGCCACGCCCAGTTGCAGTTATCTCCTGGCTCGGATGTCGCGGAAACCTTGAACCCCAACTTGTCGCGGCAGAAATGAATTGCGGCCGGCATGTCGAAGACCTGCAGCAGCGGGGCAACACCGTGAATGTCCATGAGCGTATTCCTCTCCGGCGGCAAAATATATCAGAACTCTGGAGTCCATTCCGGCGCCCTGCGCGGTAATGCCGCACGCAGTCGCAATCGATGAGTTTTCCCCGGACGTGCTGCCAGGTTGCGGGGGCGAGATCTTTCCCTCCGCTGGAAGAACGGCTACGCTTGGGATGACGCCGTCGAGGAACGGGACGCAACCAGTGTGCTTAGGCGGCCGTCTCCGCCACGAAGCCGGCTTCAATCTCATGGATCTCTTCCTCGGTGAGGTGTAGTTCGCCGGCGCGCATCACGCCTTCGGCCTGATGAGCGTTGCGTGCGCCAACAATGGCCGCGGTAACGGCCGGATGATGCAGGGTCCACGCGACCGCAACTTCGCCCGCGAAGCGGCCCCGGCGGCGCGCGATTTCCTTTACCCGATCGACCAGCGCAAGATTACAAGAGAGGTTCGGCTCGGTGAAGTCGGGATGTCCCTTGCGCCAGTCGTCCTTGGGAAGGTTGGCGATATGTTCGCGAGTCATGGCCCCGGTGAGCAGACCGGAGGCCATCGGCGAGTAAACGATCACCCCGATTCCTTCACTCTTGCAATGCGGAAGAATATCGCTCTCGACCTCGCGATGAAGCAGCGAGTAAGGGGGCTGGAGGGAAGTGACGGGCGCAATCGCAATCGCCCGCCCCAGTTGCTGCAGATTGAAGTTGGAGACGCCGATCCAACGGACTTTGCCCTCCTGTTTTAGATTCGACAGCGTAGCCCAGCCTTCTTCGAGAACGGTGGAATCGGGATCGGGCGGCCAATGAATCTGATAGAGATCGATCTCGGCGACCCCGAGTCGGCGCAGGCTGTATTCCACTTCGGCTCGGATCGAGTCGGCGCGGAGCACTTTTTGCACTTGGCCGCTGGCGTCCCAGCGCAGGCCCCCCTTGGTGAAAATGTAGGGGCGCGGGCCAGACCATCCCTTGAGAGCCCGGGCGACGACCTGTTCGGAATGCCCCAGACCGTAGACGGCGGCGGTGTCGATCCAGTTCACGCCCAGTTCGAGCGCGCGATGAATCGCGGCGATGGAGTCGTTATCGTCCTGATGTCCCCAAGCGAATTGCCAGCCGGAACCCCCAATGGCCCAAGCCCCGTAACCAACTGGAGTGATGTGCAGATCTGAGTTGCCAAGTTTGCGGGTTTGCATTCCCATTCTCCTTTAAAATTCGATTCCTGAGAAAGTAGTTCCGATTCAGAGAGGTGGAAATGAATGGGGATGAGATTCGCACCTATTGTCTGTCCTTTCCGGAGGCGACTGAAAATCTGCAATGGGGGGACGACCTTTGCTTCAAGATTCGCGGGAAAATTTTTGCCACGCTTGCTTTGACGGCCGTTCCACCGAAGGTGTGCTTCAAATGCGTTGCGGAAACCTTTGATGGTCTCTTGGAGCGCGAGCACATTCGTCCCGCGCCCTATGTGGGTCGCTACAAGTGGGTGATCCTCGACCGGCTGGACGCGCTGGGCAGGAGCCAGCTGCAGGATTTGATTCAGCAATCGTATGCGATGGTGGCGGCGAAGGCGCCTGGGAAATCGAAGCCGCAGACCATGGGAGGCAAGAAAGCCGCGAAGAAGAAACCTGCTGCATCGCAGGGTAGGAAACGGCAGCGTTAGTCAGTCTGCGCGCGAGATCCTTCCTTCCGCCTGAAGAACGGCTCCTGAGGATGACGACCGGAGCGATGAAGCCCATAAGCATGGCCGGCGTCGAAGGCAAAGGCATCGCGATGCGCCGCCCGACTGATTTGACTCCACTTGCCGCCGTCGGCTAGCCTCAGAGTTCGTCCTTAAGGCTTCGAGCCCTTTCAACCTGAATGCGATCTCCACACAGAGTATTGATTTTGCTGTTCATAACGCTGCTGGGGGTAGGCGCTGCGGCTCCCGCCACGGCGGCGGTGCACCCGGTACACGCGCAGCACGCAATCGTGGTGAGCGTGCACGATTTGGCTTCGCATGTCGGCGTGGAAATTATGCAGGCCGGCGGGAATGCCGTCGATGCAGCGGTGGCCACGGGATTCGCGCTGGCGGTGGTGCATCCCGCTGCAGGAAATATTGGTGGCGGCGGGTTCATGCTCATTCGCATGGCGGATGGGAAGACGCACTTTCTCGATTACCGCGAAATGGCACCCGCGGCGGCGACCCGCGACATGTATCTGGACGGGCAGGGCAATGTGATTCCCGGCGCCAGCGACATTGGTTACAAGGCGATCGGCGTGCCGGGTTCGGTCGCGGGCATGGTCTACGCCGAGCAGAAATATGGAAAGCTGACACTCCGGCAAGTGATCGCTCCCGCGATCCATCTGGCACGCGAAGGGTATGTTTTGACCTGGGAGGAGGCCTCTGACATGCACGACCGGCATCTGGCCGAGTTTTCCGAATCGCACCGCGTGTTTCAACGGAACGGCGACTACTACAAGCCCGGAGAGATCTTCCGTCAACCCGATCTGGCGCGAACGTTAGAGCGGATTGCCGAGCACCCGGACGATTTCTACCACGGCGCTCTAGCCCGCGAACTGGCGGCGGCGATGCAAAAGGGCGGAGGTCTGATCACCGCCGACGATCTGGCGCACTATGAAGTGAAAGAGCGCGAGCCGGTGCGAGGCACGTATCGTGGTTATGAGGTGATCAGCGCTCCCCCGCCTTCTTCGGGCGGAGCCGTGCTGATCGAAATCCTTAATATTCTGGAAGGCTACGATCTTGGCAAGATGGGGGACCGGTCGGCCCAATCGATGCACTACACGATTGAGGCCTTTCGGCGGGCATTTTTCGATCGCGCCGAGTTCATGGGCGATCCCGATTTCGCGAAGATCCCGGTGGCCCAACTCATCGACAAAAGATACGCAGCGGCCTGGCAGGAAACGATTGATCCCGAGCACGCCACTGCGAGCAAAGATTTGAAGCGGCCGGCGATTTTTAGCGAACTCGAACAATATGCGGCCGCGCACCCACCGGTGGTGACGCCGCACGAGTCGAACCACACGACGCACTATTCCGTCATGGACGCGGATGGTAATGCCGTCGCCGTGACCACGACGATCAATGATTGGTTCGGATCGCGGGTGACGGCCGAGGGCCTGGGCTTTTTGCTGAACGATGAGATGGACGATTTTTCCTCCAAAGCGGGCGTGCCCAACGGGGACGGCTTGATTCAAAGCAGCACCAATGCAATTGGGCCCGGCAAGCGGCCGCTGTCGTCGATGACTCCGACGATGGTGGTGCACGATGGCAAGACCGTGATGGTGCTGGGTTCGCCGGGCAGTTCCAAGATCATCACAACCGTGGCCAATGTTCTAATGGGGGTGGTGGACTACGGAATGAATATTCAGGAAGCAGTGAATGCGCCACGGTTCCACAATCAGTGGTTGCCCGACGTAGTGAATGTGGAAAAATGGTTTTCGCTCGACACCGTGAAGGTGCTGCAACAGACGGGGTATAACGTTGAGATCGGCCTTCACTATGGGACGAATGTTGCGCCCTACTGGAGTGACGCGGAGTGCATCGCGGTCGATGCCAAAACTGGAGAACGGCTGGGCGCCAGCGATGTGCGGGATGGCGGCAAGGCGGTCGGCTACTAGCAAGACGATTGCTGATGACTGATTGAAATCGACCTCGGGCGTTTGGGGTTTACATCGTCAATCATCATCAATCTAAGCATCAACCATGCTTTAAGAGACGCATATGCAGAGAGCGGTTTCCACTTATCTGTTCGTAAAGGAACGGCTTCATCCCGGCATTCTGGACGGACTGTCTCGCAGCGGGGTGCAGGCGATCGAGATTTTTGCGGCGCGGCAGCATCTGGACTATGCCAACCGCAAAGCGCACGTCAAGGAAATTGCCGACTGGTTTCGCGGCAGCGGCATCCCGCTTACCTCAGTGCACTCCCCTCTGTACTCTGATTATGAGTGGGGGCGGGCTGGAGCTGCGCCGGTCAATCTGGCGTCGACCGACCGCGGTGCGCGAATCGAGGCCATGGACGAGATCAAGCGCGCTCTGGAAATCGCCGAACAGATTCCATTCCGTTTCCTGGTGCAGCATCTGGGAACGCCGAATGAAGGTTTCAGCGAAAAAAAGTTCGAAGCGGCAATGACCTCCATCGAGCACCTGCGGGCATTTGCCAAGCCCCTGGGCGTACGCATCCTGCTGGAGAACATTCCCAACGAACTTTCTACCCCCGATCGGCTGGTGGAAATGATTCGGGGCGCGCACTTCGACGATGTTGGTGTTTGTTTCGATTTCGGGCACGCCCACCTGGAGGGCTCAGTGCGGGCTGGGTTTGAAATTTTGCGGAATTATATTCGCTCCACCCACGTTCACGACAACGCCAAAGACAAGGATTCGCATCTCTGGCCGGGGCAGGGAACCGTCGACTGGAAAGAAGCCATGGAACTCCTGCGTTCGGCCCCGCAAACTCCGCCTCTGCTGCTGGAACTGGCCGAAGATGAGAAGGTAAATGCGCTGGAGAAGCTGGGTCCGGCATTCGAACAGCTCGAGGGAATTGGATAATTGAGTAATTGGAAAAACCAGCGTGAAATCCGCGGGTTGTTCGTTACCCAATTACTAAATTTCCCAGTTACAAAATCTGATCTATGTCCTCACCGGTAACCACCATTGCAGAAATCGGCAAACATGAAGGCCAATCGGTCACGATCCGCGGCTGGCTCTACAACCTGCGCGAAAGTGGGAAGCTTTTGTTTCCACAATTTCGCGATGGCTCGGGAGTGATTCAAGGTGTGGTGCCCAAGAACGCGGTTCCACCCCAAGTGTTCGACGCAATCAAGACTCTGACGCAGGAGTCGAGCGTGGTCGTCGAAGGCAAGGTTCGTGCCGACAAGCGCGCGCACGGCGGTTACGAACTTGATGTGGCGAACGTGCGAGTGATACAACGGGTGCCCGAGTCTTCACCATACCCGATTACTCCGAAGGAGCACGGCACTGATTTCCTGATGGAGCACCGGCATCTCTGGGTGCGGTCGCAGCGGCAGGCAGCGATTCTGCGAGTGCGGGCCGAGATCATCAAGGCGGCGCGTGACTTCTTTGACGAACACGGCTTCACGCTGACGGATCCGCCCATCATCACTCCGGCGGCGTGCGAGGGCACGAGCACGCTCTTCCCCGTGGACTACTTCGACGAGCAGGCGTTTCTTACCCAGTCGGGACAGCTTTATGTGGAAGCGACTGCGATGGCGCTGGGCAAAGTGTATTCGTTCGGTCCCACGTTTCGTGCGGAGAAGTCGAAGACGCGGCGCCATCTCACCGAATTTTGGATGGTCGAACCGGAAGTGGCCTATGCTGAACTCGACGATGTGATGGAACTGGCCGAGGGGCTGATTAGTTTTATCGTGAAGCGTTGCCTGGAGAAGCGGTGTGTCGATTTGCAGACCATTGGCCGCGACATCTCCAAGCTTGAAAAAATTGAGGCGCCGTTCCCGCGCATCAGCTACGACGATGCGGTGAAGAATCTCGAGGAAGGCCACGCTAAGGGCGCGCTGGAATCGAAATTCGAGTGGGGCGGCGACCTGGGTTCGCCGGATGAAACTTACCTGTCGGCGCAATTCGACAAGCCGGTGATGGTGCATCGTTACCCCGCGAAAGTAAAAGCGTTCTACATGGAGCCCGATCCGCAGCGGCCGGAGCTGGCTTTGTGCGTGGACGTGCTCGCGCCCGAAGGCTACGGCGAAATCATCGGCGGCTCGCAGCGTATGGCGTCGCACGAATTATTGCTCCAGCGCATTCGCGAACACGGCCTGCCAGAAGCATCGTTCCAGTGGTACCTCGATCTGCGCAAGTTCGGCAGCGTGCCCCACGGCGGCTTCGGTATGGGCATTGAACGCGTCGTGGCCTGGATCTGCGGCCTGGAACACGTGCGAGAAACGATTCCGTTTCCCCGGATGCTGTACCGGCTGTACCCTTGAGAACTTAGTAGTAGGGAAATTTTGGAGTGGAGTAATTTGAACCGGTTTTGCTATCCCCATTACCCACTTACAAGATTCCCCAATGACACAATCTATATCTCACGTCCATGATGACCACATTTGCCCCTTCCGCCAACATTGCTTCCCGAAAGATTCGCGTGATCGGCGTGCCCCTTGATCTGGGCCAGTCCCGGCGTGGCGTCGACATGGGGCCTTCGGCTGTCCGCGTGGCGGGGCTCGAGGCGCGCCTTGAGGCGCTGGGTCACGAAGTAGAAGACGGCGGCAACGTGGCCGTTGCCATGCCTGAACAAAAAAAAGAAGGCGACACGCACGCGAAGTATTTGAAAGAAATTACGGCTACCTGCACCAAGCACGCGGAACTGGTGGTCAAAACTCTCGAGGCCGGGAAAGTTCCTTTGGCCCTGGGCGGCGATCATTCCATGGCGGCGGGCACCGTCTCAGGCGTCGGGGAATTTTATCGTCGTCAGAATCAGTCCGTCGGCTTGATCTGGATCGACGCGCATACCGACATCAACACCCCCGAATCGTCTCCCAGCGGCAACGTGCATGGCATGCCGCTGGCCGCGCTGCTGGGACTGTGGCCTTCGGAACTCGGAAACATCTTCGACTTTTCACCGAAGGTAAAACCACAGAACTGTGTGCTGGTCGGGGTGCGAGACATCGACGCGGTGGAGAAGGAAAATGTGCGGCGCGCCGGCATTGGCGTCTTCACGATGCGCGACATTGACGAGCGCGGCATGCGTACCGTGATGGAAGAGGCTCTGCGCATGGCCGGTCGCGGCACCGCCGGCTACCACATTTCGCTCGACATGGACTGGGTCGACCCGGAAGACGCGCCGGGCGTGGGAACTCCGGTGCGCGGCGGTGCCACGTACCGCGAGGCTCACCTTGCGATGGAAATCATCGCCGACCACGGCCGCATGCTGAGCTTCGAAATTGTCGAGGTGAACCCGGTGATCGACGAGCACAACAAGACAGCCGATCTGGCGGTGGAACTCGCACTCTCCGCATTTGGAAAGAAAATTCTGTAGCCTGCTCCGGGGTTACTCCTCAAAATTCAAATTGAAAACGTCAGCGGCCGGCATGCCGGGGCCATTCACCACCAGGTTCACTTCGAGATGGCGGACCACAACCGGTCGCCACTGCCCATCGTGAACCAATCGGTGTCGCAGAATGGACGGTGTGCGCGACATTAGATCTGGATGGTCGCCCACAAGTGTACCAATCGTGCGATTGACGCGGAACTCTAGCTCCGTCCACACTGGAAGGTCATGCAAAAACTTCGGGTTGGCATCTTGTTCGGCGGGCGCAGTGGAGAGCACGAGGTTTCGCTGCTTTCAGCCGCGTCCCTGCTCAACGCAATCGATAAAGAGAAATATGAAGTCGTATCCATCGGCATCACCAAAGATGGCCGCTGGCTGACAGCCGAGCACGCCGAGAACCTGCTGCAAGGCAAACTCATGATTGAGCCGAGGCATCTGCGCGCCGGTGATCCGGAGACCACTTCTCCGGCAGCCGTGCTGGCGCGCGGCGAAGCCGTCATGGTTCCCCCTGAACCGGTGCGCCGGCAGAGCGGTTTAGTCCCCTTTCAGAGCGATGCCCCGCTAACGCGGCGCGCCGCCGACCGGGCCATCAACGTGGACATAATTTTTCCCGTGCTGCACGGCACCTTTGGTGAGGACGGTACGATCCAGGGTCTACTCGAACTCGCCGACATTCCTTATGTGGGCGCGGGCGTCCTAGGCTCTGCGGCGGGCATGGACAAGGACATTATGAAGTCGTTGTTCATTGCCGCGGGAATCCCCATCGTGAAACATGTCACCATCCTGCGCGGTGCGTGGAAAAAAGATCCGAAAAAAGTCGAGAAACTGGTCGAGAGCAAGCTGAAGTATCCCCTGTTTGTGAAACCGGCGAACCTGGGATCGTCGGTGGGCATCAGCAAGGCGCACAACCGCAAAGAGCTTGGGCCGGCCATTGAAGAGGCGGCGAAATTCGATCGCAAGATTGTCATCGAACAGGGAGTGGGCGGTAAGAAAGAGAAAGCCCGCGAGATTGAGTGCTCGGTGCTGGGCAACGACGAGCCGGTGGCTTCCGTCCCCGGCGAGATCGTTCCGGGCAAGGAGTTCTACGACTACACGGCAAAGTACGTCGACGAAGGTTCGCAATTGAGCATTCCCGCGAAGCTCACCAAATCCCAAACAAAAAGGGTGCAAGACTTGGCGGTGGCCGCGTTTAAAGCGGTGGATTGTTCGGGCTTAGCCCGGGTCGACTTCCTCATGGACCCGCAGACGGCGAAGATTTATTTGAATGAGATCAACACCATGCCGGGATTTACCGCGATCAGCATGTATCCCAAGCTTTGGGGCGCATCCGGGCTGGCCTATCCAGACTTGATCGACCGCCTGATTGAACTCGGCATGGAGCGGCACAAGGACAAGAAACAAAATCAATACAGCCGGTAAGGGTTACAGGTTGCAGGCTTTCCTGCCGATAAAGACCGTGGGGGCGCCAATCGCTTACTGTACTTGACCGCGAACGACTGGACGTTGATCAGCGCCAAGACGCAGCGCCGAATCTTCAAACTGGGTGACGAGATCATCCACGAGGGTGGCCCGGGCGACAGAATTCACATTATTCGTCAGGGGCGGCTCCCGCTACTTCCCCGCACATACAAAACTAGCCGCGTCATTGGTGTCGCCGCTCCCTTTATACCTCGCGGCTTCCGGATACGCGCACAACGGCCGAGTCATCGTGGGGCGCTGCTCGTCGTCCGCAGCGTACTTCGAGGTGATGATGGTCGACGGCGCCGCCCCCTTCTCGACCCATCGTTCCAGAGCAGCATTGATGCTGTGCTGAGGATCGTCGAATGTTAACTTGCCAACTTGTCCAAAAGAGTCAGGCCCGGGGCCGTTGTCGCAGTGCTGCATTCCCGGCACCATGTAAAGCCGCACGAATGAATCTGCGTCGCGTTGCCCCATTTTCGCGATAACGCTCTGGTAATAGTTGACGGTGTTGATCGCCGGGATCGCCGGGTCGTCCCACCCGTGGTACAGGATCAGCTTGCCGCCCCGAGCCTTGAAAGGTTTCAGATCTGCATCGGTCGCATTCAGTGCGCTGGCGGTTTTTTCCTCAGCTAACTTCAACCCAGCTTCAAGAGTAAAGCTCTGGTAATCCCAGCCGGATTTTTCATAAACCATGTTCGAGAAATATCCGATGCCGAAGGCTGCCATCAGGCTTTTTGCCGGGGTCGGACCGAGAATCCAGAGTCCCCACCCGGCCTGCCCGTTTTCCGCACCCGGCAAAAAACCCGGGAAGACTTCGTGTCCCTGCGCATCGTGCGGACCGGCATAGATCTGCTTCAGCGCGGCGGCCTGCGCCGCGGTCAGGCAATTGTCGGTGTCTTGGCCTGCCTTGCATTGGATCGTCGCCGGATCGAAGCGGCACTGCCGGGGATCTTTTAGGATCCCGTCGCGCACGCCATCGAGTTCATCACAGGCGGCGAGCACGGCTGCCGAGATCGTGGGAATTTTCGATGGACGGATGAAGCTGGCCGGATCAAGAGTGAGCGCCTGGGTGTCGGATACCGCAGTCGAGAGCAAGGCCGTCCAGTAGTTGGCCGGAGCCCCGGCCAGTATGCCGTCATAATCGGCAGGATAGCGCTGCGCCTCCATCAACCCCTCGCGTCCGCCGTCAGAGCATCCCGCAAAATAAGATCGCTGCACAGCCTTTCCATAGAACGCGCGCACCGCCTCCTTCGCGACCCGCGTCATCTCGTGAATTCCGCGATGACCGAAGTCGACGACCTTCTCCGGATGCCCCAGCGCCCAGTTCGCATCGAGGGGCGCTCCCGCGTGGCCGGTGTCTGTAGCTGTCGCCGCATATCCTCGGCTCATGGCCGCGCCGAGTTGTCTGTCGTCGATCAGGCCGGCGAATCCGCCGTTGCCGATGGCTTGCAGCTTTCCGTTCCATCCCGCGATCGGCATCCAGACTTCGATCCAGATATCGGAGTCCGCAGTCGGCTTCGCCTCAGCTACAACGCGGCAGAATGCGGGCAGGCCCTTGTAGAATGCGCTCTGGTCGGCAACGGGAAAGGGCAAGGGAGGAGCCACGAACGTTCCGGCGGCGAAGGTCTGCGCCATAGTAATGGTGGCGCCGGGAATTTTTGTCCCGGTCAGCTTTTGGCACTCCTGTGAGAAACAGATTGCGCTCGCTGCGAGCAGAAACCACGCGGCCAGGAACCAAGCGAGCAGGAGCCAGTAACGATGGCGCGCTTTCATGAATACTCCGCGAGTGAGATCTCTATTGCGCCTCGGCCTTTCCCATGAATGCAGCCTGATCCGCCTTCATCTTCTTCAAGCCTTCCATCGGCAGGTACACCATGTGTCCTGAATCGAAAGTCGCAAACGAAACGTTCTCCCGATATTTCTGCGGCAGATTGAGATGGTCCACAGTGTAGTTGGCGGCGTAATAGGGCGTGGCGAGATCGTAATAGCCTTCCATCACTAGAATCTTTAAGTAAGGATTTTTTACGATCGCCTGGCGCATCGCCGAAGCGGTGTCGGGAAATCCCTGAATCGCCGAACCCCAATCCCACTTGTCGGAGCCCACATCCTGCGCTCGCACGTAGTACGGCATGTCGGTCTTGTATCCCAGTTCGGTGCGAATGTAATTGTTGAAGACCGAGTTAAATGGCGGTTGCGTGGCCGATGCGGTCGGATCGTAGAACGGAGTGTCGAGCAAGCCGTTGGGATCGGGGCCGGTGTAGCGCGCATCGAGTCGTCCGACGCGCAGCTTCTGATCGATCAGCAGATAGTGGGTGAACTTTTGGACGTTGATGCGCAGGTTGGCCTCGTCAATCACCTCTTTGCTCAGCCCGGTAAAGCGAGCGAGTTGATCAATGATTTTCTGGCGCTCCGGCGGTGTGAGGGCGTCGCCCTTGTCGAGCGCCTGCTCGTACTCGGTCGAAGCCCACCGTTCCGATTCCTGGCGAGCGCGGTTCATGTCCTGCGCCAGATCGGACGGCAGTTTGTGGTGGTAGCCCGCGATCATGGTGAATGACGGAATCAGAAATATGTAAGGCTGATCGTTGGTGTGGTTGTCTTCGAGCGTTTCGAAGTTCAGCACCGTCGAGAGCAGTGTAATGCCATTGAACGAAATGCCCCGATCGGCGAGATATCCGGCGATGCCGGCGGAGCGCGTGGTTCCGTAACTTTCGCCGAACAGGAACAGCGGCGAAGCCCAGCGCTCGTTGCGCGTGATGTAGAGCCGTATGAATTCGCTGAAGGCTTCAATGTCGCCCTTAACTCCCCAGAATTTCTTGAACATCTCGGCATCCGCGGCGCGGCTGAAACCCGTGCCAATCGCATCGATGAGCACCAGATCGCTCTTATCGAGGAGCGTGTAGGGATTGTCCTCCATGCGGTAGGGCGCCGCAGGCATGAAGCCATCCGGCTGCAGCACTACTTTCCTCGGACCGAGCGCTCCCATGTGCAGCCAGATGGACGCGGAACCGGGGCCGCCATTGTAGGCGAACGTCAGCGGCCGTTTGGCGCTGTCCTGGCCGTCGAGCGTGTAGGCCACGTAGAACATTTCCGCTTCGATCTTGCCATCGCCGCGCTTGATGGGCAGGCGCCCGGCGGTGGCGCTGTACTTCAGCAATTTCCCGTCGACGGTGATCTGGTGATGGCTCACAGCTGGGGCGATCTCGGTCATGTCGTAATGCTCTTCTTTGTCTTTGTCCTTGTTGTCGGGCGGGGCCTCGCGCTGTGCCGGCCTTGATTCAGCGGCAGCCTCTGGCTTGATGGCGCTCTCGGAAGGTTTTTCGGCGGTTTGACCGGGTGCCGGTTTCTTTGGAGCCGCTGCCGCTTTGGGAGGTTCCGGTTGTTGCGCGAAAGAAGTGATGGCGCAGGAGGTAGCAAAGATCAGCGCGAAGAAGAAGGCAGCGAGCGTGGATGAAATTCTCTGCATGATTCAGTCCCCACGAATGGTTTGTCGCGACCAGATTTTCTGGACTCTGCGAGTGGGAGGAATTGTACACCGGCCTCGCAACGGAAAGGATGGGTCACGCGTGCTATCCTTCCCCGCATGCCAATGCGTCTCAGGTTTTGTGGCTTACGGTTTGGCGCCTTACTTCTCTCTCTAGCTCTGAACGTCTTACCCCTCAACGCGCGCGTTCTTCGCGTGGAGATCGCTTCTCGCACCGATGTCCTTGGCGGCAAGCAGTTCGGCGACGCCGGGGCGTATGAGCGTATTACCGGACGTGTCTACTTCGCGCTGGCAGTGGCTAATTCGCACAACCTGCGCATTGTCGATCTGAACAATGCGGTGAACTTGAAAAATGGCGAGGTCGAGCTCTCCGCGGACTTTATCGCCGTTCGCCCCAAGGATTTCCACAAAGGAAACGGCTCAATGCTGCTGGAAGTTCCCAATCGCGGGCGCGGACGCATCATCGGTCTCGTCGACGGCGGCGACTGGGACCTCGCGAACGATGCAGGCGACGCCTGGCTTTTGCGCAGCGGGTTCACCATCGTGACCCTCGGTTGGCAGTGGGACGCAGCCGGCACCGACGCGCTGCGATTGAATGCTCCACTCGCAAAGGAAAACGGAAAGACCATTGCCGGCTTGCTGCGCGGCGACCTGATGCCCTCGAAAGCGATGCCGGAAATTCCGCTGGGACATCTCATCCTGGGCGGTATCGGTGGGACCGAATATCCGGTTGCGGCGCCAGACGATCCGCGCGACGTGCTCACGGTGCGGGACTCCCGCGAGGGACCGCGCACCGTGATTCCGCGCGCCGAGTGGCAGTACGCGCAGACCGTCGAAGGCAAACTCATCCCTAGCGGCCGGTATATCCACCTCAACGGAGGCTTTCAACCGGGCAAGATTTATGAATACGTTTACGTCGTCGCCGATCCCGTCGTGGCCGGGGGAGGCTTTGCTGCGATCCGCGACTTTGCGTCCTATGCCAAGCATGCCCCCGATGCCCTCACTCCCGCGGCGCGCGTCTACGGCGAAGGCATTTCGCAGAACGGACGCTTTCTTCGCGATTTTCTCTATCAAGATTTCAATGCCGACGAAGAAGGAAGGATCGCGCTCGATGGCGTTCTGGCTCACGTTGCCGGGGCCGGCCGCGGCAGCTTCAATTACCGCTTCGCCCAACCCTCGCGCGACGCGCAGCCGACCTCGTCTGTTTTCTTCCCGACCGACATCTTTCCCTTTACCGATCTAGCCGAGAAAGATCCCGTCAGCGGAGAAACGGACGGCTTGCTGGACCGCGCAGTAGATGACAAAGTCATGCCCAGGATTTTCTTCTCGAACACGTCTTATGAATATTGGGGCCGCGCCGCCGCCCTGATTCACGTCACCGCTGGCGGCAAGGCAGATGCGCCAATTTCGGATAACGTCCGCATCTATCATTTCACCGGCCTGCAGCATTTCTCCGGACCGTTCCCTCCGGAGAAAGGAAAAGGAGATCTGCTGGGACAGCAGCCGCAATCGCCTCTTCCGGTCAAATATTTCTGGCGCGCGATGATTGCCAACATGGATGCGTGGGTGCGCAGCAACACTCTTCCGCCCCCCAGCAGTTATCCGAAAATCGCGGACGGAACTCTTGTGCCGTTGCGCCAATACGCGCCACCCGCAATCCCAGGTGTGAATCGTCCGCATGAAGCGAATGAAGCCTGGCATCTCGATTTCGGGCCGAAATGGCGAGAGGGAATTCTCAGCATCGAACCGCCAAAAGTGAGTCAGTCTTTCCCCGTGCTCGTGCCCCAGGTCGATGCCGATGGCAACGAACGCGACGGTGTGCGCTTGCCGGAGATCACCGTTCCCCTGGCGACTTATACGGGTTGGAATCTTCGCGATCCCTCGATTGGCGCGCCCGATCAGCGAGTTTCCTTCGAGGTGTCGTATCTGCCATTTCCCCCCACCGCCGCGCAGGGTCAGAAGACCGGTGACCCACGAAAGTCCATCGCAGAACGCTACGTAAATCGCGAAGACTACATGAACCGCTACCAAAACGCGGTCGACGATCTGGTGAAGCAACGCTGGATTTTGCCCGAAGATCGCGAGGCTTTATTTCATCGCGGCGAGCAGGAATGGCAGCAAGCCACGAAAGGGGACTGAAGAGGATGCCCCGTCCTCGCCGCGGGGAATTTTGATCTCCGTCAGAGGAAATGGGCGGCGGATCAAAATTTTGCCCTTGACGCCGCCCCCCACTTTTTGTAGCATCGTAGCAACAAGTCCACTTTTCAACTTGATTGCGAAGTGGACCTGAATTTCATGCAGAGTGGCTGAGGGACGAGCCCTGTGACGCCACGGCAACCGATCTGGGATCATATATCCCAGGTGTCTGGTGCCAACTCTCTCCTGGAAACGGGGAACATGGGATTCGGCATGCGCGCTGTATTGGCATTCCGACCTCTTTTCCTTTTCCTGGAAAAAGAGGCCTTTGCTTTTTAGGCCGCTTTTTCGGGCTCGTCCTCAGCTATTCGCTGCTTTGCACAAAGAAAGCCGCAAAGCCAAGAAAGCGGGTAGCACATGTCTATTTACGAACTTCGGTGTCGGGAATGCGGAAAGATCTGGGGAAACCAGCCCCGCTCCATCTGCGACGACTGTTTCTCTCCTCTGGAAGTCGCCTACGACTATGACGCTTTGCGTGGGTCCGTTAGCCGTGAGCTGATCTCCCAGCGGCCGCCGAACATGTGGCGCTACTCCGAACTTTTACCCCTCCCCCAGGGCTATGAACCGCGGCTGCCGGTCGGCTTCACTCCACTGCTTCAGGCTCCACGTCTGGCTGAGCAGTTGAGTGGGACGACCGCCGCCGCGAAAAATCTCTACCTCAAGAACGATGCCGTCTGCCTCCCCACGTTAAGTTTTAAAGATCGCGTTGTTGCCGTCGCTCTGTCGCAGGCGAAAGCCTTCGGCTTCGACACCGTGTCGTGCTCTTCCACCGGAAACCTGGCGAATGCCGTGGCCGCACACGCTGCCCGCGAGGGACTCAAGGCCTGGATCTTTATCCCGTCGGACCTCGAGCCGGCAAAAATTCTGGGAACCAACGTTTTTGGCGCGAAAGTTGTACGCATCGCCGGCAATTACGATCAGGTGAACCGCCTGTGCTCGCAGATTGCCGAAGAACATCACTGGGGCTTCGTTAACGTAAATTTGCGGCCCTACTACGCCGAAGGATCGAAGACGGTGGGTTTCGAAATCGCCGAGCAGTTAGGCTGGCGGTTGCCCGATAACGTCGTTTGTCCCATGGCCGGCGGCTCGCTGATCGTCAAGATCAAGAAGGCGTTCGATGAACTGATTAAACTCGGCTTGGTCGAAGGCAAGGAAGTGAAATTCTTCGGCGCGCAGGCTACCGGCTGCTCTCCAATTTCGACTGCCGTCAAGACCGGCAGTTCGGAGATCGAGCCCCAGAAGCCGTCCACGATCGCGCGGTCACTCGCGATCGGAAATCCCGCTGACGGGCACTACGCCATCAAAGTAATCAAGGGCAGCGGCGGATGGAGCGAAGATGTCAGCGATCCGGAACTGATTAACTCGATCAAACTGCTGGCGGAAACTGAAGGCGTCTTTACCGAGACCGCCGGCGGCGTGACCGTTGGTACTGCGGGCAAACTGTATCGTCAAGACCGCATTCTGCCCGAAGAGACGACCGTGCTGTGCATCACGGGCAACGGCCTGAAGACGACTGACGTGCTGGCCGGCGTGTACGAAACCGAGCTTCCCATCGCTCCGAAGTTGACGGAGTTCGAACGCTACCTGCGACAGACCCTGAGCCCGTCCGATATCCCCGGAGTGATCGCAGAAGCCGTTGGAGCGTGAGCATGCCGATCACGGTGCAAATTCCGACCGCATTGCGTCGTCACACTTTGGGCGTCGGTTCCATCAAGTGCACGGCGGCGAACCTCGGCGAATTGTTCTCTGTCCTCGACGAAAAGTTTCCCCAGTTAAAGCCACACTTGCGCGACGACAAAGGACAGGTCCGCCGTTTCCTCAACATTTATGTGAATGAGGAAGACATCCGCTTCTTGGGTGGACCCACCTACGCCTTCCAGGAGGGCGACGAGGTCTTGCTGGTGCCGTCAATCGCGGGGGGCCGAGAGTAGACCTCAGGTTCTCCCCAGCAACTTCTCCCCAGCTCCCAGCCCATCCATCTTAGGCCCCGTAAAAGCGGTCGGTAAATCCGCGTAGTTTCGAAAGAACTATGGCGCCTCAAAGACGGTGGTGTATAATCTAACTAACTGGTTAATTAATGGCAAAACTTCTCGATCGCCGGAGTGCTCTGCCCCGCCGCATGGGTTCCCGCGGCCAGCCTGAGGAGAGCCGCGCCGCCATTCTGCAGGCGGCCGCGCAGGAATTTGCCGAGCACGGCATTGCCGGCGCGCGCACCGATGCCATCGCGGGCACGGCACGGGTCAACAAGGCTCTGCTGTACTACTACTTCAAGGACAAAGAAACGCTGTACGGCGCCGTGCTCGACGAAGCGTTTGGCGGCCTGAAGGCAACGGTGTTCCGCGTGCTCGACGGCAACCTGCCGCCGCGCGAGAAGATGATGGCCTATGCCGGCGCATATTTCGATTTCATCGCTTCCAACCAGATTTATCCGCGACTCATGCAGCGCGAGATGATGCGGGCGCGCGAAGGCCAGTCCCCGCACATCGACAAAGTGATCAAGACCTATATCCAGCCCATTTTCCTGCGCGTCGGGGAACTGATGCGCCAGGGAATCGCCGACGGCGAATTCCGTCCGGTCAACCCCGCGCACTTCGTGCCCTCCATGGTCGCCATGATCGTTTTCTATTTCAGCAGTGCCCCCATGATGCAGAAGATCGTTGGCTACAATCCTCTGACTCGCGCGCGGATCGCCGAGCGGCGAGCCGCGGTCCTGGATTTCATTTCCGCCGCGTTGTTCTGCCCACCACACAACGCCGCGCCACTTAAGGAGCACGCTCATGAGCGCGCGTAACAAATTTATCATCCTTCTCGGAATCATCTTGGTGATGGCCGCGACCTACTACTTTCTTTCCACCGACCACTCGCGTGATCTGGTGCTGATCGGCACCGTTGACGCGAACCAGGTGATCGTGAGTGCGCAGGTCGAAGGCCGCATTCAGAAGCTATTCGTGGACGAGGGCACGCCGGTGAAAGCGGGAGACTTGATCGCGGTTCTCGACCCTTCCGAATTGGAGGCGCAAGAAGCCGCATCCACGGCGACGATTGCCAGCTTGCAACACAAAGTCGCCGAGATGCAGGACACGGAACAATCCACCTCAGGTTCAACTTCAAGCGATGTGGCCAACGCGCAGGCCAAGCTATCGTCGGCGAAAGCGCAACTGCTGCAGGCAAAGGCGGCGTTAGACCGCACCGCAAGCGACAGCCGCCGGGCTATCGAATTGGCCAAGGCAGGAATTACTTCGGATCAGGAGCGAGTGCAGGCCGAGACTAATTTACAGGCCGCCCAGGCGACGGTTCAGGCTCAGCAGGAACTGGTCAAAGCCGCCGAAGCCGATTTGAGTTCGGCCGTGGCGCGCACTCATCAGGCGAAGGCAGCGAAGAGCACCGTGGCCTCCACTCAGGCAGACCTCAACAATGCAGTTGCGTTGAAAAATCAGGCCGCGGTCCGGTTAGGTTACACGAACGTGTATGCGCCGGTGAGCGGAACCGTTTCCGTGCGGGCCGCGCGCCAGGGAGAAGTCGTCAACATCGGAGCGCCCATCGTCACCATCGTCGATTTGAGCGATACCTGGGCGCGAGTGGCAATTCCAGAAACTTATGCCGACCACATCGGATACGGCGACGTACTTCGCGTGCGCCTGCCGGGTGGAACCGTGACCAGCGGCAAAGTCTTTTTCAAAGGCGTGGAAGGCGATTTCGCCACCCAGCGCGATGTGAGCCGCCGCAAGCGTGACATCAAAACCGTCGTGCTGAAAATCCGCATGGACAATCCCAAGGGAGCGTATGTGCCCGGCATGACCGCCGAAGCACTGGTCTCGCCGGAGCAATTAAAAAGTGGCAACACGCAGAGCGCCGCAGCCGCGGAGCAACGATGACGGCCGAAGGAAATCGACAGGCGAATATGCCTGCAACCGGGTCGAGTTCAGCACCCGAGAAGCCGGTCTACGATCCCACCGCGCCGTCCGCCATCGAAGTCGAGCACATTGTCAAAAAGTACGGCGACTTCACGGCTGTGGACGACGTTTCCTTCCGCGTGACTGAGGGCGAAATTTTCGGCCTGCTGGGACCAAATGGGGCAGGGAAGTCGACGCTGATCCGCATGATGACCACGCTGATCCCGATCACCTCGGGTCATGCGCGCATCGCCGGACAGGATGTGGCCAAAGAGCCCAACGCCGCGCGGCGCATGATTGGCGTCATTCCGCAGGCACTTACCAGCGACCTCGATTTGACCGTCGCAGAGAACATGAATATTTACGCCAAGCTGTACGACGTCCCGGCGAAAGAACGCAAGAAGTCGATCGATGAACTTCTGGAATTGGTCGACTTGACGAAGTGGCGCGATGCGGCAACGAAAACGCTCTCCGGCGGCATGCGGCGGCGGCTCGAAATTGCTCGCGGCCTGGTGCATCATCCCCGAATCTTTTTTCTGGACGAGCCGACCACCGGATTGGACCCGGTTTCCCGCGTCGCCGTGTGGGAAATGCTGGGAAACATCAAGGAACATCGGCAACTCACCATTCTGATCACGACCCACTACATGGACGAAGCAGACCGTCTGTGCGACCGCATTGCCATCGTCGATCACGGCAAGCTGGTGGCGCTCGATACTCCCATGGCTCTGAAGGCGAGCGTGCCGGGATCAACCGTCATTGAAGCGCAGTTCGACAATGCTCCCGCCGATTGGGAGCAGCGCCTGCGCACGCTCAACGAAGTTACTTCCGTGCAGCATGAAGGCGCGGGCATGTATCGCGTACTCACCGGCAACGGCTCGCGCACCACGACCGAACTGGTCGAAATGGCGGTGCGAAGCAAAGTACCGGTGAAGTCGCTGTCCGTGCAAAATACCACGCTGGACGACGTCTTCGTGCATTACACCGGAAGACAACTGCGCGACGAACTGCAAAAAGCGTATGCCTTCGTAATGCCGCCGCGGCCGGGGTTGCAGCCATGAGCTTGCCAATATGAACAGAATGATGGCGATTGTCGAGCGCGAAATGCGCAAGTTCTTTCGCTCGCCGGCGCTGATGCTGGCGTCCATGATCTTTCCGCTGGTGCAGCTGATCATTCTGGGCAACGCGTTCGGCGGAAAAATTCATGACGCCCGGGTGGCCATCGTTGACCAGGACGGCGGCCCGCAGGCGTTGCGGGTCCGCGAAGCCTTCGACTCGGTGCGCGCCAACATTCGCACCTTTGTTCCTATCTATTACGACAGCGACAAGCAAGCGATGGAAGATGTGCGCAATGGCAAACTGGAAGGCGCGGTCATCATTCCGCCGCAGTTTTCGCGGCGGGTGTACGAGGAGAATCACCCGCGGATCGCGCTGGTCGTCGACAACAGCGACAACTTCATGAGTTCGGCAGTCGAATCGGAACTGACCGATTTGACCAACTCGCTCAACCAGCCCACGGTCTCGCCTCGCATCCTGCAGCAAACCGCGCTCGATATCGTGGAACTCTATCCCTACATCGAGTACATGAAGTATCTTCTGCCCGGTTCGCTGGCGCTGGCGATGTTCGTGTCGGTGATGATTGGCGGAGGCATGCTCTATATCGACGACAAAGCGCGCGGAGTTCACGAGGGCTACCTGGTCACGCCGATCACAAAGTTGGAACTCGTACTGGGCCTGAACCTGGCGGGTGCGATCAAGGCCATCATGACGGGTGTGATCATTGTGTTCATTGGCTCTCTGATGGCGGGAGTTGGCACCATCTTCAATCCCCTGACCATATGCGGACTGCTGATTATGATCGTGCTCACCTCTCTGGCTTTCAACACCATGATGTTCCTACTCATGGTGCGCATCGAAGATCCACTGGTACCCCGAGCTATGTTCGGCATCCTCAACACGCTGCTGTTTTTCCCCAGCGGTTCGGTGTATCCCATCCAGGCGTTTCCTCCGTGGCTGCGCGTGATTGCGAAGTGCGATCCGTTCACCTATGCGGTAGACGGCTTCAAGTGCCTGCTGCTGAAAGAAACGACCCTCTCGGCGGTTGGGGGAGACATGATGTTCCTTTCCATCTTCGCCGCAATCACGCTGGGCATCGCCATCCCCTTGTTCAAGCGAACGCTGTAGGAGGGGTTGAGGAGTTGGGTGATTTTGAAATTGGGTAATGGAAGACCCGGCGGCTGGGTTTATGTAAATCACGCAATCCTAAATTGCTCAATTCTCCGATGCTTCCCGGGAATTTTTGACTTGTCCGCAGCGTCCGTTATGCTAGAGAGGTATGACACTCCTGGACGCTCAAGAGTACGACTCGGAAAAAGCGCGAAAACGCAGGAAGCAAATCATTTCGGCAATTGCGATCCTGGTAGTCGTCCTCGCCCTGGGCTGGTGGTTCCGCTATTGGCCGGATGAGCGCATCGTGGGCCACTTCTTCGATGCCCTGCAGAAACAGGATTACCAGACCGCCTACGGCATCTGGATGCACGATCCGCAATGGGCGCAGCATCCGCATGAACATCCGAAATACCCGTTCAACGATTTTTATCGTGATTGGGGTCCCGGCGGAGAGTGGGGACTGATCAAGACCCAGAGAGTCTACGGCGCCAGCACCTGCACCGGCGGCGGCAGCGGCGTGGTGGTGGATGTGATCGTGAACGAACGCACCGAACATGCGCAGGTGTGGGTAGAGAAATCGGACCACACGCTAAGCTATCCGCCTTGCGAGCTGATTTTCCGCTAGGGTTCGACCCCGCGTTAATGTTCCAGGTGCGCTTGCGCGAGCGATTCGAGGGTTTTCGTCAGGCTACTATCATCACTGACATTCAGGCAGGCCTTCGCACGATCGATCTGCCGCAACAGCCCGCACAGCACTTTTCCCGGCCCCGCTTCAATGAAGGTCTGTACGCCTTGCGCAATCAGCAGACGCACGCATGCATCCCACTTCACCGACCCCGTGACCTGCCGCAGCAGCGTGTCCCGGGCGCGCAGATCATCGGTCACCAGTTCGGCGTCCACGTTGCATGCCACTGGATAGACTGGCTTCTGCAGACTGAGAGCGTTGAGATCGCCTCCCAGGCGATCCTGCGCCGGCTTCATCAGGGAACAATGAAAGGGCGCGCTGACCGGCAACAGCTTGGCGCGCTTAGCCCCGCGTTCGTCGGCCAGCTTCGCAGCCCTCTCCACCGCGGCGGTATTGCCGGAGATCACGATCTGCTCCGGCGAATTGATGTTCGCAGGTTCACAGACTTCGCCCTGGGCTGCGTCGCGGCAGACGGCCGTCACTTTCACCAAATCCATGCCGAGGACGGCGGCCATCGCACCCACGCCCACTGGTACGGCTTCCTGCATGTACTTGCCTCGGTTGCGCACCGTGCGGATGGCTTCGGCAAAGCTGAACGTCCCGGAAGCGACGTGAGCGGAATATTCGCCCAGGCTGTGTCCTGCGAGGAAACTGACCCTGGGCATGCGCGTCTCTAGAACGCGCAGCACCGCGACTGACACGGTTAAAATCGCCGGCTGCGTGATCTCGGTCCGACGAAGCTGATCTTCAGGCCCTGCAAAACAGACGGCGGAAAGCTTGTAGCCGAGAGCGTCGTCCGCTTCCTCAAACGTGCGGCGGGCGAGCGGATATTTTTCAGCCAGATCTTTGCCCATTCCGATGACCTGCGAGCCCTGGCCGGGGAACAGCAATGCAATTGTGTTTTCCGTCATGAAATTGATGAAAATATCAAATGGTTGTCATCCTTCGCGCCTTTTCTGCGCGAAGGCCGGTGCAACTTTCCAGCCGTTGCATGGGTCCTTCGCGCGCCCCGGGATCAGATCGAAACAGCTAAACTCCTATACGGTGCCAACCGCCTGCCGCACCGCCGCCAGACCGCGTTCAATCGATCCGTTAATCCCGCGTTCGGAAAATTCTGCCGCTACGCGCACCGCATTTTTGATCGCATTCGCGTTCGACGACCCATGGGTAATGATGCACGCGCCCTTCACGCCCAACAATGGCGCGCCGCCGTATTCAGTGTGATCGAGCCGCTTCTTGAAATCCGTGAAGGCGCTCCGCGAAAGCAACGCGCCCACCTGCCGAGTGATGGTTGCTTTCAGCGATTCCTTCAACGCGGTGCGGACGAGATTCGCCACGCCCTCGGAAATTTTCAAAGCAACGTTACCCACAAATCCGTCGGCCACAATCACGTCGACCTGCCCGTTGTAAAGATCGCGGCCTTCGACGTTGCCCACAAAATTCAGCGGAAGCTGCTTGAGCAATTGGAATGATTGGCGCGTAAGCTCGTTTCCCTTGCTTTCCTCTTCGCCAATGGAAAGCAATCCCACGCGCGGTCCTGCAGTCCCGGCTTTCTTCCCGAACATCGCGCGAAAATAGATGTCGCCCATCACCGCAAATTGTTCGAGGTTCTGCGGCGTGCAGTCGACATTGGCGCCGACGTCCAGCAGCATGGCCGGATTTCCCGGCGCGGTCGGGAAGACTGCGGCCAGCGCGGGACGATCGACGCCCGGCACCGCGCCCAGCACGACTTTTGCAGTGGCCATGGCCGCGCCCGTGTTGCCCGCGGTAACGAAGCCCCCTGCCTGCCCCTCGCGCACCATGCGCAGGCCAACGCGCATCGACGAATCGCGCTTGGCGCGAATCGCCTCCACCTTATCTTCCATGGTGATGAATTCGCTGGCGTGGACGACTTCGATAGAGAGGCGCGCGGCCCCCGAGTGGCGATCCAGTTCCGCCCGGACCAAAGTTTCCGGGCCGACCAACAACACCCGCACGCCGTATTGACGCGCCGCTTGTATGGCACCCTCAATCTCAGGCTTGGGAGCGCGGTCCGAACCCATCGCATCCAGCGCGATCACGCTAGGCATGGTATCTCTGAGCTAGCTGGCTTCTTTAATGTCCAGAACTTCGCGTCCCTTATAGTAACCGCACTTGGCGCAGGCGCGATGCGGCATTTTTTTCTCGTGACAGTTGGGGCACTCGGAAAGGCTGTGGCTTTTGAGTGCGTCGTGCGCCCGCCGGGTCGAAGTGCGTTTCTGGGAGTGTCGCCGTTTTGGATTGGGCATGATATTGAATTCCTCTCGCGAAAAAGCTGTCAGCCATTTCAGCTCTAAGCCCCGCAATTTCTGCCGATTGCTTCGTACAAAAACCTAATTCAGTCAGAGCCCTCAATCAGGAAAGCATCCGCGCTGGGCTGAAAGCTGATGGCTTCTTTTAGTGCTCTAACTTGCTGCGAATCTCTCGCAATGCCGTCCAGCGCGGATCTTCGATCACAGTCGTGCAGCCGCACTGTTCCTCATTCAAATTCTTGCCGCAATGCACGCACAAGCCTTTGCAATCTTCGCGGCAGGTGACTTTTAAGGGCAGCGCCAGTAGCACCTGCTCGCGCAAAACGTCTTCGAGCAGGATGCCCTGGCCTTGATAATAGCCGATCTCAGCTTCCGCGTCCGTTACGGAAAGCTCATCGCGGCCGGCGTCTGCCCCCAGCGGCCGGTAGAGCAATTCGAACTCGCGCGTTATATCCCGTGCCACCGGCTCAACGCAGCGGGCGCATTGCAATTCCAGCCCCGCCGTCAGCCGCCCGCGCAGGCGGATGTCGGTAATAATCTGATGCTTGCCGTGATGTTCTTCGACGATTTCGGCGTGTCCGGACGCCTTCAGCGGCGTGCGCTGCCGGGCTTCGCCACCCAAGTCGATGACCTCGGGCGGAAATTCCTCCTCGAAATCCAGAGGATGACGTTCCAATTCATGGATGTCCAGGAACATTACGAGACCTCCGCGCCAATGTTGCGACCAGGCCCGCGGAAGCACGCCAAGAGGCGTAAGTACCGCAAGGAGCAAGACTTAGGTTGAACCTCTCCGCCCTTAAGGGCGAAGATTCTCAGGCTACGCTTGTGCTTGAAAGCGCACTACGTTAACGCCTGAAGGCTCGCACCGAGCCCACTTAGTACGTCAAGAGGAAACCTTAAC
>Ga0182018_10001439_pt1 | contig 27135 bp, 21 predicted proteins | sample 812P2MmetaG_FD_120490 | JGI IMG/M metagenome (GOLD analysis project Ga0182018, IMG submission 120490) | Permafrost microbial communities from Stordalen Mire, Sweden - 812P2M metaG | ecosystem: Environmental > Terrestrial > Soil > Wetlands > Permafrost | place: Sweden: Stordalen | collected...
AAAACAGATCAACGCCGTAAAAACTCCCGCGATCAACATCTCCGCCAGCGGCATGGCCACCGGCGGCCGCGTAATGCATCACCTGGTGCAGCGACTGCCCGACGCGCGCAATGCCGTGATCCTCGCCGGCTTTCAAGCCGAAGGCACCACCGGCCGCCAGCTCCAAGACGGCGCGAAATCCGTGCGCCTGCTCGGACAACAAGTCGAAGTGCGCGCCGAAATAAATAATCTGGGCCAATTTTCGGCGCATGCCGATCGCGGCGAAATCCTGCGCTGGCTCGGAGGCCTGCCCGCGCCGCCGCGCACCGTGTATCTAACGCACGGCGAGCCCACAGCATCGCAAGCGTTGAAAACATTAATTGAAACCAAGATGGGGCCGAAGTGGAAGATCGTGCTTCCGGCCTATCGCCAGTCGTTCGATCTTAATAGTTGAAATAGCGGAGCGGCGTTCCGCCGCCAGCGCAGGCGTTTATGAGCAGCGCGGGCGCGTATTGCCAGCGCAGCCGTTTTTAGCGACGCCACACCAGCGTGCCGGCGATCATATCGTGCAGCGCCTGCCGCTTCGCGGTAAAGCCGGCCATGAAATAGCCGATGAAAAACGGAATCATGCCCGTGACGATCTTTCCGAAGAAGCGACCTGATGCTCGGCCGAAAGTGAGCCGCTGTCCATTCAGATCCGTGACGTAGATGTGCATGGCTTTTTTGCCGATGGTGGCTTGCTTCTCGGAGCTTTCCATTTTCGCGAAGTAGAGCCACATGACCACGATCATCGCAAGGTACGCGAAAACGATCAGAATGATCGCTACCGCCGTCAGGCCCGTGATGAAATCTTGCGGCGTCTCGCTGCCCGAGATCAGCGCTCCTCCGCCGATCACCACGAACACGATCGCCAGAAACGCGATGCACACGACGCCAAGGATCAGACTGTCTATGAAATACGCCCAGAAACGTTTCCAGAATCCCGCGTACGGCAACAGCGCTACCACTGTTTGCGGCTGCGGCGGAGGCCCCGTCCAAACCTGCGGCGGCTGCGGCTGCTGCCAAGTTTGTGGCGGCGCGGCCGGCGGCGCCTGATAAACCGGAACCGGAGCTTGATACGCCTGCGGCGGCGGAGGTGGAGGCGGCGGTGGCGGTGGCGGCTGATAGACCGGCGGCGGAGCGGGTTGATTGCCTTGCATCGGCGTGCCGCAAGTTGTGCAGAAACCCGCGCCGTCAGGAACCGCCGTTCCACATTTCGTGCAAAACATAAAGCCTCCTCGCTTACGGCGAACATCCGCACAATTCGTGCGCCGCCGCCGCGCAGCCGCACTGCCGGAAAAATTCGCCGGCCTTGCGGCTACACAGTGCGCCGAATGCTAGGCCGGAACGCAATCGTTTGCAAGCGCCGCGCGGCCAATCGGACGGCGCGATCCAACGTTCGGCGGGTTCCCGGTCGCTCCGCCGAGAATCATTTGCCGCTATGCGACGGCGAGCGGCGGTGGTATTCTCCCGCCACCTTTCAGGCCGAACAGGCCGAGCTTGGGAAATTGAGGGGTGGCCGCATTCAGATGCGGGATCGAGATCAAGAAAAGATCGTCGGAGGATAAAGTCATGCTGGATTTGGCAGGTAGGATGAAACGCCTTTCGCTCGCCCGCGGCATTCCCATGCTTGCGGCGGCGCTGTTTCTGCAAATGAACGATAACGGAATGGCGGGCGCGAGCGCTTGCGCCGGCCTCGGCTGCTTCGGAGCCATCGCGATCTTCGTAATCCTTATCGCTATTAACATCGCGATTCTGCTCTGGGTGAAGAACGATGCCACAGCGCGAGGCATGGAAAATCCCGTGCTCTGGCTGATCATCGTTTTCTTCACCGGGCTTGTTGGTTTGGTGATCTATATCCTGGTGCGGCCAAAGGGCGAACTGGTGGTCTGCGCCAGTTGCGGCAAGAAGCGCATGCAAGGACTGCCCAAGTGCCCGAGCTGCGGAAATCCCTGAAACGGCCTGAAACCTATCTGGCCTGTGTCGTCGTCCTAATGGCACTGGCAACACTTGATAGTTACCGCGACCCTTCGCGGCAGTGGACCGCCCACAGTTATGTGTCGGCGGTCCACCTCTATCAAGAACATGTGAGTCCGCACTTGCACGCGATCGTGCAGTGCCGGTTTCGCCCGACCTGCTCGCACTATTCCGTTACGGTGGTTCAAAGATTTGGGATTCGTCGCGGCCTGGTGCTTTCCGCCGAGCGCGTGTGGCGCTGCCGCGACAGCGTTCCGATGGGCACGTACGATCCGCCGCCGACGCAATGAAGCCGCAACGGCCAGGCGGTGGAGCGCGCCAGCGATCGCATCGTCACAATGAAGTGCGCGGCTTCATCCACTTATCGAGGTACGCGGAGATTCTTGCCGGATCGGCATCGTGGTCCACGATCGCGATATATCCATCGGGCCGGACGATGTATGCGGCATTTTTCTTAAGGCCCGCTTGTTTGGCGTCGACGCTCCACGGAAATATTTGGCATCGCAGTCCGCGGTTATCGCACATCGCTTTTAGCGCCGGCGCCGCATCTCCGTAGCGATGCACCTGCCACGCTCTCGTGGCCAGGCTCGCGTAATTATCCATAGTTTTGCCGGCGGCATCCGCGCACTCCACCCACGGCAGGCGCTCGCCGCCTTTGGCCGTTCCCGATGGTCCGTGACTTAGAGGACTTTGGGGATACTTGATCGCGATTTGCGAAACTGTGCGGAAGAGAAAACGGCGCAGCGCGGCGAATCGGGAAAGAAATGGCAGCAATCGCGGCACAACGCGAAACCGGATCTGTTTCGCGATTCGCCCTCGCGACGACATGAAAGAGAAGACGCGGTCGGTTGTGGCCACAAGACGCCGCGCGAATGCGATGCGCTCCGGCTCGTAGGTGTCGAGCAGCGACGCTTCGGATGCCCCTTGCAGAACCGCCGCCAATTTCCACGCTAAATTCACGGCATCGCCGATACCCGTATTCATGCCCTGCCCGCCCACGGGACTATGCACGTGAGCGGCATCGCCGAGCAAAAAGGCTCTTTGCTTCTGAAAATGCGCGGCCACGCGGTGATGCACGCGATAGGTGGAGAACCATTTCACTTCTTCGACATTCATTTTCAGATCGCGAAGGATCACCGGACTCACATCGTCCCAGCTCAAATCCTTCTTATCGTGCAGATCTTTGCGCACGGCGCCGACGAGTCGCGCTTTTCCCTGGCCCTTCATCGGAAATATAGCGAGGAAATCGGCTTCATCGAGCGCCATATTCATTTCGCCGTTGAAGACCGGCCCGCTTCCTTGGATATCGCCGACATAAAATGTGTCGGCGTAGTCTCCTCCCGGAAAATCGATGCCGAGCTTTTGTCGCACCGTGGAACGGCCACCATCGCAACCCGCGAGATACGCGGCCTTCACGATTTCGCGCTCGCCGGATTTCTTGCGAAGCTCGGCGCTGACGCCGTTTCCTTCAAAGGCGAAATCGACCAGCTCCGTTTCACGCTCCACGTTTACGCCAGCGAGTTTTAATTGCTCGACGAGCATTTGTTCCTGCAGATCTTGAGTAAATATAAGCGCGTAGGGATAAGCACTGATCTTGACGCCAAGATTGCCGAACGCAACGCGAGCCACATGCTTCGCTCGCCGCCAAAGATTGATTGCTGTAACTTCGACGACTCCATCGATCGCGATGCGCTCGATCCCGAGCTGCCGGTAGAATTCGAGATTGCGCGCGTGCATTACGATTGCGCGTGAAGTGGTTCCCGGCGCGTCGGTTTTGTCGAGGATGCGAAGGGGGATTCCGGCTTTCGCGAGCCACAGGGCCAGCACCAAGCCCGTTGGGCCACCTCCCACGATGAGCACTTGCGGATCGGCCATTTCAGTTCGATGCTTCTCTTGTCAGGTCCGGCGCGGCTTAGAACAGGGTTTTCTGCTTCGCGGGCGTGGCGCCCGGTTTGGCATCTTTCTTCTTTTTGCTTTTGGCGCCGCCGCTCGGAGCGGCGGGGAAAAGCTTTCCTTCGAGGAGTTTCTCGAATTCGGATTCGTCGAGGATCGTGACGCCGAGTTCTTTGGCTCTGTCAAATTTCGAGCCGGGTTCGGCGCCGACGACTACGTAGTCGGTTTTCTTCGTTACGGTGCTCGTCACTTTGCCGGCGTGCTCGGCGACTTCCGCTCCGGCTTGTTCGCGTGAGCAGCGTTCGAGGCTGCCGGTGAAGACGAACGTTTTGCCTTCGAGCAGCTTATCTTTGAGTTTCTGGCGCTCTTCTTTCGGTTTCAGGCCGGCATCGCGAAGGCGCTTGATCAAATCGCGATTGACCTTCTCGGAGAAAAATTCGCTGATGCTGGCGGCGACTTTCGGTCCGACTTCGCCAACTTCGGTAAGTTGCTCTTCGCTCGCGTCGCGGATGGCTTCAAGCGAACCGAAGTGGGTGGCCAGCAATTGCGCGGTGCGCTCGCCCACGAATCGGATGCCGAGGGCGTAAACCAAGCGCGCCAAACTGTTCTTCTTGCTGGCCTCGATTTCGTCGAGCAGATTCTGCGCGGATTTTTCCGCCATGCGATCGAGCGCGGCCACCGGCTCGAGTTTCAAACGATAGAGATCGGCCACATCGTGAACCAAATCTTTTTCGATGAGCTGATCGACGACTTTGTCGCCGAGGCCATCGATATTCATCGCATGGCGGCCGGCGAAATGCAGCAGAGATTCGCGGCGCTTCGCGGGACACGCGGCGTTCACACAACGATAGGCCACCTCATCAGGATCTTTGTGAATGCGGCTGCCGCATTCGGGACATTTTTCGGGCACGCGCACGCACTGACGATTCTTCCCTTGCGTGACAACCTTGATGACGTGCGGAATCACTTCGCCGGCGCGTTCGACCAGCACCGTATCGCCCACACAAATGCCCAAGCGCTCGACTTCATCCATGTTGTGCAGCGTTGAACGGCTAACCGTCGCGCCGCCGATAACCACGGGCTCGAATTCCGCGACCGGCGTAATCACGCCGGTGCGCCCGACAGAAAACCAAATGTCGCGAACCAGCGTGGTCTCTTGCCGGGCGGGATATTTGTAAGCGACAGCCCAGCGCGGGGCCTTCGCGGTGTTGCCCAACTCCTGTTGCAGCGCGGTGTCATTCACTTTCACAACGATGCCATCGATTTCGTAGGGCAATTTCTCGCGCTTTGAATCCCACGCCTCGCAGTAGCGCTTCAGATCGTCGAACGAATGGCAGACTTTCCAATCGGGTGAAACGCGGAACTGCATTTTGTGGAGCGCGTCGAGCGATTCCGAATGCAAACGGAAGGCAGTGTGTCCCGCGGCCAGCAAGTAATACCCATAGAAATCGAGTTTGCGCGAGGCGGTGACGGCTGAATCGAGCATGCGTACCGCTCCGGCCGCGGCGTTTCGCGGATTGGCGAAACGTTTGCCGCCCTGTTCCTCTTGCTGGCGATTCAGATCTTCGAACGCTTTGCGCGGCATTACGATTTCGCCGCGCGCCTCGAATGACGGCGGCAGTTTCAATGCTTTTAGAGTTTTCTCCGGTACACGCAATGGAATCGAGCGGATGGTGCGAATGTTCGGTGTGACGTCTTCGCCGGAGACGCCATCGCCGCGCGTTACGCCGCGCGCGAGGACGCCATCTTCATATTGCAGCGAAATGCTCAGGCCATCGAATTTGTGTTCGGCGACGTAGTCAACCTTGTCGCGGCCGGTTAATTCACGCACGCGGCGATCGAAATCGGCGAGCTCGTCGTAGGAGTAAGTGTTATCGAGGCTGATCATCGGCGGGACATGCGTGCGCGTTTGGAATCCCTGGCGCGCCAAACCGCCTACACGCTGCGTGGGAGAATCCGGCGTGGCCAAATCCGGATACGCGGCTTCGATTTCTTTCAGCGCCGCCATGCGGCGATCGAAGTCGGCATCGGAGCTTTTCGGATCGTCGAGGACGTAGTAGAGGTATTCGTCACGGCGCAGAGTTTCGCGCAGCTTTTCGATTTTATTTTTGGCCTGGGATTTCGTTAGCACGCTTGCGTCTCCATTGTCGCCGAGAGCGAGCGCATATTATATCCCGCCGCACGGGCTGCAATGTTGTGTCGGGAGTAGCGACAACGGGCGGAGACATGCCTGCCGGCAGGCAGGCTCCGCCCCTACATGAGAATGGACCCGTGCCGAGCGTGGCGTCCCCCAATCGAAAGCCATTTGTGAGATAACTTCTAACGAGATGGAACCGATTACGCAGGTGCTGGCTTCGGTGGCGCTCGCGCGCTGTGGGTTTAAGCGCGTGACGCCGCTTGCGTTGCCGATTATGGTGACGGCGGGACTTGCGCCGGATCTCGATTGGGTTTCGGTGTTCGGCGGGGCGCGGGTGTTTCTGGAGGCGCATCGCACGGCTGCCGATTCGCTGGTGGGGATCGTGGTAATTGCTGCGCTGATTGCGGCGGGGTTCGTTTCAATCGCGCCGCGCATTCGAGAGCGCGCGGGGAAAAAGCGGGCGGAGACAAGCCTGCCTGCCGGCAGGCAGGGTACCGCCCCTACAGACACCACGAAAACTTTGCGATTTGTGCCGGCGTTTTTCGCGGCGCTCGCGGGGGGCGGGCTGCACTTGCTGCTTGATCTGACCAATAGTTACGGCGTGAAGTTGCTGTGGCCGTTTAGCGCGCGGTGGTTTGCGTGGGATCTGACTGCGTCGCTCGATCCGTGGATTCTGTTTTTGCTGCTGACTGGACTTTTGGTGCCGGCGCTGTTTCGGATGATCACGGAGGAAATTGGCGCGAAATCTAAGCGCACCGCCGTGGATCGCGGTGCTGTTGCGGCGCTTGTGCTGGTCGGCGTGTTCTGCTGCGGGAGATTCGTATTTCACCAGCGCGCTGTGGCGCTGCTCGCGGCGCGCGAATATCACGGCGAAGCGGCCAACGCGGCCGGCGCGTTCCCGCAATCTTCCTCGCCTTCGTCTTGGTCTGGCGTGGTCGATACCGACGACACTATGAATGAGGTTGAGGTGTCGTTTGCGCCGGGCGCGGTGTTCGATCCGGAATCGGCGCGCGTCTTGTATAAGACTGAAGCGTCGCCCGCGCTCGATGCGGCGCGGCGGAGCGATGTGGGGATCGCGTTCCTGGCGTTTGCGCGCTTTCCGTTGGCGCGCGTTCAGCCGTCTGGCGACGGCTACAGGATTGTGTTGCGCGACTTGCGATTCGACACCGGGCCGCGCGCGGATCGAAACGTTGTCGCGCAGATTGACGTCGACGCGAACAATCAGATTACGCAGCAGGAGTTTCTATTCACCACGGCGACGTCTGGCGAGGCAAACGGCGATGAAGGTGGCGGGCAACGGTGAGATCACGCGCTTCTACGGTACCGGCTGCTGTTCTTGCGCGGCGAGTTCTTCCTTTGATGGGCGCATTACGATCCGCGCGCCCAAATAGAACGCGACTGCAAAAACCACACACCAGAATGTCCCGGCGACTTTGTGCGCTTGAAGAAACGGCAGCGCCTGGGCGCCAAATTCTACGGCAATGATACCTTCGAGGGAGAAACGAATCACGCGCGCCAGCGTTAGCGAGAAGACGAACGGCCGCACCGGCATTTCGGCCGCGCCCGCCGCCAGAATCACGACTTTGAAAGGCATCGGCGGCGGCATCAACGCTCCGATCAACACCGCAAGAAATCCGTTGCGCGCCACCCACCCACGGATTTTTTCTCCACGGGGGCCGGCGCGCTTCTTGAAAAAGGCCTCTTCCCCCTTGCGCGCGATGACGTAAAGCAGCACGCCCCCGAGCACCGAGCCGATCACGGTCATTACCACGTAGTACGGCATGCGCGCCGGGCGGTGCATGGAGACCTCGATTAGCAAAATATCGAGGAGCACCGGCGGCAACGTGGTGGCCGAATCGATAAAGCCGACCGCGAGCATTCCCACACCGCCGGTAGCCAACACCAGCCCTGCGAGCCACGGAATAACGCGCCGATAGAAGATGTTCAGTAAACGCATGTCACCCAGGAAGAGAGAAACAATATTATCAGAGGCCCACGCGGAGCGCCCGCAGGAATCGCGGTGCGATTGCGGAACCTGGCGGCCGGCGGAGCGCAATCGGGTGTTCCAAATTGGCCAGCGCGCTGCAAAGCGCTGGTTTTGGGGTGTTTCTCATTATGAAACTGTGGATGCACCTTATTGACCGAGGCCGGGCGGCCTGCTATAAGCCTTTAGCTGGCTTTTAGTTTTGTTCTCGCCTGCAATGTTTCCTGAAGAGATTAAGAGGCGGAGGGTTCATGTCGGTTACAGGATGGGTCTGGTTCTTCATGGTGGTAAGCGTGGCGTCGCTGGGGATTGCGGCGCTGTTCGCGCGCGAGGTGCTGGCGGCCGATACGGGCACCGCAGCCATGCAGGAAATTGCTGGAGCCATCAAAGAGGGCGCCGAAGCTTTCCTGAAGCGGCAGTATGTGACAATTTATAGCCTGAGTTTGGTGCTGGCGATTCTGCTTTTCGTTTTTTACGACATCACCAAGGGCGCGCAACTCGCGTGGATGACGGTGATTTCGTTTTTCGCCGGCGCGGTTTGTTCGGGGCTGGCGGGATTCTCCGGAATGTTCGTTTCGATACGCGCGAATCTGCGCGCTGCGAGCGCCGCGCGCACCAGCCTGAATCGCGCGCTGCAACTGGCGCTGCGCGGCGGAGCGGTGACGGGACTTTCCGTGGTGGCGCTATCGCTGCTGGGCGTCGGGCTGATTTTTATCGGCTTTGGGGGAATGCACAATCCGAAGGGCGTGCCGTACGAGATCGTGGGATTTGGTTTTGGCGCGAGCTTCGTGGCGCTGTTCGCGCAATTGGGCGGCGGAATTTACACCAAGGCGGCGGACGTCGGCGCGGATTTGGTGGGCAAGGTTGAAGCCGGCATTCCCGAGGACGACCCGCGCAATCCAGCAGTGATCGCGGATTTGGTGGGCGATAATGTGGGCGACTGCGCGGGGCGCGGCGCGGATTTGTTTGAATCGACCGCGGCGGAAAATATCGGCGCGATGATTCTGGGCGTGGCGCTGTTCGGCAAATTCGGGATTCTGGGGATTTTCTTTCCGCTGGTGGCGCGCGCGTTTGGCTTGGTGGCTTCGGTGGTGGGCATTTGGATGGTGCGGCTGAAAAACGATGACGAAGATCCGCTGGCGGCGCTGAACCGCGGGTATCTGGTGACCTCGCTATTGGCCACGGGCGGCTTCTACGTGGCCGTGCGCTATTTGCTGCAAAATAATTTGTGGTTTTTCGCGGCGGGCGTAATTGGCATTCTCAATAGTTTTGTCTTCGTGTGGATCACGCAGTACTACACGGAATATCGATACCGGCCGGTGCTTTCGATCGCGAAGGCTTCGGTGACGGGGTCGGCCACGAACATCATCACGGGACTTGCGGTGTCAATGGAATGCACGGCGATGCCGGTGGTGGCGATTTCAGCCGCGATTCTTGGTTCATATTACTGCGGGCGCATGGCGCTGCCTGGGACGCGCGGCGCGGGCTTGTACGGCACGGCGATTGCGACGATGGGAATGCTTTCTACCGCGGCATACATTCTGGCGATGGATACGTTTGGTCCGATCACGGATAACGCGGGCGGAATTATCGAGATGTCGGGCGCGCCGGAAGAAGTGCGCAAGCGCACCGATCGGCTGGACTCGGTGGGCAACACGACGAAGGCGCTGACCAAGGGATACGCGATCGGTTCGGCAGCGTTGGCGGCGTTTCTACTGTTCTCGGCGTACCTCGACGAGATCACGCTGCTGGTGCAACAAAAAACCGGCGACATGACGTTTCGATTCGAGAATGTGGACATCAGCAAGCCGCCTGTGTTTATCGCGGCGCTGATCGGCGCGGCGCTGACGTTTTTGTTTAGCGCGTGGGCTATCAAGGCCGTGGGCAGAACCGCGCAATTGGTGATCCAAGAAGTGCGGCGGCAATTTCGAGAAGATCCGGGAATTATGGCCGGCACATCGAAGCCGGACTATGCGCGTTGCGTGGATTTGGTGACGCGCGGAGCGTTGAAAGCGATGGTCGCGCCGGGTCTATTGGCTGTGGGCGTGCCGGTTGCGGTTGGTTTCATATTCAGGTACTTCGCTACGGCTGCGGATCCCACGATCGGCGCCGAAGCTGTGGCCGCGGTGCTGATGGTGGGCACAATTTCCGGCGTGCTGCTGGCGACGATGATGAACAACGGCGGCGGCGCGTGGGATAACGCCAAGAAATATATCGAGACCGGCGAACTCGGCGGAAAGAATTCCGAAGCGCACAAGGCGGCGGTGGTGGGCGATACCGTCGGCGATCCTTTCAAGGACACGGCGGGACCGTCGTTGCACGTGCTGATCAAGCTGCTGTGCACTGTGACGTTTGTGATGGCGCCGCTGTTTTTGTAATCGTTAGGGGCGTATTTCGATGGGTGTTCCAACCGGAACTAGCGGCCAGATTTCTTCAATCTCCGAATCGGACACTGCGATGCACCCGTCAGTCCAATCGACGTGGCGCTGCAGACCTCCGAGCCACGAAAAAGCGCTTTCCACTCCGTGGATTTCGACATCACCTCCGGGATTTACTCCTAGACTGTGCGCTCTTGCGCTGTCCGAGGCGTTTGGATAGGAGATATGCAAGGCCATGTGGAAACGGCTATTCGGTTTCTTAGCGTCGATTACGTAATCACCCTCGGGCACCTTGTGGTCACCCTGTCGTTCCTTCGCTCCGACAGGTTCACGGCTCAACGCTACTTTGTAGGATTTCACAACCTCGTCGCCGTGCATAAGCGTCATAGTGTGGGCCGATTTTTCGATGATGATTCGGCTCACCGTCTCGGACGGCGGCGCAGCGGTCTTGGTAGTTCCGCAGGCGACGAGGCACGCAAATGTGAGAACCAGCAGGAAACGAGAAATGGTCGGCTTCATTTTTTGAGGGCGAGCGGCGAAACTCTTGGCTGCTTCGTGACGCCGTTTCGCAAGCTCCGGAACCTCGGCAGTACTCCGAGGATACTTCTCGAATGATATACTCCGCCGGTGGATAAGTTCAAACACACGCGAGCGGAAGAGTATGCGCTATTGCGGGACCTGGAGCAGATTTTCAAATACGGTGATGAACGGGAGTTTATGCAGGTCTTGCGGAAGAACGGGATAAAGGACGAGGACCCGCGCTTTGTCGAGATCTTGAAACTTTTCCGCGTTTTGCGGAGCGGGAAGACTTGACGGCCAGTTTGTGAATGTCCCGGCGCATGGCTTTCGAAGCGGCCGGATCGAGGGCGCTGAGATGCGCGCCGATGATGTCTGCAGCTTTGGCTACGGCTCGATCGAGCGCCAGCTTTTGCTTTGAATTTCTCATATCGATCACAGAGTAACAGCAGGAGAGCCTCGGGGCAAGGCGCGCTTATCTGCGATCTGGCTCGCTTGGAACGTTTCGGCGATACATGGCCCCGCCCTTGCTCGCCACGGCGGACAAGGACGGGGCACGCGGAAAGGCAACGGCGCGGCCCGATGGCGCGCACCTCTCGGATTCTGTCGAACTGAACTTTATTCGCACTGCTCCATTAGGCTTGCGAGGTCGAGATATTCGCGGAGCAGATAAATCTTCCCTTGCGCATTGAGGTGGTAGACGAAGCAGACGGGTACTTCGTATTTGCGTCCCACGAGAGTGCTGGGATCCGCGGCAAGTTGCCGGCCGGATGTCGCCACCAAGGCGGACAAAGACTCGGTGATGACACCGCGATTCACGTACTCGAAAGCGCCCCACTCCGGAGTCGCCAAATCGAAAATGATTTCGGGAGTTTTTTCGGAAGCGAGTCTGGCGGCCTTGCAGAGTGCGACGACATCGTTCTTGCCTTTAAACGACATCATATTAGACATCAGCACCCATTCACAATCGTCGGCGATTGCGTCGGCCACGGCGTCGAAATCGTTGTTGTTGCCGGATTCAAATAGAGTGCGGAAGACCGTGCGTGGCGATTTCTTGGAATTCGCATGTGGCGCGGAATCGCGATCCATTTTCGTTCTGGGCCCGGGAATCATTTGGATCGTCCCGTTTTCGTTGTAACGCCGCTTGGTGTGGCTTCTCTGTCTGAATGGAGTTTCGGCGGCCATGTGCGGCACGGTACCGTGTAGCCGGCGCCGATGTCTGTGCTTTTTAGCACACATCGCGGCGGGGGGGTGGGCGGGGGGTGGGCCGGCGGATGGCTCACTGGCCGCGCCCGTCGGCGCGGTACTGTCGTTAAAGGGACAGCCACGTAACTTCAAGTGTGCCTATGATGCTTTGGTCGCCCAAACGGCTTGCCACAAGCCACTACGACCACGGAAGACTTCCTAAGACATTCGCGGTACCGACAGGAGCACCATGAAAAAAGTAGCGCTGACTTTCGCAACACTCGTCGTCGTTTGCTCGTTCGCATCGGCATTGCAGGCGCAGACCTACGCGCCAAACCCCGCGTCACCCCACAATCGCTGGGTGTACCACGAGACCTTGGTGCCCGCCACGATCGTGAGCATCAATTATCTGCACCATAGCGGCCCGACGGAGATCGGTTTCGAGGGCTCGCCTTTAGAACCCATGGCCACCGGACACGCGAAAGTGAACGGCAAAGTCGGACGAATCCAAATCAATGCGGAATTCAGCAAGCTTGAGCCCGCAACGAAATTCGGCGCCGAATACCTTACCTACGTGCTATGGGCCATTACGCCGGAAGGAAAATCGAGCAACCTCGGCGAAATTCTTCTGGGCGGAGACAACACCAAGATCACGGTGACCACTTCCCTGCAGACTTTCGGATTGATCGTAACGGCGGAACCGTATTTCGCGGTAACGGAGCCGAGCGACGTCGTTGTGCTGCAAAACGTGATCACTTCGGAGACCACCGGGACTTTCGAGCAGGCGCCGGTGAGCTACCAATTGCTGGGCCGCGGCGCGTATAGCTATGAAGCGTCGGGCGCAACCGGCGCGACGATCAGCGCACCGAGCATGAGCATGTCCGATTCGAAGGCGCCTCTTGAATTCTTTGAGGCCGAAAATGCGGTGCAAATCGCGATCATGGCCGGCGCGCAACAGTATGCGCCGGACGCACTCAACAAGGCCCAGGCTTCCTTGGCCAACGCGCAGGCTCTCGAAGTAAAACATCAGGACGATAAGGTCGTGATACAAGACTCGCGCGATGCCGTGCAGAACGCGGCGGATGCGCATCACATCACCATCGTGGCGGAACTCGCGGAGCAAGCGGCGGCGGAACAAGCCGCTGCGGCCGAACGCGTAGCCACGTCGCAGGCGCAAGCCGATGCAGCCGCGTTAGCGCAACAACAGGAAGCGGCGGCCGCGCAACAGGCGGAACTCCAGAAGGCGCAAGCCGAACGCGATGCCGCGCAGGCGGCAGCAGCCAGCGCTCAAGCGCAGGCTGGTCAAGCAACGGCGCAAGCGGACGCGGACGAACAACGTTTGGCGAAGCAGCAGGCTCAGGATGCCGCGGCGGCGGCGCAGGCTCAGGCCGCGCAGGCGGCAGCGGCCAACGCTCAAGCGCAAGCCGGCCAAGCGACGGCGCAAGCGGACGCGGATGCGCAACGTTTGGCGGCGCAGCAAGCGCAAGATGCCGCGGCACAAGAACACGCCAAGGCACAGGCGGCTCTGGATGCGGCGGCGCAATCCGAACAGGAGAAGCAACAGCTGCGCGCGATGTTGCTCGAACAATTCAACAAGATTTTGCCCACTACCGACACGCCGCAAGGTTTGAAAGTGAATATGGCCGACGTACTTTTCGCGTTCGGCAAATTCGATTTGAAACCCACGGCGCGCGAGGCGTTGGCGAAATTAACCGGAATCGTGATGGGACATCCGGGCCTAGAACTGACCATCGACGGCTACACAGACAGCGTCGGCGGCGATGCATTCAATCAGACTCTATCCGATCAACGCGCGGGGGCGGTTCACGACTACATGGTGCAGCAGGGTGCGAACGCCACTTCCACCACGGCGCAGGGATTTGGAAAAGCTGATCCCGTCGCGACCAACGACACCGCCGAAGGCCGGCAGCAGAATCGCCGCGTCGAAATCATCGTATCCGGCGAAGTGATCGGTACGCAGATCGGCGCACTTATGCCGGAGACGCTGCCGACTCAACCATAACGATCGTCGCAACCGAATTGCAGAGCGATTCCGGCGCGCGAAACTCCGTTGTCACGGGTTTCGCGCGCCGGTTCCGTCTGCGGATGCGAATTGCGGCAATTAATATCCTTCCGCCATTTACCGAACGCCCTTTCGCTAGCATCTAATGCGCGTGGCCGTGATCCGAGTTGCGGATTCAGTTCTCGCGCGGCGCAGGATTCTTGGTGATCATATTTGGGCCGCGAAGAAGGCCACTACTCTATCGACGTTAGACTCACTTACAGGAGAATCATGAGAAAAGCAGCGTTCACGTTCGCAGCGCTTATTGTGATTGGATCGTTAACCGGGGCAGTTTGGGCGCAAATGCCGGCGCCGATGACCGCGGCGCAGCAGAGCCAGACGATGTACCGCGTCACTATGGTGCCCGCGACCATCGTAACCATCAATTATCAGCATCGCATGGGCTCTACCGAGATTGGTTTTCAGGGCTCGCCACTTGAGCCAATGGCGACTGGAAGCGCCAGAGTGAACGGCAAGGTCGGGCGAATCCAAATCAATGCGGAATTCAGCAAGCTCGAACCAGCCACGAAATTCGGCGCGGAATATCTGACTTACGTGCTGTGGGCCATCACGCCGGAAGGCAAAGCCAACAATCTGGGCGAAATTCTGCTGAGTGGGGATTCCACGAGGATCACCGTGACCACCTCCCTGCAGACGTTTGGATTGATCGTGACGGCCGAGCCGTATTTCGCGGTGTCCGAGCCGAGCAACGTGGTGGTGCTGCAAAACGTGGTGACGGATCAAACCACGGGAACGATCGAGCAGGCGCCGGTGAATTATCAATTGCTGGGCGCCGGCGCGTACAGCTATGACGCCACGACCACCGCTCCGAGCACGCATATGGATCCCAAGGCGCCGCTGGAATTTTTCGAGGCGGAGAACGCCGTGCAGATCGCCGTCAATGCAGGTGCGCAACACTATGCACCTGACGCGCTCGACAAAGCTCAGACTTCTTTGACGAACGCGCAAGAACTCGAGGCGCATCACGGAGATGAGAAAGTAATCGTGCAGGATTCGCGTGACGCCGTGCAGAACGCGGCCGACGCGCATCACATCACCATCCAGGCAGAAATCGCCGAGGAAGACGCGGCTGAAAAGGCCGCAGCGGCGCAGCGCGAAGCGGAAGCTAAGGCCCAGGCCGATGCGGCGTCCGCGGCTCAGCAACAAGCGGAACTTCAAAAAGCGCAGGCCGATCGGGATGCCGCGCAGGCTGCGGCGGCTGCGGCTCAAGCGCAAGCCGCGCAATCGTCGGCGGAGGCGCAGGCGGAAGCGCAGCGTTTGGCGGCGCAACAGGCGCAGGACGCGGCGGCCGCGGCGCAGGCCGCTCAGGCACAGGCGCAAGCACAGGCCGCGCAATCGGCGGCTGCTGCGGCGGCGGCGCAACAGGCGGCGGCCCAAGCTGAAGCAGAGAAACAGCAACTCCGCGCGATGCTGCTTGAACAATTCAACAAGATTTTACCCACCACCGATACGCCGCAAGGTTTGAAAGTGAATATGGCCGACGTGTTGTTCGCGTTCGGCAAATACGATCTGAAACCCACGGCGCGAGAGGCGCTCGCGAAACTCTCAGGAATCGTGCTGGGGCATCCGGGATTGAAGCTCGCGATCGACGGCTACACGGATAGCGTCGGCAGCGATGCGTTCAATCAAACTCTTTCCGAGAAGCGGGCCGAAGGCGTGCAAGCTTATCTGGTGGCGCAAGGTATCGATGCGGGGTCCGTCACGGCAACGGGATTTGGAAAAGCAAATCCAGTCGCGAGCAACGACACGGCCGCTGGGCGCCAGCAGAATCGCCGCGTGGAGATTATTATTTCCGGCGAAGTGATCGGTACGGAGATCGGCACGACCGCTCCGCCGGCCGCGACGCAAACACCGGCGCCGCCGCAGCGATAACGCAGACGAACACAAAACGCTAAACGATTCCGGCGCCGCTGACTCCATTGCAAGGAGTTCTGCGGCGCCGGATTTTTTTGCGGATGCCAATTCTTTCGTGGAAGCGGCTTATGTCTTGAGTACACCTCGGAACTTCTTGGGATCGTTGTCGAAGCCGGGGAAAACCGTGTCGAGATCTTTGCTGCCGAGATGATTCACGATCAGCTCTCCGAGTACGGAGCGGAAATCGGTGGTGAGCGTGAGATCGCGGCCCTCGTTCAATTGATCGGGATTTAGGCCCGGCCATTGGCCGTAAACTTTTCCGCCTTTCACCGGGCCGCCCATCACCAGCATGCAATTCGCGTGGCCGTGATCGGTGCCGCGGTTGCCGTTTTCGTGCGCGGTGCGGCCGAATTCGGACATGGTCACGACGACGATGTCCTCCATGCGATCGCCCAAGTCCTGCGAGAAAGCCGACAGGCTCTGGCTCAAATCGCGCAAGAGGTTTGCGAGCTGGCCTTGCGCGCCGCCTTCGTTCACGTGGTTGTCCCATCCGCCTGTATCGACGAACGAAACTTCCATGCCGACGTCGGCTTTCAGAAGTTGCGCGACTTGAAGCATGGTCTGGCCGACGCGGCCACTGGGATACTGCGCGCCATTTTCGGGCTGGAAGTGCGCCGGATCGGCTTTGCGCAGCATGTCCACGGCGGCGAAAGTTTCGTTGCCGGTGCCGCGCAGCGCGGTGTCCACGGTTTGCGCGTAGAGCGCCTCGAAGCCGCCTTCGACGGCGGACGATTGCGCGAAGACTTTGAATTGGCTGACGTCAGGCAGAGCGATCGCGGGAGCTGCGCCGCGCAGAGTGAGCGGAAGATTCGCGCCCATGGCCACCGCGCGGAAGGGCGAAGCGCCAAGCTCGGGCGTTTCGATCATCGTGCGATTCAGCCAGCCATCGTCTGTGGCGCGCACGCCGGGCGTGCCGGATTCCATGTAATCCTGCGCGTCGAAATGCGAGCGGCTGGAATCGGGCGAACCGGCGGCGTGCACGATGGCGAGCGAACCGCTGTGAAACAGTGGTGCGAGCGACGCCATGCTGGGATGCAGCCCGAAGAAGCCATCGAGATCGACCACCGATTGATCGCCGCCGCTGCGCGGCGCGGGGATCGCGATGGTGGGACGAATGCGATAGTAATTCGGCTCAGCGAAGGGCACCACGATGTTCAGACCGTCGGCGGCGCCGCGCTGAAATAACACCACGAGTTTTTTCTTGCTCGATGTGGGCGTGGCGGCGATGGCGCGCTGCAGAAATACCGGCAGCGTGCTCATGCCGATCATGGCGAGGCCGCCGTTTTTCAAAAACAATCGCCGCGAAATGTTCATATTCGTTTTCCCCTCAATTTCATAGATGCCATTTCACGCAATCGCGACGTTCAGCGCCGCTGAAATTCCGGCGAGCCGAGCACGAGGCCTGCGATAAGATTCGCATTGACCTTTTGCACGGGATCATCGAGCTTGGCCTGTAGCACTTGCGGCGTGTCGAGTTGCTTTTCGAGCGTCTCGCGCGTTTCGTTGCTCACTTCCCCGCCGAGAAACACGGTGAGCGCGGCGTCCAACGCCGCGTGCGCATCGGAGCCGGTGGCCGAATCGCCAAGAACTGCGGCGACGTCGGTCTCAACGCCGCGCAATCGATTGGCGGTGAGCGCGAGAGAATAATTCAGACGATTGAGAAGCGCGCCGGTATTCACCCAGGCGTCGGCCATGTCGGAATAACCGGTCGGCGGCTGGCATTGGTAAAGCGGCTCACCGATGCGCGCCGACCATTGCACGAGCAGCAGCGGAATCGTAGCGTCCGCGCCCGAGGCGCGCGCGGCGGAGACGACCAGCTCAAATGGCGTTTTGATTTTCGCGCGGTAAGTATCCTTGGACCAAAATTCCGGCGAATAGATCATGGTGTGCAGCACGTCGCGGATATCGCCGTCGGACGAGAGATAAGTTTTCGTCATGCGGTCGACCAGCGCATCCGGTGGTTTGTCGGAAACAAAGTGTTGCGCGATTTCAAGCGAGATGTGGTGCGCGGTGTGCGGATCGCTGGCGAGAAGATCGAGTACCGCTTCGCCATCCTTGATGCCACCTTTGTCGATCTTATGGCCAAGGACGAGTTTCGGCTTGGTGTCGTGCAGGCGATCGTTGAATTGGAACTCGGGATCGATGCGCGGCGTCGAAATCGTCCAGCCGGTGAAACAGCGCGCGACTTCGGTGACGTCCTGCTGCGTGTAGCCACCATCGACGCCGAGCGTGTGCAATTCCATCAGCTCGCGTCCGTAATTTTCGTTCAGGCCGCGATCCTGCAATTTCTGCCCTTGCTGCTGTTGTTGTTGCGGATTGCCGATGGGAAAGCGCGGAAAGCCGCCCGGCCCGATTCCGAATCGTTGCTGGCGCGCCTCGCGCTGCGCTTGCAATTGTTTCGCGGCGTCCGGATCGACGCTGAGCCAGTTATCGAGATAAAAAAGCATCGCCGGGCTTTTCGCCGTGGCTTCGAGCAGGTCGCGGAACTTGCCCATGGCGTGCGGGCGAATGGCATCGCGCTCAAACGAAGTGACGAGCCACGCATCCTGTCCCTTGGCCACGTAAACGTTGAAGTGATTGAACCAGAAATCCACCATCTGCTCGTAGAGTTGGCGATCGCTGTAAACCGCGCGATCCACTTTGGCCATGGCTAGTTCGGCAACGATGCGCTGCGGCGTGTGGAGATTTTTGTAGTTGTACATCTGATTGCCGGGGCCGGCTTGGCCTTTATCTTTCGCGCCGCGCGCGGGGCCGGCCATTTCGCCGCCGTCATTCGGCGCGTCATTCGACATTTGGCCTGGCTGACTCGATGCGTCGGTCGGCATTTGGTTCGATGGCGTGGCCGGCGCTGGCGACAGCAACGGATCGGGCACCAAGCTTTCTGCTGAATTCGTGGCTTGCATCGAAGTTGAAGTATCTGATGGCGCCGCGGCGGGAGGTGAGTCTGCTTGCGCAGACTGCTCGGGTGGCGCGGCCTGTGGCGCGGCCTGCGCGTCTCCACCTTCGCGCGCAAGTTCCGCTTGCATGGCGGCGTGCGCCGCGTCCTGCTGCTCCTTGCGATATTCTTCGACGGTGATGCCTTCGCGCTTGGCGGCCTCTTGAGGGCGCGGGAAATCGGCAATCAGCGTGCCGGACGACATGGTGAGCGTCGGAAATTCGTCGAGCCGCGCATCGAGCGCCGAATCGTCGATCGATTCCGGATGTAACTGCTGATCGATCCACTTCGCGAGGCCGATGTGTTCAACGCGCTCGACATCGCCGGGACGCAGGCCATAGCCAAGGCGATCGAGGGCGTGGAGGATGGCTTGTTGATCGGTGAGATCAGTGATCGGCAGGCCGGCGATAACCGGAGTTTGCTTCGCGCTCGCGGACGCATCCGCGGCGCGCGCGGCGCTATCGTTATTCTTCGCGGCGAAAAGAATCGGAGTGGCGAAACCGAGAGCCGCCAAGAAGGTGAGGGCGAGCGAAGCAGTCAGAAGCTGCGCGTGCGGTGCGGGCCGTCTACGGCGGCGAAAAACTCGTGCGGGCATCGACTTCCTCCCCGAGGTGCCGGGCGCCCGCACACCATGAGTAGGGTGCTGACGCCGCATCCATAGTAACCCCGCGTCCGGCCGAAAGTTGCGGGTACGGGCGGAAAACTCGCGTAACGGTCATCGATAGGGTGCGGCGCGCGAGGGCTTTGCATTCGAGCGCCAGGCTGTGCAGGATATATGCAGGATAGGAGCGGGCCACGGCGATGCTCACGCGTGATTTCGTACTTTGGCTTTCGACGAAAAAGGGACTGACGAACGCCATCGCGCGGCGCGGGATGAAGCAGGGCTTCGCGCGGCGCTTTGTTGCGGGCGAGACGCTTGCGGACGCCATCGCCGCAAGCGCGCCGCTGGGGCAAGTCGGCTACGGCGTGATCCTGAATCACTTGGGTGAAAACGTGAGCACGCGCGAGCAGGCCGAACAGGCGAGGTCGAGCTACATCGGAATGCTGGGCGCCCTGGAAAAAGCCAAACTGCTCGGAAATATTTCCGTGAAGCCGACGCAATTGGGACTCGATCTGAGCACAGACATGTGCCAGCAGCTCACAATCGAAATCGCCGAAGAGGCCAAGCGCCTGGGCCGCACGATCGAAGTGGATATGGAGGGCTCGGCCTATACGGATCGCACGCTCGATATTTACGAGGCTGTGCAGCGGCGCGTGGGCTACGCCGGCGTGGCGCTGCAAGCATATCTGCGGCGCACGGCGGGAGATCTCGATCGCCTCGGCCCGCTTCAACCGAAGATTCGCCTCGTCAAAGGCGCGTATCGCGAGCCGGCCGCGATCGCATTTCAATCCAAACGCGAAGTGGACGCGAATTATTGCCTTCTGCTCGAGCGCATGCTTGGACCGGAAAACAAATCGCGCGTCTTCGCGGCGATCGGCACGCACGATCCAAACATGATCGACTACGCGCAGCGCCTGATCAACGAGCACGACTTGGGGCGCACGCACTACGAATTCCAAATGATCTACGGTATTCGCCGCGATTTGCAGCGTCAGTTGCTCGCGGCGGGGAACCCGATTCAAATCTACGTGCCGTTCGGGGCCGATTGGTGTCCGTACTTCATGCGGCGTCTGGCGGAGCGGCCGGCGAATTGTTGGTTCGTACTGCGAAGTTTGTTTGCCGAGAGCAAGGGCGCTGGCAAGGACGCCGTGCAGTAACCGACGGCCCGCGCGCGAAAGCGCCGCGCGGGCTACGGCGCAGATTCAGGCGCGCGCCGTTTGCTGCGCGAGCCACTCGAAGATTTCGACGTAGTCCTTCTCCGCATAACCCTGATCGCATGCAGCGGCGAAAATGTCGCGCATGGCTCGCGTGCCCGGTAACTTCGCGCCGACCGAGCCTTCTGCGTCGAGCGCCAGATTCAAATCCTTCAGCAAATTCCGCGAGTAGAAAGTCGTCTGGTAATCCTTGCGGAGGATCAGATCGCCTTTCGCCTGATACAACCCCGCGCCCAGGTTCGAGCTGCCGAGGATATCGAGAAACGTTTTAGGCGCGATTCCGGATTTTTCGGCCAGCAGCAATGACTCGGCGAATATTTCCATCATTCCAGCGAGCATCAGGTTGCAGCACAACTTGCCGGACGCCGCGATCTCGGATCGCTCGAAGCGCCACAGTTTCTCGCCGAGCGCTGCGAAGATCGGCGCACAAATATCGATGGCCTCGGTCCGCCCGCCTGCGAAGATCAATAATTTTCCAGCCGCGGCGGCGAAACGATTGCCAAGTACCGGCGCGCTCACAAAATCCGAGCCGAGTTTGCGATAGTGCTCGCCCAAGCGGCGCGATGTGGCCGGATCGATCGTGCTCATATCGCAATGGATTTTGCCGCGGCCCAGCGAGGCCGCAATTCCATTTGGGCCGAGCGCCAACGATTCAACCGCCGGGCCATCGAGCAACATGGTGATTACTACGTCGGCGCGAGCGGCGGCCTCTTGCGGCGTCGCCGCACGCGTGGCTCCTGCGCGCACCAGGGGTTCAGCCTTTTCCGCCGTGCGGTTCCACACCGTGACAGCAAATCCTTGCGAAAGCAGTCGCTCGGCTACGCCCGTGCCCAGAATTCCCAAACCGATAAAGCCGATATTCGGTTTCATCCGTTGACCTCACCATAAGATGGCTACAATATTCCGACGGGCTCGGCGTGGAGAGCGCCGCAGCTGTGCCGCAGTCACCGCGTAACTCAAACGGTTCTTAGGGTCGCGCTCCTATTCTGCCGGCCTATCGCGACTTCCATATTGAACGCCGCGCCGAGAAACAGAATCGTGGCCGTCAATTGCATCCAGAGCATCAAGCCGATGGCCACAGCCAGTCCGCCGTACACCAGGGAATATGGAACGTGGCGCATGTAAAAGCCGAACGCGCCGCTCACGATCCACCATAACAGCGTCGCGAGCGCCGCGCCCGGCAACACCGGGCCGCCGCGGCCGATCGATGGCCGCCCGACGCGATAAATTACCGCCAGCGCCAGCATAGCCAGAAACAACGCCACGGCGATGTAAAGCAAAACCCATAGAATTCGGATCGGCAACGCCGCGCCGGCATTCGCGATCAGCCACTGGCGCGCCTGCTTGCCGAAAACCAGAAAATTCGCGGCCACCAGCCACGGCGCGAGTGTGGCCACCAGAAGCAACAGCGCGCGAAATTGCTTGCTCCAGCTACCGTGCGGCGCGCAGTTGCCGCTGAGCATCTGAAAGCCATCGATCACCAAACGCATCATCTGCATCCCCGCGAGCAGCGTGCCGCCCAATCCGAGAGAGATCCAGCGCCAAGGGTGAGTGTTGTGCGTGAGCACAAATCGCAAGACGATGGCGCGCACGCCGGGAGGCATGAATGCGCTCAGGCGCGACAACATTTCCTGGAAACCTTCGCCGGTGCGCGCGGAGAGAGAAGCCACGCCCATGACGATCAGCAGCATGGGCATCGCGGCCAAAAACATGTTGAACGCCACGCCCTGCGCCTGCGCCACGCAGCTGGGGACCACGCGACGCGCAGCCCCGTACAAACGCTTCCAAAAGGAATTCATGAGTGCCGCGCGATTATATACGACACCGGGCGCGGAGCCGAAAACATCTGCGCACTGTGCGGGGGCGGAACAAGCGGAGCGGGCGGCGGCTTGTTCCGGCGCGCCCGGCGGCGGTACACTGATTTTTTGCACCGGAGGTGCGCGATGTCTCGAATGGTCCGCTGCGGCTTGATTCAAGCCTCGTGCGAATGGTCGCCGGAGAAATATTCGCTCGACGAAATCAAGAAGCGCATGATCGCGAAGCACGAGACGCTGATCGCGCAGGCGGCCAAGAAGAAAGTTCAAGTGCTGGGCTTGCAGGAGTTGTTCTACGGCCCCTATTTCTGCGCTGAGCAGCAAGCGCGCTGGTATGACCTGACCGAGCCCGTTCCCGACGGGCCGACGATTGTGCGCATGCAGAAACTGGCGCGAAAATACGAGATGGCCCTGGTTGTGCCGATATACGAAATCGAAATGCCCGGCCTGTACTACAACACTGCAGCGGTAATCGACGCCGACGGAAAATATCTCGGCAAATATCGAAAGCATCACATTCCGCACTGCCATCCCGGTTTCTGGGAGAAATTTTATTTCACGCCGGGGAATGCCGGCTATCCGGTTTTCCAAACGCGCTATGCCAAGGTCGGCGTCTACATCTGTTACGACCGTCACTTTCCGGAAGGCGCGCGCTGTCTCGGCTTGAACGGCGCGGAAATCGTATACAACCCATCGGCTACCGTCGCGGGCCTTTCCGAATATTTGTGGGAACTCGAGCAGCCGGCGCACGCCGTGGCCAATCAGTATTTTGTTGCTGCCATCAATCGCGTGGGCACCGAAGCGCCGTGGAAAATTGGCGAGTTTTACGGCAAGAGCTATTTCTGCAGCCCGCGCGGAAAAATCGTGGCGCAGGCCAGCCGCACGAAAGACGAACTGCTCACGGCCGATTTGAATCTCGATGAAATCGAAGAAGTGCGCCGCGTTTGGCAATTCTTCCGCGATCGTCGGCCGGAATCCTACGGCGAAATCACGCGCACGCTCGCAGCTGGCTCGGCTCAAGCGGCCGACTGATCGCGGAGAGATTCGAGGGGAACTACATGAGCACCGAAACTAAGACGGCCGCCACACGCAGCGAAGAAGTCGTCGCCAGATACAAAAAGTATGTTTGGCCCGCGGCGTCGAATTATTACAAGCAGCCGCTGGTGGCCGACCGCGCCTCGATGCAATACGTCTGGGACGTCGAAGGCAGGAAATATCTCGATTTCTTCGGCGGTATTCTGACGGTTTCGGTCGGGCATGCAAATCCCAAGGTCACCGGGAAAATCAAAGCGCAGGTGGATCGCCTGCAGCATCTTTCGACGCTCTACCCCAACGAGGCCATCGTTAATCTCGCCGAAAAAATGGCGCAGATCGCGCCCGGCCGCCTGGAAAAAACTTTCTTCACGAATTCCGGCAGCGAAGCCAACGAAATGGCCATTCTTACCGCGCGCATGGCCACCGGGCGATACGATGTGGTGGGTCTCCGGCACGCATACTCCGGCGGATCGACGCTCACGAAATCGATGACTGCTGTTGCGCCCTATCGGCGCGCGGGAATCATCAGCGTGGGCGTTTCGCACGCGATCAATCCTTATTGTTATCGCTGTCCGCTGGGCAAAACGTATCCCGATTGCGGAGTGGCCTGCGCGAACGACGTCGAGAATCTGATCCAGACCGGAACCAGCGGCCAGATCGCCGCGTTCATCGCCGAACCGATTCAGGGCGTCGGCGGATTCATCACGCCGCCGCCGGAATATTTCAAGATTGTTTTCCAGATCGTGAAAAAGTATGGCGGCCTTTTCATTTCCGATGAAGTGCAAACCGGATTCGGCCGCACGGGCAAAACGTGGTTCGGCATCGAGCGCTGGGAAGTTACGCCCGACATCATCACTTGCGCCAAGGGCATGGCCAACGGGACGCCGGTCGGCGCAACTGTCGCGACGCCCGAGATCGCCGACGCGTTTCAAGGTTTGACAATTTCGACCTTCGGCGGCAATCCGGTGACGTCGGTGGCGGCGCGCGCGACCATCGAAGTGATCGAGGAGGAAAATCTGCTCGAGAATGCCGATGTCGTTGGCACGTATTTCCGCGCGAAACTCGATGCGCTGAAAGAAAAATATCCGGTGATCGGAGATGTCCGTGGCATGGGCTTGATGCAAGGCGTCGAGCTAGTCAAAGATCGCCAAACCAAAGAGCCCGCGCCTGAAGCTACCAACGAGTTGCTTGAGCGCGCGCGCACGAACGGCTTGCTGATCGGCAAAGGCGGCCTCTACGGAAACGTGATTCGCCTCGCGCCGATGCTGAATATCGCGAAGGCCGACGTCGACGAAGCCATTCGCCTGCTCGATAAATCGTTCTCCGAGGTCCGCATCTAAGCGGCGCCATGGCCACGGCCACAACTACGGCGCAGGTTTGCCGCAACTTCATTAACGGCGAATGGGTTGCGTCCCGTTCGGGTCGCGTGTTTGAACGGCGCAATCCGGCCGATCATGACGAAATCGTCGCTGTCGTTCCGCTTTCCACGCGCGAAGAAGCGCGCCAAGCCATCGCCGCCGCAAAGGCCGCCTTCCCCGCGTGGCGCGACACTCCGGCGCCCGTGCGCGGCAAGATCGTGGCGCGCGCCGCGGCGATTCTGGAAGCGCGCAAGGAAGAAGTGGCGCGCTTGCTGACGCGTGAAGAAGGCAAGACGTTGAAAGATTCGCTCGGCGAAGTCACGCGCTCAGTAAATATTCTCGAATTCACTGCCGGCGAGGCGCGGCGCATGGGCGGCGAAACCGTGCCGTCCGAAATGCCGCGCAATTTCGCCTACACTTTCAAGCAACCGCTCGGCGTAGTCGGCTCGATCACGCCGTGGAATTTTCCCGTCGCGATTCCGGTGTGGAAGGCTGGCCCCGCGCTTGTGACCGGCAACACCATGGTTTTCAAGCCCGCGGAAGTAACGCCGCTGACCGCGGCGATCATCGTCGAGATTTTCACGGAGGCGGGAACGCCTCCCGGCGTGCTGAACATGATTCTGGGCGCGGGAGAAGAAGTCGGCGACGAACTCGTTGAGCACGACGATGTGCGCGCGCTTTCCTTCACCGGCTCAAACGCGATCGGCGGTGCGATCTACGCCGCGGGCGCGCGCAAGATGAAAAAGTGCCAATGCGAGATGGGCGGGAAGAATCCGGTGGTCGTTCTGGCCGACGCCGATCTCGATCTCGCCGTCGAATCGACCGTCGTCGGCGCGTTTGGCTCGTCGGGCCAGCGCTGCACGGCTACCAGCCGCGTGGTCGTCGAAGAGGCCGTGGCTGATCGCTTTGTCGAAGCGCTGGCCGCGCGTGCGCGCAAGATGAAAGCCGGCAACGGCCTCGATTCAAGCGTGGAACTCGGCCCGCTGGTGGACGAAAAACAATTAGCGACGGTCTTGCGCTATCTCGAAATCGGTAAGAAGGAAGCCAAATTGGTCGCCGGCGGCGAGCGCCTCACGGGCGGCGGATTGGATCGCGGCCTGTTTGTCGCGGCGACCGTGTTCGATCACGTTCCGTGGGACAGCGTGATCGCGCAGGAAGAAATTTTCGGCCCGGTGATCTCCGTGATTCGCGTGAGCGATTTTGAAGAGGCCATTCGCGTGGCGAATTCCGTGAAGTACGGACTTTCGAGCTCCATCTACACCAACGACGCGCGAAAAATCTTCGAGTTCATCGAGCGCATCGAAAGCGGCATGACCCACGTCAATCTCCCCACCATCGCGAGCGAGGCGCATCTGCCCTTCGGTGGTGTGAAGGGCACGGGAATCGGACTGCGCGAGATGGGCCGCGTGGCCATCGATTTCTACACCGAGATTAAAACCGTATACATCGATTACGCGCGCAAACGGGGCTGAGGTGCGCGCAACACAATTTCGCCGCGCGTGCATCGCCGCATTCGCATGCGCCGTTACTTTCGCATCCACGCTCCCCGCAGCCGAAAAAGTCGAATGGAAACCCCTCGAATCCGCGCTGCTTCGCGTGGACGATCATCCGCCCGCAAACTGGAATCTCTACACAGCCGACAAGAAAAATGACCGGCTGCTGGTGCAATTGGGCGGAAGATATTTGTTCGTCGATGTGAACCGGCGGCAAGTTTACGAGCTCGATCCCGCGAAACTCGAACACAAGGAAGTTACGGTTCTGTGGCGCGAAGAGGATCGCCCGGCAACTCCGCTGCCCGAATCTGAATGGATCACCCACGACGTCGGCGAAGCCTATCGCATCCACTTTCGCCTGGACACCGAGGGCCGCGTCTTCGACATCGACATTCCCCACCCCGTAGTTATTTTCGGACCGTGATGAGCAACGTGATGGATAACACCGGCACGGGCCTGGTCGATGGCGCGCTCGCGAGCGAAACGATTCGCTCAAGCTCGCTCTACAACGAAGATCTCGCACCGATCCCCTCGTCCCGTCGCAGTTGGGGCACTTACAATTACGCCGCGCTGTGGGTCGCCATGAGCGTGAACATTCCC
>Ga0182018_10001440_pt1 | contig 27113 bp, 20 predicted proteins | sample 812P2MmetaG_FD_120490 | JGI IMG/M metagenome (GOLD analysis project Ga0182018, IMG submission 120490) | Permafrost microbial communities from Stordalen Mire, Sweden - 812P2M metaG | ecosystem: Environmental > Terrestrial > Soil > Wetlands > Permafrost | place: Sweden: Stordalen | collected...
GCTGGCCAAGGAACAGGAACAGGCGGCAGGCAAGCAAGACGTGCTGAACGCGCTGGGTAAGGCAGTGGCCAGCCTGCGCGCCAAACTGGGCGAATCGCTTGCCTCGATTCAGAAGTTCGATGTGCCGGTGGAAGCGACGACGTCCTCGCTGGAAGCCCTGAAAGCCTTCAGCATGGGAATCAGCACCTTTCGAACCAAGGGGGTTGCTGAGTCGATTCCTTTCTATAGGCGCGCGCTCGAACTTGACCCTAATTTCGCAGTGGCCTACGCCAGCCTCGGGGTCGCATACAGCAATCTTGGACAGGCCAGTCTGGCAGCAGAAAATATCAAGAAGGCTTATGACCTCCGCGATCGGGTGAGCGAGCGCGAAAAATATCGTATCTCTTCCATGTACTACCAAAACGTCACCGGGGAATTAGAACAGGCCAGCCAGGTATACGAATTGTGGGGCAAGAGCTATCCGCAGGATTCGGTGCCTCTCGGAAACCTGGGAGTAATCCATGGCATTCTGGGGCAATATGACAAGGCCACGGCTGAGATAAAGGAGTCCCAGGGTTTGGAACGCACCGCAGTCGGTTATCTCAATCTTGCGCAGAATTACCTCTACTTGAACCGTGTGGATGACGCCACGAAGACGATAGAAGAGGCCCAGGAGAAGAAGTTCGATGCTGATTTCCTGCATTTGGTGATTTACCAGGTAGCATTTGCCAAAGGCGATGCAGCGGAGATGGAGCGGCAAGTTGCTTGGGCCGCGGGCAAGCCCGGAACGGAAGACCTCATGCTCTCGTTCCAGTCCGACACGGAGGCATATTATGGCCGGCTCGCGAAGGCGCGAGAATTCTCCCGGCGTGCGGTGGACGCGGCGGTCCGCAACAACTCGAAGGAATCGGCAGCCATCTGGCAGGTGAATGCTGCCCTGCGGGAGGCGGAATTTGGCAACGCCGCGGCCGCGAAGCAAGATGTTGCTGCAGCATTGGCGCTGGCTCCGGGCCGGGATGTGAAAATGCTTTCTGCACTGGCGCTGGCACGAACCGGTGAAACCGCTCGCGCCAAAACCATAGTCGAAGAATTGGAGAAGAGCTACCCATCGCAAACGGTGCTGAAAGTCTACTGGCTGCCGACCATCAAAGCGGCGATCGAACTGAACGCGAACAATTCCACCCAGAGTTTGGTGTTTCTTGAAGCCCCCGCTCCTTACGAACTGGGTGATCCGCCACAATTCCAGCCCGGGACTCTGTATCCGGCCTACGTCCGAGGCGAAGCCTATTTAGCCGCCCACAACGGCGCCGCCGCCGCCGCCGAATTTCAAAAGTTGGTGGACCATCGCAACATTGTTGTGAACTTCCCGCTAGGTGCGCTTGCGCATCTAGGACTGGCCCGTGCTTATGTATTGCCAGGCAACACCGCCAAAGCCAAGGCGGCCTATCAGGACTTCCTCACCCTCTGGAAAGACGCCGATCCCGACATCCCCATCCTGAAAGATGCCAAGGCCGAGTACGCAAAGCTGCAGTAGCAGGGGAAAGTCCTGCGTCGTCGCTCGCTTTTTGTCCCTAACTGTTGTTATCAGGCGGCGATAGCGCTCATTGACCTGTCGATGGGCGCAATCGCGATTTATCGCCAAGAATCCCAAGTCCACCAATTCAGGTTGGCGATGGTACGTTGGTCATCTTGATCGGCGCAAGTTTTACATATATAGTGATTCTATATATAGAGAGGCACTATATACAATGACATCCGTCAACGCACAAATCAAGCGAGGCAGTGCGGAACTCGCCGTCCTGACGCTGCTCGCCAAACGTCCACTGCACGGCTACGAAATCGCCAAGCAGATCGAGGCACAAACGGCAGGCGTACTGAGCTTTGACATGGCTTCTCTCTACCCCATGCTCTACCGCCTGGAACGAAAGCGCTGGGTTAAGGCGGAATGGCAGACGCTGCCCAATGGTCGTCGTCGCCGCTGCTACCGGCTCATGCCTGCGGGCCAAAAACAAATCGCGCCGCTGCGCGCAGAGTGGCGTGCCTTTTTCCAGGCGCTACAGACCATCACGGGGTTCCAAAATGCCTAATTGGAAGCAGATCGTTCGCAAGAATCTCCGCGTCCTCAGTGCTTGTTCACCGGAATTCACGGAGGAATTGGCCGGTCATCTCGAAGACAGTTACGAAGCGTCGCTGCGCGAGGGCGTGCCGGCAGAGGTGGCCTTTCACCGCACCGTGAGCCAGATTGAAGGTCGTCGCAGGATCTGGCTCGTACTACGTTTCTTACAGGAGGATTTTGTGACTGGTTTCATCCGCAAGGCTGCACTGCCCGGACTGCTGACATTCGCTGCGTCCGCTTTTGTCAGTTATGCGTTCCTTTTACTGACTTACTTCCATCTCAAAATCATCTGGCCAGCCAACGGCCAAATCCTGGCACTGCCGCTGGGGGTGTGGTGCCAGCTATGTCTGCTGTCCATTTGCGGCGCACTCGGAGCAATTTTGTCGAGGCGCAACGGAGGCTCGCGTCTTCACCGTATCGCGGCAGCTCTCTTTCCGAGCGAGATCATGGGCACTGCAATTCTGCTGGTCTATTGCGTCGGGTTCGCGCTCTCACGCTTCGTGCCGGATTACGCATGGGGCGCAGCCAACGAATGGAAGTTGCTGGAACCAGGTCTGCTGGGATTTGTAATTCTACCGGCAGCGTTCCTGCTGCTGGGCGCTGGCGTGGCAGAAGGAGTTGGCAATTCGCCTTCCCGGACGTCTCCGCAGAGGACATCTGCCCGATCGGAGTACTCCGGCCAGTAAAGCCTGCTATTGCGTTGCTGGAACCCATCCCTGAACTTGGCGGATTTGTTCTGATGGTTGATGAAATCAGCGATTACACTCAGAACCCAGTTGATTTGCAATTTTTCGAAAGTCACCACTTCGTTCGGCTTTCTAAGCGAACACCACTGTCTTGTTCTGGTAGACCAGGATGCGGTTTTCCAGATGCCAACGCACGGCTCGGGAGAGCACTACCTTCTCCAGGTCCCGACCTTTGCCTACCATGTCCTCGACCGTGTCGCGATGCGAAACGCGCACTACGTCCTGCTCGATGATCGGTCCTTCGTCCAGAGTAGCGGTGACGTAATGGCTCGTGGTCCCAATCAGCTTCACGCCGCGCTCGAAAGCTTGATGATAGGGTTTCGCTCCGATGAAAGCTGGAAGAAAAGAATGGTGAATATTGATCATACGTAAGAGGTATTGGGCGACGAAATCGGGCCCCAGTATCTGCATGTAGCGCGCGAGCACGACAAGGTCTACGTCCTGTCCGAGCAGCTCCAGCATTTCCCGCTCAGACTCGCGCTTGTCCGTGGGGTTGGTGAGCAGATGGAAGGGGATCTGATGAAAGTCGGCCAGCGGCTTGGCGGTCGGGTGGTTGCTGATGATCATGACGATGTCGCACACCAGGTCGCCGGTTCTGTGCCGGTAGAGCAGGTCAGCAAGACAGTGGTCATAGGCGGAAACCAGGATGGCGATTTTGGGGCGGTAGCTTGTCAATGCCAGGTTGTACTTGATCTGAAAACGTTCGGCCACGGGGTGGAAGTAGTGCTCGAAATCGGAGATCGGGATATCGAACCCGTCCAGATCCCATTCCAGCCTTGATAGAAACAAGTCGCGCCCACTGTCGAGATGATCGTCGCTGTGCAAGACGCTACCGTTGTGCCCAATCAGGAACTGGGAGATCTCCGCCACCACGCCTTTGCGAGCGAGCGGCATTGGAGTACTTAGAAGCAAGACGGCGGTATTCTTTATTTTCTGCAAAACCTGAGCGCCCCCCGCGCCGCGAATCATGGGACAGATGATACGCTCAACTGCCGTTACCGCGTAAAAGTCATTATCGGCAACAAGCTTAAGAAATCTGCAAGCTTGGACGGGGCACCCCTCACCGCCTGAGATTATTTTTCGAGTGTTTTGATATCCAGGCTTCTCCACAGATACCAGCAGGCGATCGAGCGATAGGGAGCCCACGGTTTGGCGATTTTCAGCATCACCACCGGCTTCGGCCATTTGCGTTTCTTGTAGTGCTTCTTGATGGCGGCCTGCACGCCGTAATCGCCGACCGGCAGAATATCCGGATGCCGCAAGGTGAACATCAGGAACATGTGGGCCGTCCAGACGCCGACGCCTTTGACTTGAGTGAGGTGCGCGATGACTTCGTCTTCGGACATCGCCGGCATGCGCTCAAACTCCAACAGCCCAGCCTTGGTTTTTTCGGAGAGGTCGCGCAGGTAAGCGGTCTTCTGCCGGGAAAGTCCGACGCCGCGCATTTGCGCATCGCTAAGTTGGAGAATGCCGTCGGGAGTCAGCGGATCGCCCGCCAGCGCGGTGAATCGATCAAAAATAGTCGCCGCCGCCTTCCCATTCAACTGCTGATAGAGGATCGATTCAGCCAAGGCGTGAAACGTGGGCTCGCCAAACTGCATGCGGCACGGTCCGACGCGCTCGATGATCGCCGCCAGGATGGGGTCGGATTTCTTCAGATGGTTGGTCGCTTTGCGCATCTTTCCTGGCTCCTCGTCGGATGCGTTGAAAGTGTAGCATAGGGGCGAACAAATAGAGAAGCGAGCCGCATATACGGTAGTGGTGCAGTTTCACGATGGAGCCGAGAAATCCTGAACCACCGAGGGCACGAAGGATCACGAAGGCTCATTGCCGCTTGGCGAAAACCGGCGGATTCAGGTCCGCCTTCACGACGGAAAATGGAAGTGCACGTCGTGCCTGGAAGCGACTGGCGTGCCATCGAGCGTGGCCGGCTGGTAATGCCAGCGGCGAAGGGTAGCCTCGATCTTTTCGTCGATTCCGTGGCCGATGGCCTGGACAATTTTGGTTCCGACAACGTTGCCCTGGGAGTCGATCGTCACCTCGATGACGACATCGCCCACGACGTCGGGCGGAAGCGCGGCGCGATCGACGGGAGGATTCGGATACACGGTGGGATACGCGACGTGGACTTCATGGCCGGTGATCGGTCCGTCGATCATGGTGCCGAGCGGAGAGCCGGCGTGAGAGTTGTGATCGCCAGCTTCCGCGTCGGCCACGGCAGGGGCTGGCTGAGGTTCGGGCGCGGGCTTCGGTGGCTGGGGCTGCACGCGCGGGCGCGGCTTGGTGGCGCGCGGCGGGTAGAGCAGTTTGGCCGCGTCCGGGTGCGCGTCGTCGTTCGCGGTGCTCGGCGGAAAGTAAGTTATTTTGTAGGTGTGAGCGCCGTCTCCGTAGGCTAGCCAGGCTGGGCTCATGTCGAACACTCTCGGAGCATGGAACACGATGAATGCCAATAGCGCCAGATGCGCGGCCACCGACAGCGCTACGGCACGATGGCGCAAGAATCCGGATTTCGTTATCCGAAGACCGGGCTGACGACCGGGCTGAAGATCGGGCTGAAGACCAGTAAACACGGCAATACCTAGCTTACTGGATTGACGGGCGAAGAGAGAAAAGGTTTTTAATGCGCGAAACGGGCCCGCCCAAGCGGAGCTTGGACGGGGCACCCGCTTGAGCTTATGCGCCCGCTTGCTGCGCGGCGATGTCGCCTATTACGGGGAGTTTGAACATCTGCCCCTGATAGGCCTTTAGCATGAGAATCAGCAAGATAACAAACAAGACCAGACTAACCAGCGGCCACAGGAAGAGTGTTGCCCACCCGAGGAACGGAATGTGTCCAATAATTGCCAATCCGATATCAATCGCGATCCAGGCGATAAAAAAGAAGATGGACTGAAAGGCGTGGAAGCGGACGAAGCGCTTTTTGTTAAACGGCTCGATCACCAGAAACACAATTGCCGGAATGATGGTCAGATACGCCAGTGCGCCGGCCAGGTTATCGGTGATTCCGGCAGCCACGGGCGTAACCGCGGTGGTGCCAGGTCCAGCACCGGCACATTTCGGACAAGCCGCTCCATCCGCGATTTGCGTTCCACAGGTTGGACAAAAAGCCACAGGGGTCTCCTTTGGGGTCTCCTCTGAAAGACGAGAGGCACGTTATCAGAACACTCGGCGTGGCGCAATACAGTGAGGATGAGGGTAGTGGTGCAATGCGAAATCGTTAACCACCAAGGGCACTAAGGTACACGAAGGAAAAACCTAAGCCAAAAGCGATGAAATCCTGAACGACCAAGGACACGAAGGATCACGAGGGTTTGGGTTTACGTGACGCTCACTTCCGTATACGTTCCGTAAACCTGGCGCAACGCTTCGCAGATTTCGCCGACGGTAGCGTAGGCGCGGACGGCGTCGACGATATACGGCATGGTGTTGACATCGGAAATATTGCCGTTGACGCCGGCGGTTGGAGTCTTCGCGGCGGCTTGCTTCAGGGCCTCGAGGCGGCGCTGCACTTCTTCATTCGAGCGGCGGGCGCGCAGGGCTTTGAGTTTCTTCTCCTGAGCGCGGGCGACCGATTCGCCGATGTAGAGAATGTTGGGCGACCCTTCTTCGATGACGAAATCATTCACTCCGACCGTGATCTTTTCGTTGGCTTCGACGGCCCGCTGGTACTGGTAGCTGGCCTCGGCAATTTCTTTCTGCGGAAATCCGCGCTCGATGGCTTTGACCATGCCGCCCATCTGGTCGAGTTTCTCGAAGTAATCGAAGGCGCCATTTTCCATGTCGAGCGTCTGCTTCTCGACGAAGTAGCTGCCGCCGAGGGGATCGACGGTTTGAGCCACGCCCGACTCGAAGGCAATAATCTGCTGGGTGCGCAGCGCAATGCGCGCGGCTTCGGCCGTGGGCAAGGCGAGCGCTTCGTCGTAGGCGTCGGTGTGCAACGATTGCGTGCCGCCGAGGACAGCCGCCAGCGCCTGCAGAGCCACGCGCGCGATGTTGTTCATCGGCTGCTGCGCGGGCAGGGAAACTCCGGCGGTCTGGGTGTGGAAGCGCATCAGGCGAGTGCGATCGTTCTTCGCGTGGAAACGGTCCTTCATCAGGCGATACCAGATCTTGCGCGCGGCGCGGTATTTCGCGATCTCTTCGAAAAAATCGTTGTGCGCGTTGAAGAAGAAGCTGAGGCGCGGTCCGAAGTCGTCGACGTCGAGATCGCGGCGGCACGCCCAATCCACGTACTCGACGCCGTCGTAGATGGTGAAGGCAAGTTCCTGCAGCGCGGTCGATCCCGCCTCGCGAATGTGGTAGCCGCTGATGGAGATGGTGTTGAAGCGCGGAGTAAATTTCGATCCGAATTCGAACGTGTCAATCACCAGCCGCATTGACGGCGCGGGTGGATAGATGTATTCCTTCTGCGCGATGTATTCCTTGAGGATGTCGTTCTGGAGGGTGCCGGAAATTTTCTTCCAGTCGGCGCCTTGTTTTTCGGCGACGACCAGGTACATGGCCCAGAGCACGCTGGCCGGCGAATTGATGGTCATCGATGTGGTGATTTTTTCGAGGGGGATGCCGTCGAAAAGAATCTCCATATCTTCGAGCGAATCGATGGCGACGCCGCACTTGCCGACTTCGCCTTCGCTGGCCGGGTGATCGGAGTCGTAGCCCATGAGCGTAGGCAAGTCGAAGGCCACCGAAAGCCCGCCGCCGCCGTGTTCGAGCAAATATTTGTAGCGCTGGTTGGTTTCTTCGGGCGAGGCGAAGCCGGAGAACATGCGCATCGTCCAAAGCTTGCCGCGGTAGCTGGTCGAGTGAATGCCGCGCGTGTAGGGCGGTTGGCCGGGATAACCTAGATACTGGTCGTAGTTCCAGTCGGCGGGGAGATCGGCCTGGGTGTAGAGGCGGCGAATTGGAACGTCGGAGATGGTGCTGAAACGGGCGTGGCCGTGCTCGTCGAGGTTCGTGCCAGTGGGAGCGCCGATCGGCTTCTCGGGAGCCTTGTCCAGGGTCGGCGCCAGAGTTTTCTCGGCCCAGTTCTTCTCGGACGGGCTGGGATGACGATCTTCGAAGACATCGGAAATCGGGCTCTCGGCGACGGTCTTGCGCACTTTGACTTCAGGCTTGTTCTCGGCCATTCAGCTCCCCAGGTCAGTTCCGACTCATGCCTTTGATGATAGAGGAGCCTCCGCCACGCTGCAAAAGACGCGACCGACCAAGCGGTTGGGAGCAGAAGCTTTCGGCTGCGCTTCCCGGTGTCCGTTGGGTGAAGATTTCTTTTGCGGGCTTTGCTTGTGGCTCAGTTTGAAAAGGTCGACTTGCCCGCCCAAGCGAAGCTTGGACGGGGCACCCTCGGAGTTGGGGAAGGCAGCCGCAGACCTTCCTTGACGGCGCTTTTGGCGCGCCACTATTCTTGACCTTCTTTCGGCGGAGGAAATCTGAAAGCGTTTCGGCGTCTATTGCAACGCACTCCGGTGTATGGCGCTTACAAAGCGCTCGGCCACTATCCCGATTACTGGTATTGGATACTGCGTGGGCGGCCGTCGCGGTCTCCGCATCTTTTGAAGCAGAAAGTCGTGCGCGAATACGGAGAGAAATTTGGGCTGAAAGCCCTGGTCGAAACCGGCACTTACTACGGTGAGATGGTGGCGGCGACGAAACACTACTTCGACCGCATTTATTCGATCGAATTAGACGCGGTGCTGGCAGAGCGGGCTTCGCGCAAGTTCGCGCGCGAGAAACACGTCCGAATTTTCTGCGGAGACAGCCGCATCGTCATGCCCGAGATACTCGCGCTGCTGACCGGGCCGGCGCTGTTCTGGCTCGACGCCGGGTACTACGGCTGGGTTGGAATTCGTACCAATGAACAGCGGCTGTCGGCGGAGTTGGACATGATTCTGAGCCATCCCTACCAGCACATAATCCTGCTCGATGACGCGCGCGGATTAACGGGACAGGACGGAATTCCTTCGGTCAGCGATGTGAGGGATTATGTGGAGTCGAAGTTTCCGCAGCGGTTGGTGGAAGTCAAGTACGACATCATGCGCGTGGCCCCGCGGGCGTAACGGACGGGCGGGGAGACGGGGCGAGCCCCGTCTCTACATAAAAAGCGGGCCGCCCGAAGGCGACCCGGTTAGAGATTCCGACCACTAGAATTCCGAGCGATGGAAGAGGACTAGAAGACGTCTCGGATGGTTCGGTCGACCAGGCCCACCGAGTTATTCGCCGCCTCGCCAGCCGCATAAGTAAAGGCAGCGGACTGATTGGCGAGACCGATCTGTTCCGATGTCAAAACGGTGGTGCTGCCAGCGGCGACAACCTGCACCAGATAAGTGCCGACGGGTACTATGACAGCCTGCTCGGCGCCTGGAGCGGCCGTCACGTTGAAGGTTTTAGGACTCGTGACATACAGTTGCGTCAGCGTTGCCTGCAACGCCGGAGCATCCGCGGATTGCTCGAAGATAAACCGGGCGTGCGCGGGGATGATCGGCGACAAGTTGTCGGCGAAAGTGAGCAGAGCCGGTTGACCGCCGCTGATTGCGGCTACCACCGAGACGCTTTCTCCTGACTTTAGAGTTACCTGCGACGCGATCAGCGGCGCATTGGTGCAGGGCGCCAGGGTGTTCGCCATGCTGATCTGCACGGTATAGGTTCCGGCGGAAAGAGTGAAGGGGCCGGTGGTGTTGCCGAACGTCAGTCCGTGCGACGGACACTCGCCGCTAATCGAAACGTCGACTGGCAGGCCGGGGTTGAGATTGTCGGCAATGTCGCGTCCGGGGATGCCGTGCACGACGTAAAGATAGGCGTCGGCGGCGAAACTGGAAGCGCCCAGAGCAAGAAAGAGAGTTGCGAGTTGCAGAACGACACGTGTGCTAAGTTTCATAGGTCTCCTTAAGGTTGTTGGAAGCTTTGGTGCTGATTTGGGGGATGAACCCCTCGACGTAGCAGGACTGCGTCAAACGGGCTCACGATTCACGGCTGCGACCCCAACCCGGAAGCGTTCTGGCTTCGTTTGGATGAAACCCATGCCGATGGGGAAAGTTGCCCGGGTCGGAAAAAAAAGAATCGTGGGGCGGAATTGCTTGGCGTTGATTCAGCCCCAAGCGCAGAGCGGTGTCGCTAGCTTGATTGTTTCTGGCGCGCGAGTTCCCAAGCCTTCGCGTACTTCCACGAGACGTAAACCGCGTGGTAGAGGTGCAGCAGGAGTCCTTCGCGGCCATCGAGAAAACCTAGGCGAAAAAAATAGTTGTAGATGAAGGTGGCCCACGGGCGCAGGACGATGTTGAACACGCTGAAGCTGCGGTGACCCTTGGCGATTGCCATCTCGGCGCCGAGGGACGAATAGCGGTTCATGTGGTCGATGTAGTCGGTGAGCGTGGGGTAGGAGTGGTGGAGGAGGGCGCCGTTCAGTTGCGGCGATATACCCTCGATCAGCCGCGCGTCTTCATGCACCAATCGTTCTTCGAAGCGGGTGGCGCCCTTACGAAACAGACGGAGTTTGGGATCAGGCCAGAACCCGCCATGTTTGATCCAGCGGCCGAGAAAAAAATTCTTGCGGGGAATCCAAAATCCGTTAACCGGAAAAAACACTCCCGCTGTACTTGATTTCGCAAGCAGGCCTGTGGCTTTCGCCAATTTGATCGCTTCGCGAAGAGATTCTTTCGCAACCGGAGATCCCTCTCCCGCACGTGCGAGGGCCTCTTCGCGACTTTGAGGGAACGAAAGACCGATATCCGCTGCCAGGGCTGGCTCGACTTCTTCATCCGCATCTAAGCTCAAAATCCAAACGCACGACGCCTTGTCGATCGCTGAGTTCTTCTGTGCGGCGTAGCCCTTCCATTCTTCGATGAATACTTTCGCGCCATACGATTTTGCGATCTCGACGGTGCGGTCGGTTGAGCCGGAGTCGACGACGATGATTTCTCCTTTTCCGTCGGCAACCAGCGGCTGCACGCTGGCCAGCGCGCGGCCGATGTTGGCCTCTTCGTTGTGGGTGATGATGACTACGGAGAGGATCATGCGGAGTCCCTGCCGCTGCTGGCTGAGAGCCTGCCGAGCTTTGCTCGGCTTGGACGGACGAATGCGTCCGTCCCCACACGAACTTTAACCCTGTCGATAGCCCATTGCGTCACGGAGAGAGAATACGCGAGACACGTCACGGCGCAAAAGGGAAACGCCGGGCTGCATCGCCCGGCGTTCTATGGCTGCTCTATGCTTAACTGCGGCTCACTGTTGCGGCTGGGGTGCAGGGGCCGCAGGTGGGGCCTGGTCGGGTGGCCGCGCCGTCACGTGCTGAATATTCGGGGTGTGCGTGACCTCGCCGCGCACCGCGTCGGAGATGATGATTCCGGAGTGGTCGAGCAGCAGACCAATGGCCCGATCCAGTTCGACTTCCGCCTTTTCGTACAGCGCTTTGGCGGAGACGAGCGTGACTTCGGACTGGGTCATGGCCGCCTGGTTCTGCAGCACCAGAGTCGCGGTGGATGCGCCGAGCGCGTATTTCTTTTGCTCGGCGTCGAGCGACTGGCGCGCCAGATCGACGGCGGCCTGGGCGGAATCGACGCTGGCCCGATTCTGCTGCACGCCAAACTGCGCGTTGCGCACCTCGATGCGCACCTGGTTCTCAATCTGCTGCAGGCGTAACTGGGCCTGCCGGTATTCGAACTCCGAGCGCACCTGGGTCGCCTGACCGGCGCGGTTGCGAATCGGGATGGTCAATTGCAATCCCACGCCCTTATCGGGAGCAGTGGAGTTGACCAGTTGGTTCAACGTCGATCCGTAACCAGTAGCGGGGACAACCGTGTAAGAGTTCCCGCACAGTGGGTCTCCTAAGTAATTACTTGGGCCGCAGATGTAGCCGGGATTCTCGGTGCCGCCCAGACCGTAGCCACCGTAATATGCGAATGCATCCACCGTGGGCAATAGAGCGTTGCGGACCGCTTTGTTACTGATGTCAGTGTTCGTAAGGTTGATGCGCTGCTCCGCGAGTTCGGGGCGATGACTGAGCGCATCGTTCACTAAGTCCTGCGTAGGGACAACCGCTTCCTCCGCGGACAATTCCATGGTTGAGGTAGGAATGACTTCGGCGTCGGCCAGTGACGGGTCAACCAGCGTGCGGCTGAGGGCATTCTTCATCAGGAGTTGCTCCAGCTGAAGATTGGTCAGCGCCAGGGTGAGGGTTTGCTGATTGGTGGCTACCGTGCTCTGTGCTCGCACTACCTCGATCGGCGCCAGTGTGCCAATCTCCACCTGCTTCTTGCTGTCAGAGAGAGTTTTCTGAGCGAAGGCCAGTTGCTCCTTCTGAACCCGGACGTTTTCGTAGGCGTATACCAGGTCCCAGTACATGTTTTCGATCTGGTCGACGGTGGTGGTGATCTGCAGGCGGAAGGCTACATCGGAGATTTCACGGTTGTTCTTGGCGATCTGAATGTAGCGGGTGTTGGGGGCGAATCCAAAGCCCTGTAAAAGGTGCTGTGTCACCCTGGCCTGGAAATTGGAATTCAGGGCTGGAGTCAGCAAGTTGAACGAATTGTTAGAACTTACCCGAGTGTTGTTGAAGCCGACCGACAAATTCGTGCCCCACTGAAAGCCCTGGGCGTAGGAGAAATTGCCGGTAGTCGTGTTCTGGCTGGTGCCGCAAAACGGGCTGGAGCAATTAACCTCCTCACGGTCGAATTGCAACGTGCCGGTAATGATGGGATCGAAGCTGGTAATGGGGGGGCCGCTGCCGAAGGTTGATTGGACCAAACCGCTGGACCCGGTGCCGGCGCCACCGGCTGCGACCGAGGTGCCGCCCTGGCCGGAGCCGACCTGGGTGCCGAGTCCGCCTACGCCGCCGCCGGGAGTGTTCTGCACCACGCCGCTGTTCACGCCGAGAATGGCGGAGCCGGCTTTGGCGCGCCAGACGTCGGTATCGGCAATGTTCAGGTTGTAGCGGGCAATCGCGATATCGAGGTTGTTTTCGAGCGCCAGGGCCACGGCGTCATTCATCGAGATATAAAGTTTGCCATCGTGCAAGAACTGGTCGATGCGCGACGTATTGGCCAGGTTCGGCGGCGCAACGTGCCGCGCGGTATAAGGAGCAATCACGTTAGGGAAGGCCGACCTCGGTTTCGAATATTGCTGTACGTCAAATGGCTGCGACGATGACGGCAAAGCCTTTTGCGCCGGAACTTGCGCCGACGGCGCGCTGGGCACGGGCGTGGCGTCCTGCGCCCATGCGGCAGGCACCATGATTACCGCGAGGAAGATGACGGCAAGGAAAAGGGCAGCGGTGGGCCGCTGAAACGCGGTCAACAGGGTAGAACGTTGCATTCGCATCATCTCCATTGATTCAAACTCGAGATCGATCAAACTCAAGATCGATCAAACTCAAGCGATTCTGCTCGAGAGGAACGGACCTAGTGGTCCAAACTCTTCGCTAACCCCTTGCTGATACGCAGAACGACAGGCAAGAGTTCCTTGCAATCTTCGCCGCGCAGTCGCCGGGAACGGCAATTCTTGCCATTGAAAGTAAGCTAAACAGGTCGCACGCAAACTTGATCGTTAGTGAAATAGTATAGCTGACGCGCGGTCGCACAACTCCGCGACCGAGGCGACAGAAGCTGGTAAATAGGTACGATGATGCTAAGGCAGCTTAGGACTCGAAAAAGAACGTGCGCAATCTCAGACTGATCCTTGCTTACGACGGCGCGGACTTCGCCGGGTGGCAGGTGCAGCCGGGCCGGACGACGGTGCAAGGCGCGCTGTCCTCAGCCATTGGACGGTTGAGCGGTGAAAATGTACTGCCCCAGGGTTCGGGCCGGACCGACGCGGGCGTGCACGCGCTGGCACAGGTGGCGAGTTTTGCGACGGCGTCGGCAATTCCAGCCGAGAACTGGATGCGGGCGCTGAACGACATTCTCCCTGCTTCGATCCGGGTACTGGAGGTGACGGAGGTGGCGCCCGAGTTCCACGCGCGCAAGGCGGCGCGCGCCAAAACTTATCGCTATCGTATTCATCGCGGAACGATCTGTCCGCCGTTCTTGGCGCGCTACGTATGGCATTACCCGTATGCGCTGGAGGAATCGGCGATGATCGCGGCCGCGGGCCTTGTTGCAGGCGAGCACGATTTCACGTCGTTCGCGGCGGTCGATGCGGAGCGGGTGGAACGGATGGCGGGCGGCGACAATGGCGAACCAGCTGTCACCAACGTGCGGACGATCTTCTCGTCCAGTTGGACCCGCGAAGGCGAAGAGCTGATCTACACGGTTCGCGGCTGCGGATTTCTTCATCACATGGTGCGGAATCTGGTGGGCACTTTCCTGATGGTGGGGAAGGGAACGGTGAGCCGGGAAGATATGATCCGCATTCTCGAAGCGCGAGAGCGCACCGCGGCCGGGCCGACCGCGCCCGCGTGCGGGCTTTATCTGGTCGGGGTGGAATACTGAGGCGAACGACCTATTCTATCTTTCTTTGTGAAGTGTCATCCCGAGCGAAGCGGTAGCGCCGGCGTCCCGCCGGCATCTCCACAAAAGTGTCATCCTGACCGAAGCGAAGGACCTATGTATTTGCTCGCAGCATGATAAAACTTGGGGGTCGTTCGCCTCGCCCGGGCTCAAACTCCACAAAAAATCGAAGTGCAGGAGTCCCAGCTTTCAGCTCTCAGCTGTCAGCCCTCAGTTAAACCCGGCCGTCTTGAGGCAAACCCGTCCCGCAGGATTTTCTGCTGAAAAGATCTCGCGCGAAACTCAAACACGAAGGCTATCACTGACAGCTGAGAGCTGACGGCTGACAGCTGGTTGTGGTGGCGCGCTGGTTCCGGCCCGCGTACACTTCTTCGCAGATGGCCACCGACGTCGAATTCGCGGTCTCCCGCATCGCCTCGGTGAACCCGGCGACCGGCGAGGTGCTGGGCGAATTAGACAGCGCCGGGCCAGCCGAAGTTCGCGCTGCCGTGGCTCGGGCGCGCGCCGTGCAGCCCGAATGGAGCGCCTGGGGCGTTCGCAATCGCATTCGGGTCTTACGCCGCTTTCAGGAGATTCTTCTCGCGCATAAGAGTGACGTCGCGCGGCGGATCACGCAGGAAGCGGGCAAACCGGTGGTCGAATCGCTGCTCACCGAAGTTCTGGTCGTGCTCGATGCGGCGCGCTTCCTGATCGAAAATGCGTTCGCGATCCTGCGCGAACAAAAGCTCGCGCACGGAAATCTCGCGCTGAAGGCCAAGTCCGGGCGTATTCTGCACGAACCTTATGGCGTCGTCGGAATTATCTCTCCGTGGAATTATCCTTTCTCGATTCCGGCGACCGAAGCCCTGGCGGCCCTGGTGGCGGGAAATGCGGTAGTGCTCAAGCCTTCGGAATTGACGCCGCTGATTGCGCTCGAATTGCACTCGCTGCTGGGCGAGGCGGGAGTTCCCGCCGATGTTTTCCAGGTGCTCCCCGGCGAAGGCGAGACGGGGGCGGCGCTGGTGAGAGGCGGAATCGACAAGCTCGTCTTCACTGGAAGCGTGGGCACGGGACGCCGAATTGCGCAGATCGCCGGCGAACGCCTGCTTCCGGTGGTGCTGGAACTTGGCGGCAAGGATCCCATGATTGTGCTGGAAGACGCCGACATCGATGTCGCATCCAGCGGCGCGGTTTGGGGAGCATTTGTGAACGCCGGGCAGGCCTGCTTGTCGATCGAACGCTGCTACGTGCATCACACTTTGTATCCGGCGTTCCTGAACGCCTGCAGCGAGAAGGCGCGCAAGCTGCGCGTCGGCAATGGCATGGATCCGGCGACGGAAATAGGACCGATGATCCACGAACGGCAGGTGCGCATCGTGGAATCGCACGTCGAAGATGCGAAGCAGCGCGGGGCGCGCGTGCTGACCGGAGGAACAAGGTTGCGCGAGCTCGGTCCAACATTTTTTGCGCCCACGGTGTTGGCCGACGTCGATCACAGCATGCGCGTTATGCAGGAAGAAACCTTCGGCCCGGTGCTGCCGATCGCGCCTTTCGCCAACGATGCCGAGGCCGTGCGCCTGGCCAACGATTCCGACTACGGACTGGCCGCCAGCGTGTGGACGAGCGATCGCGCGAGGGGCGAGCGGCTGGCTCGCCAGATCCACGCCGGCACCGTGATGGTGAACGACGCCGTATCATGTTTCAGCATCAGCGAAGCGCCGCATGGGGGCGTGAAGGCGAGTGGTCTGGGACGCACTCATGGCCGCTGGGGTCTGGAAGAAATGGTGCGTGTGAAGTATGTCAATAGCGATTTGCTTCCACGGATGAAAAAAATCTGGTGGTTCGGCTACGGCAGCGCATTCGCAAGTGAGATGGAGAGCTTCCTCGACCTGCTGTATGCGCGTCGGATGAGAGAGAAACTTAAAGCCGGTGTGCGAGCCGCCGGAGCGCTGTGGCGGAGAAAGCTGTAAAGGCAGTCATCAGTTGTCAGTTCTCAGTTCTCAGTTAGAATCGATCGGATGTTTCTGAGAACTGAGAACTTACAACTGAGAACTACTATGACCGAATCCCGCACATTCCTGCGCCACACTCTTGCCACTCTCGCTTATCGTGCAGCGAAAGCCATCCGCAACCCGGGCCCGAGCTTCGCCGACTATGGCTTAGCTGAAACATCGCGAACGCCGGCGAAAATTCTCGCGCACATCGGAGACCTGATGGACTGGGCTCTCGCCATGTCCGAAGGCCGGCGCGATTGGAAGGACTCCTTGCCGCTGCCCTGGGAACAGGAATGCGAGCGCTTCTTCGCTGCCGTGAAAAAGTTTGACGACTACCTGGCGTCGGAAAAGCCGCTGCAGGTCTCCGCCGAAAAATTGTTTCAGGCTCCCATCGCCGACGCGCTCACCCACGTGGGCCAGATCGCCATGCTTCGGCGGATGGCGGGTGTCCCGATGAAGAGTGAGTACTACATCCTGTCCGAAGTCACCGTCGGGCGCGTGGGCGCGGATCAGGTGCCCGCGCGCAAGGAGTTCGACTAGATTTCGACCAGGCCTAGCTATTTTTTGCTACGATCTCGCGCACCGCGCGATACCCTTGATCGATGGCAGTGTTGGTGTAGGCGTGGCCGTCGGCATCGGAGTTCGCGATCTTGATTTTCCCGAACGGCTGCCGTCCCGTCACACACGGACGGTCTGACGGCGGCCGGTCCAGAGGCTCGAACAATTCGTTGTACTCGTAGGCGTATCCGTGCGGCCAGCGATTGACGGTAATGGCCTGGATGTCGCGAGCGGGATCGAAGCCGCCCGCCGCAAGCGTGCGGCCAAGCTGATCTCGCACGTTGCGCTCGAAGGTTTCGAATTTCGTGCTGACGAGTTGCCACCGTCCTGCGCGGTACTGGTCTTTGCAATTCGCCCCGGGCTTGCACGGAACGCGAAGAAGGTGAAGCAGGCAGGATTCATCGGGCGAACTAGGATAGTGGTAGTCGCCCATCGAAACGGGAAAATCCAATGTGACGTTGCTGAAGTACGAGCCCGGTGCGTACATCGCGCTGATGCCGAGCTTCTGAAACGCCTTCCAGTTGCTGATTTGCACGTTCGTATAAACCAGCGGCATCTTCACGCAGTACGCCAGAGCTTCTTTTTGTTTGTCTGACATCTCCGGGCACAAATAGGGAATGACCATGTTGTAGCAGGCGAGTATGCAATTCGCGGCGCGGACCCGGCGAGCCTGTCCGCCGCGAACGTAGGTGATCTCGACTTCTTTCGCGGTTGCGGGATCTCCGACGTGCTTCACTTTCACAGCAGTGCTGTTCAGGCGAATGCGAATCGGCGAAGAGGCATCGTCCAGCCGAGCATAATTCGCCCGGGCGGTGACGATGTCCTCCATGGTGTGGCCGGGCAGAGCATCCGGTGTCAGCGAGCGCACCAGCATGCGCGCGATCGAAGCGTTGCCGTCCGGAAAATGAAAGATGTAAGGCTCGTCCTTCTCCGGATTCTCCTCATGGCTCTTGGGGAGACGCATTCCCTTGAAGCCCGGAAATCCTTCCTCGGCGCAATCGTTGGCCGAAACGGCGTCGATCCCGATGGCGTATATGTCGTGGGTTGAACTCTGGAACACTTTCACCACATCGGGGTGGACCTTGACGTATTGCAGCAGGAAATCTTTGTAGCTGGTCTTGATCAGCTTGGATTTTTTCTGCGCTGGAGTAAGGTGCGGCATGTAATCGACGCTGGCCTGCTGCAAACGAACCAGGTCCTTGCGGGCGGCTTCTGCGATTGGAAGCTGGGAGACATTTTCCAATGTAAAGTCGACACCGAAATAGTGCAGGCCTTTCTGGGGTACGAGGCGGTCGGTGCCAAATGTTTCCTTGTCGAAGAAAACGGCTTCGGTCAGGTGCATGGAGTCGAACAATTTCTGGTCGTAGTATTTATAGAAACGTTGGGTATCGATTCCGATTTCCCGCAAGAGGCCAATCGACACCTTGCTGTAATTACCCGGCGCTTCAATCGACTGCGTCCCGCCGTAGCCGAGCAGGAGCCGCTTTCCGGCCTGAAATTCATTGCGTTTGGCGTGGCCGCCGAAGTCATCGTGATTGTCGAGGATGAGGATTTTGGATTGTTGTCCAGCAAACTTGCGATAGAAGTAGGCGGCGGCCAAACCGCTGATCCCGCCGCCGACCACCACCAGGTCATACGACTCAGCATCGTCGACGGGCGCGGCCCAGTCTTTGTCATTCCCATCGCGCAGTTCGTGCGCCACTTCCCAGGCGCCATCGTGAGTGCCGCGCATGCCGGTTTTGGCAGGCGGGTAATAACCGGGGTCTTTCTCTGGAGCGAACTCCGAAGCGAACGGAGATTGCGGCACGCCGAAGGCCTGCAGCCATGCGGAATCCGCCACCAGCGAAGCTCCAACGGCAATGCTGACTCCGTTGAGAAAATCGCGGCGTGTGATCTCGCGCCCCAGACCCAATTCACGATCGCGGTCTTTTTCGCTCATTCGCAACTCCCCAAAGCAAGCATCACGACATTCGCGCCTCAATAACCGTCAGCCATTGTGCACTGAAGGACTGACGGAAGTCGATGGCTCGGGACTCTGGATAGTGGTGCAATTTGTGAAATCGTTAACCACCAAGGCCACGAAGGTACACGAAGGAAATATCTGAAGCCAAAAGCCTTCGTGATGCTCCGTGGCCTTGTTGGTTCAGGATTTCATCGGCTCCATCGTGAAACTGCACAACCATCGGACTCTGGTTATCGGCACCCTTGCGGGTGTGCACCCACAGCCTGATAGCATTGCATCTTTGGCGGGAACGCTGGGCCTGAGTAAAATAGCGAAAAGTGCCATCCACGCGCGCCGTGAAAACTTCCGAACTCATCTACGACTGGAATCGTCAGAACGCGGAGTCGCCGCGCCCATCGGGATCGGTGCGGCTCACCGATGAAACCCTTCGCGACGGCTTGCAATCGCCATCCGTCCGCGACCCGTCGATCGAGCAGAAAATCGAAATCCTCCACTTGATGGAGGCGCTCGGCATCAGCACGCTCGACCTTGGCCTGCCGGGCGCCGGTCCGCGCGCAGTCGAGCACGTCACGGCATTGGCACGCGAAATCGTCGCTCACAAAATGAAGATCACGGCGTACTGCGCGGCCCGCACCGTGGAGAACGACATTCGCCCCATCGCCGAGATCGTCCAGAAAACCGGCCTGCCCATCGAGGTCGCCGCGTTCATCGGATCAAGCCCGATCCGCTGCTACGCCGAGGGATGGGACGGAGACTTCCTTCTTCAAACCACCGAAAAGGCCGTCAGATACGCGGTCTCGCTCGGCCTGGAGGTCATGTACGTCACCGAAGACACCACCCGCTGCGATCCGCAAACGGTGAAGCAGCTCAACTCCGCAGCCATCCAGTGTGGCGCGCGCACTCTGGTGATCTGTGACACCGCCGGACACGCCACGCCCCTGGGCGCCGCCGCGCTGATGAAATTCGTGCTCGAAGAAGTGGTCAGGCCTTCGGGCGAAAAAATTCGCGTTGACTGGCACGGCCACTGCGACCGGGGATTGGCAATCGCGAACTCCATGGCGGCGCTCGCGGCAGGCGCGGATTGCGTGCACGCGACCGCGCTCGGCATCGGAGAGCGCGTCGGCAACACGCAGATGGATCAGATGCTGGTCAACCTGAAGCTCATGGGAATCGCGCCGTGGGATCGTCAGGACCTGACCCAACTCAAGCGCTACTGTGAGGCTGTTTCGGCTGCGACCGGCGTTCCGATTCCGGCGAACTATCCCGTGGTCGGCGAAGACGCGTTCCGCACCGCGACGGGCGTTCACGCCGCCGCCGTGATCAAAGCGTATAAGAAAAAAGATATTGAACTCGCGAACGCCGTTTATTCCGGAGTACCCTCACACTACTTCGGCCTGGAACAGATCATCGACATCGGCCCGATGAGCGGGAAATCCAATGTTCTTTTCTGGCTGGAGCACCGCGGGCTTCCGGCGAACGACGAAGTAGTCGAACGCATCTACAAGTGCGCCAAGGCTAGTGACCACACGCTGAGCGAAGCAGAGATTATGGATTGCGTGCAGCGGTAGAGACGGGGCTCGCCCCGTCTCGCTCAGTGCCGGGAGGACGCAGCAAAAGGCAGACGCGGCAAGCCGCGTCTCTACAACCTCAAATCAACGTCAACCTCAAAGGCAGCGGACAAGAGTGTCCGCTCCACACGGGCCTACTGCGGCTCCCGCGCCAATTCTGGACTGGGCACAGTCTCTCCCTCCAACTGCTGGTGTCGCGCCGCCCGCTGTTCATTCAGCATTTTGGTCGCCGCCGCCAATTCCACTCGACCTTCCGTCTCGAGTCCCATCTGCAGCAGAACTTGTCCGCGAAGGTAGCGGGCGCCGGCATTCTCGCTGTTGAGCCGGATTACCTGATCCAGTTCCGAAAGCGCCGTCGCATAATGGCGCTGATGCTCTTCAATCTTCGCGAGCCCCACGAGCGAGCTGATCATTTGCGGATCGAGTTTCAGCGCGCTGCGATAATTCTTCGCCGCCTCCGCCTCATTTCCGGCCGTCGATTCCAAGCTTCCTAACTGTTCGTAGTCGAATTGCACGTCCGGCTCAATCGCGATGTCCTTGCGAAACTCGGCGCGTGCTCGGTCATAGTCCTGCTTATGCACATAGGCCAGGCCAAGATTGAAGTGAACAAAGGGAAGCTTCGGGTCAGCGGCCGCCGCCGCTTCCAGATCTTTCACCGCGTCGTCGTACTCCCCGCGATTCAGATGAGCCTTGCCCATGAGTAAATGAAATTCCGGAGAACCTTCCCCGATCTCAATCAATCGCGCCGCAGCTTTTTCCTCGAGCGCAGCGTTCTTGGCCTTGTATGCGGCAATGTCAAGCACGTAAAGATAATTCAACTGATTGGACGACTGTGCCCACAACGGTTCGAGCGTGTTGATCGCATCCGTCCAGCGATCGTTGAAGAAGTAGCAAAGCCCGAGCAAATAGCGAGCTTGATAGGAATCGGGCGATACCCGCACCACCGACTCAAACGGCGGGATCGCCTGAACAAAATTATTTTGCCGAAAATATGCGAGCCCGATGTTGAGCCGGATCCCCGCCATATCCGGCGCGAGCTTCTCTGCTTTGCGCAGCATGTCGAGAGCCTGCGGCCACTGTTTGCGGCGCATATGAATCACGCCGAGATTGGCATATGCTCCGGCCACTTGCGGATTGATTGCCAGCACCTGCCGGAACTCCCGCTCGGCTTCGTCCAGTTGGCCCGCGTGCAGAGCAGCTTCTCCAGCTTCAAACAGCTTCTGTGGATCACTCGCCGCCGCCCCCCCCGGCTTCGTCGGAGCAGCGCTCTGGGCAACGATTGCACGCGTCGTCGCGCCGCAAGTCGCATGGCAAATCGAACCGCGAATCCCACCGCAAAGAAAAAGCAGCACCAGACCAGCCAGGAACGCGTGCATGCTTGACACTCGATTCATCGTCCTGTAGTGTCCGCCAGCAAGAGGCTGAAATTCAAGGAGTCCATGGAATCCGCCGATTCGAAGCCGCCGCGAAACACCTCGTCCGCCAAGTCCCGGCGCGCCGCCGAGCCGGCCCGTAAACGGTCGCAGCCGGCCGCGGTCACCATCCGCGATGTGGCCGAGCGCAGCGGATTTTCATCGGCCACCGTCTCCATCGTCCTGAACAACGCTCCCCTGGCCCGATACATTCCCGACACCACCAAGGGGCGCATACAGAAAGCCGCCTCGCATCTCGGCTACCGTCCCAACCTGTTCGCGCGGTCGCTGCGCGGCCGGCGCAGCCACACCGTCGGCGTGATGGTGTTCGACATGACCGACCCTTACTGCACGCTGGTGTTGCGCGGCATCGAGAACACACTCTACCAGTCGTCGTTCCTCCCTATCCTCACGGACGTGCACAATGAGCGCAGCCGCTTCGAACGCTATCTCGAAATGCTGCTCGACCGCCGCATCGAGGGTCTGGTAGTTCTCGCCAACTGGCTGTTTGTCGATATTAATGTGCTCGCGGATCTGGAGAAGAACAACATTCCCACCGCGACCGTGGGCCGCGAGCTCAAGAACGACAAAATCAGCTCTGTGATCGTAGACAATGTTGCGGGCTCCCGGGCCGCGCTCGAACATCTGCTTTCGCTCGGCCACCGCAAGATTGCATTCGTCCGCGGACCTCACCAGTTGTCGGACACCGAGCCTCGCTGGCGTGGGGTGCGGACGCTCGCCCGCGAACGTAACCTCGAGCTCGACCCGCGCCTGATTGTCGACCTGCCAGAATCTGGAGATCCGTTCTCAAGTTTTGAACAAGGATACAAATTAACGGAGGAATTGCTCCGCCGTCGCCGTCCTTTCACCGCGCTGATGGCCTTCGACGACATGACCGCTTTCGGCGCCATTCGCGCGCTTGGCAAAGCCGGCATTCGCGTCCCGGAGCAGTGCTCGATCGTGGGCTTTGACGATGTCTCTCCCGCCGCGATCTATTCTCCGTCGCTGACCACGGTGCGCCAGCCCATGGAAATAATGGGAACGGTCGCGGCGACCATCGTTCTCGATGCCATCAACGCAACGCTGGAAAAGAAACCCACCCGCACCATTCACCGCAGAATCGTTCCCGAACTGATTGTGCGGGAGTCTACCCGCAGCGTAAAGTAGCTGCCCGGGACACATTTTCTCTTGACAGAGGGAAACACCTGACGCAGTATTGATACGTTTTAATAAAGGCATTTGACCGCTTTTTAGAGAGAGAGCCGTGTTGCGGCATTTTGTTCTGCGTCGATCGGCGAGAAGGAGTCGAATATGAGAATTCGTCTGCTGTGTGGAATCGCGGTATGGGCTCTGGTGCTTACGGCGGCATCGGTACACGGCCAGGACACAGCCTCTTTGACGGGAACGGTGCGCGACTCTTCCGGCGCCGTAGTGGCTGGAGCGCAGGTTGTAGTCACCAATACAGAGCACGGCATCAACCGCAGCACGGTCGCTAATTCCGATGGCGAGTACTCCATCGCCGCCTTGCCGGCCCCCAGTACATACAACATCACAGTCACGGCACAAGGTTTCAAGAAGTTCGTGGCCAAGGGCGTTGTTCTGGATGTGGCCCGCAAAGCTCGCGTCGATGTGGCTCTGCAAGTGGGCGCCACCAGTACCGAAGTGACGGTCGAGGGCGCAAGCGTGGCCCAGGTGGACACCGAGTCGGCCACCCTGGGCGACACCATCAGCGGCAAGGAAGTCACTCAGCTTGAATTGAATGGACGCGACTTTACTTCACTGGTTGCGCTGTCGCCCGGCGTCACCAACCAGTCTGGCAGCGATGAAGGCGAGCCCGGCGCTTCCACCGTGGCCTTCAGCATCAACGGCGGACGCACCGAATACAACAACTTCGAACTGGATGGCGGAGACATGCTGGACAACGGCAGCAATACCACGCTGAATGTCTACCCCAGCATCGATGCCATCGCTGAAGTCTCGGTGCTGACCTCCAACTACGGCGCGCAATATGGCAAGAACGGCTCCGGAACCGTCGAAGTCGAGACCAAGTCCGGCACCAAGCAATTCCACGGCGATTTGTATGAGTTTTTGCGCAATACCGATTTCAATGCGACCCAGTTTGATGCTGGCGGCGTACCGCCATACCACAAGAATGACTTCGGCTTTACCATCGGCGGTCCCGTAATTATTCCCCACCTCTACAACACCGGCAGGCAGAAGACATTTTTCTTCTGGTCTGAGGAGTGGCGCCGGGAGCTCACGCCCAATGGGTTCGGACTTACCGAGGTTCCGACCGTGGCGGAGCGCGCCGGAAATTTTAGCGACGAATGCCCGGACGCCGGCGGTTCGTATAGCGATTGTCCTTATGTGCCTGGCTATACCCAGTTGAGCGTGCCCCCCCCAGCAGGTTCTCCCCCCGGCACTCTGCCCACCCCTTACACGCCGAACCTGACCCTGGTTCCGGCATATGCCAACAGCACTGCCCTGACGACCCCACTCAGCGCGCTGATTCCACTGCCGAATTTTGCCTCGGGGACAGTGAATGGGGCGGGCACGCTTGACGCGTGGACGGCGAATCCGTCGCTGCTCATGACCTGGCGCCAGGAGTTGTTCAAAGTCGACCACAACATCAACGACAAAGTTCGCGCCAGCTTCCGCTATATTCACGATTCCTGGCAGGAAGCCTATGCCACTCCTTTATGGACGGATGGCACCTCCTTTCCGACGATCGGGACAAATTTTAAAAACCCTGGCATCAGCCTGGTGACGCGGTTGACGGCTAGCATTTCGCCCACGCTGCTCAACGAGTTCGTTGCCAGCTATACCGCCGATCACATTTCGACGACCCTGACCGGTCCGTGGCAGCGTCCCACTGCTTTTGGCAGTCTGGGTCTGTATGACAACGGCTTTGGTTTTAACGCCCCCGAGATACCCGGCATCAGCGTCACCGGAGGCCGCTACGGATCCTTCTCTGAAGATCCCGGCTACGTTCCGGAAGGCCCGATTAATTCGAATCCCACGGTCACCTTCCGTGACAATGTCACGAAGATCATCGGCGTCCATAACTTGACGTTTGGCGGTTACTATCTCGACACGCACAAGAACGAACTCCCGCAGCCGCCGACCGGCGCGAACGGCATTTTAGGTTTCGCGAACTCGGGCAATCCCAACACCAGCGGCAACGCCTACGCCGATCTGCTTCTGGGAAATGTAGATAGCTTCACCCAGCAGCAATTGCAGCTCAAGATGCATAACTTCTATAAGATCTACGAGCCCTATATCCAGGACGATTGGCATGCCACCAAGCGCCTTACTCTGAATCTGGGGCTGCGCCTGAGCCTGTTTGGCACCTATCGCGAGCTGAACAACCTGGCATTCAATTTCGATCCAGCCAGCTACGTAGCGGGAGTCAGCGGCGTGGATCCGGTTACGGGCAACGTGACCGGAAACGCTCCGGGAAGTGAAAGTGGTTTTGTTCCTACGGCCAGCTCTCCTTATAACGGCTGGGTGCAGTGCGGAGTTACGGCCGGAGTTCCCAAGGGCTGCATGAACAATCATTGGTTCAACCCCGCGCCCCGCGTCGGATTTGCTTTCGATCCCTTTGGCGACGGCAAGTGGGCGCTCCGCGCCGGCTATGGCGTCTTCTTTGAGCATATGAACGGCAACGAGTCGAACACGGACTTACTCGAGCCCTTCGACAACCGGACCCAGACCACCAGCGTAACCACCACGTCAGCGCTCCCCATCACCTATTCCAATCTCAATCCCAGCCTGCTCAGCGCGGGCTCGCCTCCGATCATCGTCGGCTCGATTCCGAGCAAAGCCACTTGGCCCTATGTGCAGCAGTGGCACTTCGATGTGCAGCACGAGATTGCGCGAGGTACCGTGGCGACGGTGTCTTACGTGGGCAGCACAGGAGTTCATCTCACCCGCGCCTACGAGTTGAACCAGATTGTGCCGGCTGCACTTCAACCCGGCGGGAATCCTTACCAGCCAGGCCAGGTTGTTTCAGCGACAGACTGCGCGAATATAACTTCCGTGGCTAATGGTGGCACTGGTCTTTACAACCTCGACGCGTATGGTGTTCCGACCAACGCCGCAACTTCCTATGGGACACCGGTTCCTTATACTCCCGGAGCGAGCGGCGGCCCTCCCACGGGTGCGGCCGTTAATTTGGCCGTGGCTTGCGGCACCGTCAGCCCGAATGCATTCCGCCCATACGCTGGGTATGGCAGTATCGGGCGCAAGGATCAGACTGGATCGTCCAACTACAACGCGCTGGAAGTTTCGGTGCGGCATAGCATCGGCGGACTTGAACTGAATGCCGCCTACACCTACAGCCACTCGATTGACGATTCCTCTTCCGCCAACGATGCCGGCCTGATCAATACCTATGCCTTAAGTACATTTCGCGCCAGTTCTAACTTTGATCAGCGGCACACCGTGACCCTTGCTTATGTTTATGACGTGCCTCTTTTCAAGGGACAGCACACCCTGGCGGGTAAACTGCTCGGCGGCTGGCAGTGGTCGGGCATCACCTTGCTCCAGAGCGGCACGCCGTTCACCGTGTACAACGACGGCAATGGCGTGATTGCGCCCGGCGACAACGCCGGTGTGGGCAACGGTAGCTCGCAAATCGATAATCTGGGCGGTCTCAGTGCCGGCTCCTACCCGGACCTTGTCGGTAACCCAAAAGCTGGAATCCAGAATTCTGCCCAGTCGGGCTTCGGGCCTCTTCTCTACAATCCTACGGTTTTTGTTGCGCCCAGAGGGCTCACTTTCGGCGACTCCGGAAGGAATATTTTGAACAATCCCTGGCGGACCAACTTCGACATGGCTTTGATCAAGCGCTTCTCCATCACCGAGAGCAAATACTTTGAATTCCGCGCCGAAGCGTTCAACGTATTCAATCACACGGAATTCAGCTGGCTGGGCGGCGACGGTGGCTCGGCAGGCGACAATTCGGGAGCGGGGAATGCCGACAGCGCGATCAGCTGCTACGGAGGCGCTAACAACTCGGCAGGCGACCCTTCGTGCGTGGGAGCCAGTGGCACGACTCCGGGATTCTTACGTCCAAACGCCGCGCACGAGGCGCGCCTTCTTCAGTTGGCGCTGAAGTTTTACTTCTAGCCGACGCCGATATATCGTACCCGCCCCAGTTGTCATCCTGAGCGGAGTTTGGGTTTTCACCAACGCCTTGCCATGCCTTGTCTCTTCTGATGTCCCGTGTTGATCACGGCTTTGCTATCACGCTGCTTAACATGTGGTCCAGCGTTGCTTCGCCCAATTTGGGGACATCGTCCTGCTGCGCGTGGTTGATGCATTCTGACAGATCGTCGTACTCGACGCCTTCCACCGTGGAC
>Ga0182018_10001441_pt1 | contig 27099 bp, 22 predicted proteins | sample 812P2MmetaG_FD_120490 | JGI IMG/M metagenome (GOLD analysis project Ga0182018, IMG submission 120490) | Permafrost microbial communities from Stordalen Mire, Sweden - 812P2M metaG | ecosystem: Environmental > Terrestrial > Soil > Wetlands > Permafrost | place: Sweden: Stordalen | collected...
AAAAGCGTGGACCTCAAATAGGATTGTTGGTTGGCGGAGAGGGGGGGATTCGAACCCCCGACACCCTTTTGAGGTGTAACTGCTTAGCAGGCAGCCCTGTTCGGCCACTCCAGCACCTCTCCGCGGCGAAACGAGTGGATGGAAACGCGGCCTGCCCGGTTAGTATAGCGGAAACTGCTCGCCCTGAGATACAACCCCAGCGCCCCAATCCGCTATCATCCATTGCATGACTTCCCGGCCCGCCCAGCCGATCGCCGCGCCAAAAACAGGACCTGTTTCAGCGCCGGTCGCCACAGCTTCGCCCGCGCCGGCCGGCGCTCTGCAATTTCCCGCGACGCTCGCGGCGGCCGTCGAGCGCTGCTGGCGCAAGGCCGCCTCGCCCACGGATTGGAATCTCACGCGCGAGCAATTTCAGGCCGCGCTCGAGCGCAGCGCCGCGAAGCGATTTCCGGGCGCGCAGTCCAGCCCGGAAAAAGACGCCAAGAAGATCGAAGCGCATCTCGAATCGCTGCACGCAACCGACCTCGCGCTCGCCTGCGCGTGCGGCCTGGGCAGTCCCGCGGCGTGGGATTTCTTCGTCGCGCAATTCCGCCCGGAGCTCTATCGCGCCGCGCGAGCCATCGCCGGCCATGCCGCCGGGCAGGACGCCAACGCGCGCGAGCTGGCCGATTCGCTCTACGCCGATTTGTACGGCCTGCGCGAATCCGAGGGCCGCAGAAAATCGCTCTTCGATTATTTTCATGGGCGCAGCAAGCTCGGCACATGGCTTCGCGCCGTGCTGGCGCAACGCCACGTGGACGAAATTCGCCGCGCGCGCAGGACCGAGCCGCTCGAGAACGAAGTGGGCGAGGAAAATATCCACATCGCGGCGCTCCGCGCGCCCCATCTAGAACGCGATCCAGCGAACGATCCGCAGCGCGCGAACCATCTCGCCATCCTGCAGGCCGCGCTCGCGGCCGCGCTAAGCTCGCTCGACCCGCGGGACCGCCTGCGCCTCGCCTATTACTACGCGGACGATCGCACGCTCGCCGAAATCGGACGCCTGCTCGGCGAACACGAGGCCACCGCGTCGCGCAAGCTCGAACGCACGCGCCGCGACGTCCGCGCGCGCGTCGAAGCGTCGCTGCGTGAACGCAACAAAATGAGCGAAGCGCAGCTGCGCGCGTGCCTGGAATGCGCGAGGGGCGAGTGGCCCTTCGATTTGACCGTTCACTTGCAGCCCGCGCGCCCGGCGGCGGGGAATCGCAAGCCGGCCGCCGCGGGCTCGAACGAAGCCCCGCGCAAGATTTGAAGTTTTGAGCGTTCTAAGAGATGGAGGAAAATAGTTTCATGGCTTCGCGGGACAAAGAGCGGGACCAGGGCAAGCCGGCGGCCGATCTGCTGCGGCGGAGCCTTGCCTCTGCGGCGGGCGCGCCCGGTTCAGATATTGACGCGTGCCCCGACCCGGAAATCCTCGCGGCGTATTCGGAGCGCTCGCTCGACGCGGACGAAACCGCACGCTACGAGCTGCACTTCTCGCAGTGCGCGCGTTGCCGCGAGCAGCTTGCCGCGCTGGTTCGCGCGGACGAACTCGCGGGCACAGCCAAGGAAAAGCACTCGCGAGTGCCGGGCATGGGTTGGATTCGAACTCGGAATTGGGATTGGCGGTTGCTCGCCCCGGCGACTGCCGCGCTCATGCTTGTAATAATCGTGGCTACGTTTCGCCCGACGCGTCAACCCGTTGTGCAGGCGCCGCAGCCGCTCGTCGCGATGAATCAGCCAGCCGCGCCACCAGCCGCGCCCGGCTCGTCCCCCGCTGCCGGTGCCGTGGCACGCATGTCGCCAAGTTCGAATTCCGTCAACTCGAAAGCCGCGTCTCCCGCGGTACCGCGAGAGATCCCGGAAAAGAAGCAGGATCAAGCCGACTCGAGCCTCTCGCTCAGAGGTCGCAACTTCAAAGAGCTGGACAAAGTCGCGAAACCCGCCGCTGCGCCGAAGTCCGGTGTCTCCATCGGGAGCGGAAATGCGGTCGGAAACGGCGTCGCAGCTTCCAGCGATTCGCAGTCCGTCACCGTCGAAGCCGCTGCAGCCGGCAAGCCTGCTGCGCCCGTACCCACTGCCGTAGCTCCGCCGGATATTTCGAATAGCGCAAGCGCCGGCGCGATTTCTCCCGCGCCGGGCGCGGCGGCGAAATCGGCGCGCAGCGAACAAATGTCCGCAGCCGTGTCCACGAACCCCTCCTTCGCGCGGACCGAGTCGGTGATGGTGCAGGCAGGCGACGAAACGTCCGCGCGCATCCTCGTTCGCACACCCGATCCGCAAGTGCTTTGGCGGTTTTCCAGCGGCAGGTTCGTCGAGCGATCGAGCGACGCCGGCGCAACCTGGCGGGTGCAGTGGACGAGCCCGAACGCTCACCTGGTCGCGGGCGCCGCTCCGACCACAGATAGCTGCTGGCTCGTGGGCCGTGGCGGAATGATCCTGGTGACCACGGACGGAAGAAAGTGGAAGACGATCGCTCCGCCTGCGGACGCGGATTTCGTTGATGTCTCCGCGACGGACGCTTCGTCCGCAACGGTGACCACTACGGACGACCGCAAATTCACAACCAGCGACAGCGGCAAGCATTGGACTCCCGCGCCGTAGCCGCTCACTCCCCTCAAATCAGCCTGCAAGAAATACCGTCTCCGCCGTTCTAACCTTTGCAGCCACGTTCACGCGAAGGAGACAGCCCATGCGATCACGCAGCGCGCAATTTGCCGGCACGGCCGCCCTGGCGGCGATTCTTTTGCTTCTTCCCCTGGCGGGAAAATTGAAGGATGCCCGCGCAGCCGGAACCAGCGACGAAAGACAAGCGAAGGCGGAGCCAGCCGCGGCCACGGAGCCCGGAACAACGACGGAAAAAGACCAGACCGATCTTTCCGTCACCGTCTACAACTCGAATCTCGCGCTCGTCCGCGACGTCCGCCAGCTTCACCTGCAATCGGGCGTTTTTCCGCTCCACTTTGAGGATGTCGCCGCCTCGATCATGCCCGCGACCGTGCATTTTCGCTCGCTGACCGATCCAGCGAAGCTCGGCGTGATCGAACAAAACTACGAATACGATCTGCTCGACCCGCAAAAGCTGCTGCAGAAATACGTGGGCCGCGAGATGACCGTGATGCGCACCAACATTTCGGGTGACGCGATGAAGTGGAATCTGGAAAAGGGGCTGCTGCTCGCGGATAACAACGGCGGAACGGTATGGAAGATCGGCGACGAAATCGTCACAAACGCGCAGCCCTATAGCTTCCCGGATCTGCCCGGAAATCTCTATAGCCGGCCGACGCTGGTCTGGACGCTCGAGAATCGCGGAGCCGGCGCGCAGCGCGTCGAGGCTTCTTATCTCACCAACAATATGAATTGGAGCGCGGACTACGTGCTCACGGTCGGCCGCGACGAAAAGAGCGCGGACCTGGACGGCTGGGTGACGCTGGTGAACAACAGCGGCGCGGCGTATACAAACACGAAGCTGCAGCTCGTCGCCGGCGAAGTTCACCTTGCCGAACCCGAACCGGCCATGAAAAGCCGCATCTATTCGCAACTGGAAGCTGTAGCGGCAGGATCCGCGTCGCAGTTCCAGCAGGAAGGGCTTTCCGAATATCACCTCTACACGCTTGAGCGCCGCACTTCGATTCAGAACAACGAATCGAAGCAGATCAGCTTGCTGACCGGAACGAACATTCCCGTCGAGAAATACCTATCCGTCGAGGGGCAGCAATATTTCTACCGCAACCCGCAGGGAATCGGGAACGCCATTCCGCAGCCGGTGAAAGTGTATTACCGGTTTAAGAACGACGAGAAAAGCGGCCTCGGAATGCCGCTGCCTGCCGGAACCGTTCGCGTCTACCAGGCCGATTCCAGGGGCGCCACGCAATTCGCCGGCGAGAATAAAATCGACCATACGCCAAAGGACGAGACGCTGCGAATCTACGTGGGCAACGCGTTTGATGTGGTGTGCGAGCGCAAGCAAATGGACTACAAAAAGCTCGCCGGCAATTTATATGAAATGGAGTATCAAATCGCGCTGCGGAACCACAAGGACGGCCCGGTGACGGTCGAGGTGCGCGAGCCGGTCGGCGGCGATTGGGAAGTGGTGGACTCGAATTACAAGTGGACGAAACTGGATGCGACGACGATTGGATTTTCGATTCCCGTTGAGAAAGACGGCGCGGCGACGCTCGACTATCGCGTCCGTGTCAAGTGGTAACCGCTGTCACAAAGAGCCTGGCTACTTCTTCGCTGAGGCGGCCGGATGGTCGAGCAATGCGAGCTCGTGGGCGAAGAGCGGATTCGAGGGAAATTCGGCCGCGAGTTCGGCGAGCAATTGGTGCGCGTGATCCATCTGATGCTCGCGCTCGCAGGCAAGGGCCAGCCAGGATTTCGCGAACACCTGCAAATAGTGGCCGTGTTCGGCGGCTCGCTGCAATTCCTCCAGCCCGCGTTCGCGGTCACCGTGAATCCCGCCAAACCAGAGGAACGCGCGCTTGTAACTCGGCAGGCTTCCGATCACGTAATTTGCCGCGCCCAGCGCCATGTAGGCGTCCTCCGCCGATGGATCAACGGCGAGCAGTTTCGCGGCTTCGGCGTCCGCCTGTTTCGTCAGGCTGAGGCCCGCCATTTGTTTTTTCACGATCAGCGCGTCGTAATCGGCCTCCATGCCGTCGGTCATCGTGAGCACCAGCAAACTCTGGCGGTCGCGAGGGTCGGTTTTCAACCGGTTCATGGCCATGTCGCGCGCCATGTGGTTGGCGCTGAGAAATCCGTCATTGCGGTTTTCGTCGGGAGTTCCTTGCGCGCCGCCCAGAAACTTCTGGTCGTTCAGAAAAAAGTCGGACGTGAAGATGCCTTTGGCGTTGAATTGCTCGTAGAGATAGCTCGCCGCCTCGGCAGCCTTGCCCATTGGATCGGAAGGCTCGAGTCTCTGGTAGGAGATAAACCGCTCGCGGCCTTTCTTGAAATCCAGCTCGTAGAGATTGCGGAAACCGGAGTCGAGCATTCCCGCGGATGGGGAGGCCTCGATGCGCGGCAGGGCCGGGGCTGCGCTTCCTCCCGCGACGGCCGGGGGTTCGACGCCGGATTGCGCCGGAGAAGCTGGCGCGCAGGAAAGCGCCGCCACTGCAAGACACGCCGCGAATCCGGCTCGCAGCATGCGGCCGGAAGACTCCATTGGAGAGGGCATTCTCAAAATGACTCCCTGAATCGAAAACGCATTCCCCGCGCGCTTTCGCTCGATCGACGAACTGACGTCCATTCTATTCGAACCATATCAGAATCCGCAGGTTGCATGAAGGCCCTTTGTCCTAGAGATTGCTCAACAGGAAATCAGTAATTCCCTTGAAAAGTTGGATGCGCGCCGGGACGTCGCTCATCCCGTGGCCGCGACCGGGAAAGATCATCAAATTCGCGGGATATTTTCCGGCGAGTATCAGCTCGTTGATTACCTCGGACGTGTTCGCGAAATGAACGTTATCGTCGCCGGTGGCATGCGCGATCATCAGCTTGCCCCGCAGCTGCGCGGCCTGATTCACCGGGGAGCTGTCGCGATAGCCGGACGGATCGTCCTGCGGGCGGCCCATGTAGCGCTCGGTATAAGCCGTGTCGTAGAGGCGCCAGTCGCTGACGGGCGCGATCGAAACGCCCGCCTTGAAAACATCGGGGGCGTTGAACATGGCTTCGAGCGTCATGGTGCCGCCGTAACTCCATCCCCAGATTCCGATGCGCGAGGCGTCCACGTACGCGAGCGACTTCAGATATTTCACTCCCGTGAGCTGGTCCTCGAGTTCGACCTTGCCGAGCTGATGATAGACCGGAGTTTCAAACGCATGGCCGCGGAAGTAGGAGCCGCGATTGTCGAGCGTGAAGATAATGTAGCCCTTCTCGGCCATCATCTGGAGCCACAGAAAACCGGCGCCGTCCCATTCGTTTCGCACATTTTGGACATCCGGGCCGCCGTACACGTTGACCAGCACGGGATATTTCCGCGACGCATCGAAATCCAGAGGCCGGATGATCGAGGCGCAGAGTTTCGTGCCGTCGCTCGCCGCAAGGTCCACAAACTCGACGGGCGAAAGACGGTATTCGCCGAGTTCGGAAACTTTATTTTCGTCGATTGCGGCGACGCGCTTGCCGTCCATGCGATATAGGTCCTGGCGCGGCGGCGTCATGGCGTTGGAGTACGTGTCCACATAGGCGGACGCGTCAGGCGAAATAACGATGCCGTGCGCGCCATCCTCGCGAGTGATTCGCTCGATCTTTTTGTCCTGCAACGCGAGCCGGTAAAGTTGCGTGCCGCGCAATTCGTCCTTGTTCGAGAAGAAATAGATGTAGCCGCGCGCCTCGTCAACCACCGGATGGCTTTCCGCGCCCGGCCCGAATCCGCCATTGCCGGTGATTCCCCAATCGCCGCTCGTCAATTGCTCGAGTTGCCGGCCAGAAATGTCGTAGAGGTAGTAATGACGAAAGCCCGTGCGTTCGCTCGTCCAGAGAAAGCGCTTGTTGTCCGGGAAAAAGTAGAGATCGTCGCCGAGATTAATCCAGTATTTGTCGGAGTCGGAGAGAATCGTCCGGGAAGCGCCGGTGGACGCGTCGGCAAAAAGCAGGTCGAGCTGGTTTTGCGGGCGATTGAGGCGCTCGATGGCGACGCGGCTGCTGTCCGGCATCCACACGACGCGCGGGAGGTACACATTCGTGTCCGCGCCGGTCTCCATCCATTTTGTTTCGCCGCCGCCGGCCGGGACGACGCCCACGCGCACAACCGGGTTCGCTTCGCCCGCCTGCGGAAAGCGCGTGTAAACCGTCGCTCCGAGCGGCGAGCTCATATCCAGGATCGGATAATTCGTCACGCGACGTTCGTCCATCTCGTAGTAAGCGATCTTCGATGAATCGGGCGACCACCAGTAGGCCGTGATGCAGTCGAGTTCCTCGGGATAAAGCCAGTCGAGCTCGCCCTTGAGAATTTCTTCGCTGCCCCCGGTGGTGAGCTCTTTCACTTCGCCGGTGGCAACGCTCGCGACCCACAAATTGGAATCGCGCACGAAGCTCACCCATTTGCCGTCGGGCGAAAATTTCGGGTCTGCGATATCCTGCGCGGCATTATCCGCGGCAAGCGCCAGCGGCTTCGGCGCCATCGTTTGCAAATCGAGATACATCAGATTGCTGCTGCCGATAAAAAGCAGCGCGCCGCCAGTGGGAGACCAAATGTAATTTTCCGCCTCGACGCGTCCCAAGCCCGTGGACTGGATCGCGCTGGCCTTTCGCGGCTGCATCACCTCCTCAAGCACGCTGGCTTTGACGAGCACTTTGCGCTCGCCCTTCGCCGCATCCATCGTCCACATCTCAACGCTCGAACCTTCGCGCTGGAGATACGAAATGCGCTTGCCGTCGGGACTCCACTCAATTCCCTGGGTGAGGTGTCCGCTGAGGCTCGGGCCGGAGTAAATGCGCTCGACCGTGAGCGATCTGGAGGGATGCGGCTTCGCGAGCGCCGGCGACGTGCCAAGCGCCGAGGCGAGTGCAATCGCCAAAAATGTGGAAATGATTCGAGCCTGAGAAAGACTGCTCACGCGCGCGGGGATGCCCCTAATTTTGTGTCGAGTAGAAGGGGACCCGGCTGTTTGTTTTCTTGGAGTTACAGGTAATTCTACTCGGCACCCAGTGTCGAGTAGAAAGCGGCTATTTTTCGGCGAAGGTGCAAGGATGTCCGTCTCCCGCATCTGACCTGCGTCCCGCGTTCCTGCCCGACAAGTCATCAAACCTCCAAAAATACCACGCTAACATGATGCATGAGGGCCGATGCATTTCAAGGATGTTGTTGTGTGGACTTTTAGCCCGAATTTCGGAGTAAGAGATCGGGTACCCCCTGCTAGGAAAGGAACGCAAAAGCAGGGAGCCTGAAGGCTGATTCCCGGATCGCACTATAATTTCGCTGCCCTGTGACCCGAGAGACGGGGCAGAGTCTATGAAGCAAATCATAGAGAAATTCATTCAGTATCTGCGCTACGAGCGCAACGTGTCGCCGGACACGATCCGCGAATACCGCCGCGACATACAGCAGTTCGACGCGTTCCTCACGCCGCCCGGCGAAAAAGCGCCGCCGCTCGGGGAAATTGACCACCGCATCGTGCGCGAATACGTCGCTTCGATGTACGACCGGAAGCTCGAGCGCGCGTCCGTGGCGCGGAGGCTGGCTTCGCTGCGGACATTCTTCAAATTCTGCGTGCGCGAGAAGCTGACCGCGCAGAATCCGGCGCGCCTGGTGGCCACGCCGAAGCTGCCGAAGCGCGTGCCTCGCGTGCTGACGGCGGAAGAATTGAACGGATTTCTCGACAGCCTCGGGAGCGGCGCGGCAAAGGACAAATCGAAGCGGGCACGCAAGCCGACGGCTCGCTCCGAAGAAGAAGCGAAAGTGATCTTGAAGCGGGATCGAGCAATTTTGGAGCTGTTGTACGCCTCCGGACTGCGCGTGAGCGAGCTGGTGGGACTGGACCTGGGCGAGATTGACCGCCGCGGGCAGATGCTGCGCGTGCTCGGCAAGGGTCGCAAGGAGCGCGTGGTGCCTTACGGCGGAAAGGCGCAGACGGCGCTCGAAGCATACTGGCCGGTGCGCGATGAAATCCTGGCGCATCCGCGGACGAAAGCCGCGCCGGAGGCGGTGTTCCTGAATCACCTGGGCGGAAGGCTGACCGACCGGTCAGTGCACATGCTGGTGAGAAAATATTCGCGGCTTGCGAACGTCAACTGGGACATGCACCCACATTCCTTGCGGCACGCATTCGCCACGCACCTGCTGGCCGATGGCGCGGACCTGCGCGCGATTCAAGAGCTATTGGGCCATGTGTCGCTATCCACCACGCAGCGGTACACACAGGCGAGCATTCGGCAGTTGATGGAAGTCTACGACAAGGCCCACCCGCACGCTTGATCCGTCGAATGGAACTTCGGCTGCTAAAGCCACAACCCACAAAGATTCGCGTGCCCTAACTTTGGTGTGGCTCTCTTGACTGGCTCTTTTCGCGTAGTGTCCCAATCTTGAGGGGTCGTCAGGGCACGGCTTCAACCGTGCCGCAATGTCGTCGGAAGTGAAGGGGCTTTAATCCCCGAGGCCTCAGCGGCTAAAGCCGTCTTTCTTGCATCCGTTGATGGCACGCTTGAAAGCGTGCCCTGACGAACGCGTGAATCTTGCGTCAAAATCAGGGCTGTACCTCCGTTCGCTAAAGATTCTCCCCCAACTTAGAGGCTCCCGCCGGGACGAACGAACAGGGGTCCTTTTCTGGCCGTGCGTACAGCTTGTTTCGCGCGCCCTGCGACCGTAGCCTACCGTCACTATTCCCCTCAGCTGACACAGGAGAGTCTTCCCATGGCACGCTCGATTTGGGCGAAATGGCTGCTGGCTTCGATGGTCGCGCCTGCGCTCCTTTTCATGGCGGCGTGCGCCGGAACCGCGACGAGCGGGGGCTCCAGCGGAGGAGGCGGTGACGGCGCCGCGACCACAGTTCCTCCCGTGCCAGCAGGATTGGCGGCGACAGCAGGAAATGCGCAGGTGAGCCTCGTCTGGAATGCGAGCACCGGCGCGACGAGCTACAACGTGAAGCGCTCAACGAGCAGCGGCGGACCCTATGCCGTGATTTCTTCGGCGATGATGACGAGCTTCACGGACGCGACGGTAACGAACGGGACGAAATATTTCTATGTTGTTTCGGCGGCGAATTCAGCGGGCGAGAGCGCAAATTCCATCGAGGTAAGTGCGACACCGGTGGCGCCCGTTCAGCCGCCTCCCGCGCCGGCAGGATTGGCGGCGACAGCGGGAAATGCGCAGGTGAGCCTCGTCTGGAATGCGAGTACGAGCGCTACGAGCTACAACGTGAAGCGCTCGACGACCAGCGGCGGGCCCTACGCCACGATTGCATCGCCGACCACCGTGAGCTTCACGGACACCACCGTGACGAACGGAACGAAATACTACTATGTAGTTTCGGCTGTCAATTCGGCGGGTGAGAGCGCGAATTCCGCGCAAGCGAGCGCGACGCCGACGGCGCCCATCGTCCCGCCTGCGACTCCGATGGGACTAGCTGCAACGGCAGGAAACGCGCAGGTGAGTCTCGCGTGGAACGCGAGCAGCGGCGCGACGAGCTACAACGTGAAGCGCTCGACGACAAGCGGCGGGCCGTACGCAACGATTTCTTCGCCGATGGTTACGAACTTCACAGACACTACCGTGACGAACGGAACGAAATACTACTACGTTGTTTCGGCTGTGAATTCAGCGGGCGAGAGCGCGAATTCCGCGGAAGTTAACGCAACTCCAGCGGCACCTACCCAGCCGCCTGCTGCACCCACAGGTTTGGCAGCAACAGCAGGCAACGCGCAGGTAAGCCTCGCGTGGAACGCGAGCACGGGCGCGACAAGCTACAACGTGAAGCGGGCGACAACCAGCGGCGGACCGTACGCAACAATCGCCTCGCCGACCACCGCGAGTTTCGCGGATACGACGGTGACAAACGGCACGACCTACTTCTACGTGGTGTCCGCCGTGAACGGCAGCGGTGAAAGCGCGAACTCGAGCCAGGCGAGCGCGACTCCCGCCGGCGGGACCCCCGCGGCGATTCAGGTGACCGTGGACGCGCTCAGCGATCGCCACGCGATCAGCCCTTACGTCTATGGCGTGAATTTTCCGGCGAACACCGGGTACATCACGGACAGCGGCGCGACGATGATTCGATGGGGCGGCGACGCAGCCACGAATTACAACTGGGTAAATTTCGATACGAACGCGGCGAACGACTTCTATTACGTGAATCGTCCGATGGGAAGCGCGCCGCTCTACGCCGATTCCACGCAATTTATCAGCAATATCGCGGCGGCCGGCGGGTATCCCATCGTGACAATCGGGATGCTGCCGTGGGCGGCGAAGGACGCGACCAGCTACAGCTTTTCGGTGATCAAATATGGAGCGCAATGCGCTACCGATCCGTATCTGGCCGACGCCGGCAACGGCGTGAAGTCGGACTGCGCGACGGATGTGACCGGCAACAGCCCCCAGGACGCGTACATCGCGCTGCTTGATGGTCCCCCGACCGGAGGCGATCCCGCGGGCAGCGTCTATCGCAACCAGTGGGTCGCGGCGCTGGCGACGGCGTACGGCAACAGCCGGCCGCATCTCTACGACATGGACAACGAAATTGACATATGGGGCAGCACGCATCGCGACATGCACCCGAGTCCTTCGGCCTACAACGAAATGCGCGACACGTTCATCGGCGAAGCACGAGCCGTAAAAGGCTGGGACGCGCAGGCGGTCCGCTTCGGGCCGGTGAGCTGCTGCTGGTGGTTTTACTGGAACGGCGCGAACAACAACGACAAGAACGCGCACGGCGGCGTTGATTTTCTGCCGTGGTGGCTGAACGAGGTGCTGTGGTCAGACGAGATCGCCGGCACGCGATCCGTTGATGTGCTCGACATCCACGCGTATCCGGATGCGCCGGACAATCTCGGCAGCGATACGCTGGCGCAAAAGCAGGCCGCCGCGCTGCGGATCTTCCGCGATTACTGGGACCCGACGTACGCGAGCGAATCGAGCGACATCAATCAGATATACGCGACGCAAATCCAGCCGCTGAGGACGATTCCGTTCCGCATGCCGCGCTTGCGCGCGATGCTGAACATGATTTATCCGGGCACGCCGCTGAGCATCACGGAATGGAACGCGGCGTTCGCGGGCGAAACGGATTTCTCGACGGCGCTGGCGGATGCGGACGCCTTCGGGATCCTGGGGCGCGAGCGCGTGACCTACGCTACGCGCTGGGTGGCGGCCGATTCCACGGCTCCCGCTTACCAGACGCTGAAACTTTACCGGAACTACGACGGCAACGGCGACACGTTCGGGAGCATGTCCATTTCCGCGACGGATAACGCCGATCCGGATCTTTTCAGCGTGTACGCGGCGCTCTCGCCGACGGGCACCTCGATGACGCTGCTGGTCGTCAACAAGGACCCGGCGAATACCGCGCAGGTGGGATTCACGCTGAACAATTTCACGGCGACGAACTTCACGGCGTACACGTTGTCGCAGACTTCGCCCACGGCCATCGCCGCATCGGCAAGCCAGGGGTGGAGCGCAACGCAATCGTTTGCGCCGTATTCCGAGACGCTGCTGGTGATCAACGGAACACTTTCGAAGACGCCGGTCGCGGAATGGGATTTGAACCCAGACACCATTCAAGCGGCTGCGAACAGCACGATCACGCTGGCGCCGAAGATTGTCTCCGCGACGGGGAATGCGAGCGTGACACTCGGGTCCGCGCAGTTCGACTCGGGTTCGACCAATGGAGGCACGATCTCGATCGCGACGGCATTCGTGACAACGACGGCGAACGGCGCGATCACGATTTCGACGGGAAGCACTCCCGGCTTTTATCACTTCACGGTCACCGGGCAGGACAGCTCGGGCGTGACGCAGACGCAAGGCGGGTGGGTGCTGGTGGGGAATCCCGCGGCCACGCTTGCGAAGACCGGAGACAACCAGTCAGGCGCGGCGAACGCCAACCTGGCGCTGAGCGTGACGCTGAATCCGGGCTCGTCGGGCGGGACGAATACGGGCGCGAGCGTATTGTTTACGACCGATCTCGGCAATTTAGGCGGAGCGACGCAGCAAATCGTGACGACTAATAGCTCAGGAGTGGCTAGCGTGACGCTGACGCTGCCGGCAAGCGCAGGGGCGGTTCATGTGACGGCCGAGGGGCCGTATGGGCTGGGGCATCCAGTCGCTACATTTACGGAGACAGCGCAGTAGAACTCATGCGCGCGAGCGCTCGCGACGACCTTAGAGATGAGCGGCGATGAGAGGGCTCGCGACTCTGTCCCAGGCGCTCCAGGCGCGGAACCAGTTGCCTTCTATTTGACGGTAGACCGAACCGACGTCGATGTACCATCCGTCGTCGTTCTTTCCGGGCAGGTAGATGTAACCCCGCTTGGTCGACGGATCGAAGACGTAGGTCACTACGTACGCAAGTTTGCGCGGATTCTCCGACGCCCAGAAAGAAACCTTGTAACGCGGAAGCTCCGGCGACGGCGCGGCGATGATGCCCTGCGACCAATCGACAACGAAGCTCGGCGTATGGACCTTCACGTCGGCGGCAGGATCGATTGGCCGGGTTGCGGAATCACCTCCGAACGTTCCCGGGCCGGACCAGATGTTGAACGGGGCGAGCGTTTGCGCGTCCGTGATCTCGATGGGTGCTTTTAGCGAGCCGCCTTCGATAGTGATTCTTACGGTTAGGCCTTTGGCCGAAGCCGGAACGGGAAGAAGCGCCAACAGGATCGCGGCTGGAAAAATTGCTGACCTCATGCGAACCTCCTGAAACACTTGACTGCGCCAATCCGGAGATTGGCGATCCCAGGGAAAACTAGGCCGTAAGAGAACTAGCGGGGACAAAGCTGCCGGTTGCGCGAGCTGGAGCGGGAGGTGGTGGCGGCATGCTGGCGCGATCCACGCGATTGTAGAGCGTGTCGCGCTCGACCGGGACGCGGCCGGCGGCGCGAATCAGGCGCTCGAGCTCGGTGCGGGTGAGACCTTCGGGCGTGGTCGCACCGGCATCGTGATAGATTTTTTCCTCGACGACCGTGCCATCGAGATCGTTCGCGCCAAATCCAAGAGCGATCTGCGCGATGCGCGGCGTGAGCATGATCCAGTAGGCCTTGATGTGATCGAAATTGTCGAGCATCAGGCGCGAAACGGCCATGGTCTTCAGCGCGTCAATCCCCGTGGGCTTGGGCACGTGCGCGAGAGCGGTATTTCCGGGATGAAATTCGAGCGGGATGAAGGTGACGAAGCCGTGCGTGCGGTCCTGCGATTCGCGCAGGCGGACGAGATGATCCACGCGCTCTTCGAGCGTTTCCACGTGGCCGAAGAGCATGGTGGCGTTGGAGCGCAGGCCGATTTCATGCGCAGTGCGCGCGATTTGCAGCCACATCTGCCCTGAAACCTTGTGATCGCAGATTATTTTGCGCACGCGCGGATGGAAAATCTCAGCGCCGCCGCCGGGCAGCGAATCCACGCCCGCGTCTTTCATCTTGAGCAGGGTGTCCTTGATCGAAAGCTTCGAGAGGCGCGCGTAGTAGTGCACCTCGACCATGGTGAATGCTTTCAGATGGATCTGCGGGAAGCGCTTCTTCAGGCCGCGGATCATGTCGAGGTAGAACTCGAACGAAAGATCGGGATGGAGGCCGCCGACGATGTGGAATTCCGTGGCGCCTTCGGCGACACCCTGCGCGCCGCGGGCAAAGATTTCCTCGAGGCCCATCGTGTATGCGCCGGAAACGTCGGGCGAGCGGCCAAAGGCGCAGAGCTTGCAATGCGCGACGCAGACGTTGGTCGGATTGATGTGCCGGTTGACGTTGTAATAGCAGAGGTTGCCGTGGCGCTGCTCGCGGACGTGGTTGGCGAGCCAGCCCACGGCCAGCAGGTCGTGCGACTGGAAAAGCGCGAGGCCGTCTTCGGCCGAGAGGCGTTCGCCAGCGAGAACCCGCTGAGCGATGGGCTCGAGCCGGGCGTCCGAGATTTGGAGTTGTGCGCTCATCTTACGTCGAAGAGAGATCCCTTCCGCCGCGGCGGACTCGGGATGACAACCGTTTCAGGGGTGCATTACTACCACGGCAGCGCCCCAGAACAGCAGGAACAACAAACTAATATAGCCATTCACGGCGAAAAACGCAGCATTCATTTTGCTGAGGTCGTTTGGCTTTACGAGCGAATGTTCGTAGCCGAGCAGCAGCGCGACGACGGCAATACCCACCCACGCGGGCCACGCGAGATGAAACGCCGTGGCCAGCCAGACAAGCAGCGCGACCATCGCCAGGTGCATGACGCGGGCGATTTGCAGGGCGCCGGGGATGCCAAATTTCTTCGGGATGGAATGCAGGCCCTCGGCCCGGTCGAAATCCACATCCTGGCAGGCATAGAGGACGTCGAAGCCGCCGACCCAGAGCGTGACCGCGGCGCAGAGAATCAGCATGCGCCAATCGAGCGAGCCGCGAATCGCGATCCATGCCGCTGCGGGCGAAATGCCGAGGCAAAAGCCGAGAACGAAATGCGACCACGCCGTGAATCGCTTCGTGTAGGAATAGAGGAACAAAATCGCGAGCGCGACAGGCGAAAGTTTCAGCGCCAGCGGGTTGAGCCGCCAAGCCGCGAGGACCAGTACCGCCGAGGCAAGGATGGTGAACGCCCAGGCGAAGCCGACGGAAAGCGTTCCGGCGGGGAGCGCTCGGTTGGCGGTGCGCGGATTGCGGCCGTCGAATTCGATATCGGCGATGCGGTTCATGGTCATCGCCGCGGAGCGCGCGCCGACCATGGCGACGATGATCCACAAAATCGGACGCCAGCCGGGCAAGCCGCCGCCCGCGCGCGCAGCCAGCAATGCGCCCACCAGCGCAAATGGCAGCGCGAAAACGGAGTGCTCGAATTTGATCATTTCGAGCACGGTGCGGATGCGGGACTTTGTCATGACTTGCTTCGGTTTCCGCCCTTCCAACGATACTGCTTCTGCTGCGGCAGGCCGAGCTGCGCGAGGACGCGATAGCAGAACTGCTCGACCAGGGCCGCAATTGTCTCCGGCTCGTAGTAAAACGCGGGCATGGCCGGCATCACGATGGCGCCGGCGTCGTGCACGCGGAGCATGTTTTCGAGGTGAATGCGATTCAGCGGCGTCTCGCGCAGGCATAGGACGAGCGGGCGGCGCTCCTTGAGGCAAACGTCCGCGGCGCGGGTGAGCAGGTCGCCGGATGTGCCCGCCGCTATCGAGCCAAGCGCGCCCGCCGAGCAGGGAATGACGGCCATGGCGTCCACAGCGGCGCTGCCCGAGGCGATGCTCGCGCCGATGTCTTTGTTCGGGAGGTACTCGATTTTTTTCGCGGGCGTGCAAGTAAGAAGCGCCGGAAGTTTCTTGCCGTCCGCAGCGACGACGCCGAGTTCGGTTGAGAGCAGGCGCAGGCCGGCCTCGGTGGCAACCAGGAAAACGCGCGCGACGCGACGGTCGGCGTCGAGCAACCGGAACAGTGCCTGCGCGTAGACCGCGCCGCTCGCGCCGGTGACTCCGACCGTGATGATGCGGCCCTCTGTGTGCTTTGCTGGCATGGATTGAAACTTCGAGTCTATGCAGCCGCTTTCGGCAAAGTCAAGGCGGCATAGCGCCGAAGCGGTCGTGAGGAGGCTGAGAAAATGGGACAATACCGCGGATAAGGAGCGGCATGAATCCCATCACCGAGGGCGCGCTGGTCGGGCTTCAGTGTTTCGTGGTGCTGTTCGTGGCGTTGCACAATTGGATTCCTCTGGGAAGGCTCAACGACGTGAAAGGCGCTCGCGCGGCGTTCCCGGGCAGCAAACTATTAATCACCACGCTCATCAACTTCACTCCCGTTTCGATAGGACTCGCTGCCAGCGTCTTCTACTTTGGCAGAGCCTATCCGGGCTGGCTCTTCTGGTTGCTTTGGATCACCTACGGGCTGGCGTGCTATGGCTCGCTGAAGGCGTGGTGGATACCCTACCTTTTTCGAGCGGACCCGGAGCTCGCTGCCCGCTATCGAGTGATGTACGGAACGACGCACGCATTCCTGCCCGAGCGCAATGGCATAAGGCCGAACACGCTGCATATAAGCTTTGACGTTGTAACGGTCGCTTTACTAATTGTTCTAGGGGTGTTGACGGCTCAGCAGGGGTGATTTCATCGGAAATGCCAGTTGAAGCTCGATTCGGGCCCCTCTATCCACCGGTTCCCGCACTCCGGTTCTAACTCGGGCCTTGACGGCGCTGACGAGCTAGCCGGATCACCGCCACCAGCTCTATGCCGATCCCGGTGCCGGCCAGGAGCCCGCGCATTCCATCGAGCCAATCCTTCGAGAGCTGGCCGACCGGGTGATAGAACATCGGCAAGAGCAGGGACATCGAAAGAAGCACCCTGCCGGGCTTTCTCTTTGCGACAATCCCGCCCACAGCTGTGTTGACGTCAATGCCGACGCGCCGTACGCTCGAATTTGCCGGTTACGACACCGCCATGCCCACAGTCGACGAAGATCTAAACCAAATCGAGCGGGACGTTCGCACGCTGAAGATCGAGTACGAGCAATACTTCGGCGGCGGCCGCCCACGACCTCCGGCGGACACGCAGTGGCGCGTGGATACGCTGGTGCGCCGGTACAACGAGCGCACCGCGGAGCTGAGCTTCGGCCAGCGATTCCGCTTCAACAACCTGTCGCAGACCTACGCAAAATATCAGGAGATGTGGCGCAAGAAGACGATGCAGAAGGAGAGCGGCGCGCAGCAGCACCATTTCGGCGCCGCCGCCAAAGCCGTCGAGGCCGAGCGTCTCCGCAAGGCCGCGCTGCAGCAGCCGGCCGCGGAACCGGTCAAGACCGTGGCCCCGCCCCCCCTCGATTTCCGCGCCGCCGAAGCCGCCGCGCGTGCGGAAGCCGTGCATGAAACGGCGACCGCTTTCGCGCTTTCCTTCTCCAATCCGGAGCATGAGAAGGAAAAAGTGTATACGCTGTACGAGAAGCTGATCGAAGCGCGCAGCGAAACCGGCGAACGCTCGAACACGCCAAGCCTGAAGGATTTCGAGAGGTTCGTTCAGCAGAAGACGAAAGACCTGCGAGACAAGGGCGGGCGCGAAATCGAATACTCCGTCAGCGTCGAGGGCGGCCGCGTAAAATTAAAGGCGCGCATTTCGAGCTGACCTTTTTCCGCTGCGATTTTGTGCGACCCCTCTTTCTGTGAGCTCTTCCCACCAGGCCCCTTCCGAAATTCTCCGCAAACGCTTACACTGACCCGCTCCTTTCCTTCGAGCTGATTTGGAGGCACATCTGTGGCCATCGAGCGGGCGCTCATCAGCGTCTATGACAAAACGGGCGTCGCGGAATTCGCGCGGGAGCTTGCTTCGCTGGGAATTGAAATTGTGTCCACGGGCGGCACCGCGAAGCTGCTGCGCGATGCGGGAATTCGCGTGCGCGACGTGGCCGAGCTGACCGGCTGGCCGGAAATGCTCGGCGGGCGCGTGAAGACGCTGCACCCGAAAGTGCACGGCGGAATTCTTTTCCAGCGCGGCAAGGCCGGGGACCGCAAGCAAACCGCGGAACACTCGATCGTTCCGATTGACCTGGTGGTCGTGAACCTCTACCCATTTTCCGCGACGGCGGCCAAGCCGGGCGTCACCGCGGAAGAATTGATCGAGAACATTGATATCGGCGGTCCGGCCATGGTGCGCTCGGCGGCGAAGAATTTTCAGAGCGTCGGCGTGATCACCGATCCGGCGGATTATCCGGCGATCGCCACGGAGCTGCGCGGCAAGCGCGAACTGAGCCTTGCGACGCGCCTCGGGCTCGCGCGGAAAGCCTACGCGCGCACGGCCCGCTACGACGGCGAGATCGCGACGGAACTGGAACGCCTGGCGGCAAATGGCGGCGTCACGCTCGGCCCGCTCGAGAAATTGCCGGAGCGAATTCACGTGGCGCTCGAACGCCGCCAGACCATGCGCTATGGCGAAAATCCGCACCAGGCCGCGGCGCTTTACATTCCCGCCGGGCGTGCGGCAGAGGGTCTCGCGGGCGCAAAACAGCTTCAGGGCAAGGAACTTTCCTACAACAATCTCGTGGACCTCGATGCGGCGTGGGCGCTCGTCAGCGAGTTTCAGCGCCCGGCAGTCGCCATCATCAAGCACAACAATCCGTGCGGGGCGGCGGAGCAGGATTCGTTGCGCGATGCGTACGTGAAGGCGCTCGCGTGCGATCCGGTTTCGGCGTACGGCGGCGTGCTCGCGTTCAACCGCGCGGTGGATGCGGCAACCGCCGAGGAAGTGGCGAAGCTTTTCGTGGAATGCATCGTCGCGCCGGGCTACGAACCCACGGCGCTCGAAAAATTCGCGGCGAAGAAAAATCTGCGCCTGCTTGAAATGCCTCGCGAGGCCGGGCGGCAGGAGCTCGAGCTGAAGCGCATTTCGGGCGGCGTGCTGGTGCAGCAGGCGGACCATCACGAACTCGCCCAAGCCGATCTGAAAGTGGCGACCCAGCGCGCGCCTACCGATGCCGAACTCCGCGCGCTGCTTTTCGCTTGGAAGGTGTCGAAGCACGTGAAATCGAACGCGATTCTTTTTGCGCGCGAAGGGCAAACCGTCGGCGTGGGCGCGGGACAGATGAGCCGCGTGGATTCGGTAAAGATCGCGATCATCAAGGCGGCGACCGCGAATCTTTCTCTCGCGGGAAGCGTGGTCGCGTCCGACGCGTTTTTCCCGTTTGCAGACGGCGTCGAAGAAGCCGGGAAAGCCGGCGCCATGGCCGTGATCCAGCCCGGCGGCTCGGTACACGATCAGGACGTGATTGACGCCGCCAATAAACTTGGCATGGCGATGGTGTTCACCGGCGTTCGCCACTTCCGGCATTAGACGCGGCGGGGAACTTCAGGGGCTAAAGCCGTTCTGATTTCGCGAAACTGATGTCGTGGCTAAAGCCACGACCTACAAACCTTCTCGCGTCGGCACATTCTTGAGGCGATATTGATCGAAGAGCGAGGCAAACCGGGCGGGCTGGGTGGGCTGCGCGTGCTGTCTCTCGAAAGCCGGCGCGCGCCGGAGATGGCCAAGCTCATCGAAAACTACGGCGGCCGAGCCATTGTGGCCCCGTCCATGCGCGAAGTTCCCCTGGAATCCAACACCGAAGCGCTGGCATTCGCGCGCACGCTTGCCGCGAATGGATTCGACATGGTGATTTTTCTCACCGGCGTGGGCACGCGAGCGCTCGCGCGCGTGGTCGAGACAATTTATCCGCTGGAGCAGTTCGCCGAGGCGCTACGAAAAGTCACCGTGGTGGCGCGCGGGCCGAAGCCCGTGGCGGCGCTCAAGGAATTGGGCGTGCCGGTGACGATCGCCGTGCCGGAGCCGAACACGTGGCGGGACCTGTTGCGCGCGCTCGACGAAAAATCTGGTACAGCCGCGCTGAAGCCCAAGCGCGTGGCCGTGCAGGAATATGGCGCGTCGAAAGCCGAGCTACTCGCGGGGCTTGCGGAACGCGGCGCGCAAGTGACGCGTGTGCCGGTCTATCAGTGGGCGCTGCCGGAAGACACCGGCCCCCTGCGAGCAGCGGTGGAAACGATCGCGCGAGGCGAAATTGATGTGGCGCTTTTCACAACCTCAATTCAGGTCGCGCATCTGCTGCGAATCGCGCGGGAAATGAATCTGGAACAGAAACTCCGCCTGGCATTCGCGCGGATCCTGATTGGCTCGATCGGCCCGATGACATCGGAAGAATTGCGCGAGCAGGGATTGACGGCGGATTTCGAGCCCGCGCATCCCAAAATGGGCTTTCTGGTGAATGAAGCGGCACAGCGAGGAGAGGGACTACTGGAACAGAAGCGGGGGAAAGCTGGGGGGTGATCTTCTGCGGGCTTTCGGCGACCGGCCGGGTCACGGAAGGTTTGGGTGGGGGGGAATGCCGGGACCCGGCCGCATCGGCGAATGCAGAGACACTATCAGACGTTTTGCTTCTCGCGTTCGTCGAATATTGGATTGGACGTATTCGTCTTCCAAATTCGCCCACAACTTCCTGATTTAATTCGCTTTCCAGCGTAAAGAAAGCATAAAGACTTATTTTCTGCGATTCATTTTTTGCTTGCGTTGAGCCTTGCGCAGAAACTTTTCGAACGAAATTTCACTCGCGAGACGGTGCAGCAGCGCCTTGCGACGCGCCGGTGAAAGCGATTTCGCGAACAGCCGTTTGCGCGCGGCGCCCAGCTTTTCGAGCCAGTGTTCGTACTCCGCGCCAATTTCCCCTTCGATTTTTTTTCGCAGGCGCTGCGCGAGCGCGGGGCTGTGCCCGCCGGTGGAGATCGCAATTTGCAATTCGCCGCGACGGACCACGGCCCCATAGTAAAAATCGCAGTGAGCGGGATCGTCCACCACATTGCAGAGGACGGCGCGACGCCGGGCCTGACGGTAAATTTTTTCGTGCAGCGACGGCGAGGACGTGGAGGCGACGACCAGGAACACGCCCTTGAAATCAGCGGGCCGGAACTTGCGCGGCTCCCAGTGAATTTTTTTTGCGCGAGCCCACGCGCGGACAGAGCCCGTGGCATGCGGCGCGACCACGCGCACACTCGCGCCCGCGCGGAGAAGGCTTTCTATTTTTTCCTGCGCGACCGGCCCGGCGCCGACGACAAGGCAGCGGCGGCCGGTCAATTTCAGAAAAGCGGGAAACAGAGGCATGCGCTACGCCGATTCGCCGCGAACGAGGTCGCCGTATTTCTCGCGACGTCGCGCGACGCGGAAACGCCGCCCCTCGACGAGAATCTCCGCGGGCCGGCGGCGCGTGTTGTAGTTCGAGGACTGCGCGAAGCTGTAAGCCCCCGCCGTCCACACGACCAGAAGGTCGCCCGATGTCACCGGCTCGAGCGGCCAATCGCGCGCGAGAAAGTCTCCCGACTCGCACACGGGCCCCACCACGTCCACGCGCGTTTTTTTTGCGGCGGCGCCGGCGGCGCGAACGGCCGGAGTGATCGGATGCGTGGCTCCGTAAAGAACCGGGCGAATCAGATCGTTCATCGCCGCATCCACCACCACGAAAGTTTTCCCGTGATTTGCCTTCACGTAAAGAACTCGGGTGAGCAGGACGCCGGCCGGGCCAACCAGCGTGCGTCCGGGCTCAATCAGCAAGCGGCATCCGAGCGGCCGGACGATTTCGCCGAGCGCCCTGGCGTACGCAGCGGCGGGGAGCGCGGCTTCGTCGGTATAGCGAATGCCGAGGCCGCCGCCGATGTCAATGTATTCAAGGGAAATTCCATTTTTCGCGAGGTCGCGCACGAAAGAAGCGAGCCGCGTGAGCGCGCGGCGGTAGGGAGCGATGGTGAAAATCTGAGAACCGAGATGCGCCGTGATTCCGCGCCACGCAACCCAACGTGAGTCCCGGTGCGCCAGATACAGCCGCCGCGCTTCCTGCCAATCCACGCCGAACTTGTGTTGATGAGCGCCGGTGGCGATATGCGGATGGCCGCCCGCGAGCACATCGGGGTTCACGCGAATGGCAGCAGAGGGACGAGCGCCGCCGGCCGCGACGTGCCGCGCCGCTTCGCTCAACAGAACTTCCAGCTCCGCGCCCGATTCGACGTTGAAAAGCAAAATTCCGCCGCGGCGCGAACCCTTTCCACCGTAGTGGAGCGCGGCGCGAATCTCCTCGCGTGTTTTGCCGACGCCCGAAAACACGATGCGGTTGCCGGGAACTCCGACGCGGCTCAGGCGGTCGAGCTCTCCGCCGGAAACGATGTCGAAGCTGCTGCCCAGCCGCGCCAGGACGCGCAGGACGGACAGATTCGAATTCGCCTTCATCGCGTAGCAGATCGTGTGGGGCAGCGAGCCGAACGCGCGATCGAGCCGGTGATACGCGGCTTCGATGCTGGCGCGACTGTACACATACGCCGGCGTGCCGACTTCGTCCGCGATTCGCACGAGCGAAACGCCTTCGCAATAAAGAGCGCGCGTTCCGCCTCCGGCGGGCTCGTACGCGTAGCACGGCGTGTACGCAGAGGGATCGGCGCTGAGCGGCGATTTACTTCTGGGCGTCATCGCGACCCGCGACAATCATCGCCATGCTCGTGGGGAAAAATCATGGGGTACCATCATACAAACTCTGCGGCGAAAAGCCACGGCCCGCACCTGGCGGTGTGGGCGGATTTAGCTCCGGAAGGCGGGAAAGTTCTCGCGACCGCCGAATAATATTCCCCCGCCTTCCGACGCTAAAATAGTTGAGATCAGACTAGTACTTGCCGCACACCACCACTTCATTAATTCTGATATCGCACGTGGGTCCGCTGTATTTCGTAACCTCGCGCAGCAGACCGTGTGCCTTCAGGCTGGGCTTCGTGTACTCTTTCATCTGTGTCTCCCTTTGACGTGATTTGGTCTCGGTAACTTCCCGGACTCTTCCGCGATTCGATGGCCCCCAGCCACCCCGTAAATGACTCGGTAGATGACGCACCGCTAGTTACTTGGCAACTGCAATGCCAGTTAGCAGGCCCCAGATGCACGCGCAAGTCACTGATAAATAAGGCGTTAGCTTGAGACCGGGATGGGTGCTCAATCAAGGCGGCCCTTCGGGCCGGGCATTTTGCATCGTAGTGGAAATCATCTTCCGTGGACGTTAAGTGTCGCTGCGGATGGAAGTCCAATTTTCCAAACTGGCCCACGCTTCCCAACCGGCGCAACGCGCACCGCGACTGAACTCGCCCGCGCACAAATCGCAAAAACGCTAAATCCAAATCCGCGCGGCGGTCGTACTAGGGGCGTAGGTTCAATCTCAAAAAAGAGGGAAAAACGAAATGAAATCACGCTTTTTGGTTGCGCTCTGCGCGCTCGTTCTCGTCGGAATTTCCAGCGTTGCCGCCCAGGACTCGATGTCCATGAAGCAGGACCCGATGGTCGGGGGCGCGGCCATGTATGCAAACAAGGACATCGTTGACAATGCCGTCAACTCAGCCGACCACACGACTCTGGTGGCCGCGGTGAAGGCTGCAGGTTTGGTGGACACGTTGAAGGGCCCCGGTCCATTTACCGTGTTTGCTCCCACGAATGAAGCGTTCGCGAAGCTGCCCATGGGCACGGTGGATACGCTGCTAAAGCCCGAGAACAAGGACATGCTGACGAAAGTGCTCACCTATCACGTGGTCGCCGGAAGATTGAGCACGAACGACATCAAGAAAATGATCAAGGAAGGCCACGGCACGGCCGAATTGAAGACCGTGAGCGGCGGTACGCTCTGGGCGATGGAGCAAAACGGCAAGATCATGCTCAAGGACGAAAAGGGCGGGATGTCCACGATCACGATTCCGAACGTTTTTCAGTCCAACGGCGTGATTCAGGTTGTGGATACAGTTCTGCTTCCGAATTAATTTCTCACAATTCCTCCCACTCGATAGCCGGACGGCTCGCGATCCAGCGGCCGCCCGGCCTTCGGGCTTTTCGCTTCCGGAAAAATTCCGCTCGATGCCGCCAGCCTGTTTCCGCAAGAACTGCATACAGGCAATTCGAATACTTGCTGCGATAGGGCAGCGCATTGGAACGCGCTTCGCGCGTACGACTTTATGTCGGCGCTAAAGCTCCGACCCCCTAAGGAAGTGGCCGTGAGCGAACTCATTGGCGTTGCGAAGGTCAGCGCTGCAAGGTAGCGCATTGCCAGGCAAGGTGTAACGCTTGTCGGAAGTGCCGGTGGCATGAGATCGTGGCTTTCCGACTGGCCGTTGACCAGTCGGGGAGCAGGACAGTGAGCTCAATGAATCCAGGGAACCACCCTGAGGGAATGAGTTTGCGTCAGGCGGCGCTGGTCGCCGGCTTCGCCTACCTGCTTGATCCCGTCAGCTATGCGGAGTACTCGCTCTATCCAAAGCTGGTTATTCCGGGCAACACCGAACAAACCGTTCAGAACATTGCGGCCCACGGGCGCATCTTTGTCGCCATAATATTCTGCTACCTGATCTGCTTTATCGGTGACGTGGTTATCGCGTGGGCGCTCTATATCTTGCTTGCGCCGGTAAACAGAGCGGTGTCGCTGCTTGCGGCGTGGTTCCAGTTGGTCTATGCGGCGATTGCTCTCTCCGGCCTGTTAAACCTGGTGACCGTCTATCGCCTGCTGAATACGCCGGATTACCTGACTGCCTTTGGGTCCGCTCAGCTGCATGCCCAGGTCATGCTCCTCCTGCATACGTTTCGATACGATTGGTCCATGAGCCTGGTGCTGTTTGGGATTCATCTTGTCCTGCTGGGCTGCTTGATATATCGGTCTGGCTACATCCCGTGGATCCTGGGCGTTATATTGGTAATCAACGGGCTGGGCTGGGTGACCGATAGCTTGAGTCCGTACCTTTTTCCGAACACCAATCTTGGATTCATATCTATCACGTTTGTCGGAGAGCTGTTCTTCATGCTTTGGCTCTTGATCCGGGGCTGGAAGATCCAGGAGCCGACGGCGCATTCCTGAGCCGCCCCCTTTATCGCCTCGCCGTAGTCCTGCCGCCACGTGCTCGAAGGCATTGATCGCCTGCCGCTGCCCCCTTGGTGTCTCACACGAAGACACGCAGCTAAATCCCGATAAGTCGGATTAACGAGCATCTGAAGCTGCACCTAATTTGCCGGGTCACTCGAAATAAACTGAATCGAGCCCATAGATTTAATGAATTTGACCACACCAACCTTGCCCTGTATTTTTGAGCCCGCTTAAATCGGCCGAGCTACTCCGTCGTTTAAAATGCGAAGGTCGGGCGTCTAAATGACCCGACCCTACTGGACACCCAAAACAATGACGAAATACAAACTGGAATATATTTGGCTTGACGGCAAGACCCCCGTTCCCGACTTGCGCGGTAAGACTCTAATGAAGGCATTCGAGAAGCCACCGGCCCTTGCCGATCTGCCCCTGTGGGGTTTTGACGGCAGTTCCACGATGCAGGCCGAAGGGCATAAGTCCGACTGCGTGCTAAAACCCGTGGCTCTGTACCCCGATGCCGGCCGCAAGGACGCTTATATCGTTCTTAGCGAAGTGATGCACCCCGACGGCACCCCGCATTCCACCAATATGCGCGCCACGATCGAGAACGATCCCGACCTGTGGGTCGGTCTTGAGCAGGAATACTTTCTCTACAAGGACGGGCGCCCTCTGGGCTTCCCGACAAGCGGTTATCCCGGTCCGCAGGGACCGTACTACTGCGGTGTCGGCTACAAATACATGGGAAACCTGGCCAGACAAATTGTGGACGAGCATTTGGACCTCTGTCTAGCGGCCGGCATCAACCACGAAGGCATCAACGCCGAAGTGGCGAAAGGCCAGTGGGAATTCCAGATTTTCGCGAAGGGCTCCGCGAAAGCCGCGGACGACACGTGGACCGCTCGCTACCTGATGATGCGCTTGTGTGAAAAATACGAGGTAGACGTCGAATTGTATTGCAAGCCCATCAAAGGCGACTGGAATGGATCCGGCATGCACACCAACTTCTCGACGAAATACATTCGCGAAGTTGGCGGGAAGGAATACCTCGAGGCCCTCATGGCGGCGTTCGAAAAGTATATCCCCGAGCACATCGCCGTGTATGGCCCGGACAATCACCTGCGCTTGACCGGTTTGCACGAAACGCAAGCCATTGACAAGTTCAGCTACGGTCTCTCCGATCGCGGCGCTTCCGTCCGTTTGCCTGTTAACTTCGTGAAGAACGGTTATAGGGGATATCTGGAAGATCGCCGCCCGAATTCGCAGGGCGATCCCTACCAGATCGTTTCGCGCATTCTGAAAACGATCAACACCGTACCGAAACCGGCGCCCGTGAAAGCCGCCAGCGCCGATTAGCCGATTGACGAGTGCGGCCGGTGGGAGCTGTATACCTCCGGCCGCTTCTCGATCCCGATTCGCGCCTCTCTCAGCGAGTAGTAAAATCCCCCCATTCGGGCGTTCATCGCGCAGCCTCCCGCCGAATCAACCTCCTGCAAACTGAACCATCACCCAACGCATGGGTTTCTTGACTTGCCCAAATCGCGCCGCTAGACTGGATTCGTTCTTGGTAGAGGTGCGGAGGCCATGAGTAGCCGGGCCGAAACTTCCGGGCAGCTTCGGAAGGCCGGGCGAAAGGGGTTTGCAGGCAGCTCGCTCCGCCGAAATCGTCGCGACGGCTGAATCGCGGCGGTTGGGGGATTTGCCGAAAGGCCTATCCACTGTCGTCCGTTGCAAAACGGATGGAGCGCTATCGAGGAGTGAAGACACGAGCGGCGCCTCTCGCGTATCCTTCCTTCTCGTTTCGTTCCATTCCCAAAAGCAGGTAACCGATGAATGCGTACGAGTTGACTCGAGCGCTGGTGGATATCGAGTCGATCACGGAAAACGAGGGCCCGGTCGCGGCGTATCTCCACGACCATCTCGCGAAGCTCGCCGCGCGCACGGGCGGTCGCGCCCAGCGGATGGAAGTCGAGCCGGGCCGGTTCAACGTGCTGGCGTGGTGGGGCCAGCCCGCGGTCACACTCTCGACGCACTTGGACACGGTGCCGCCGTTTTTTCCCTCGCGCGAGGATGCGGAGT
>Ga0182018_10001442_pt1 | contig 27093 bp, 27 predicted proteins | sample 812P2MmetaG_FD_120490 | JGI IMG/M metagenome (GOLD analysis project Ga0182018, IMG submission 120490) | Permafrost microbial communities from Stordalen Mire, Sweden - 812P2M metaG | ecosystem: Environmental > Terrestrial > Soil > Wetlands > Permafrost | place: Sweden: Stordalen | collected...
CGATGCTCGCCAACGACCCGGTGATACCAAAGCCAGGCCTCGGGATTGATCGGCTCGCCAACGCTGCCGAGCAGCCGCAGAGATTTCCTCGACGTCTTCCTCACCGGGCCTTCGCCGTCGCGCATCAGGGCGCGGATCGCCGTGGGAGCGGTGTAGAAGATGTTAACCTTATGTTTGTCGACGACCTGCCAGAACCGGCTGCTGTCGGGATAGTTCGGCACGCCTTCGAACATCAGGGTCGTCGCGCCGTTCGCGAGCGGGCCATACACAATATAAGTGTGCCCGGTGACCCAACCGACGTCGGCCGTGCACCAATAGATGTCGCCCTGGTGATAATCGAACACCAGCTCATGGGTATATGACGCCCAGACCATGTAACCGCCGGTGGTGTGCAGCACGCCCTTCGGTTTGCCGGTGCTGCCCGAAGTGTAGAGGATGAACAGCGGGTCTTCGGCACTCATTTCCTCGGGCGGACAATCTGGCGACGCGGCCGCGCACAGTGCAGCGAAATCGTGATCACGACCCGGCTGCATCGTCACCGCGCCACCGGTCACCTTGGCGACAATGACGTGCCTGATGCTGGGGCAAATCTTCAGCGCCTCATCGGCATTGGCCTTGAGCGGGACCTTGCGGCCGCCGCGACGCCCTTCGTCCGCTGTGATCAACATGGTGGAACCGCAATCCTGAATACGGTTCGCCAGGCTGTCCGGCGAAAATCCACCAAACACCACCGAATGGATCGCGCCGATCCGGGTGCATGCCAGCATCGCGACCGCCGCCTCCACGACCATCGGCATGTACACCGTGACGACGTCACCTTTCTTCACGCCCAGGCCGCGCATGGCACTGGCGAGGCGGCAGACTTTCTCATGCAGTTGCTTATAGGTGACGTGTTCGCTGACGTTCGGGTCGTCGCTCTCCCAGATGATCGCGGTCTCGTCCCCACGTGACGCCAGATGCCGGTCGAGACAGGACACCGACGCGTTCAGCGTGCCGTCTTCGAACCATTTGATTGAAACGTCGCCGTCGAAGCTGGTGTTCTTGATTTTGGTGGGCGCCTTCATCCAGGCGATACGCTTCGCCTCCTCAGCCCAATACCCGTTTGGATCTCGAGCCGCCCGTTCATAGCGAGCACGATAACCGGCCTGGTCGACATAGGCGCGAGACGCGAAATCCGCGCGCACGGGGAAAAGTTGGTCTCCGGAAGGGTGAGTGTCAGGCATCGGATGAAGTCCTTTCCCGCTGACCGGTGATCGTCACAAACCCGCGTTGGTCGGGACATAGATAACACCGTCTCTGATTTCGGTCTTCACGGCATCCAGGTAATCGCCCTTGCACGGGCCCAGAAGGCACTCGCCCGTGGTGGGGGCGAAGGCGGCACCGTGGGTGGCGCAGATGATATACTTGCCGTCCCGGCTCATGAACCGGTCCGGCAACCAATCCAATGGGGTGCCGATATGCGGGCACGAGTTGACGTAAACATGGATCGCGTCGCCCGTGCGGTACGCCACCAGGCCGCTGAAGCCGCCCGGAGCAGGCGGGAACCCCTTCGTGTCGCCGTCCACGATTTCATCGACGCGGCACAGCGCGCGCGCGTCTGGTATCAGCGTTTCCATCCACCCATCCTGGTCAGAAGTTTCCAATGCTCGGGGCTAATTTCCATGACTGACAGCCGTGACTGCCGGATTAGCGGGATGCCCGCCAACGCCGGTTCCGCCTTGATCGTCGTCAATGATACAGGCTTCGGCATCGGCGACACCGCCTTCATATCGACAGATACCCAATCGCCCTTTTCGGCGGTCGGATCGGGATAGGCCTCGCGCGCCACCTCGACAACTCCGACGATCTCTTTGCCGACGTTGGAGTGGTAGAAGAACGCGAGATCGCCTTTCGCCATGGCCTTGAGGTTCAGTTTGGCGGTGTGGTTCCGGACGCCAGTCCACGGCTCGACGCCATTCTTCACCTGCTGATCCCAGGAGAACGCATCCGGTTCCGATTTCACCAGCCAATACCGCATTTCGCCCAACCCCCTGGGCGGCATTGTAGGCAATCATCGTAATGCTTCAATCGGGGGCCCGGATCGACTACACGGAGGATATGACCCCATCGGCTCCGACCATCGGCCGTCCGTTCGTTCCCCGCCATGCCCCTCCTTCGATCCGATTGGAGGAACGACAGGGCATTTCAGGGCTGGGTGAATGAGCGGGCGCCAAATCGACGCTTCCGAAGGCGATACCGCGGCCCGCTCCGCCGCATGGTCGCTTCACCGCTTCGCCAATCCTGGCCGGTTTCTGCGGCTGGCCCAGAAAGTGCAGCCGTGGCTGACCACCGCCGCGATCATACTGACCGTTACCGGACTGACCTGGGGACTGTTCTTTGCCCCAGCCGATTGGCAGCAAGGCGACGCGGTGCGGATCATGTACGTGCACGTGCCATCGGCATGGCTCGCCTCCTCCGGCTATTTCGGACTCGCGATTTGCTCGTTGCTGTCGCTGGTCTGGCGGCACCCGTTGGCGGACATGGCGGCGGTGGAGATTGGGCCGGTGGGCGCCGGCTTTACCGCGCTTTGCCTTGCCACCGGCAGTCTCTGGGGCAAACCCATGTGGGGCGCCTGGTGGGTGTGGGACGCTCGGCTGACATCGGTCCTCGTGCTGCTGTTTCTTTATCTCGGTCACATCGTACTGGTGCGGGCGTTCGACGATCCGACACGCGGGTATCGTGCCGGTTCAATCCTGGCACTCGTGGGCGTGGTCAACCTGCCGATCATCAAGTTCAGCGTAGACTGGTGGAACACCCTGCATCAGCCGGCGTCGATCACGCTGCTGGGAGCGCCAACCATGGATGCGAGCATGCTGTGGCCGCTGCTGATTTCGGCTCTTGGCTTCACCCTGGCCTTCGCCGCGATCGTTGTCGCGCGCCTGCGCGCGGCGGTGATGGAGCGCCGGATTCGCGGGTTGCTGATGGCGCGAGTGGGGTCACGATGACGCATCTGCCTTTCATTGTGGCGTCGTATTCGCTCGCGGTCCTGGTACTGGGCGGGTTTGGTTCCTCGGCCTGGTTGCGACTGGCATCGGCGCGCCGGCGTTTGGCCGCGATCGACACCCGGCGCGCACGAGAGGGCTCGCGGTGACCCGCAAACGTCGCCGGTTGTGGATCGTACTTGCATGCGGGCTCGGCCTCGGTTCGGCCACCGCGCTAGTACTGACGGCATTCAACGACAATCTGGTGTTCTTTGTCTCTCCCTCGGATCTGAACAAAACCGGGAAGGCCGGACGCATGGTTCGGTTGGGTGGGCTGGTCGAGCAAAACAGCGTGACCCGTGGAACGGCCGCGAATGCCGCGACGACGTTTCGCGTCACCGACGGGGCGCACAGCGTGACAGTGACCTACAGCGGCATCCTGCCGGACCTGTTTCGTGAGGGACAGGGCGTGGTGACACTCGGCACGCTTCGGGCCGACGGTACGTTCGTGGCCTCCGAGGTGCTGGCGAAGCACGATGAGAACTACATGCCGAAGGAAGTGGCGGACGCGTTGAAGAAATCCGGCCATTGGAATCCCGTCTCCGGACCGCCTCCGCCCGCCGCGACGTGGAATGCCGATACGTCCGGGAAGACAGGAGGCTGACGTGACCGAAAAGGACGAGCAAGCCGGCGAAGAGGTGCCATCAAAGCCCATCAAGCCGGGGACGCCGGCGCCGATGCCTAAAGAGATTGGTGGTGTGAAGGGACCTGAGCCGACCCGGTATGGCGACTGGGAACATAAAGGCCGATGCACGGATTTTTGATGCGCGGCTCAGTGGCAATTCCGGAGCACTGATGATCGAAACTCCTCGCCTGATCCTTCGTCCCTGGAAGGACAGCGATCTCGCCGCCTTCGCCGAGCAGAACGCTGATCCCGTCGTCATGCGGTTCCTGCTGCGCGTCCTGACGAGAGAAGAAAGCGACGCGTATGCCGCGAATGCGAGGCAGCACCTCGCTGAAACCGGGTACGGCAAATGGGCTGTCGAGGCGCCGGGAGTGGCCCCCTTCATTGGCGCCGTCGGACTGACCCGTGTGAAATTCGAAGCGTCTTTCACGCCGGCGGTTGAAGCCGCCTGGCGTCTTAACCGCCGCTATTGGGGCCAAGGCTACGCAACCGAGGCGGCCCGCGCCGCCATCGAGGATGGCTTCACGCGCGCCGGTCTGAAGGAGATCGTCGCCATCACCACCTTGAGCAACTCGCCATCGATGCGGGTGATGGAAAAGTTGGGCATGACGCGAACGATCGAATTTGATCACCCGCTCGTTCCGGAAGGGCATGCTCTGCGCCGGCACATTTTGTACCGGTTATCGCGCGAGACCTGGGACCAGGCTCCGCGCTGAAGGTTGCCGAAGTTAACGGCGTAGCCGCGATCTGTTCCGTGGCCGATGATCTGATCGCCACCTGTCGGCGCGATCAATCCGCGCGTCCGTTACCACAATCACGCCGCGCGAACGCACCGGAACGCCTCAAAACTTTATTTCGAAACGCAATTGCGCGACCAACGCATCGCGTAGGCGAGGATCGGTGTTGGGATGGATCACGTATTGAAGATCCGGCTGTATCGCCAACCAGGAAGCGATCTGGGCGAGATAGCTAAGTTCAACGGCGGTTTCCGCCGCGGTCACCGGCAATCCCGCCTCTTGCTGGCCCTCGATATAAGGAGACCCGTTGCGTGCCATGGCCAGGGCGACGCCCACTTCGTCGTCCGGCCGGCTGTGAACCAGGCCAGAGAAGCTCAATCCGGTGCCGACATAGAAGCCGAAGCGGTTCACAAGCTGGTTCGCGACGCCCAGTTGAACGAAGCCCATGAGACGCCGCTTCGGATCATTCGCTGCTTCGAACAGCAAATGGTCGAGCAGCAGGTATGCGCCGCCGTCACCCTCGCGCCGCGATGGGACGGCGGCGGCATTGAGGTCGTTGAAGCTGGCCGTGTAATACCAGGCGCCAATCGCGATTTTGTCATCGTAAGGCGGTAGGTCCGATTGGCGGCCGATGCGGAACCGGGTCGAAAACGGCTTATCGTTGTCGGGGCCGTGTATCACGAACGCGGCCTCCGCGACCAACAGCACCCCATTGCGCGGGTCGAACGGACCGCGCGATCCGCCTTCCGGGTCGATCGGCGCGCCATCCAGAATCGCGAAGCGCAGGACCCCGTTCGGAATCGGTTTGTAAGCGAACCTGATTCCGAGCGAGGTATTCGGAAAGATCGACGGTCCACCGAAGCCGCTTTGCCCGAAATCCGGACCAATGCCGAACGAACTGTTAAGGAACAGACTGGCCGAGCGAAGATGGTAGAATTCGGTATTCAGGTCATAGCGGCCGGCGAGAACAGAGAATCGATCCCGCGGCGTATTGTACTGTAGCCACGCCTCGTACAGGCGCAAAGCCGGTTGGGCGGCGATATTGCTGACGCCTTGCGCGTCGCCGGCAAACAAACTGGGCTGGCCGCCGCCGATCCACAATCCATCCAGAAATCCGGTCAACCCGGGCACGCCGACAAGCTTATCGCCGTCCAACGCGAGCTGTACACGCAGTGTGCTGGCATAAGTTCCACCGCGCTTCTCGCCTCCCGCCATGTTCGCGGCCGCATCGCCGTCATAGACAATGGATGGAGTAATGCCAGCCTTGATCAACGGGGCCTCGAACTCTGGCGCATCGCCGGCCCGAACGAGACAGGCTCCGGACACCGAATAAAGCAGTAGCAACCCGGCGATACGGCTCAGCCAGTTCATCGTGCCTAACTTTGGTTCGCGGCTTGTCTGATTGGCACGATTCCGCTCGATTCGTCAGTCCGTGGAGAAATCGAGGCGGATGGCGCGGTGGCCAGGCGGGGTTCAGGTGCATTGGCCTGTCCCGCCCATGACAAAGCCGTTGCGTTGATGATTGGGTCGATCAAGAATTATAACCGTGGGGAGGAAGGGAACGGCATGTCCAAACGCATCCACGAGTCATGGACAGTCTTCAATAGCATCGAGAATCGTGAGCACGATCGATGTGTCGATCTGTTCCACCGCCCGGATGACACCTACGGCTTCGAAGAGTTTCGCCGGGATGTTGAGGATGCCGGAGCCTGGACGCCGGTCCAGTATTATTCCCATGCAAGCTATCCATCGAAAGAATCAGCTTTGAGCGCGGCCACCGAGGCCGTGCCATGGCTGGCCGTCGCATTGAGCCGTCAGCGGCCAAATTGAAGGGGTGCTGGTTGGCCGTCTGGCGGGCTCATTAAGGCGACGCTGAACAATAATAGAATCGAGTTGAACGCTCGCTTTAACGTCATCCCCGGGCTCGACCCGGGGATCTCTACGAGCACTGTGCGGCGATTGATCCCCGGACCAGGTCCGGGGATGACGATCAGGGGAAAGCCAAACTGAAGCGGCTATTTTCGTGCGTCGCCTAAGGGTTATTTTCTTCTTTGTTACACTTCGCGGCCGATCAGTTCATCCGTTGTTAAGTTGAGTGGTCCAAATTTCAGCGCGTTGAGGCGGGATCGGAATCATCAATGGGCATCGGCCGGACGCCGAGAATTTCATCGGCCGCTATTCAGGGCGTTACCGTGATCGGCGACGTGATGCGGCCCGATGGGAGCGGCCGCCCGGGAGGCGTGGATCGCCCCACGATTTGGCTGTTCGATGCCATCAAGCGCCAGGTGCACCTCGCTTGCGGTTTGCCAATCGACGTCTTGACCGCCAACGGGATTCCCGCCCTGCGCACATGGTTCGACGCCACACGATCCCCGTCGATGGCCCATCGCCACTGGGCTTTGTCCTATGAGCGCCTGCCGGCAACTGGCGAACCGCGCGACATTCTGGTTCCGCGGCTGCGAGGCCGCTTCTGCATCGGCTACGAACTGCCGCCCTGGCTGCGACATCTGTTGCATTCACATAACGTGCCACACATCGATCTGCGGCTGCATCCGGTGCGGTTCCTGGACGACCTCCTGTTTGCGGTTCGTGCCTCGCATCCCGCCACGCAGGTGGCGCTGCTCGCCATGGCAGAGCCGGAAACCGCTGTCGTCGCCACCGCCGGCCTGCGAGAAGCGATGTGCCACATGATCTCCGAGGCCACGGTCCCTCCGGGCACTCTGATCGTGATCGGCCAGCGACCTTTGGATTGTAGTCAGATCATCGACGGCGGGTTTTTCGACGCGTTACCTCGAGCGGCCGAAATTCGTGCGATCTGCGAGGGATTTGCCGCCGTGCTGCTGAAGCCGCATCCCTTGGAGCCGGATCACAGCTTGCTTGAGATCGCCGCGGGTGCATCCAATGTTGTGGGTGTTACGCATGATAATCTCTATCGGCTGATGTCGCTGCCACAGATCGCGGCGCTTCTGACGGTCAACTCCAGCGCCGCGTATGAGGCGCCGTATTTTAACAAACAGGTGCACACGCTGGCACCTTTGCCAATCCGCCTCGGCTGGCGAGGTGCGATGGACGAGTCAGACGTCTACGCGTCGCTGAATGACCGCGTGCTGACCGTGGATTTCTGGCGTGAGGTTCTGGCGCCGTTTGCGCCGGTCAGCGCGTCAGACGGCGTGTTGTTGCCACCGAAACCAAACCGTCTACGGATCGCGCTCGACAGTTTTTGGAATTTTCAGGAGATCGATACCGATCGTATACCCGGCCGGCCGGCCGCATAAGGTCGCGTGGCGGCGAACTCCGCCAACGCGGCGACTACGTCGCGAAGCACTGGAGTCCAATCACCGATCCGTTGTTGCCGAAATATGCGCAGAGCCGGATACCAGGGGCTGTCGGCGCGTCCACTCAGCCAGCGCCAGCAATGATCATAGCGGTCCAACAGGAAGACCGGCTTACCAAGTGCTCCCGCGAGATGCACCACCGCGGTATCGACGCTGATAACCAGGTCCAGATTGGCGATGATCGCCGCGGTATCGGCGAAGTCGGTTACCGCTGGCATCGGATCGATCAGCGTCATCCCATCTGGTGGAGAGCGAACCTGAACCGCCTCCTTCCCATGTTGCAGACTGACAAAAACCACTCCTGGCGCTGCTTTGGCGAGCGGAGCAAGCGTCGCCAGCGCCATGCTACGGCGCCCGTCCAGGATTTCGAACCCGGGTAGCGTTGGTCTCGCCTGACCCGCCCACACCAGGCCCGCGCGCAACACACCGTGCGGAAGTTTGGACTGCCAGGCGTCAACGAGGGCTGGATCGGCATGCAGATATGGGATCGAAGCCGGGATCGTATCGGGCGTCGTCTCAAAAGCACGCGGCAAACTGAAGAAGGGACAATAGAAGTCGTATCGCATCGGAACGTCGTCTTGGTCGCACACGCGCTGTACTCCAGCCAATGTGCGCATCACGCGAACCAACACCGCGGGAGCCGACACAACCACGCGAGCGCCTCGTTCCGCCAGCAACGGCAAATAGCGTGCGAAATGCAATGTATCGCCAAACCCATCCTCGTGCACCGCCAGGATCGTACGACCCGTCAGGTCGGGCAGCGTGGACAGTGCCGGCAACAGGCCAGGCCGCCGCGTCGCGTGGCCAGCCAGCGTCAGGCGCCATTCGTAGTCTGGCCATGCCTCCGCCCAGAGACCGGCGCGCAAAAGAGCAACCACGCGATTGACCCTGATTTGCGCGTCGTCGGGGGCAAGCGCCAGAGCCTTGTCATAAGCGGCGAGCGCGTCATTGAAGTGGCCGTTGTCCTTGAGCAGCAAGCCCAGATTTGCCCAGGTTCCGGCGCGGAAGGGATCCTGTATGACGGCGGCGCGGAGTTCGCCCATCGCCGCGTCGCTGTCTCCCAAAGCTGCGAGTGCGAGCGCCAGCAGGTTGCGTGCCGGCATGAAATCGGGACGCTGGCGCCGCGCCGCGACCAGCAAAGGGACCGCTTCGGCGAAGCGGCCAGCATCGTAAAGAAAGTCCGCGAACGCGTGAAGCAAGCCGGCATCATCGGTCGCGAGTTTGAGTGCCGCTCGAAACTGCGGTTCGATCAGTTCCGGTTTGCCGACTCGGCGCAGAATCGCCGCGAGATCGCGGCACGGGTGTTCCGCGGCACCCCTGGCCAGACCCGCACGGTGCAATAAACGGGCGGCGTGCTCGATGTGACCGCGGGCGCCGGCCGCCAGACCACACAAAAGTCCCGCTTCGATGTCGCTCGAATCGCGGGCGAGCAATGCCGCGCAACGAGCCTGCACACGAGGAAAGCGGTTCCGCTCAAGATCCGCGATTGCCGCCGACAATATGGCGATCCGATCCGCGGCGGCATTTTGTGTCATCGCGGTGTGCACGCGTCGCGATCCAAACTCGATCGAGGGCATTCACGCGTCGATCTCAAGTCACGGCCCACGAAGGCCGGCGCGATGAATATATGCAAGACGCATTCTCCAATCCTGACACAGAGGCCAAGACTGGAACATGCGAATGAACGAAACCTTAACAGCCGGCCGGCGAAGGTAGGTGACTCGCTCGGCGGTTCAACCCACTCGGCGATGCACCACGAATACGGCGCTTTAAGCCGCCTTGGCCATCTGCCGCAGGACGTACTGCAAGATGCCACCGTGTTCGTAGTAGCCAATTTCATCCACGGTATCGATCCGGCAGGTCACCGGCACTGTTTCCGACGCACCATTCGCGCGATGAATGACCAACGCCAGGTCCATCCGCGGCGTCAGTTTATCCAGCCCCGAGATGTCGATCGTCTCGTCCCCGACGAGGTTCAATTTCTTGCGGTCCATCCCGTCCTTGAATGTCAACGGCAGCACGCCCATCCCAACGAGATTTGAGCGATGGATGCGCTCGAAACTCTCCACGACGACGGCTTTGATGCCTAACAGGAACGTTCCTTTGGCTGCCCAGTCGCGGGAGGAGCCGGTGCCGTATTCCTTGCCACCGAAGACGACCAGGGGAACGCCCTCGGCCTTGTATCGCATGGCGGCGTCGTAAATCGGCATCTGCTCGCCCGACGGGAAATGCTTCGTCATGCCGCCTTCGACATTGGTCAGCATTTCATTACGGATTCGGATGTTGGCGAAGGTGCCTCGCATCATGATTTCATGATTGCCGCGGCGGGCGCCATAGCTGTTGAAATCCTTCTGCAAAACCTGCCGTTCCAGCAGATAATCGCCCGCCGGAGACGTCTTCCGGATCGATCCCGCCGGACTGATATGGTCGGTGGTGATGGAATCGCCCAGTTCCGCCAAAATCCGCGCGCCCTTGATGTCGGAGATCGGGTTCGGCTCCATCGTGATGCCGTCGAAGTAAGGCGGGTTCTTCACATAGGTCGATCCATCGACCCAACGATACGTCGCGCTGTCACGCTCGACGTCGATCTGTTGCCAGAGCTTCGTCCCTTTATTGACCTCGCCGTAGCGCTTCAGGAACTGATCGCGCGACAGGTTGCCGGCGATCACGTCGGCGATTTCCTTGTTGGTTGGCCAGAGGTCGCGCAAATACACAGGCTGGCCATCGTTCCCGGTGCCCAACGGCTCGGTGGTGATGTCCTGTGTGATCTTGCCCAGAAGCGCATAAGCAACCACCAGCGGCGGTGAGGCCAGGTAATTGGCGCGCACATTCGCATGCACCCGCCCCTCGAAGTTGCGGTTGCCCGAGATCACCGCGGTACCAACCAGCTTATTATCTTCGATCGCATCCACGATCGCGTCATCCAGCGGGCCGGAGTTGCCGATGCATGTCGTACAGCCATAGCCAACGAGGTTGAACCCGATCGCGTCCAGGTCCTTGGTCAAACCAGACTTGCCCAGATACTCGGTGACCACCTGAGAGCCCGGCGCGAGCGATGTCTTCACCCACGGCTTCGGCTTTAATCCTTTGGCGTGCGCCTTGCGCGCCACGAGGCCGGCGGCCACCAGAACCGCCGGGTTCGACGTGTTGGTGCACGAGGTGATCGCCGCGATCACCACGTCGCCATGGGTAAGCTCGTAGTCCTTGCCTTCAACTTTGACCGATAGAGCGGCTTCGTCCGCGGGCACGCCCAGGCCCTTCGTCAGATCGGCATTGAACGAGGCGGCCGCATCTTTCAGCAACACCCGGTCCTGCGGGCGCTTCGGTCCCGCGACGCTCGGCTGCACGGTGCCCAGATCGAGTTCCAGCGTATCCGTGAACACCGGCTCCGGCGCGCCCGGTTCCAGGAACATGCCCTGCGCTTTTAAGTACGCCTCGACCATCGCGATGCGGTCCGGATCGCGCCCGGTCAGCCGCATGTACTCCAGCGCGACTTTGTCGACCGGAAAATAACCGCAGGTCGCGCCATACTCCGGCGCCATGTTGCCAATCGTCGCACGGTCGGGCAGCGCGAGATTCTCCAGGCCCGGACCGTAGAATTCGACGAACTTCGCCACCACGCCCTTGCGGCGGAGCATTTGCGTCACCGTCAGCACGAGATCTGTGGCGGTCGCGCCCTCGGGGAGACGTCCGGTTAAACGGAAGCCAATGACGTCGGGAATCAACATGGCGATCGGTTGACCTAACATCGCTGCCTCTGCCTCGATGCCGCCTACGCCCCAGCCAAGCACACCGAGACCATTCACCATCGTTGTGTGCGAGTCGGTGCCATACAAAGTGTCGGGATAGGCGAATGTCGTGCCGGTATTGGTGCTGGTCCAAACAACCTGGCTCAAATACTCCAGGTTCACCTGATGGCAGATGCCCGTGCCGGGCGGCACGACCCGGAAATTGTTGAACGCGTCCTGGCCCCAACGCAGGAAACGATAGCGCTCGCCGTTCCGTTCGAATTCGAGTGCCTCATTTTTCTCGGGTGCATCGGGCGTGCCGAACACGTCGATCTGAATGGAATGGTCGATAACCAGATCGACCGGCACCAACGGGTTGACCTTCGCCGGATCGCCACCGAGGCGAATGATGCCGTCACGCATCGCCGCGAGATCGACGACCGCGGGAACGCCGGTGAAATCCTGCATCAGAATACGCGCGGGCTTGAACGGCACTTCCTTCGACGAGCTTGCCTTCTCCAGCCAACCAACGATCGATTTGGCGTCATCGACGGTGTAGCTGCGTCCATCCTCGAACCGCAGCACATTCTCCAGCAACACTTTCAGGCTGACCGGCAGGCGGGAAATGTCCCCCAGGGACTTCGCCGCCTCGGGCAGCGAGAAATAATCATACGCTTTGCCGCCCACCGTCAGCGTGCGTCGCGTTTTCAGAGTGTCGTGCCCGATGGAGGTCATGCCGATGGTCCCGTCCGCTGTATGGCCCACGGATCCCAAAAAGCCGGACCCGTACCGCCATTGTCCAGTTCACTGAGTTCGGGCTTAAACCACACCACGGTTGGGCCGTCCATTGGCCTGTCAGGAAAGGACGCATCGTGCTGCGGGCGGAAAGCCTCACCGCGATCAGGGGGGAACGGCTGGTCTTTCAGGACGTGAACTTCGCGTTGCGCGAGGGCGGCGCGTTGATCCTGTCCGGCCGCAATGGCTCGGGCAAATCAACGTTGCTGCGGGTGCTCGCCGGGCTGGTCCGGCCGGACGCGGGCCGGCTGATGTGGAATGACAGCGATGCGCTGGCGGATCGAACCGAACACGGATCCCGCGTCGCTCTGCTTGGCCATCAGGACGCCCTGAAACCTGGGCTGACCTCCACCGAAAATCTCGCCTTCGCCGCCCGATTGTCCGGCCGGCCGATCGGCGCCGCACTCGCCGATCTCGACCTTTCGGTGTTGGCCGACCTGCCGGCGCGCATGCTTTCGGCCGGGCAAAAGCGGCGGTTGGCTTTGGCTCGGATCAGCCTCTCCGGCGCGCCACTTTGGTTGCTGGATGAGCCGACGCTCGGCCTGGACGATCCAGCGGTCGATCGGCTCGGCTCGTTACTGGCGAGGCACCGTCACGGCGGCGGGATGATCGTCACCGCCACCCACCTCACACTGCCATTGCCCGACGCTGAGACGCTGCGATTGAGTGCGGCATGACGCGCCTGCCGCATTTGGCGCCCGGACCCATCGCTCATCTGAATCGTTCCGGGCATCGGCCAGGATGACCGGGTTTCACGCGATCCTGTCGCGCGAGTTGCGCCTGTCCGTCCGCCACGGCGCCGATACCCTCGCCGCATTGTTGTTCTTCCTGCTGATCGTTTCGTTGTTTCCGTTCGCCATCGGTCCCGCTCCCGAAACTCTTGGTCGCATGGCACCCGGCATCATTTGGGTATCCGCGTTGCTGTCGGCCTTTTTGTCTTTGGACCGGTTATTCGGCGCGGATTTCGAAGATGGTTCGCTGGATCAGTTGCTGCTGTCGGGCGTGCCAGGCATTGGTATCGCGGCGGCGAAAACTCTGGCGCACTGGATCGTAACAGGGGTTCCGCTGCTGCTGGCCGCCGTGCCGCTCGCGGTGATGCTGCGTATGCCGATGGAGGCGATGCCCGCTCTGCTGGCTGGTTTGCTGCCAGGGTCCGCTTTGCTTTCACTCTTTGGCACCGCTGGGGCGGCGATCGTGGTCGGCGCCCGCCGTGCCGGCATGTTGTTGCCGTTGTTGGTGCTGCCGCTGGTGACCCCCGTGTTGATTTTCGGTGTCGCCGCCGCGGATGCCGCGGCCACGGGGCAATCGCCGAGGCCGCATTTACTGCTGCTCGCGGCCCTGTTGGCCGCCGCGCTGCCTCTGTGCCCGCTGGCTGCCAGTGTCGCGCTACGTGGTGCGTCAGAGTAGCAGAGTTATACCAGCCGCCCAAACGACTGACTCTCGCGTTACGCGTCATCCCCGGTCTCCACCCGGGGATCAATCGCGGCACGGTGCCGGTACTGATCCCCGGGTCGAGCCCGCGGATGACGTTGAGGCGTGTAGCGAAGGGTCAGTCGTTTGGGCCGTTGGTATCACTCCAACGATTGAGCCGAAGGCCTCAACGAAACAAACCGGCGAACGCGTCGAACAAATTCGCGATCGGATTACCGTCCGACGTCGATGCACGATCGTAAATATTGTTCCGCCAGTCCTCCTCTCGAGAAATCGCGGCTTCCGACGCGGCGACCTGGCGATCATGGAACCTTCTGGAGATTTCATGCCGATCGGCTTTCGCCGCCAATTCCCCGCGCTGCGCCCGCCGCTATTCCTCGCCGTGCATCATAATCGCGAGCGCACGCCGCAAACGCAGAATCCCGCCGCGGGTCTGCCCATGCACGCACATCCATTCGCCAGCCTCCGACAAAGCGGCGGCTTCCGTTGGAGGCGGCATCGCGGCGGCCCGCGCCATCGTGCTGATCCTGTCCATCAGAACGCCGCAGTATTCCGGCGAGTCACTGGTCACGGTCGGAACGCTCGACTGCGCCTGGCCGGACTGTGCGAACGCAATGCCCAACTGGAACATAACCAGTACGACCGGGACAGCCATGCCGAATGACCGGGACCTGTTGAGCACCATAAGCCCGCAGTTAGCACAAGCGGCGTGACGCCCGGGTGTTGCTCGGATGAAAGCGCCGTTAGCCATCCCCTCGTCAGCCATCCCCTCGTACGTCCTCAGCGGGCGCCAGATCCAGCACGGCACGCAACCCAGGCTTCGCATCCTCCAGCCTGAGGACACCACCGTGCAAGTATGCGACCGCCTGCACCAGCGCCAGGCCGAGCCCTGAGCCTGGCGTCCCACGTGCCGTGTCGCCACGATAAAAACGTTCCGTCGCACGGGACCGATCTTCTTCCGGTATGCCCGGTCCCTGATCTGTGACGGTCATGCGGATGCGTCGCCCTTCCAACGCCGCCACGAGACTGACCGAACCATTCTCGGGCGAGAACTTCACCGCGTTATCAACAAGGTTGGCGACCGCCTGCTGAATCAACGCGGCGTCGCCATTGATCTCCAAACGTTCTGGGTGAGTAACCGCCAAAGTGACACCCTTTTCTTCCGCCACGGCGCCATACAAGTCGGCGACGCCTTCCACCGCGGTGACGATATCGACACGACGGAATGATGCCCGTCGTGACCCCGCCTCAATTTCAGCGATCCGCAACAGCGCCTGAAACACCGCGACGATACCGTCGAGATCAACCGTCGCTCGATCGATCGCGGCGTGCAGATCGGCCGATGATTGAGCATTACGCGCGGCTTCCTCCAACCGGGCGCGCGCCCGCGTGATCGGTGTGCGTAAGTCATGCGCGATGGCATTCGACACCTGCCGCACGCCGTCCATAAGCCGGCCAATTCGGTCCAACATGTCGTTGATGACCTCAGCAAGTTGGTCGAATTCATCGCCGCGACCCGAGACTTTAACCCGTTGCGCGAAATCGCCGGCGGCGATCGCGGCGGCGGTGGCGGAAATATTGGCGACCGTTCGCCGGAACAGACTGCGCACGATAATCGCGCCCGCCGTCGCCATGGCGAGCACGATCGCCACCGCCCAGATCAGCGCGTCGGTGAGCAAATTGCCAAGCTGCACCCGAACCTGCACGTCACGTCCGACCAGCAGGTGATATCCACCCGGCAACTCGTAACGATAAACCAACGCCAGAGAACGCATGCCGGTCCGGCGAACCTGGAATTGCCGCCATTCGCCCGGCGTGTCCACGACCGATGGCCAGGTGTCGAGGTTGCCGGCAATTCGATTCATACTCGAATCGACCAACAAATAGATCGCGTCGTCGTCAACATTGGCGGCGAGACGATCTTCGATCGTGCCGACCAGGCCCTCGATGCCGCCTTCGTCAAAGCGCTCTATCAGCCCTTGCGCGTCAGCCCGAATCGCGGACGCCGTCTGCCGGTCCAGCAGTCCCGCGGTAAACCACCAAAGAAACATCGCCAACGCGGCGGCGCTGATCGTCAGCAGAATCGCGTAGACGAGACCGAAGCGGAATCCGGCCGACCTGAAGAGACCGGGCTCGATCATTCGGCGAAATCCCGGGAGATGCCGACGCCTCCGATCCCCCACACCTCCGACGTCATCCCGCCCGTTCCGACGTCATCCCCGTCCCTCTCAACGTCACCCCCGGGCCTGACCCGGGGATCAATGGCGGCACGGTGCGGGTACAGTTCCCCGGGTCAGGCCCGGGGATGACGAGTAACGGGACGCACACCACTCAGACGGCGCCTTCCGCACGCAGCATGTAGCCCGCGTAGCGCACCGTATGGATCAACGGAACCGGAAACGGCTTGTCAACCTTTTGCCGCAGTCGCGACACATGCACGTCGATCACATTGGTCTGCGGGTCGAAATGATAATCCCACACGCCTTCCAACAGCATGGTTCTGGTCACGACCTGGCCGGCATGACGCATGAGGTATTCCAGCAGCCGGAATTCGCGCGGCTGCAGGTCGATCTTTTGACCCGCCCGCCGAACCTGACGGGACAACAGGTCGAGCTCCAGATCCTCGACCACCAGCTTCGTTTGCGTGGCCTCGGCCTTGCCGCGGCGGCCGAGCGCTTCGACGCGGGCCAGCAACTCGGCGAACGCGAATGGCTTGGTCAGGTAGTCATCGCCGCCCGCCTTCAGACCTTTGACCCTCTCATCGACATCGGCCAGAGCCGACAGGATCATCACCGGCACAGCATTTTTCTGGGCGCGTAAGGTTTCCAGAATTTTCAGCCCGTCGATGCCGCCGGGCAGCATGCGATCCAGCACGATCGCGTCGAAGTTTTCGCTCGCGGCCATGAACAGCCCGTCACGGCCGTTCTCCGCGTGTTCCACCACATGACCGGTTTCTTTCAGGCCGCGCACCACGAACCCGGCCACGTCCCTGTCGTCTTCCACCACGAGTATTCGCATGGTTGCCTCCGTTACTCGTCCCGCGTAATTGGGCGAAGTCCGACCACCACGGGGAGTTCCATCGTCTGCCCTTGCCTTCGCACGGTCAGGCGAGCGTTGTTGCCCGGCGTCACCGCCGCCACCGCGCGGATTAACCCTCGCGACGTGCTGACCGCTTCACCGTCGATCGCCATCACCTCATCGCCGGCATGAACCCCGGCGAGAGCCGCCGGACCGGCCCGGTCGATGCCTGAAATCACCACACCGCCATCGTCACGATCCTCTACCGAAACGCCCAGCCAACCGCGCTGAATGGTGCCGTTGGCGACGAGTTGGCGGACGACCTGGTTCACCGTCTCACTGGGAATCGCGAAGCCAATGCCGACGGAAGCGCCGGTTGGGGATACGATGACCGAACTGACCCCGATCACCTGGCCTTCCATATTGAAGACCGGCCCGCCGGAATTACCCGGATTGATCGGTGCATCGAGTTGCAGAAAGTTATCGAACGGCCCCGAGCCGAGATCGCGGCCCTCGGCCGAAATGATGCCAGCGGTGACCGACCCACCGAGACCGAAAGGATTGCCGGCGGCCAGAATCCAGTCACCCACCTGCATCCGGCGCGAATCGCCCCAGGTCACGGCGTACAGCGGCTCGTCAGTAGAGACCTTGATCACGGCGATGTCCGTCAACTGATCCTGGCCCACGAGTTTGGCCGGATACTGATGACCGTTGGTCAGCGAGACGACGATCTTCTCGGCGTGCCCGACGACATGGTTGTTGGTGACGATGATCCCGGATGGGTCGATGATGAAGCCCGACCCGGCCCCCATCGTGCGCTCCTGACGACCACCGAAGCGGCGCCGGAATTCCCGGCCAAGCGGGGTATCACGTAACTCAGGTGGCAAATCGCGCAGCAGGTCGCGATTCGGCACGGCCTCGGTCACCGCGATGTTCACCACCGACGGCAGGATTTTTTTCACCAACGGCGCGAAGCTATCGGGCGCCCCCCGCGCGTTGGCCGTGCAGCCGCCGAGAAGCAAGGTGATGACCAGAACGGCGAAGTAGCGTGCGGCGTGCGGCATGAGCGGTGGCGGATTCCCGGGTATTTTGCGGTGCACAGGGGAAATGGCACCGCCGAGGCCGCTCAACAAGAATTCATTCAAGGGAATTCATGAACCCTCTGTCATGAGCGGAGAGGTTTTTCTCATCCGCGGAGGATGCTGGAACAGGATGTTCACGGGTTCGCGCCATCCTCCGGCCAGTCATGCTTTGGATAACGGCCCCGCATATCCCGGCGTGCATCCGCCCAGGCACCTCGCCAAAAATTGGCGAGGTCGGCGGTGATCGCGATGGGCCGGCCGGCCGGAGACAGCAGCGCCAGACGAAGTTTCACCCGCCCACCGGCCAACAACGGAGTCGTTTCCATCCCGTAAAATGCCTGGGCACGGGCCTCGGCGATCGGCACCGGCTCGGTGTAGTCCACCGGCGCACGGCCATGCGGCAGCGTCAGGTGAGTTGGTAGTATCTTGTCCAAACGGGCAGCCAGCTCCCACGGAAGACAGCCCCGGAGGATCGTCAGCAGGTCCAGTCGCTCAAGGTCCGCCAACCGCGTCATCCCGCGTAAGTGTGGTGCGAGCCAGTCACGGACGGTACCGATCAGTGCCTCGTCGGTCAGGTCCGTCCAGCCGGCATCCGGTTCGATCTCCCGCATCAGCGCGACGCGCGCGCGGAACTGGCGAACCGTTTCACTCGGTTTCAGCGGTTTCAACTGCTGGACCGCGACGGTATCGGCCAACAGCGTCGCGACTTCGGCGGGATCAACGGGAACGGTGCGATCGCTCAGGACCAAGGCGCCCAGACGCCGGCGGCGGCGTGCGAGAACCGAGCCCGAAACCGCGTCGAACCCCGCCTCGACCTGCTCCGTAACCTGGGCCGCCAGCGCCGGAGGCAGATCGTCGGGATCAAGCGCCGCCGCCATACAAATGCGCCCGCCGGATTTCACGTCCAACGCCGCGGCGACCAACAGCGGAACACTCGCCATTTTATCGGTGCGCGGCATGCGCCCACCGCCTCCGCCGGAGAACCTGAACGAGCCAGGTTCCCCTCGGCGTTGTCCGATGCGATCCGGGAACGCGGCGGCGAGCAGACGACCAGTGTCGCCCTCGCCGTTGAGATCTCCCGGTAGTCCCAAACGCCTTCGGTACTGGCCAGAGGTACGGCGGATCCGCGACAATGCGCCACGATCAGCGTCGGGGTCGCCATATTGAATAGCCAACAGACGCATGCCGATGTCGGCTGGTGCCTCACGCGAACGAAGCGGGTCCCGCTCCTCCAGCAGCGCGGCGAGGTCGGCGGCAAGCGCTTGCTCCGGTGGGGAATCGGCCGAAAGCATCATCGCCGCCAGTCTCGGGTGGGAACCGAGGGAGGCCATTCGCCGGCCTGATGGCGTGATCCGCCCATTCTCCAGCGCGCCGAGTTCGGTGAGAAGCGCGCCGGCCGCCGTCAGCGCGCCTTGTGGCGGTGGGTCCAGGAACTTCAGTTCGACAGGCGATGTGCCCCAGGCGGCACAGTCCAGGACGAGGGACGAAAGTTCCGCCTCAAGGATTTCCGGCCGGTCAAATGGCGTCAGACCGCGATGCAACGCCGAGGTCCAGAGGCGAATGGCGACGCCCGGTGCTTCTCGCCCCGCCCGGCCGGAGCGCTGGTCCGCCGCGGCGCGCGACACTCGTACGGTCGCGAGCCGGGTCAGACCGGTTGAAGAGTCAAGTCGTGGCACCCGCCGCCAGCCGCCGTCGATGACGATCCGGACCCCGGGGACAGTCAATGAGGTCTCGGCGATCGAGGTCGCCAGAACGACCCTGCGCGCCTCCGATTGGCGCAACGCCCGATCCTGTTCGGCTGGAGGCAATTCGCCGTGCAGCGGCAGAACCTCAGCACCACAGCGTTCCAGCGCCGTCTGAGTCCGGCGGATTTCCGCCATGCCCGGGAGAAAGGCGAGAATGTCGCCGTCATGCTCGGCCAACGCGGCGCGAACGGCGCGGGCCATGGCGTCCGGCAGGTCGCGCGGCGCCGAGATATCTGTCCTCGCGTGCTGGATCGTGACCGGATAAATGCGGCCAAGACTTTCGATGACCGCGGCGTCCATCAGGCCGGCGAGACGGGCGCCATCAGCGGTCGCCGACATCGCCACCAGTCGCAGCTCGGGGCGAAGGACCTGGCGCAGGTCCAGGCACAGCGCGAGCGCCAGGTCGGATTCCACCGAGCGTTCGTGGATTTCGTCCAGAATGACCGCTGCCACACCATCCAGACCCGGATCGGATTGCAGACGGCGCAGCAGCAGACCCTCGGTGATCACCTCAATTCGGGTGGCCGGCGAAGTCGCGGCGTCAATACGGGTGCGGTACCCAACAGTGCGGCCAACGGGTTCGTCCAGCAGCGATGCCATGCGTGAAGCCGCCGCGCGCGTCGCCAGCCGCCGCGGCTCCAGCATCAGAATCTTGCCGTCAGCCCGCCAGGGCGCTGGCAGCAATTCGAGCGGGACCAAGGTCGTCTTGCCCGCTCCCGGCGGGGCGACCAGGATCGCCGCGCGTCCCTGATCCAGCACGCCGCGCAATGCCGGAAGCGCTTCGGTGACCGGAAGAGTGGGAAGCAAGTGGCTTTCGGCGTCGCCTGGCAACTCAGGACGCGGGCGGAACATCGACCAGAAATTCCGCCGCGCCGTATCCGGCCTCGAGTGGGATACGGAGCAGCCGGCGGACGCCGTCGATCTGAGTGACCTCAGGCAGGACGGTGACAATCGTCGAAGCACGCGCGGCGGCGAGCGCTTCCGCGGCGGTTTGATAAGTCGCCAGCTTCATCAGGTTCATTTGCGTCGCGAACACCAGTTTGAATCGTCCGGCGGCGGTGTCAGCCAGAGCCTGCCGCGGCGTGATCCAAAGCGAGTCCACCGCTTCCTGGCCGTCATGCGCGGCCAGGTGCTCCGCTGGTGCTTCGGCGAAAAAGAAATGCGTGTTGTATCGCTTCGGTTGGTTACGCGGCGTGATCCAGTGGGCGAACGGCGTCAACAAGTCGGGAGCCAGTAACAGATGATGCTCGCGAAGCACGGCATCGAAACCAATGCGCCGTGCCGCCAGGTCGACGCGATGCATACGCTCAACAACCGTAAGCGCCGCGCCGTCGATCAGAGCCTCACCGCGACGGGCCAGTAAAACGCCGCATTCCTCGAACGTTTCACGGATCGCGGCAAGGCGGTACCCCATCGAAATCGCATCAATCCCGAGGCTCGGGCACAACGTCGCGTCCTTCGCCAAAGCGAAGTCGCTGTCCTCGACCCGGCCGCCCGGGAACACCAATGCGCCAGAGGCGAAATCGATGGCGTGGTGACGCACCATCATGAACACTTCCAGCCCGTCCGGCCCATCGCGCAGTAGCGCTATTGTTGCTGCCGCCCGAGCCACCGCTTCCGTCGCCATTCCGTCGCATTCCTTTGCTTCGCCGCCGGACCATACGCCGGTCCTGTTGCTCTGGGCCAGCGCGCCTTCGCCGCCCGGCGCGCCAGGGCTATAAGGTTCGCATCGCTTATCGTGGTTGGAGCTACCCCGAGATGGACCCCTCGCGCGCCAGCAATCCGCTGTTCGGCCCCAACCGGTTCAAACTTGGGGTGTTCAGCGCGAATTGCGATGGCGGCCTGACCATGAGTCTCGCGCCCGAGCGTTGGCCCTGTGAGTGGGACGACATCGCCGCCATGAGCATTCTGGCCGACGACGCCGGCCTGGAGTTCATCCTGCCGGTGGCGAAATGGCGCGGTTATCAGGGCAAGGCCAACGTTTACGGCAAATCGTTCGAAACCCTGACGCATGGCGCGGCTCTCGCCGCACTGACGAAGCGGATCGCGATTTTCTCTACTGTGCATGTGCCACTGGTGACCCCGGCTTTCGCCGCCAAGGCGATCGCCACGATCGACCATATCAGCCACGGCCGGGCCGGCCTGAATATCGTCTGCGGTTGGAACCAGAACGAGTTCGATCTGCACGGCGTCAACATCGACCCGGAGACTCGCTACGACCACGGCCTGGAATGGTTCGAAATCTGGTCCCGCCTGCTGCGCGGCGGTCCGGAGTTCGACTGGGACGGAAAATACTTTCACCTGAAAAAACTTCACACCAACCCGGTTTCCATCCAACGCCCATGGCCCGCCGTGATGTCCGCGGGGTTTTCCCCCAAAGGCCGCGATTTCGCCGCGCGAGCCGCCGATGTGTTGTTCCTGAACGTGACGGAACCTGACCAGGTGCCGGCGATCCTCGCTGGTGTCGAAACACAGATGGCGAGGTACGACCGCACGATTTCAGTATTCACCATGGGCCATGTTGTTTGCCGTCCGACCCGCAAGCAGGCAGAGGAGTATTTCCATTATTTCGCCGAGGAAATGGAAGACCCCGAAGGTCAGCGATACTATCTGGAGAACCGCGGCGCGACCGTCAGCGACGGCACACGCCAGATCGCTCGTCCGCTGCGCAACCGATTTCATCGCGCGACCGGGCTGAGCTATGCCGGCGCCTATCCGGGAGTTTACCCGTTCGTCGGTACCCCGGATGACATCGCGGAGGAAATGATTCGCATGAGCGACACCGGTCTGGCTGGATGCACCGTCGCCTTCGTCGATTATCTGAAGGAAATTCCCTGGTTTCTCGCCGAGGTTTTGCCCAGACTCGAGCGTGCCGGCTTGCGGGCACCCAGGCCTTAGGATCGACCCATGTTGATGCTGCCGTTCATTTTTCCGGGTTACCTGTTCGGTTCCGTGCCATTTGGTTTGCTGCTGACGCGTCTGGCGGGTCTGGGTGATATTCGCGCGATCGGTTCCGGCAACATCGGCGCGACCAACGTGCTACGGACCGGGAACAAAGCTCTCGCCGCAGCGACGCTATTGCTGGACGCGGGGAAGGGCGCCTTCGCGGTCGGCGTCTTCCGCTATCTTGGCCCGCCCGATGCCGCGTTATGGGCCGGGCTTGGCGCTGTCTTTGGTCACCTGTTTCCCGTCTGGCTCGCCTTCAAAGGCGGCAAAGGTGGCGCCACCGGCCTGGGCGTTCTGCTCGCCGCCGCCTGGCCTGTGGGAGCGGCTGCCTGCGCGACATGGTTGATCGTGGCCGCCGTCGCGAGGATTTCGTCGCTGGCGACGATGGCGGCGATGGCCGTCGCGCCACTCGCGGCGCTGTTTCTCGCTTCGAACAACATCGCCTGGCTGGCGCTGGCGATCGCGGTGCTGGTCATCGCCCGGCATCACGAAAATATCCGTCGGCTGATGGCTGGGACCGAACCCAGGATTGGACGGCGCGAGACGATCGGGCCGGACGAGGGATCAGCCTGAGTCAGCGAACGGCGTAATCTCTCACTGCCCAGTGTGCGTCAGAACGATGGTCGCGTGGGAATCGACCACCGGCGCGTAGATCAACCGTTCGAATTCGGAATAGGCCTCCGGCGCCACCACCTGTTGGTCGATGACCAGATTGCGCCAGACCTTGATCGTGCCATTTTCCTGCTTGTATTGGGCGACATAACTGCCGACCGGCGTCACCAGATTTACATCTGGCGGCATGCGAGCGACGCTCATCCCGACCGGCAGCACGATCGTGGTTTCCCAACCCGAGTCCAGGACGCCGGCGCGCACGGGCGTCTCGCGTACACCTTTGGGCAGAAGTTTCGATCGTTCCCGCACCGCTGGATACAGATCGAGGCCAATGGGAATACGCAGGAACGTCTCCAACGCCCCCACATCCTCGGCGAGCTTGCTATGCCAGGTGGCGGACATTTCCAGAGGACGGCTCAGATCAAGCGGGTCGGATGTTTCGAACGCGCCGAAGCCACCTTCCGGCGTACCGGACAGCACGCGTTGCGCCAACTCGCTCATTGACGTCGCGCCGGTCAGGGCACCACGCGCTTCGATCTCCATGTTCGGTGTCATGGCATAATGCGCCACCCCGTCGATCGCCCCATCCGCGGTCAGCGTCAGTCGCGCGGAATAGCGATAGCGATTTGCCTCGGGCTTCGCCGGGGGTGTTCGCGCGACGCGGCCCTCTTTGTCGATGATGATCACGTACTTACCCGACAGTTCCGGGTCGAGCGCGTCGAAGCCCGCCTGCCGGTCAGTTGGGTTCACGTAGCGATCATAAGCCGGCAGATACAGGATCGCGTGATTGGCGAAATAAGGCGACCACAGCAGCGGATCGGCGTATCGCCTACCCCAGTCGAGCACCGCCATGCGTCCCTCGATGCCGCGTGCGGCGAGCAGCGCTCGCATCAGCACGACATAATCTTTGCAATCGCCGTATCCGGCCTTCAGCACGTCGGCGGCCGCGTGCGGCACAAAGCCGTCATTTGGATCGAGCCAGACGGCGACATAGCGGATGTTCGCCACGACCCAGGCATGGATCGCACGGGCCGCGTCCAGTCCGGTCCGGTCACCGGCGATTTTCGCCGCGAGCGCCGCGATCTCTGGTGTGACTGCGGCGCGGCCTTCCGAAGCGCGATAGATCAGGCTGCCGATCGACTCCGGATTCGGCAGGGTGGTCGCGATGAATTGCGGCATGAAATCGGCGCGGCTCACCGACGCGGGCTCATCCTGCCGCGCGCTCGTGTCCTTGATCGATGCGGCGATGTGCCGGATGCCGTCGGTGGTTGTATCGGTCACCGTGAAACCACCGCGGGCTCGCCATTGAAGCGGTACGTCGGCGGGGATCTCGATGTCGGTTTCGTCGTGACCGGTATCCCAGTCGTACAGATTCTGGTTCATCGCGTTAAATCCGAGCAGCGCCGGGACGTTCTGCGTGAACCGCCACTTTATATGTGTACGGCTGCCCAACTGCAGCCGCGGGAACAGCACGGTCGTCGTCAGACTGCTTACAAAGCCGGGCGTCGACCGCGACGCGGTACTGGGCCTCGTGAAGATGCTCGCCTTTTCTACCGATACGCGTGTTCCGTCTGGCTGATCGACCCAGGCCTCGACGACGTCGAGCGCCTGTTTGTCCGGGTAGAACGTCTGCTCCGCACGGTCGAGCTGGCGGAGCGCCAGCTCCGTGTAAAGCGTGGCGTCCACCGTCTCGGTCCGGGTGTAGCTGAGGTCGCGATTGACCTGATATTCGGCGAGGTCGCGATCGATCCGTGCATGCACCACGGTTTCGCTCGCGGCGTCGCGTGCCGCCACCAGCCAGATGGCCAGCATTATTCCAATGCAGACTCGCGTCACACCAAAGGTTCCCCTCAGCCCAACCCCTTCGCACCGCACAATTACCATCCTGTTCCACCGAAGACGAATTAAACCCGCGGCCGGAGTCAAAAAAAATCCCTTGACGGGGGAACCAATTCTAATTAATCAAGTAGTTAAATAACTATCCGGTTAAGCATATGGTCCAGTCCGCCAGCCTCGACCACACCTTCGCGGCCCTCGCCGATCCGACGCGCCGAGCGATCCTGTCCCGGCTCGCGGCGGGGGAGGCCACGGTCACGGAACTCGCCCGGCCATTCGAAATCAGCCTCCCGGCGATCTCCCGGCATCTCAAGGTGCTGGAAAAGGCCGGACTGATCTCCCGGGGGCGGGAGGCGCAGTGGCGGCCGAGAACGCTACGTGCGAGTCCGCTCAAAGACGCCGCCAGCTGGCTGGAGGAATATCGCCAGTTCTGGGAGCAAAGCCTCGATCGCCTGGAAGAATTCATCGGGGAGCTAAAGGCAAAGGAGCCAGACGATGAGCCTCAGCGGTAGCGTCCTCACGGAGCGGGATCTCGTCCTCACCCGGATCATCGACGCGCCACGTGAACTCGTGTTCAAGGCCTGGACCGACCCCGATAAGGTCGCGCGCTGGTGGGGTCCAAAGGGTTTCACGACGGTCGACCATGACATGGATATCAGGCCGGGTGGCGCCTACCGGTTCACCATGCGCTCACCCGAGGGCACCGATCACCGCAAACGCGGCGTCTTTCGCGAGATCGTCGCACCCGAACGGATTGAGTTCACCTTCGCCTGGGCTGAGCCGGACGGACGGCTGGGTCACGAAACCTTAATCACCGTCACGTTCGAAGCCGTGGATACGAAGACAAAGCTGACACTGCATCAACGGGTTTTCGAATCCGTCGAGTGGCGCGATTCGCACCGGACCGGTTGGACAAGCTGCCTGGAGCGTTTCGCCGAGTACATCGTCACCGTCTGATCAGACAATGGAGAGGAATCATGCAGCACCAAATCGTATCGCGTGACCAATGGATCGCCGCGCGCCAGGAATTGCTGATCCAGGAAAAGGAGCTGACCCGGTTGCGCGATCAATTAAACGCGCGGCGGCGTGAACTGCCGTGTGTGAAAGTCGAAAAACCCTATGTATTCGACGGACCGAACGGCAAGGAAACGCTCGCCGATCTGTTCTCTGGGCGCAGCCAATTGGTCGTCAGGCATTTCATGTTCGGCCCAGGATGGGAGGAGGGATGTATCGGATGCTCGTTTTTCGCGGATCATTTGGATGGCGCTCTGGTCCATCTGAAGCCTCACGACGTTTCGGTCGTCGCTGTATCCCGCGCGCCTTTCCCAGAACTTGAGGCGTTCCGGCGGCGTATGGGTTGGAAGTTCAAATGGGTTTCATCGCACGACAGCGACTTTAATTACGACTATCATGTGTCGTTCACGCCGGAGCAACTCGCGTCGGGCAAGGTTTTCTATAATTACGCGATGACCGATCGCGTGGACGAGGAGATGCCCGGAGTCAGCGTGTTCTACAAAGACGCTGACGGCGAGATCATGCACACCTATTCCGCGTTCGCGCGCGGCAACGAACAGATGTTGGGAACGTACCAAATTCTTGACATCACGCCGAAAGGCCGAAATGAAACCGGACCCCGCCACAACCTGACCGATTGGGTGCGGCTGCACGATCGGTATGACGACGTCGCGGGAGAAGCGTCCTGTTGCGCCGAGGATTGATGCCGGAAGCGTGGGCGCCGTCGCACTGACGGCTGCGACGCGGGTTAAGCCAATCTTCACCCCTCCGTGCTGACTCTGCCCCGGCCAACGCCGGGAGCTCCCCATGCCGACCGAAGACGACATTCAACGCCTACGCCTCGTCCGCACCGAGGGCATCGGGCCGATCACCTGTCGCCGATTGCTCGACCGCTATCGCACTCCAGCCCAGGCGCTGGACGCTTTGCCGCGTCTTGTTCGTGCCGGCGGGAAGGCATCGCCGCCGGCAATCCCGTCCGATTCCACCGTCCTCCTTGAATTCGAGCATGTCGCGAGGCTCGGTGGACGCCTGGTTTTCATCAATGACCCGGATTACCCGCCGTTGCTGGCGCAACTGGACGACGCGCCACCAGTGATCGCGGTGCTCGGCGAGGCCGCGCTGCTCGCCAAACCCGCCGTCGCGATCGTTGGCGGCCGCAATGCGTCCGC
>Ga0182018_10001443_pt1 | contig 27076 bp, 24 predicted proteins | sample 812P2MmetaG_FD_120490 | JGI IMG/M metagenome (GOLD analysis project Ga0182018, IMG submission 120490) | Permafrost microbial communities from Stordalen Mire, Sweden - 812P2M metaG | ecosystem: Environmental > Terrestrial > Soil > Wetlands > Permafrost | place: Sweden: Stordalen | collected...
ATGAAGTCCTTCTCCTCGCCCTTGAAGCGGAGGTACCAGCGGTACGACGCCGTGCGGTCGGTGACATCTTGCCGCTCGGCCGCCACGAGCAGGCCGTCACTGGCCAGCTCGCGCTCGATCCAGGCATCGATGCAGCGAACGGCCGCCGCCATCTCTTCCTCTTCGGGGAGATCGACGATGGGCACGGGGCGGTCGCGTCTGGTCGGAGCGGCAGTCGATCAGCGGCACTCGACGAGGCGGCTCGAGCCGAGCTCGTCGTGCAGGTCGAGCAGGGCGCCCGCCGCCGCCCTCCAGGTGTACCCCCGGGCCCGCAGGACGGAGGCCGTCGAGAGGCGCTCCGCCACGAGGGGCTCGTCGAAGACGCGGCGCACCGCGGCCGCGTAGCGCCCAGGCGTGGGGTCCTCGACCAGAAACCCGGTGCGGCCATGATCGACCAGGGTCGTCAAACCACCGACGGCGGAGGCGACCACGGGCGTTCCGCAGGCGGCCGATTCCAGTGCGACCAGCCCGAACGACTCGGAGCGGCTGGGGACGATGCACACGTCGGCGGCGCGGTAGTAGGAGGACAGCAACTCGTGGGGTTGGGGGTCGATGAAGTGGACGCGGTCAGAGACGCCGCGTGCGTCGGCCAGGTCACGCAGGCCCTGCAGCGCCTTCTCCCCGTGCGGACCGCTGGGGCCGCCGACCACCACGAGCCGGTACGGCTCGGCGGTCTTCGTGCCGCCCTGCTCACTCAGTTCGGCCAAGGTCTCGACAGCGGCGTCGGCGCACTTGAGGGGCTGGATCCGGCCGACGAAGAGCAGGAGCCGCCCACCGAGAGGCAGGCCGAGGGCCCGGCGGGCCTGGGGACGATGGCCCGGCCCGAAGAAGGCATGGTCGACCCCGAGGGGAACGATGCGGATGCGTTCGGGATCGGCGCCGTAGAGGGAGGCGATTTGGTCCGCCTCCACCGAGCACGAGGCCAGCACGGCGTCGGAGCACTCGATGATCGACGCCTCGGCCTCGGCCCGGCGATGGGGCATGTCGGCCTCCACCTCTTCGGGCATCGATTCGGCCTTCACCCGGTCGAGGGTGTGGAACGTGCAGACCAGCGGGAGGTTGAGCTCGTGCTTGATCACGTGACCGGACAGTCCGGACAGCCAGTAGTTGGCATGCACCGAGGTGAAGGGCTCCTCGGAGGAAAGTGAGGTCATTTGGCTCAGGACACCGGCCGTGAACTCGTCGACCACCGCCGGGAGCGCCTCCTTCGGCATCGCCGCCAGTGGTCCGGCGGGCACGTGGTGCACCCGCAGCCCGGGTTCGACATCGACCATCGCCGGAAGGTCGGGGGACCACGCCCTGGTGAACACATCGCAGCTCACGCCTGAGCGAGCGAGGGCGGCCGTGAGCTCCCGCACGTAGACGTTCATGCCGCCGCCGTCGCCTGTCCCGGGCTGGGCCAGCGGGGACGTGTGCAACGAGAGAACGGCGATCCGGCGCATGGCGCTCAGATCCTACCGGTGGTCCGCATTTCGCCTACCTTCGACCAGATCAAGGGCGGTCAAGGGGGGTCAGGAGTGCAAAGTGAGCGAGGGTTCGGCTCCGGGCTCGGGGCCCGCCGGTCCGGGGGCGCCGTGCTCGTTCTCGTAGTCACGACGGAACGAGAGGTAGATGCGCACGAGTGCCTGCTTCTGGTCCTCGGTCAAGCCGGGGTCGGCCAGGATCAGCCGGCTCAGGTCTGGGGTGCCGTCGGGCGGCTCGAGGATGCCCGCCTGCACGTAGAGCGTCTCGGCCGAGATGCGCAGGGCCTTGGCGATCTGCTGCAGGATCTCGGCCGACGGCCGCCGCAGCCCCCGCTCGATCTGGCTCAGGTACGGATTGGAGATCCCGGCCAGCTCGGAGAGGCGCCGCAGCGAGAGGCGGGCAGTGCCCCGTTGCTCGCGGATGAAGGACCCGAGATCGCGCCAGCGGTCCTTAGGGTCGGTGCTCACTTTTGCGAGCGTAGTGCTCACTCCCGCACCGGGTTGGCCTCCGCAGCATTCGGGTAACGTCACAGCGAACCGACGACCCGGGACACAGGGGTCATTCACACAGGAGATATCACCGTCATGGCTGAGTACACCCTTCCCGACCTGCCCTACGACTACGCAGCGCTCGAGCCCCACGTCTCGGCGCAGATCATGGAGCTGCATCACGACAAGCACCATGCCGCCTATGTGACCGGCGCCAATCAGACGCTGGAGAAGTTGGCGGCCGCCCGGGACAAGGACGATTTCGGTTCGATCGTCGGGTTAGAGAAGACCCTGGCCTTCCACATCTCCGGGCACGTGCTGCACTCGATCTTCTGGAAGAACCAGAGCCCGGACGGGGGCGACAAGCCCGACGGTGCACTGGCCACCGCCATCGACGAGAACTTCGGCTCGTTCGACAAGTTCAAGGCTCACTTCACGCAGGCCACCTCCACCATCCAGGGCTCGGGCTGGGGCGCACTGGCCTACGAGCCCCTGGCTGGCCGCTTGACCATCGAGCAGATCTACGACCACCAGGGCAACGTGGGCAACGGATCCGTCCCGCTCCTCGTGTTCGATGCCTGGGAGCACGCCTTCTACCTCCAGTACAAGAACGTGAAGGCCGACTTCTTCGCCGCCCTGTGGAACGTCGTCAACTGGCCCGACGTGGCCGCCCGGCTGACCGCCGCCAAGAAGCTGAGCTTGTAGGAGGCCCCGGCCGGACCGAGGACCGGCCTCCATTTGTCAATATTGACATTCCCCGGGCCCCGTGCCACCCTCCAGAACGGGGGACCGGGGAGGGGCCATGACAACGCAATTGTGGGTGTTCGGCATCCTGGGCGTGGCGAGCACCGTCGCGGCCTTCGCCTGGAACCGGCGCCTGTTCGGCGGCTTCGGCGGCAGCGCCTCCGGCAGCGGAAGCGCCGCCGCCAGCGGAGCCCGCAGCGCCGGCCGCCCATCCCCCCTGGAGGCGCTCTTCTATCTCTTCGGGCTGGTCTCGCTCGGCCTGGGCTGGTATTTCAACGTGCGCTACACCCACAGCGCCCCGCACTCGGCCAGCTACGTGAACTACACCAAGGCCTTGTTCTCCAACTGGGCCTCGGATTCGGCGGCCCAGGACTACATCATGGTGAATCTCGTCCTGTTGCCGCTCTGGAGCATCGTCGATGGCCGACGACGCGGCCTGCGCGCCCCCTGGATCTTCTTCGTCATGAGCCTGTTCACCAGCCTGGCCTTCTCCATGGCCTTCTACCTGGCCTTCGTGGAGCGCCAGATCCGCTACACCAGCGCAAAGGCCAACGCCACGCCCAACACCAGCGCCTACCCCAACGCCGAGCCGGCGGCCTCGAGCACGGCGTAGCCGCAGTTGTAGCCCGGAATGAACGTAACCCCCGGGCCGCCGTGACAACCGGCGCCGCACAGGTACAACCCCTCGACCGGCACCGGATTGTCGGGCCAGCCCCGCGGCCCGGGCCGGAAGGGACCCATGAACTCGGGCTGTAACAGCCCATGGGTGAAGTCGCCCCCGGTGCAGCCGAACATCAGCTCATAGGTGTACGCCGGGTAGTTGAACTGGCGCTCGATCAATTCCGGGAAGTTGGGCGCGACGGCGGTGATCCGCTCCACAATCCGGCCCGCCATCTCGTCACGGAGCCGCGCCTGCTCGGCATGGCCGACCCCGATGGGCAGGTAGAAGGCGAAGCTGCTGGCGGAGTGCTTGCCCGGAGGAGCGAGGCTGGGGTCGCGCAACGTGGGTATCGCGAGGTTGAACGAGGGGGCCTCCGGGACCATGCCGCGCACGCAGCCCTCGAAGTCGCGCTGCATCTGCTCGGCCGTTCCGAAGAACGTGACGTTGTGCCGCAGCGCGCCCTCGTTGAGGGCCTCGTAGGGACCGGTGTACTCGGGCAGGCCGTTCAGGGCGAAATGCACCTGGAAGTAGGCGGCCCGGTGGTCGATGGCGTCGACCCGCCGCCGGAAGGGATCGGGGAGCGAGTCCCGGTCCAGCAGCTGGGTGAACGTGGCGGTCGGATCGAGGTTGGAGACCACCACCGGTGCCGTGACCACCTCGCCGTCGCCCAGGGCCACGCCGTGCACCCGCCCGTCGGCGACTTCGATCCGGGCGACCTTCACGTGGCGGCGCAGCTCGCCCCCGTGCGCCGCGAACAGGGCCGCCAGGTGGTCGGACATGGTCCCGATGCCCCCGCGCACCTTGGACATGGTCGCCTCGCCCGGTGACGCCAGGGCGAACGCCAGACAGAGGGCGCTGCCGGGGCTGGCCGGACCTCGATACGTGGAGTTGACCGCCAGGAAACACAGCATGCTGCGCACCTGGGCGTGCTTGATGCGGTCGGGCAGGAACCGGTCGACCACGTCCATGACGCTGCCGAACATGGCCATGCGGATCGCCTCGCGCTCCTGTTCGTTGGCGGCGCAGGCCCACATCTCGTCGAGGGATCGGGGCGGTGTGCGGACGTCGAAGCGCCCGATGGCCCGGGCGGGTGCTTCGGCCCACCCGGCCACCTCGGCCATGCCCATGACGGCATCGAGCCCCAGCTCCTCGCTCAGGTGGTCGAGCAACCGGGTGGGATCGCTGTAGAGGAAGAGGGGAGGCTCCCCCGCGGCGCCGATGCTGGCCGACTGGACCTCGGGCTCGTAGATCGGGCAGGCGGCGAATCCCAGGTCGTCGTAGATCTCGTTCGGGACCGGGAACTGGATCGACCCCGCCAGCTCGAAACGAAAGCCCCGCGCCAGCTCCGTGGTGGTGGCCATGCCCCCGATGAAGTGGTTCTTCTCGAGGCAGAGCACCCGCAACCCGCCGCGGGCCATGACGACGGCGGCAGTGAGGCCGTTGTGGCCGGCGCCGATCACGATGGCGTCGAAATCCGGCATTAGGGCCGACGGTATCGACGAGCCCATTATTTTGTCAATTTTGTCACTTTGCCGGGCACCAGGCCGAGCTCCAGGAGACGCAGGCCCTGCGCCGTCAGGCGGGAGAGCTCCTCGAGGTCGCTGTGGGGGCCGCGCATCCAGGCGTCGACGGCGGCGAACGTGGCAGCGGCCACGCACTGGGCGGTCACCGTGAGAAGGAACCGGTCGTCGCCCGCTTCGGGCGCGCCCTGGCGCAACAGGTGCTGTTCCACCTCTACCGCGAACTCGGCCTGGACCTGGCGGATGTGCTGCTCCACGTGCCGCTGGTCCAGCTCGCGGGCGCGCAACGCGGCGATCTCGTACATGGCCTCGCGGTCGAAGGGGAACGAGTAGATGGCGGCCAGGACCGCCTCGGTCACCGACTCGTCGGCGGGGCGGCTCTCGAGTGCCACCCGAAACCAGGCCAGGCTGGCGTCGTAGTCGCCGAACAGCAGCTCGTGCTTGGAGGCGAAGTGGCGGTAGAAGGTCCGTAACGACACCCCGGCGTCGCCGGCGATCTGCTCGGCAGAGGTCTCTTCGACGCCCTGGGCCAGGAACCGCACCTGGGCCGCCCGGCGCAGTGCGGCACGGGTCCGCTCACCGCGTGCGCTCCGTGGGGACTGCGGCATGCCGCCGCGCCGCTCAGGCCCGGTCGAGGGCCACGTGCTGCGCGCACGCCCGGCGGGTGGGGTCGGCGCGCAGGTCATCAGAGTGAATCGGCGCACCGCAGTGTGCACACGTGTCGTAGCTGCCGTCGCTCAGACGCTCGAGAGCCCGGTCGACGTCATCGAGCACCTGCGCCGACTGGGCCAGCTCCGCTTCGTAGCGCTCTTCCACAAGGGCAGAGTACCGCGGGGCCACCAGCCCTCCCTATCCTTGCGCCGTGACCTCGCTCCCGCCCCTCCTGCCCGCCGCCGAGCTGGTCGGGGCCGGGCTGGTCGTGCCGTGCCTGGACGGCACCGACCGTCCCTACCGCGACCTGGACTGCGCCGCGTCGACCCCAGCACTGCGGGTCGTCGCCGACCGGGTCACCGAATTCCTCCCGTGGTACTCAAGCGTGCACCGCGGCGCGGGGTACAAGTCACGCCAGTCCACCGCCGCGTACGAGGGGGCCAGGGAGAGCACGCACCGCTTCGCCAGGCGGCCGAGCGCCGGCGGCAACGTCGTCGTGCTCTGCCGCAATACCACCGAGGCCATTAACCACCTGGCCTACCGCTTGCAGCTCCATCCTGACGACGTGGTGGCGACGACCGTGGTCGAGCACCACGCCAACCTGCTCCCCTGGGCCCGTGTCGCCCAGCGGCGCTGGGTGGAGTGCGGCGCCGACGGGACCTTCAGCACCGACGACGTGATCGCCGTCCTCGACGGCGGCCGGCGGCCGGCGCTCCTGGCCGTGACCGGGGCGTCCAACGTCACCGGGTGGCTGCCGCCGATTGAGGAGATCTGCGCCGCGGCACACGCCCGCGGCATCCCCGTCCTCCTCGATGCGGCCCAGCTCGCCCCGCACCGTCCCCTCCCCCCGGGTCCCGACTTCATCGCCTTCAGCGGGCACAAGCTCTACGCACCCTTCGGGGCCGGCGCGCTCATCGGGCCACGGCACGTGTTCGAGACGGGGGATCCGTTCCTGGCCGGCGGGGGCGCGGTCGACCTGGTCGACCTCGACGAAGTCATCTGGACCGATCCGCCCGAACGCGAGGAGGCCGGGTCACCCAACGTGATCGGTGCCGTGGCCTTCGGTGCCGCCATGGACGAGCTGACCCGCATCGGCTGGGACGCCATCGGCCGGCACGAGGCGGCGCTGTCGACGCGGCTGCACGACGGGCTGGGCGCCATCGACGGAGTCGAAGTCCTTGGACCGGTCACCGAGCCCGCGCACGCCCCGCTTGCGGTGGCGGCATTCACCGTCGAGGGGATGCACCACGGCCTGGTGGCAGCCCGGCTCAGCGCCGAGTTCGGCATCGGGGTGCGGCACGGTTGCTTCTGCGCCCATCCCTACCTGCTCCGGCTCCTCGGCGTAGGCCCGGCGGGTGTGGCGGACGCACGGGCCGCCGTCCTGCGGGGCGACCGCAGCAGCATCCCCGGTGCCGTCCGGGCCAGCTGTGGACTGGGGACATCGGGGGAGGACGTCGACGCGCTGCTCCGCGCCCTGGACCAGGTCATCCACGGCGGCCCACCGCCGGTGGGCTACGAGCAGGACCCGGTCACCGGCGACTTCTGGCCCGAGGGCCAGGCACGGGGATGGAGCGAGGGCGAACGCCCGGCCGGTGCGGCCTGCGCCCGTGGCTGAGGTACCCGGCGCGCACCCGCGCCCGACCACGCTGTTGCGCGTGCGCGCGTGGTTCCGTGTGCGCGCGCTCATGACCGGACTCGTGACCGCGCTCGTGACTGGCCTCCTCGTCGGACCCGCCCCCGCCGGCGCGTCGAAGCAGAGGCCGCCCCACGTGGTGGCATGGGTGGCCACGGATGCGTCGGTCACCGAGCCGGGCAGCGCCATCACCCCCGTCGACCTGACGACACGGACCGTCGAGCGAAAGGTCAGCGTGGCCACCCTCCCCGAGGCCGCCAGCCTGCCGTGCGCCTTCGCCCTCATCCCGGGTGGCGCGGGCGTGCTGGTGGTCTCGCTGGGTGACGACACGCTGCACGAGATCGATCCGTCCACCGACCGCGTGACACATGCAGTGACGGTGGGGCTGGAGCCCGACGCCGTTGCCGTCGCGGTTGGCGGCCCAGGTGTACCCGACCTCGCGTTGGTGGCCAACCTCGATGACAATTCGGTGACACCGGTCGACCTCACGACATGGAAGGCGGGCAAGCCGATCCCGGTCGGGACCGAGCCGGTGGCCATCGCTGTCGCCCAATCGGGACCGTTATCGGGGACGGCGTACGTGGCCGACTTCGGGAGCAACCAGGTCACGCCGATCGATCTGGCCACGCTCCAGCCGGGGGCGCCCATCGCTGTGGGCGACGAGCCGCAAACCTTGGCGGTGGCCGGCGGGGAGGTTCTGGTCGGCAACTTCGGCAACCGCTCGCTGACCCCGATCGTCATTGCAACGGGCAAGCCCGGCGCCGCCGTGTCGTTGCCGCTCGATCCCACCGGCATTGCCGTCACCCAGTCCGGCCTCACCGCCTACATATCCGGGGGCGCCAGCGTGGTGCCGCTCGCCGTGAACGGTCTCACGATCGGCTCGCCGACCGCTCTCGGGGGGGTCGCCGAAGCGATCGCGCTGAACCCCGGGGATGCTACGGCGTGGGTGGCCATCCAATCGGGCTCAATTGAGCCGGTGACACTCGCCACGGGGCGCGTTGGCCGCGCCATCCACCTGGGGGGCCATCCCTCGGCCCTGGTCATCGCTGAGCGGCGCTCCGGCTAGACGCTGTAGACGGCACGGGCCCGGAACCGCAAAGGACGCTCCGACAGCTCCTCTTGGTAGTGGGCCGTCCAGCCGGCGATGCGCGCAATGGTGAAGATGGTGCGGCCGGCATCGGGAGGCATACCGGTGCCCCAGCTCAGGGCGGCCAACGCCAGATCGCAATTTGGCGGTGGCACCTCGTGGGCGTAGGCCAGGGCCATGACTTCGAGCAACAGCGCGCGCCGCTCCTCGCTGAGCAGCGGCTCGGCCAATTCGAGCAGGGCGTCAAAACGGGGGTCGAACTCCTTGTAGATGGCGTGGCCGAATCCCGGGACGCGGCGATGCCAGCGCAAGACGTCATTGAGGGCCCGCGAGGCGCCGTCCCGCTCGGCCGCCACCAGGAGCTCGTAGACCTGCTGGCTGGCGCCGCCGTGGAGGGGGCCGGACAGTGTGGCCAACCCGGCCAGGAGCGCGTCGTAGAGGTCGGCGCGGGTGGATGCGGCCAGGCGCACCGCCACCGTCGAGGTGGCCAGCTCATGGTCCGCCATCAGGATCAGAGCGGCGTCCACGGCTGCAACCGACAGGATCGGGCCGGTGCCGCCCAGTCGGTGGGCCAGTCGATGGGCGATGGACCCACCGGCAGCAGAGTCGGCGTCGGTGACAGCGTCAGTGGCAGTGCCAGGGTCGGTCACGGCCGCGGTCACGGCCTCATTGGCGCCCACGGCGTCGACCAGGGCGGCCACCACACGCCGAGCCGCCCGGGTGACGGCTTCGGGTCGTAGGTCGGCCCGCAGCGGATCCGTTGCCCCGCACAGGACCAGCGCATGGCGCATGCGGTCCGAAGTCTCGGCCAGGACGGAACGGTCCGGCATGGAAGCACCCAGGGAGGGCGTGCTCCAGTCGCCCCCTTCCTCGCACTGCCATAGGAGTGCAGCCACCTGCTCGAAGCACAGCTCGCCGATCAGATCGGCCGCCGCCCGGCCTCGATAGAAGGGACCCCCTTCCCGCAGCTGGGTCACTCCGGTGGTGATGGTGGCCAGCCGGCTCCCTGCCTGACGCCCACCGCGACTCCGCGCCGCCATTCGCTCGATATCGCCCAGCTCGAAGAGGCTGCGCTTCCCACCGGGCTCTGGATGGGACTCGAGGAGCCCACGGCTGACGTAGGCATAGAGCGTCGACACCTTCACCCCGAGCCGACGCGCCGCCTCCTCGCTCTGCAACATCCGCTCCACATTGGTCACCTTAGTGCGGCTGAATATTGACTTGATCAACGTTTACAAACCATCGGTCGCGGGGCCATAGTGGACGTATGAAAACCGTCGTACGCGACCTCATGACCTCGCCCGCCATCACCTGCACCAGCTCGGACTCCCTGGCGACAGCCGCCCGCACCATGCGGGAAGCCGAGACCGGATCCGTGGTCGTGACCGACGCGGGGAAGGTGGTGGGCATTCTCACCGAACGTGATCTCCTGAGGGCGGCGGCCGCCAGCGCCGATCCCGGGAATGACGCCGTGGCCTTGTGGATGACGGCGCACCCCGATGTGCTCGGGGCCGACGAGGAGGTCGACGCCGCCTGGGCGAGCCTGACCGCCCACCATTACCGCCACCTGCCGGTGGTCGAGGGCAACGCGCTGCGGGGGGTCATCTCGCTGCGCGATCTGATGGGCATGGCCCGCATCCGACCGGCGTCCGAGAGCAGCATCGACGTACCGCCCGGCCTCGAGGGCGTCCTCGTGGCCGAGACGACCGTGGGCGACGTCCGGGGCCAGGAGGGGTTCTTCCACTACAGGCAGTATTCGGCCGTCGACCTGGCCGAACGGCGCTCGTTGGAGGACGTGTGGCATTTGTTGTTCCGCGGGGAGCTCCCGGACGCCGCCATGGGCGCCGCGTTCGCCGCGGAGGTCCGGAGCCGGCGCGGCCTGCCGGCCGGCCTCACCGGGATCCTTCCCGCACTCGCCCGTCAGGGGGCCCCGCTCGAGGTGCTCCGCAGCGCCGTCTCGGTCCTCGGATCCGAGCTGGGCTGGCGGCCGACTCATGACATCGACGCCGCGGAGCTCGCTGATCAGTCACTCGGATTGTGCGCGGTCGTGCCCACGATCCTGGCAACGGCCCATCGGTTGCGCGAGGGACTGGAGCCAGTGGAACCTCGGGCGGACCTCGACTTCGCAGCCAACTACCTCTACATGCTCACCGGGCGGGCGCCCACCGCCGAGCATGCCCGGGCCATCGAGCAGTACATGATCTTGACCATCGACCATGGCTTCAACGCCTCGACGTTCACGGCCAGGGTCATCACCTCAACCGGCGCCGACCTCGGCGCAGCCATCGTGGGGGCCATCGGCGCCCTCTCTGGCCCGTTGCATGGGGGAGCCCCGAGCCGGGCGCTCGACATGCTCGACGCCATCGGCACGGCCGACCGGGCCGAGGCGTACATTCGTCGAGCCGTAGAGGACGGGGACCGCATCATGGGCTTCGGGCACCGCGTCTACAAGACCGACGACCCGCGCTCCCTACTCCTGCGGTCGGTGACCGAGCGACTCGGCGGCCCACTGGTCGCGCTCTCCCAGGACGTGGAGCGCACCACCGTCGACGTGCTCGCCGAGCTCAAGCCCGGTCGCCAGCTCTACACCAACGTCGAGTTCTACGCCGGTGTGGTGATGCACACCTGTGGCATCCCCCGGGACATGTTCACTCCCACCTTTGCCGCCGGGCGGACGATCGGGTGGTGCACCCACGTGATGGAACAGGCGTCGCACAACCGCCTGATCCGGCCGGCGGCCCGCTACGTCGGCCCGCCCCCACCGCAGCCCGTACCGACTCCCTAAAAGCCGACTAAAATGGTCGGCGTTAGGCGGTATAGAGGGAGACCAGCGGAATGCGCCAGACCGGGACCGGCACGACAACCACGATCACGCCGGTCACGGCCCCCCGGACGAGGTTGTTCTCCTTCCCCGACCCGGTCAACGAAGTGTCGGCGCGCCTGGTGGCCGGGGGCGTGGTCGTGGTGAGCCTCGTGACAATTGGCTTGAACGTGAAATGGGCGACTGCACTGATCGCCTACGGCTTCGTTGCCCGCGTCCTGACCGGGCCTTCCCTGAGCCCGCTGGGACAGTTCATGACCCGGGTGGTGACGCCGCGGCTCCCCTTTACCGCCCGCCCGGTACCGGGGCCACCGAAACGATTCGCCCAGATGATCGGGGTAGCCTTCTCGCTGAGTGTGCTCATCCTCACGATTCTCGGCCTATGGGGCGCGGCCCAGATCCTCTTGGCGCTGCTCGCCTCGGCGGCGCTGCTCGAGTCCGCCTTCGGGCTCTGCCTTGGTTGCAAGGCGTTCGCGCTGCTCATGCGGGCCGGCGTGCTCCCCCAATCGGTGTGTGAGAGCTGCAACGACATCACGGTGGCGGCGCGGGCGGCCTGACCCTGCCCTGACCCTGTCCGCGGCCCCTTGGCCTAATGTGCGGAACCGTGCGGGTGCCGGACGCCACACTCGAGGAGGTCCACCAGCGGGGGTTCTCTCTCATGCCGGGGTTCTTGGATCCCGAGGAGCTGAAGGCCGCGCAAGAAGCCCTGTGGCTGCACTTCCCGACACCCGAGGATTATTTCGCCGATCCCGAACGTCACTCCCGGTACGCCGGCAGCCAGTTCGCCGGGGTCGAGGAGTTCCCCTACAAGTCGTGGGATCTCAACCGTTTGGCCGTCCACCCCGATCTGGTCGATGCGGCGGAACGCTATTTGGGCACGGTGCAGCTGCACCTCTACAAGATCGAGCTGTGGGCCAAATATGCCGGCGCAACCAACTACGACCAACCGCTCCACCGCGACTTCGGGAGCCACAGCCTGGTCGTCCCGCGCCTGGACCATCACTACCAACAGATGACCACGTTCATCTACCTCTCGGAGGTGACCGCGGACGACGGCCCGACGCGCATCGTGCCCTACGAGCTCGGCGCGCACGTGCCCTTCACCCCGCTGTACATCGAACGGGGCGCCATGGCGGACGCCGAGGTGCCCATGATCGGACCGGCCGGCAGCCTGCTGATCTACCGCTCTGACATCTTGCACAGGGGCGCGAACTTCGCGTCGGCGGGGCGCTCGCGCTACTCCATCCTGGTGGACTTTCAGGCAAGGGGGACGACGTGGGGCGGGAAGATGGCGTGGCCGAAGGACTCGCCCCACCTGTGGGCCACCTTCATTCCGCAGTGCACCGTGCGCCAGCGCGACCTCTTCGGCTTCCCCAGGCCGGGCCACGACTACTGGAATGAGCAGACGCTGGCCGACGTGGCGCTCCGCTATCCGGGCATTGACATGACGCCGTACCGCAGCGCGGATCCCTCTTTCGACGCCCGCTGAGAGTGCTCGCCGCTACAACTCCGCGATTCACGAACGACGAGAGATATGGCGCCGCACTCGCACGAGCATCCGTACCAGCTCCTCTCCCAGCTCATCACTCGCAGCACGGGGGTTGTTGTAGACGACGTACTCCTTGGCAACGAGAGTGGATAGATAGTCGAGCAGAACCGGCTCAGAGTCTTTGACCATTAGGTAGTCGGCGTGGACGTCATTGAAGAACACGATTCCCTGTTCCGCGTCGAACCGGCTGCGCGCTTCTCGCGGATTCGGATCGGGTAACACAGTGGGCAAACGGCTTGACCCTTGTCGGTCGGGCCGGCCCCCTTCGGCGTCGCTGTCACGTGAGATCGGTTTGGGGGGCGGTACAAAGAGGTCGTCGATGCCCGAAGGTTCCTTGTCTCTCGAATCTCCGTGGTCGCCGTTTACGGACGAGGCGGGGCCGACAAGGACACCACCTTCCCCGGGAACGCTGCCTCCCGCGGAGAGCATCGGATTGTCCAGATCAGACAGTTCCTTCAGCACTCTTCCAAAAATCCGACGAATTTGATCCGAAAGCCGGTCGGTCGTCTGCGCGTCAACGTCCTTGGACACACGCTCGACCGTTCGCGCCACTGACGGCTCTATGGCCTTGACCGCCTCGACGAAGAGGGGGAACGCGTCACGATCTCGCAGAATTGCGCGCCGACCGGCCGACTGCTGAAGAGATTCGAACATCACCTGCCCAGAAACTTGATTGGTGTCCCACGGAGCACAGTCGAACTCGTCAAGCTCCGTCAAGTCGTCGACCACGCTCGTGCCGGCGCGACCTACAACTGCAACGCGACGACGTTTCCCGTCAGAGGGGGCGACATAGAGCGCGAATTCGACACGCCCCCACAATGTGTTACGGGCCGGAATGGTCAGTCGCACACCGTCGGGGCGCTCGGGCAGCACAATTTCGGAAGAGCTCCCTTCGACCACCTCGATCTCATAGTCCCCACGCGCCAGACCCGGACCTCGACGGGCGCGAAGATAGTCAACGACCTTCCGTTGCGTGAGCACCCTCAGAACGTCGGGGTCAAGATCTGAGAGGTATATGGTCGTTCCCGGCAATTGCCTGACCCGCCGTCGTTCCTGTTCCAGGGTGGCTGTCGCTTTTCCTCGCTCAAGTCGCAAAACCCAGGTTTCCGCACTGTCGGCCGTTCGGGACACCACGTCACAACGTTGTCCGAGTTGCTGAAAGGCGAGCATGCCAATCGCCTTCTCGCCAAGCGTCCGAGAATCGCCCACTTTGGATGACTCGAAGAGGCTTCGTGCGACCTCCCTCAATCGGTCGCGCGACATCCCTCTCCCGACGTCATCGACGATGATGGCCGGATACCGTCCTTTCCTGCGAAGCAGGATGCGGATTCGTGCGCCGGTTCGATCCGCCTCGGCATAGTCGTCTGCCGCGTTGGAGACGAACTCGTTCAGGGCATCCTTAGGATCCTGATAGGCCTGACCGCTCACGAGGACGGCCTTCGCCAGGTTGCGAATTCGCAGGCGAACCTTTTCGGGCGGCATACGCCAGATGGTATGAGACCACCGGGACGCAAGCAGCGATGCGCCAGCTCCTCGAGGCCGCCTCCGTAATCCGGCCAACGGCAAGACGTCGCCCGCCGCGCTGCGCCGTCACTCCCCCGTTGGGACCGGCGGCGACAATGGTTTCGGGAGCGACGTACACACCGGAAAAGACCCCCGATCTGGCGATACTGGTGCGCCGCACGGGTCTCGATCCCGGCGCCTCGGGGGATTAAAAGACCTGGTCAGGGCGTTTGAGGTGTGGGACCGGCTGAAGCGCATAGCAACGCACTCCTTGGAGTCCATTCGGCTCAAGGGCCGCTCAATGTCCGGGAGCTGGGAAGCTGATGACAGTCCTCGAACCCGTGGAACTCCACTTGGCCACCGTGCCTGACGTTGGATCACCGGGTAAACCGATGATTCTGACCTCACCGACGGTCACCCTTCCGGTTTGCTGAGTGACGGTTGAAGTACCTTCCATGGTCGTTTCCGTCTCGTCCAGGACGAGCGGAGCACCCGCGCTGACGTTTCGATAGCGTCGGCTCGATAGACCAAAAGAGGGCAGGCAACAATGGACCGGTTCTCCCGTCACCAGCGAGATCAAGCGGAGGACTTAGCACCGCTGCCGCTGTGGGCGGGACCAATCTCAAATGGTGAGTTCATTCCCGGTCCCCAATCGGCACATGACCGAGCCATCAATGCAATCATCCGATCACACATCGATTCCTCGGCGCGCAAATTGGGCGTTGATCGCCGCCGCTTCCTGCAAGGCGCCGGCGCCGTAGCCGCCGCTCTCGCCGCGTTCGAGCTCGCTGGATGCTCTCAGACGATAACGACACACAAATCTTCCTCGGCTGCACGAACCGGACGCGGTGGGACGTTCACCACTCCACCGCCCGAGGACACTGCAGCGTGTCAGGAGGCGCTCGGCGACACAGGCGGCTTCATTTTCGACGTCCACACCCATCACGTCATCCCGAACGGTCCGTGGGTACAAAATTCACCGGAGATCGTTGACCTTGCCCTGAGCATGCTGCCGCCCGGTTGTACGGACAGCGACCAACTCGATTGCGTCGATCGCGCCACCTACCTGCACGACCTCTTTCTCGCCAGTGACACAACCGTGGCGATGCTGACCGACCTGCCCAATTCAGGGCCGCTGAGTGCCGCTGTCCCGTTTCCCGAGGCTCTAAAGACCCAACAGATCACGGACGGACTTGTGCATGGCGGCGCCAGCCGTCTCCTGGTCGAGAACGTCATCGCGCCCAATGCCGGGCCGCTGGGTGCCACTTTGGACGAAATGTCGAGCGCCGCTCAGTCGGGCCCGCCCTCAGCATTCAAGGTTTATACGGCTTGGGGCCCTTCTGGCATCGGGTTCTCCTTAGAGGATCCGGCCATTGGCATTCCCACCGTCCAACATGCCCATGACCTGGGCGTGAAGGTATTCATCTCCCACAAGGGCCTCCCACTGGTGGACTTCGATCCCCGTTTCAACCACCCCGACGACATCGTTGCGATCTCCCGGCAGTTCCCTGACATGAATTTTGTTGTCTACCACGCCGCCTGGGATCCTTCACAGGTCGAGGGCCCCTACAACCCGGCAGCCACCATCGGCATCGACACGCTGCTGGCCGCACTTGATCGCCACGACGTCGCACCGAACGACAATGTGTGGGTGGACCTCGCCACCATGTGGCGCCAATTGCTGACGCAACCCGACCAGGCCGCGCATGCACTCGGGAAGCTCCTCAGCCGAGTGGGCGAGCAACGGGTCATGTGGGGGACAGATGCCATCTGGTACGGCAGCCCACAAGCGCAGATAGTCGCCATGCGCGCCTTCCAGATCACTCCCGAATTCCAAGACCTGTACCACTATCCCGCACTTACCAGTGACGTGAAGGCGGGCATCTTCGGACTCAATGCAGCGATGCTCTTCGGAATTGACCCGACCGCTACCCGGTGCGCCATGACCGTCGATCCTCTCAGTGCCGGGATCGACGAGTCGGCTGATCTTCGACGCACGGGGGCGCTCCCTTCTGCATGGACGCCGCACGGTCCGACAACCCGCCGTCAAGTCCTTCACTGGCTTGCCTCTCCCGCCACTCACTGGTTGCCGATGTAGCTCGCCGCGCCGGCCACCGGACCAGAAAGATTCCCGCAGCCCGAACGACCTGCGCACACCTCCGGCATTGAACCTGGCCGTTTGGGTTGTCCGCAATTGGCAGCGATAATGAGTTGTGAACGCGATCGCGGTCTGGTTACGTGGCTTGCCTCAGGTTGCCCGGTGGGGGACGGTCGGTGCGGCCTCGGCAGGCGTGCCCGGGGCGATCATTGGACTGATCGTAGGACTCCATGTCTATGCACCGACCGCTCCGTTTGCGGCCGTGGAGCTAGGGCTTCCCGCCACAATCGTTGGCGGAATCCTTGGACTGGTGTCAGGCATGTTCGTAGCAGCAGGTCGCAAAGTCCAGCGGAACTACCCCAGGACTGCCGCCGACGCTGAAGCCCTGCGCCGACCGTAAATCTCTTCGTAGTCTTCCAAGGGGAGCGGCCGGCGGCGCCCGTCCTTCGTTCCGAACAACGTCGGATGCGCAAGCCGATCCTCTTGCGATCATCAGCCTGCGCCGTTGCGGGCAGCCTCATATCGGCGTAACCCGTTCGGCACGCGTCATCTGACCCTTGCCTGCGCCCTTGACCGCTGTCGTGCGAGCGGTGAGACTGCCGGAGGGCACAGCTGGACACGAAGGATCGGATAATGCGCGAGCGAACGAACGAGGTAGAGGTCGAGCGCGACGCCAAGGTGACCATGCCCGACGGGGCGGTGCTGCTGGCTGATATCTATCATCCGGTCGGGATCGAGGACACCCCGACGATCCTCGAGCGCACCCCCTATGGTCGCCGGGGCTTGTCCTCCGGGTCTGGGCCGGAGTTCGCAGCCCGGGGATACCGCTACATGCTCCAAGCGTGCCGCGGCACCGATGGCTCGAGCGGTTCTCACAGCTATTTCATAGAAGCATCCGACGGGGGTGCCACCGCCGACTGGATCGCACAGCAGCCATGGTTCAACGGAAGCCTCGGCACCTTTGGGGCCAGCTACATGGGCTTCACCCAATGGGCGCTGGCGTCGACGCGACCGCCGCATCTGAAGGCCATGGTGATCGGCCTGTCTGCGTCAGTCCGGGCATTCTCGTGGTACCCCGGCGGATCGCTCGCCCTCGAGGTCATCATTCCCTGGGATATCGGTGCGACGCAGTTCAACAAACCCCCGAACGCCAACACCATCACCGACGTCTCACCCGAGGCAATCGAGCGGCGGATGGCAGAACTGCGAGAAGCATTCGATCACCTCCCCCTCGGAGAAGTGATCCGCCACCTGACCGGTTCCGACCTCGAGCTCTACCGGGACCAGCTCGTTCACGCCGGGCTAGACGACCCGTTCTGGTCACCTCTCGACTACAGCGAACTTTTGAGGGATTGGACAGTGCCCACGCTGCTGGTGGACGGCTGGCACGATTATCCGTTGCCGCGGGTGCTCGAAGACTATGCCGCTCTACGCAAGTCGGCCGCCCCGGTCCGCCTTCGTATCGGTGCCGGCGGGCATCTTGGAGGGGGGGGCGAAGGTGGGTTGACCGATGCTCCACTGGCCTGGTTCGACACCTATCTCCGCGGGGAAGTCGGACTGATTCCCCAACGTCCAGTGACGATTGAGGTCCAAGGAGAGGCTGGCGGTTGGCGCGATCTCGATGACTGGCCGTCTCCCGCCGAACCGAAGCGATGGTATCTCCAGCCCGGTGGGCATCTTGCAACTGAAGCGCCGGAAATGCCCTCACCGCCCGACTCATATCGTTACGACCCCGCCGAGCCGACCCCGTCGATCGGTGGCATCGGCATGCTGACCGGTGGCTCCGTGGATAATCGAGAGCTCGAGGCGCGACCCGACGTTCTGGTGTACACGTCCGACCCGCTGGCGGACCCTCTCGTTCTGATCGGCACGGTCGAGGCTGAACTGTGGGTCAACTCGAGCCTCGATCACACCGACTTCTTCGTGCGGCTGTGCGACGTCTCGCCCGACGGTCGTTCGGTCAACGTCTGCGACGGGCTGAGGCGGCTGAATCCGTCATCCATTCGGCGCTCCACCGAGGGCGCGTTCCGCGTGTCGGTACCAATGTGGCCTGCGGGACATCGCTTTGGCGCCGGCCACAGCCTACGAGTCCAAGTATCGAGCGGCGCCCATCCCGTGTATGCCCGCAACCTCGGTACTGACGAACCCGCTATCACCGCGATCGTCATGCAGCCCGCCGAACAAGCCGTGTACCACGAACCGGGCAAGCTTTCCTTCGTCACGTTGCCGCACGCCTCGAGTTAGTCCCAGACGAGCGCGCAATCCGCCACGTCGGTGGTCCGTCGAGGACGTGTTACCCCGCCGACTCGCGCGGGGCGACAGATATTCGTTTGTGCGACAGACAAACCACGCTGCACTGAATTTGGTGCAGGCTCCGATGCCTCGCTTGTCTGGTTCTTGCGGAGCGGGGACGTCAAACCCGCGTGTGGCCACGGCACAAATTGGACTCTCTCCGCTTGAAGCCAGCCACCCAGATCTCAACTACCAAATTCCGAACTGGCGTGCCGGCCTGATCCTCATACGGGTGCCATTGCCGGCTCCGATACGTGCATGATGTTGAGGTGGAACGAGTTGCGGTTGTGGGCTGCATTGGAGCGGGGAAGTCGACGGTGGCTCGTGCCCTGGGAGAGATTATGGGCATAGAGGTGTTCCACCTAGACAGACTCTGGTGGCAGCCCGGTAAGTACAAGATCGTAGGTGCTACTTCCGTCGTCACTCACACGATGGCGCAAGATGAGGTTTTGCAACTTGAAGAGCGGATTGCTGCTGGCAAGTCCTGGGTCATCGACAGTGGGGTCGCCAATATTGCAGTTCGGCTGGCGCGTGCCGACACGGTGATCTTTCTTGATCTGCCGCGTTGGATTTGTACGTGGCGCGTTCTCAAGAGACACAACCGACCGAGACCCGACTACCCCGATGAGGTCCGGGAAGGCTTGGGTTGGCTGTGGCTTCTGCTGCGATGGATCTGGAAGAGGTGGCCAACTGAAAGGCGTCCGAGCGTACTCTCTGCAATCGAGGAATACGGATCGAAGGCGACGGTGGTCTACCTCCACAACCGCCGAGAAGTCCGTTCGTTCCTCGATGGCGTACGAAAGAACGAGTCGGTGACCGATCATCCTCTCTAGCCCAAGGAGGATCCCTAGACGGGTCACCAGGCCTCGGTGTTCGCGATAATTGCGTGAGCACGTACCGAATCAGGCACTTATGGGGCAGTGGCGGGGGCCGAGGGCACCGCTAGGGAGCACTGCACCGAGTTCCGTGGCCATCGCCACCCCTGGTCCGACCGTCGGGTGCGAGCTGCCGCCGTGGACTGTGCTGGAAACGATCGATTTTCACCTGGTGTAGTGCAACTGTCGCCCGACGCGGTCCGATCCCATCAGGGCTAGGTAGTGACAAGATCCGCCTTCGGGCGAAGGCATTGCGGCGATCTCCTCCGCCGATCAGGTGTGATCCGGGGATCAGTCAGGACGCGGGGCCGCACTCCCCGTGTCAACAGGTGTCATGCTTGACACCGATGCTCGTAATGGTGAGCTTGCTTTGACCGCTCGGGTTGCGACATGGCTGATGTTGCCATTGGTCGCCGGGCGCCTGGCCGCGCTCCCATCTGCTTCAACGCTCTCTAGCCCGACCTCCATCATCGCATCGATTGGAGGACTTTCTCGCGTGGGCTGCTCGGTGCAACTGCCTTGCCCGGCCGCGTGGGATGTTGCTGCCGGCAATGCCACGACCCAGATTGATGTGCGCCTCCCCAGCGCACCGACCGGAGTGACGGCCACCGCTACAGATGGCCAGGCCGAGGTGAACTGGATAGCCCCCCATATGGACGGCGGGGGCCAGATCAGTAACTACCTGGTCACGTCGTCACCGCCCAGTTCCGCGGTCGTTGTGGCTGGGGGGCAGACACGCGCATTGATTGGCGGGCTCCCCAATGGCGAGCGATTCACATTCACCGTTGCCGCCGCCGATTCGAGTGGCCAGGGCCCCCCGTCGACCCCCTCGAACGGCGTGACACCGGAGTCCCTCTCGACATTCACATCAACGATATCGATCCGATCCGTGAGCGCCATGTTCAACGGCGGCGCGTGTGTGGATCAGGGGAGCCAATGTTTCGGGATCCAACAAAATTCCTTCGTCCGCTCGGCTACGAATGGCGAGTATTGGGTCCAGAATCTCGTGTTTGTAGAGGACAGTCTGCTGCACGGGTGGGAGGCCGAAGGGAACTACGAGATCTGGAATGGCACACAGCAGTCGATACTGGCGTGCAGCGGCACCATCCTGTCCGGCCCATATGGACAATTCTGCGAATGGCCGATGGCATGGCGCGAACTGAAGTTTCCCGCTCAGATCACCCTCACGTCGACCGTGGCCGATGGCGACGTGGTGCTCAAGAACTCGCTCGGCCATTCCTTTCCTGCATGGTCAGCGGGCACAGGCGGGATTAAGTTCATCGTCGACCCACGTGAACTCGCAGTGCCTTCCTTGCTGAGCCTGTTTGCACCCGAGACCGTGATTGTCGGAGAGACAGGCCGGCACACTGTCACGTTCAACGGCGGCAGCGGGTCGATCGCGTCACAGATGGTTCTTTCCAACGGGCAGACAGGGGATCCGGGTACCCAATGCGTCGCGCAGAGCAGTGATACATCAACTGGTGAGTCGAGCGTGGGATTTTACTGGTCCACTTCAACGCAAGGCAGGACGAGTCTGGTTGACTTTGCTGCCCGCGGGGGCAGCCCCGGAGACGGGGATGGCGTCAAGGTGTTGCCGGACTCGCAGATGTGCGCATGACAAGTCGGAGCATGAGGGATGTCCCGCTCACGAAGGACATGAACAGAAGGAGTTTCCCGTGGTGGACTTGCCACTGCCGACGAGTCCAGCGATCAGATCCCCCTACCGTGCGTGCGGGTGGGTCCCTTCGAATCCTTGGGGACAGTCGTGCGAGCCAATGAAGCTCTGCTCCGACGGTCGTGACGGGGAGGATTCAGAACTGTGAGAGTCATCGCTCTTCACCGGCTCTACCAACGGACTTGCAAGCACGTGCGGCTATCACTGGACTGTCACTCGAGCGCAGGCGCAATTGACGGTGCGACAGCCGATGGATCGGCGAATGCGGGTACGGGCTCGCGAGGCTGCAGTGGGGGCTCAGCTGGAGCTTGTCGAAGCGTTCAGAAGGTGCGCCAAATGTGGGGGTAATCGGTTCTCCGAACGCCCAGTCACGAAGCGGCGTCCGGCAGACCCCCCGGAGGGCTAACCAAACCTGCCCGACCACTCAGAACGTTGCAGTCGATACCGGGCGGGTTCTAGGTATTTGAACCGGCGGCTGAGATCAGGTCCTCCATCGTCAGCGGGGACGCGAAGGCCTGCGAGCGCCTTCGACCCGCCCGGGACCTGGCCAATCCGTTTCGTAAACCGAACGGGATACGGATCATTTCGTACCGCTCTCGACGTGTCAGCGAGACCTGCACAGCCAACAGTCCCCAATTCGATGCTGGAGATTCGTTCGCGGAGAAACGCCAACCATTTGGTGACCATTCGGAATCAATTCGAGGAAATTGCGATTTGAATGAACCATCGGATCCTCCCGGACGTAGTGCGTTTAAGGAACACGTCAAGAGGAGAAATGATGAGGTCGCACCCTAGCGGACCGGGGAACCATACCGACCACGCCCGCGGATGGGTCGCCGACCAACGGCGAGCGCTCGCTCCCATCGCTCGCGACATATGTGGGGTTCTGGCCGAGCAGAGCCGGCCGCAGATCGGCTGACCCCCCATACGGCAGCCGGAGATCTCTTCGAGCTCGCCTCGTCCCCGTGATACCGGCGTCCTCATCGTCGACGACGGGACGACGCACCAAAGATCTGCGCTCCCGACACAGGCTCACGGCGCGGGGATACCCGCCGCGAACGTCATAGTCATAGTCATAGTCATAGCCACGACCCCTGCCCCTACACACGTCCAAGAAGGAACGAACCCCTCCAATGAAATCAAGCGCATTCGACGATGACCGCGAATCAATACATTCCTGGCCCCAGGACTTCCTCCGGATCGGCTTCGGAGTGATCTGGGTGATCGATGCCAGCCTCAAGTGGCTACCCGGCTTTCGCGCGACGTACGCCTCCGCAGTAACGACCGTTGCCAAGGGACAACCGCACTGGCTCAAATGGTGGTTCGACTTCTGGACGAGGGTGCAGGAGCCGAGACCGACCGCCTTCGCGTACATGGTAGCGATCCTAGAGACATTGGTTGCTCTAGCCATCCTGTTGGGGTTCGCGCGCAAGCTGACCTACATCGTCTCGGCGTTGTACGGGCTCATGATCTGGTCGGTAGCTGAGGGGTTCGGCGGCCCCTACGTAAAGGGCTCCACTGACATCGGAACAGGAATCATCTACACCTTGGTATCGGTGGGTCTGCTGACCATCTGCTACTACGCAGGGGTAAGCCGGCACAGTATCGACTACCACCTGGAGAGGCGGGTCACGTGGTGGTGGAAGCTCGCCGAGATGCGCAGACCTGGCCGTGCCGCCTTCGGAACCCGCTCGGCCCAGGATCATGCGTCCAAAGAGAGGTCGGCGGTCCCGATCGGGAGTTAGCCGGCCACAGCGCCTTCTCCACACAACGGGCCACCCAGAGGTGTGCGCTGAGCAGGTACAGGACGGGTTCTTGGCTGCCCATGGGGATCGCTACGGGGCGGTGCCCCGTTCCAGGAGCACCTCGAAGGCTTGGCGCTCAGCGTCGCTGCCTACAAGGCGGAATCCGGCTCGGTTGAGGGTCCGTTGCGAAGCGATGTTATCCAGGGTCGTGTCGGCGATCACCCTGGATACTCCGTGGTCGGCGGCCACAGTCAGCAGGGCGATGACCGCCTCGGCGGCGTAGCCATGGCCGCGGGCCGAGGGAGCCAGGCCGTAGCCGATCTCGACGCAGCCGCCGTCTGGTTGGCCCTTGAAGCCGATTCCTCCGATGGCCCGCCCGTCGGCCAAGCGGGTGATCCGGTAGTAGCCGAACGGTCGCTGCTCTCCTTGCGAGGCGGTCGCGCGAAGGAGGGCCCCCACTGCGCCAACGTCGCCCTCAAATGGGAAATCATCCGCCCAGGCATCGGCCGGTCCCGCACTCCGAGCGACGATGCGTTCGGCCTCAGCGACATCGATCGCGTGCAGCTGTAGGCGCGAAGTTCGAAGGTCGGTCATGGCGTTAGGGAATTAGTCCCCGTCGCCGAGCAACCTGACGCCGGTCGCGATTGGGGATGTTGGCTGAGGATGGCGAATCACCCAACAACGCAACCGTCTCCAGCAAAAGGAGTGTCGCGAAAGAAGAGGACCGTGGTCCTCTTCTCAGAACTTTTCCACAACCTATGGAGATTGCCATTGCAGCAACAGGCTATGTCGATCTTTGGTCACGGTCACGCAGCTTGCTGAGCCTCAAATGCCGGCACCGGAACGGATCAGACTTTACGCCTGGCTGGACATTGCGGAGACAATCATTGCCGCGCACTCCTCCGGCGAAGTGTCCGCTGTGTCAACGACCATGTCGTACTCGACGCCGTCGTGGACCACCTGGGCCTGAGACTCGGCCATGCCAGGCACTCGACCTGGCCGAAGCGCCTCTCTGGCTGCGGCCACTTTGGCGTCGCACAACACACCAACCCAAAACACCTCGAGTCCTCCAAGAGCTACTCGCAGCCTCTCTTGCTGTCGTGCGCCGTCGAGAAAGACGTCGTCAAAGATGACGCCCGTCCCGCTCGCACCGATGGCGCCAAGGCCGACAAGCCAGGATCGTTCGAGGTCTCGCCATCCAGGTCCGACTTCGACCTGACCAGAAGCTCCGAATCGGAGCAGGGACCCATCTGCAATACCGTCTTGGGGGATTGCTTCGACGAGGTCATCAACTCCAAACACCAACCAAGGAGTCGACAACTTTTCCTGGAGGCACCGGGCGATCGTCGACTTTCCGGCGGACGATCCGCCGTTCAGGATGACGAACTGTGGGACCACCATCTGGCGCAGTCAATCAGGAGCTGTCAGTGAGCCCCAGAATTTCCTCAGTGCGGCCGCGCCAGCGGCCGGGTCCTGGATCATCCACCAGTGACCGAGCCCCTGCAGCACGACCACCTCGGCCTTTGCGCGCCCGGAGGACCAGCGGGCTCGTGCCTCGCCGCCGGTGTACTCGTCCTCGGTGGGGATGATCACGAGACCAGGCCGGGCCGCAGCGGCGCCGAGTCCCTCGCCGAGGTGAACCATCGCCGGTTGGGCGGCGGACCGGTAGAGGGAGAGGATGCAGCGACCCATGGTTTCGTCAACGGCCGACGCAACGGCAGCGGCGATTTCGGGTGTCATCCCGAGCGACTCGAACATCGACGCCCGGTCCGCGACGGGAAGCGATGCGATGCCGGCGACCGCGTCTTCGCCCGCGCCCGGTGTCTGCCACACCTGTGCCAGGTCGTGCCACACGTAGTCGGGGGCGAAGCAGCCGGCGATGTCCATCGCCCACGACCGGATGAGGTCCGGCCGTTCGATCGCTATACGCATGACGTGCCCACCGCCCCAGTCGTGGCCGACCAGGTCGACCGGCCCACCCTGTTTCTCGAGCTCGAACGCGAGCCAGGCGACATACTCGTCCGCCGTGGCGCCAAAGCCGTCCGCAACAGGGGCGCCGAAGCCGGGAGGAGACAGGGTCACAGCGTCGGGGTGCTGCAACTCGGCCAGGAGTGGTCCCCAGATCGCGGGCGTCTCGGGGTTGCCGTGCACGAACACGGCTCGAGCCTGCGATAGGTCAGACAAGGAGTCCCTCCAGTTCGGCCCGGGTCGGCCCGGGTGACGAGTAGGGCGGAGTCGAGAGAGCCACGTCGAGCACCCGCTGGAATACCCCTTCGCGGGCCATCACTTCCTCGGGCAGACTGAGACAGCCGAGCACCTCGAAGAACCATTGCAGCACCTCCGGGTCGTAGTGCGACGCCGAGGTGAACGCCCGAGGCCCGGCGACCGACGGGTCCGAGGGATCGAAAGGATCAGGGAGCCCGTGCAGATGGGCCTCGACCTCGGGAGCTCGGATCCGGTCGAAGTTCACCGTCGAGGCGTGCCATCTGGCAGCCCGCTCGTCGGTCCGGCGCTCCCACTCGGCGGCGAGTTGGCGTGGGTCCTCCATGTGCTCGGCGATTGCCGGGGCGATGTCCACCGCGTGCATCAAGCCGAGGGTGATGCCCCTGCCGATCGAAGGGTTGGTGAAACCCCATGCATCGCCGACGGGTACCACCCCTGTGGCACACGGGACGCCGTCCACGACGAACTCGCGCGTTGTGTTGGCCGTGCTGGCCATGGAGAAGCTGTCCCCCTGCGGCGCGCCGTCGGCCCAATGCGCATGGTTAGGCAACGCCCGAACGACCCTTTCGAAGATCTTCGGGTCGCGCACATTCCTCATCAGCTTGTCTTTGGGGGAGTGGTAAAGCGTCACCGACCACCAGCCGTGGTCGCCCGGAATGGTCAGGACTGAGATGGATCCGATGGCGCACAGGAGGTCGTCCCGCGGCTCCGGTAGAGACGCCCCCCGGTAGTACTGCGTGTTGTAGACGAAGCCCGACTCGAAGGCGTGCTCCGGGGACTGGCGGCCGCCAGCGGCCTCGATCATGCCGGACAACGGTGAGCGGCGGCCAGCCGCGTCCACGATGACCCTGGTGTCAATGGTCTCGCCCGACTCGGTGCGGACGCCGGTGATGTGCGGCACGCCCGGGATCACCTCGGTCCCTGTAACCAGTCCGGCCGCAGCGCAGCCGTAGCGAACTTCAACGCCCGGCGTCTTCCTGGCCGCCGATGCGTACGCGTACTCGATCAGCGGGCGCCGGCAAGTCGTCATCGTCTCGAAGCGGCTCAAGTCCAGGTCCTTACCCGCGCCGTCGGGTAGGAGGCATGCCTGTGCCTCGGCCGAGTTGTACCGGATGGCGCCAACGGCCTCCATTGCGGTGAAGACCGTCGGGAGGTGCTGCTCCATCAGCGCCCGTCCCCCCGGCTGAACGTAGTGCACAAGCCGGAACTGCCCAACGCTCCGGCGCTGCCAGCTCTCCCACGCCTCTTCTGGATCGTCGGGCGCGGCCTCGTCGCGGTCGAGCACCACGACGTCTAGGCCCTGTTGCGCCAAGAGAATCGCCGTCGCCAACCAGTAGGTCCCCCACCCAGGACGACTATGTCTGCCACGTGCCCTCCTTCGCCGGAGTCCGGCCTGTCGTTACCGTTCTCGGAATGCGGAACACTAGTCCTGTAACCGCAAATCGTCACCCCCTAGTGGCAAGCCGGGTGGTTCTTCGTTCGAGATGCCAGGACATGTAAAGCGAACAGGTCCTGGGCGGCGCCGGGATCGACGTCGCTCGGGCCGGCCACAGCGGGTTAGGGATCCCCCCATCGCGGACCCGGTCGCCCGTGGCGACGCGTCGGGGATCACGCCGGGTCCGGCCCTGATCTTGGTGAGGGTGGAAGAGCTGACGGGATGATCACGGCGTCGGTCGATCTGCCGAGAGATTCCGCAGTTGGTCGGCTACCTGCCTCCAACTCAATCCGAGCTCACCTCTTTGGCGGTAAAGCGCCAAGTACAGGGCTGCTGCGTCGAACGGTCGGATCTTCAGTTCCCTCATCTCTTCATTTTGCCTTGACCGCTTGGGTCTGTCTCCGTACGGCGGGAGCGTGTCCGATCACAATGACCCCATTCCGTGGCCAGGGCTAAGTTCTCCGGCTGTGAACGCCAGGCGGAGCCAGTCGTACGCCCGTCTTGTCGAAGTGGTTGGTTTGCTAACTGTCATCGGATGCCTACTTTGGGCCATCCGAATGCCTGCTGGTGCAT
>Ga0182018_10001444_pt1 | contig 27059 bp, 29 predicted proteins | sample 812P2MmetaG_FD_120490 | JGI IMG/M metagenome (GOLD analysis project Ga0182018, IMG submission 120490) | Permafrost microbial communities from Stordalen Mire, Sweden - 812P2M metaG | ecosystem: Environmental > Terrestrial > Soil > Wetlands > Permafrost | place: Sweden: Stordalen | collected...
TCCTCGGTGAGGTCCATCGATGAAGGTACAAACACCTTCCCGCGCCGATGGAAAGGCCCTTCAAAAAGATGGAGCGTTCTCGATCACTTACCGACTTCGCCGGTTGTCGGATGCGCTCTAGAGTCGGGCACTGTCCTAATTTCGCTTGTCTGACGCGGTGCGTGGCCGTGGCGTTGGCATGAGGTGCGCGTACGCTTGCTTGGATGCGACGCGCTGCAATTGTCATCCTGCTCACCGTGGGGGCCTGCTACTCGACCTCCGATGAGAGCGGGTGTGCCCGGTCTTCGGAGTGCGCCGACGCTGCCGACGCTTCGCAGTGCCCGGAGACCGGCGCGGCGCTCGCGTGCAAATCCGCTGCAGATTGCTCGGGCACCCCAACGCCATTCTGTTGCAGTGTGCCTAAAGGCTTCGCTGTGATGGGGGTTGGCAACGCTGGCTACTTCGGCACCGCTGGCGCGTGCGAAGCCTCACCGTGCGCTCCAGGACTGCAGGCATGTGCCTTGTCTTCAGACTGCGACATGGGCCAAGCTTGCGGCTATCCGGACCATATCCCCTCTGCGTACCAGCAACAGGTATGCGTCGAAATCGACGGTGGGCTCGACGCTTCGGCTGACACTGCTACTGGTGCGATCCGTGACGCATCCACTGACACGACCCAGCTAGTAGTCGACGCCGGATTTGTGGACGCACCGATCGACGCATTGCCTGACGATGGCCTGGATGCCGGATAGGAGGCACATGGACGACGCCGGACTTCCCGCCTTGCTCGGCGGAGGGGAGGGAAGTCGTAGTGAGGTTATCCACCGAACCGCGTCTCCACCGCCGTGAGACGTCGCTCGTGATCGGCAACGCGGTCGCGAAGCTGCCGATCTTCGCGGAGCAGGTCGCGCACCTCGTGGACGGCGTCGACGACGGCGACAAGCCCGGTCGCCAGTCGGCCCTCCACGCGCTCGAGCCGCATGTTGGTGGGAGCCAGGGCAAAGCAAAGGCCAGACCGGCCGAAACGTCCTCTCGCTGTCGGGCGCCTTGCAAAGTCCCTGCAGCCAGGCTCTTAATCCCGAGCGATGCGCGCTCAGGACACCAGCCCCGCGGCCCACGAGCTGCAGATGCGCTTGTACCGCGCGATGAGCGCGAGCGAGCGGTGCGGGCTCGCCCTTCGCATGAGCGACGACGTGCGCCGGATCGCCGCCGAGGGGATCCGACAGCGCCACCCTGAGTATTCCGAGCACGAGGTGCGGCGCGCGCTCCTCGCGCTACTCTACGGCGTAGACGCCGCGGCGATGGTCTGGCCCGGGCTCCCAGTGCCGCGGCCGTGAGCGGCGCCGAGTAGCCAGCGCCAACCGGCCGCCCCTCAGCGGATCCTGTACATGCGCCGGCGACCGACGGGACCACGTTCTCGGCGTATGATCCAAACGATGCAGCCGGCGTCGCGGATGGCCCAGTGGGGATGGCGAACCAAGAACTTCGACGTGATCTGCGCGGGCGAGGCTCTCTGGAAGGTCACCCACCGAGGCAAGCCTGTCTCCTCGAAGGCGCCGCCCGTGTCGCCCGGCGGGGGTCCTGTGACCGTCGCACTCGCACTCGCCAGCGAAGGACTTCATGTCGGTCTGGCGACGGTGCTTGCGGATGACGCGTTGGGCCGCGGCTCCGTCAAGAGGATTGCCGCTGCGGGCGTTGATGTTGGCGGCGTCACATTCGCGCGGCCCCGCAAAGGCTTCGTCATCATCGACGCCAGCGGTGGAGCCAGCCAAGTCCCGTCAGATGTCGAGGCGGAGCCGCCGCTCGAAGTTCCGGTGGGGTGGTCCTCGCAGGTCTTGCTTCTGTCGGGACTCTCTCCCGTTATTTCGCATGCGGCGGCGCTCTGCAAGGCTGCGAGGGCGGCGAGGCGGAACGGTTCGTTCGTGTTGATCGACTTCAACGCGAGCTTGCACGTGTGGGCGGGACGAGATCCTCGGACGATTCGGATGGTCTTGCGAGAGGTCGATGCGGCTCGTTGCAGCCTCGCCGACCTGGCAGTGCTCGGCATGGACGTGGCGACTGTCCGTGGTGTCCTGCGGCAAGGCGCCGTGCTCGTCGTAAGCGACGGGAAGGGTGGGGCCGTCGCAACAGGGCCGTTCGGTGACGTCGCCTTCGTACCCCCGCAAGGGACTCGGCTTCGCACGACCGGGGCAGGCGACGCCTGGACGGCGGCAATTTGTCTGGAGCTGACACGCTGCGCTGAGCCGGGGCAGAGTCCGAACGCACGATGGTTCAGAGCGCTCCGGCGCGGCCACGCCGCCACAAGCGCTACGGTGTGAGTCGAGAGTCGAGCCCCGCGATGGCAGGGCCTCAGTCCCCACCGCTATCGGGCGGCAGCTCGTACGCGGCGGCTCCGCCCTCGCACAGGGCCGTGCCGAGTGCGCAGTCGTCACACGACCAACTGCCGTCGATGCACGAGCAGATCCAACCGTCCACGCGACCGCAGCCGTCGACCGGCCCGATCCTCGCCTGGCACTGGGACGTACCGGAGCACGAGAGGCCCTGGGGCAACGTGTTGGCGGCACAGTTGGTCCCAAGCGAAGGGTTGCAACCGCCCGCATCGGAGGCGACGGGGCACGTGGGCTGATTGCTGAACACGGGACAAAGGCTTGCGTAACCGCCACCCCGTGCGTCCGAAGTGCCGGTGTCGTTGCCGCTGTCCATGCCGCTTGACGAGCCACCCTCAGCGTCGCCCAAGGGGGCGTCCGTCGTGCTGGCGTCCACCGGCTGGGCGCCCCCAGAGGTGCATCCGGTCAGCGCGACCGCCAGGCCGACGACGGAACGTGAGATTGATCGCGTGCGCGGCCAAGATGGCCCCCTCGGCGCCATGGTCTTCAAGTAGCACCGATGCGGATGGCCTGCCCGAGGGCCTGCCACAGGGCGACCGCCTCGAGCAGCGTCGCGAGCTCGAGGCGAAGACGTAGAGCCTACCTTTCCAGATGGCGGCTACCGCAAGCCGAAGCTACGCTCCGCTCATGGCAGCACACGTCAGCGATCGAGTGCAGCAGCTTGTCACCAAGGCTGCCGAGCTTCCGGCGACGGAGCTTGTCGCGCTTGCCGAGGCGATCGACAGCCTGCTGCGACGCGACGAGACGGTTGCCGACCGGCACGCGTCGATCGCCGAGCGCATCGCGCGGGTGCACACGGGCGATGCCGCCACGCTGTCGATGGACGAGGTCGAGCGCACCGTTCGGGACGATCTCGATTTCTGAGGCTGCATGGCGGCCAGGGTTCTTCCGGAGGCCCGCGGCGACCTTCGCGAGGCCTCATCGGCTCGTCTTGCGAGCAGGGCGTCGTAGCTTGTCAGCAGCTAGTTGGCGAACGACCAGCCGCACAGCGATGCTATTTCGGTCTCGGTCGGGCAGGAAGAGGCGCAACCCATGAACGTGACGACCTTCGTAGTGGGCCCGAAGCACGTGCACGCCCCTTCGGGGCACGAGCAGAGCGCCTGGTAGCTGCCTCCGTCACCCGTTGCTTCCACGAAGCTGGTGCACCCTCCGTTCTGGACGGAGGAACGGGACCCACCACCACCTAGCTCCGCGGTCTGCACGGGCGCCGAGGAGGCGTCCTCTGTCGGGGTCGCCGTTGTGCTCGAGGAGTCAGTGTCGCACTCGTAACACGCGGAGGCGTCACCAAAGGAGGCTTCGGGCAACGTCAGACCCGGCGGCGAACCATGGGACGGCCGGTCACCGTCGACGGCAACGAGCGCGTCGGGCTCGAAGCCGCCCCCCGATCCGCCATCGCTGAGGTCGAGAGGCGACCGCGCCCCGCAAGCCACGGCGAGCACCGTCGTCACGATGCCGCAGAGAAGCTGGAGCGTCGATTGCGCACGCATTGGCGGCCACCCACGCAGGCGAGGAGCGCCGCGACCCCCGTGAGGATGCGTGTCACGAATGCACTATGGCCGTCTCACACACCTTCCGCCATTTGTGTTCGACGGCGGGCGGCCATAGCCATCACGTTCCGCCCGCGGTCGGGTCCTCGATCTGTCCGAGAAAGAGGATCGCGCCGGTGGGGACGTCGACGATGGCGACGAGATACGGGCGGTTCACGATCACCGACGCGGTCGGTGTTTCAGCCAAGAACGTCCCGATGAGCACGGCGGTCGCCGCGGCCGCCTCGACGCCCGTCTCCTGCATCGCGATCGTGGTCTCTTGCAGCACATCGGAGACGTAGAGCCCACCGCCGGGGTACATGCCCGTGAAGTCCGCGGACGGGGTGAAGGCGACCTGCATGCCCATGGCCTCCAAGGCCGGCCTCAGGGAGAACGTGGGCGAGGTGAACGTGACCTTCGGGATCGAGAGAGTGATGTCCGACGTCGATCCAGGCTGCGCGAGAGCGGCCGACCCCGTCGACAGCGCGGACTCGTACGCTTGCAGGGTGGTCCCTTCGTGAGGCAGCGCGATCACGACCGACAGATCGCCTCCTGACAGAGGGAGCCCCACGATCTGGGCGTATCCGTCGTCAGCGTAGGGCGTCGTCAACGTTTTGTTCATGAAGCTGGGCGAGACGACCGTTCCGTCCGCGCGGGTGAACGAGCCGGCCTGCGTCGACGACGGGTCGAACGGGTTCGCCCACGGGAGCTTCAAGTGGATGGCGTTGACCAGGACCATCCGCGTCGCCATATCGATCGAGCCCTCGGGGAGCAGTTCATTGATCTTGTCCGCGGTCTGACTGGACACCCACGCGTTGATGGCCTGGCGAGCCTCGTCCGGCTGATTGATAAAGTTCTCCAGGTACACTCCGGCCCCGTAGCTTTTGGCCATGATTGTCAGAAATGGAGTGGACCAGGTGTATGTCTTTTCGCCCCAAACCGAATTGACGATCTGGAGCTCGTAATCGCTCGGCGAGGGCGCCGCCGCGTCGACACCGATCTGGGCGCCGGCCTGGGCGTTGTTCTGTATGACCGAGGCAAGCGCGGCGGCACCGCGCCCGGTGAGCGTCTGGTCCAGCGCGTTCTGACCGTCGAAGATCGACGATCCGGCGTCCGGGCCAAAATGCAGCGCGGTGGCCATCGCCGTCGCGGTCTGCCCCACGGCACCGGCGTATGCCATCGTGAGAGCGAGAGACGCGCTGATGGGCGACACGAGCGCGTTCTCCGTGCCGGCGTCGGCCTCCAATCTCGCGTAAAGGTCTCTCGTGTAAAGGTCGACCGCGAACGCGTTGTTCGCCGCCACCGCCGCCGCGACGTCACCGGGTGCGATCCCCGATAGGGGGTCGCGCGCGACGTCGACGCGAGCGACGGCCTCGGTCGGGCCACCATCTCGCTGCGGGGAGTTCGATGCGCTGCTGCAGCCGGCGGGCAGCACGAGAAATGCGGCGAGCACCGTCCATGAGGAGAGTCGAGGATGCGAGATCATGTTCCTGGGAGCCGGGCAAAGAGGGCGCCTCGCCTCCCGTCGTGAGTATACGCGATTGGACATCGTAGACGCCGCCGTCACGACACAACGGCTGTGTTAGGTTGGCGCCATGCGGATGTGCGTTCTTCTCGGTCTTGCCGCTCTCGTCGCCGGCGTCGCGTGCGGCAGTAGTTCATCCGGGGGAGGCGGCTCGACCCAGAGCGCCACGGATGGCGGGTCCTCCAGCGGCGAGTCCTCGAGCGGCGAGTCCTCGAGCAGTGGGTCCTCGAGCAGTGGGTCCTCGAGCAGCGGGTCCTCGAGCAGCGGGTCCTCGAGCAGCGGGTCGTCGTCAGGAGGGTTGAGCAGCGGCGATGCCGGGGCGGATTGCACGGCATGCGGCAAAGCCCTGACATGCTGCGTCGCGATGATGGGCGACGCGAGCACCTGCTCGAATTTCTCGGGCTCCACGTGCGAGCTCGCCCCCTCCGCCTCCGACCAGAGCGCCTACATCTCGACCTGCGAAGCGCAACTCCAGAGCGGCAAGACGGCTGGCATACCGGCTTGCATGTGACCGGCGCGAGGGTCGTCAGCAAGCAGGAAGCCGATCCGCGGACTTGCGCGCTATCGTGGCGCCATGGGCGCAGACGTCAAACACCTGCATCTCGCGTCACGCGATCACGAGCGGAGCCGTCGCTTCTATGAGACCTACTTCGGGTTTCGCTTCGACTCCACGTTCCCGCGCGGAGACCAGCCGGCGGCGACGATCATTCGTTCGCCGACGGGGTTTCAGATCTTCCTTGAAGGGGCAAGCAGCGAGCGGCTGCCTCCGTGGTTCCACTTCGGATTCTTCGTCGAATCGGCGGAGGCGTGCCGCGAGCTTCACGCATGGATGCAGCGCGACCACGTCAAGATCGCGCGCCCGCTCGTTTCGGAGCCGTTCACGAATTACTTCTTCGCGGACCCGGACGAGCACCTCGTGCAGGTGTATTTTGATCCTCATGCGAGGTAACCAGTGGTCGGCTTCGCGCCTCACCAAGCGAACCGCAGGCGAACATCGTCATCGCAACGGTGCCGGCAACGAGGAAACGCGTTCCAGGATTCGTCGAGCGTGAACCTACCCGCCGAACCGCTTGGCCCGGACGCCGGGGACGAGGAACGCCGCGACGTTGAGCAAGCAGTGAGCGAGACCATCGTCTCAGCCAAGAAGAAGGCGGTACATACGAGCACCTCGACGGACTACCACACGCCGGGTCGCGTACTCGGATCCCTCGGCGCTCCCGTTGTGTTGCTACCATGCTCGAATGTCCCGCGGGTGGGCGACGGTCTTCGCGGCAATCGTGGTTGCGTGCCGCGCAGCGGCAGCGCCGACGGCAGCGCCCACCGCGGCAGTTCCCGACCACTACGACTGGCCGGAGGGGACACAATGGAGCACGCTGATTCGACCCGTCGCGCCCGAGCCAAGCGCGACCCAAGCTGACGCTCGAGGCCCGACAGCGGCTGAACGAACGGAGTTCGCAGCGGTGGCACTGCTATGCCGATCGAACGCCCACGTTGGCGCAGAGCGCTGCGCGAAGCTTGGCCCGTCCAACGCGGCCAGCTGCATGCGCGTCTGCGTGGAGGCCTTGGAGAATCGCGTCCGCAATGCAGAGAATCAGGGCAGCGACGCCGGCTCGTTGCCCCCTGCGAGGCCCTTGCTTCCTGTTGGCGCGACGGCGCCAGGACCCACCCCTCCGCAACCCCTGGAGGATCCCTACGACGCCGCCGTCCAGGCTTGCATACGCCGAGTATGGGCTTCGGGCGATGAAGCGGTCTGTCAATTCGATCCGCCTTTTGACCAGATGGACTTCGGGCAGCACCACTGCGATGCGAAGTGCGCATCGATGACGGTGGGGGCTCGCTCGCGGTGAGGCGAATCGCGAGCGGCGCAAAGCAGGAGTGCTGCTAGCTTCGACTCATGACCGGCCCGCGCCGCAAGGCGACACCCCATGAGCGCAAAGCGTACGAAAGCCAGTGAGCCGTCGGCAGCGTCTCTACTCGTGGCTCGCGTCCCCGCCCGCTTCGATCGGCCCAGCGTCCGTGACGGCGCCGTCCTCGCCCGCGTCGTCATCGAGGACGCAGCACTGCCAGACGAGGCAGCCATTCACCATCATCGAGACGTTGTGAGCGGAGAGGTTTGCGCACGTTCCGGTGCATGCGCTGGGCGCGCAGACGCTCTCGGAAGGGTAGGGACACGACGGGTAGCCCCATTGACACGTGCCGCCTCGGCAGCACGTACTTTCCGGGCCGCCGCAACTGCTGGGGCACAGCGTCTCCGCGCTGGACACGAGGTTGCCGTTGTCCGAAGTGTACTGCGGTAGAGCGAGGATATTGATGGCCGCGTTGATGCAGTTGAGGCTGCACGGATTGCAAGAGTTTCCCTCGGTGATACCGGCGCAGTCGGTGTCGACCGTGCACGTCTGATCGTAACTGGACGCCTGAATGATCCTCGGGCTCGCGTCGCAGCTCGGGCCGTCGCTCGACCCGTCCACCGTCGTCCCCCCGCCGGGCGCCGATCCGCCTTCTTGAACTTCAAGACAGCAGAAGCCCCCGCCAGGATTGGGCGGGTTCGTGTTGCAGTCTTGGGAGCTCGACCCCGCCTGTTTTGCACAGGTCGCGATCCCGGAGCCAAGCATGCAGGTTCCGCCCGCAGACGCGCAGGCGCTTCCGGCCGCCGACGACGAGGTGCACGCGATGAGAAGCGCCCCGATTGCAAGCGGCAGCACCCAAGGCCAACGCATGACGGCTGCCCCGAGGATCCGGCCCGGTTCCGCCACGTCGAGGGCGGGAGAGGATCCTTGCGTCCGCTGAGACTCACGGATGGCGGACGTCATGGTGGTTCGAGATGCAAACGCCTGACCATCACGGCGTTCAGAAATCCTAGCGAGAACGCTGGGGGATGAGCGGGCCAGCATGTGCCAGCCCATGATCCCTACGTCCCTACGTTCAAGCCGCACATGACAGTGCGATCCTGCGGTGGTGCCGCGTCTTCCGCTCCACTTGGCCCGGCGTCGAAGAGTATGACCCCTGGTCCCGGGCATTGGGTATCAGGCATGCAATGTCCAGCCATACAGCACGGTGGTCCGATCAAGACGCAGCCACATTCCTCCTGTGGAATTGCGCCAGAACCAAGCGGGGTCTTGGAGACGTCCGCCATGTATTGCCCGTGCCAACGCAGTCCGAATCGACCGAGCACGACTGGTCGTAGTTGGTGGCTTCGATGAAGCACGCCGCTGCGTCCGAGCCTACGAGGGCGCTCGTCTCTGCTCCCCCCGCGTCCGCACCTCCCGACCCGTGGGTCGAACCTCCGCACGAACCGACGAGCGCCAGCGCACCGGCCGCAAGGTGGAGCCGAATCAGGCTGCCCTTCCCGGGGGTCATCGCCGAAACATAGCGACTTTCAGTCGCAGTAGGTCGTCTGACAGATGCCCGACAAGCACACGTAATGCTCGCACCCTTGCTTGCCGTTGGGGCACTGTTCGCAGACGGGCGGTATGGGGCCGAGCAGCGTCTCGCAGTCGCCGGGCGTTTGACACTCACTTGCCGAAGAGGCGGGCTGAGCCCCGCAGTACGTCGTCTCACATATCCCGAGAGGCAGACGTAGTGCTCGCAGCCCTGGCCACCGTCGGAGCACTGGGTGCAGACCGGCGGTACCGGCCCGAGGAGCATCGTGCAGTCGTCGGGTGTCTGGCATTCGGGCCCGCCGCCCTGACAGGTACCCGCGCTGCACTGCAGACTCGTCTCGCACGTCATGCCGCAGCACGGATTTCCGAGGCCGCCGCAGGCGATGCAGTACGACGACATGCCGTTACCCATGCACGTCGTGTTCGCGTCGGTGCACGTCGTGCTGCAGCCGGTGCCCGGCTGCCCAACCACGGCGGCCGAATCGCTCATGCAGTACTGCAGCGAGCCGTGATAGAAGCACCCGCCCGTCACCTCCGTGCACGCCGGCATGGTCGTGCAGCAAACCTGGCCGGGCTGTCCGCAAGCCTCGCACTCTGACGCCCCGCCGATCACGACGCAGGTGCTGTCCGCATTGCACGATGTGCCGCAGCACGGCTCTCCGGCTACACCGCACCGGCCGGAGGAGCTCCCATCGCTTCCAGCGCTGCTTCCCAAGTCTGAGCCGCCGCTGCTCCCTGATGCCGATCCGCCACTGTCACTTCCCGAGCTTGATCCGATGCCTCCAGAGCCGGACCCCCCGCTGCGTACCGACACGGACCCGCCGCTGCCGTCTCCGGAGCCCTCTTCGGCGCCCGGCGGGAGCGTGCCCACGACCGATGTGGACTTGCCACCGCAGCCCACGAGCGACAGGGCAAGAATCAGCTCGCAAGCTCCCAGCCCCCGGTAGCGCATGTTTCGACCGTAGCATCCGGGCTCTGTCGCCACGCGATGAGCATGATCGAGCGTCGCGAGCTGCCACGGGCCATGCAGTGCTAGGCTCATGGAACATGAGGGCCGCCGCCGATCGATCCAGCCACGATAGGCCGAGGCTCGCGCGCATCGTTTACCAGCGCGCGGGCCGCTGGTGGACCGCGTCGATGCCGTCGTTCCCGGGCGCCTACAGCCAGGGGAAGACCAAGGATGAGGCCTACCGAAACCTCCTCGTGGCGATCAAGGATCTTGTCGAGACGTACGCCACGGCGGCGCGACCTTCGCGTCGGCGGCGGGCGCGCGCCGCGTGAAACGGCGGGACCTCCTCCGCCAGATCGAGGCCCTCGGCGCCATCTTCGTGCGCGAAGGGGCGGGCCATTCGATCTATCGCAACCCGCGTACCGACGTGCTTATCCCAATCCCGCGCCACGCGGAGGTCAACGAGTTGCTCGCCCGAAAGATCGTTCGGGACGCTCAACGGTAGACGGGTGCCAGCACCGACTAGGTGAAGCCGGGCCGGAGAGGGCCCTCCTGAGGTGTCGAGACCTCGCCGAGGAGCCGGGACGTCGCCGCCTGCGACTCGAGGATGGTCCGTCTCCGTGAACCGTCAGAAGGGAGCGTTTGCCGGCCGCATGGGCGAACGGACCGGATCGCGGCGGCCCCCCCCCGCGTGTCCACGCACCACGCTGGTATATACTAGGGCATGAGGTCGCGGTTGCTTTTGCCGGTCGGCGTCATGGCCATCCTGCTGGCCCTCTCCGACGTCGCGCAGGCGACGACCACGCTGAGGATCGGAACGCTCGCGCCCCAGGACTCACCCTGGGGCAGGGAGTTCAAGGAGTGGGCGAGCGAGGTGGCGGCGGACACGAATGGGGAGATGCAGCTCGACTTGCAGTGGAACGGACAGGCGGGTGACGAAGTCTCGATGGTGCAGAAGATTCGATCGGGCCTGCTCGACGGCGCTGCGCTCACCGCTGTTGGCCTCGCCCAGACGGGTGTAACCGAGGTCCTGCTCTTCCAGATGCCGGGCCTCTTCGCGGACTGGACTAATCTCGATACCGCCCGCAATGCGATGATGAGTGACTTCGACAAGCAGTTCGCGGCCAAGGGCTTCACCGTGGCTCGATCAAATGGATTTCGGCCAACTGCATTGCAACGCCCGTTGTGCGGCTGAAGTCGGGCTGGATACGCACGGGAACGTGGACAGGTAAGGAACCCTTGTGCGGCGACTCACTGCTGGCACGTGCCGGACATGCCAGTGTACCCGGTGACCGTCGCGAGGCTCACGCCGCACACCGAAGCCGTGAACGTACCTTGCAACGAGCCACTGGAGAACACGGCGTCGACCGAACCGGTGATAGAAGACGAGGTCACGGTCTCGTAGGTGACAGTGCCGCTCTCGGCGGTGTCTTGCATCGTCACCTGGCACGTCGCGTCGTCGGCGACAAAGCCGGCCCGCACCGCGCCGCCGGGAGAGATGCTGTACGTGCCGGGCCCCACGGGGCCAGCGCCCGCGACGGCGATGAAGACTATCCCCGAGCTCGGAGGCGCCGAGTTTGCCGTAAGCGACGAGCACGCACCGCTCCAAGAGGTGAGGACGACATCGGTTTCGTAGGCCGTCCCGGTGCTCTCGGTGAGCTGCCCCGCCAGGCCCGTCGCATCCGCGGCCGAGAACGACTGACCTCCCACCGACCCTTTCACCGGGCCGCTCGTTCCGCCGCCCGACGAGCTGCTGCACGCCGTCGCACACAGTGCGATGAGAACCACCCGCTGGATCCGCGCCATGACCAAACCGTAGCACCGGCGGTCGCGCGCGCGCGCGAGCCCCCCTTGACCCGATCACCGAATCATCGGCACGAACAGGAGTTCTGTCCCGACATCCACGAGGAACCGTTGCCACCCGCGATGCAAGTGGCGCATGCGCAGGTCGCCGCACCCGGGCAGGTGGCCTGACACGCCGGCGAAGTGCTTCCGTTCGCACACGTGACCGCGATGCACTGGCACGACGTCGACAGGGATTCGGATCCTGTTGGTGCATCCGGTGCGGTCGGAGGCGTCACGGGCTCGAATGGAAGCAACGCGGCCGGCGCGCCGCTCATCAGAGCCGCCAAACCCACCCTGGAGATCGAGCCATGCCCAGCCGCCCCCAAATTGACGAGAAGTCCGTCGCCTCCGCCGCGCTCTCCGCGATGGAAGGCTTCCACGCCGACGTCGTCCGCAAGGTCAAGGAGACCGTTCTCGGCCACCGCGTCGTCGTCGTCGGGATGGGGCAGAATCCGCACGTGGGCAACGTGCGCAAGGCGCTCGACGAAGCGGGCGTGACGCACACGTACCTGGAGTACGGGAGCTACTTCTCGAAGTGGCGGGAGAGGCTCGCCATCAAGCTCTGGAGCGGCTGGCCGACGTTCCCGCAGGTCTTCGTGAACGGTACGCTCATCGGCGGCGAGGCCCTGACGAAGGCCGCCCTTGCCGACGACTCGCTCAAGTCTTCGCTCGGTCGTGTCGCAGCGGGCGCGTCCGCGTAGCCTCGGTCGGGGCGCGGGCCGAGGCGCAATCCCACCGCTTTCCGTCCAGGAAAGCCATCTCGCGAACTACGAGGGTCGTTGCAAGGCCGGTCGATGGTAGGCTGCCCCCCATGAGGATCGACAAACTCTTCCAAGTCCTCGTCGTTGCGGGTGCCTCTTCGACGGTCGGGCTCAACGGTTGCAGCAGCAGTAGCGGCGGCAGCAGCGGTGAAGACGCGGGCGGACCGGGTACCGACGGCGCTGGGGCCTCGAGCAGCAGCGGCGGGAGCAGCAGCGGCGGGAGTAGTAGCAGCGGGAGCAGTAGCAGCGGGGGCACGAGCGCCGACGGGTCGGCTTGCATGTGCGGGCCGGACCCGCAGGTTTCGACGTGGACGGATTGCAACGGCTGTTGCTGTTGGCTGGCGGCTGGAGTCGCCACCCCCTCGGGTGTGACAACCCCGATCTGCGGCGTCGAGCCGTGCTGCGCGGGCAAGGGCCCGGGGCGTTGACGAGCTAGACAGAAAAGCATGGATGAAATCGTTCGCGCGCGCGTGGCCGCGACGTGGGCGTTCCGCACGCGTGCGGAGATAGAGGCGACGGCGCGGTTCGCTCGTATGGCCACCGAGCTCGCGGAGGTCGGCGCAACCCCTTTCGTCGTTCAAGGCGCGGCCAGCGCGGCCGCCGATGAGGCGCGGCATCGCGATCTTTGCGCTCGGCTCGCTGCCAAGTGGGGTGAGCCGGACGCGCTGAATCACGTGCCTCCGCTCAGCCGGATTGGCCGGTCGGACATGGACCAACGCCACCGTTTGCTATGGGAGATGGTGGCCGTGTGCTGCATCAGCGAGACGATGAACACGTCGCTCATGACGCGCTGTCTCGAAGTCGTCAAAGACGAAGAGATTCGCTCGACGCTGCACGAGCTGCTCAAAGACGAGGTGACGCATGCACGGCTCGGCTGGGCCCATCTCGCGGCCGAGCGCGCCGAGGGCCGCGGCCAATTCCTTCGCGACCTCTTGCCGCCGATGCTCGAGGCGAGCATCGAGCCTGGCTTCCTCGAGACCAAGCCGCTCACGCCCTGGACCGACGCGCTGTACGACTACGGCGAGCTGCCGTGGGGGGAGCTCGTCCAGATCTATCGCGACACGCTGAATCTCGTCGTGTTCGCGGGCCTCGACTCTCTCGGCGTCGACACCTCGCAGGGCCGCGCATGGCTCGAAGAGCGCTCGGGCGCGTGAGCGCTTCACTGACGCCTCGATCGCTGCGCCGCGCCGTCGAGAGCGGGACGCTCGAGGGCGTTCGAATCGGCGACGTGCTGCACTTTCGCGGCATCCCCTACGCCGAGGCGCGACGGTTCGGTGAGCCGGAGCCGCCGCGTCCGTGGTCGGGCACGCGCGACGCGAGCGGTCACGGACCGATCTGCCCGCAGTCGCCGTCGCGGCTGGCGGTGGTCATGGGCGAGCAAGAGCCGTCCGCGCAAGCCGAGTCCTGCCTGACGCTGAGTGTGAGCACCCCCGGCACGAGCGAGCGGCCCAGGCCCGTCATGGTGTGGTTTCATGGCGGCGCTTACGTCATAGGAGCCGGTTCCAGCGAATGGTACCGGCCCGACGCGCTGGTCTGCGAGGGCGACGTGATCGTCGTCAACGTCAACTACCGGATCGGCGTCTTTGGCTACCTGCGGATCCCTGGCGTCGCCTCTGGGCACCTCGGCCTGATGGATCAGATCGCGGCGCTCGGCTGGGTCCAGCGCAACATCGCGGCCTTCGGAGGTGACCCGAGTCAGGTGACGGTCTTCGGCGAGTCCGCGGGAGGCCATTCGGTGGCGGCGTGCATGTCGACCGAAGCGAGCCAGGGGCTTTTTCGTCGCGCCATCGTGCAGAGCGGCCACATCGGACTCGGATTCTTGACCACGGCGCGCGCCGACCGCGTCGCCCGGACGATCCTCGGCTTGCTCGACGGCGAAGATCCGGCGAAGGCGTCGGTCGAACGACTCCTTTTGGCCCAGCAAGCGGCCAGCGCGAAGCTCGCCGGTCCCGCGGGCATCAACTCCGCTCCCATCTTCGGCCCCATCGCGGGGATCGCGCCACTGCCCCACCCGGCACGAGCCGACATCGCCGAAGCGATTGTCCATAGAGGTTTGGATCTGCTGATCGGCACCACCCGCGAGGAGATGCGCGCATTTTTCGACTCAAACCCGCGCCTCGCACGGCTCCGACGGATCCCCGCCATCGGCCACGCGCTCGTCGGCGCCGTGACGTCCGCGGTCACGCGCCGGGTCTTCACGACGCCCGCGCAGCGTCTTGCCGACAAGCAGGCCGCGGCAGGCGCGTCCGTCTACACGTACGCGTTCGAATGGGCGCCGCAGCGACAGGCCTTTGGTGCTTGCCACACGATTGACCTCCCGTTCGTGTTCGGCAACCAGACCGCGTGGCGCGACGCGCCCATGCTCGGCCAGACCCCGTGGGATCGAGTCGACCTCCTCGGTCGCGAGGTACGTCGCGCCTGGACGCGCTTCGCCCGCTTCGGCGATCCCAACGCGGACGGAGATCCGGCGTGGGCCCGGCACGTACCGAAGGCCGCTCCTGGTCGCAGGTTCCGGTAGCAGCCTTACGGAGCCGGCGCCGCGACCCCCCACACCCGCTGCGCGATGATCGTTGCGACGGGCTGGGCCGCCGCCTCCAACGTCCACGTTCCAAGATCGGGCACGCGAATCCGACCCACCCGGGTGGCTTGGCCGGCTACGACGAAAGTGACGTCGATCGCCTGCCATTGCCGGTACGCGACCTGTCCGAGATCGATATGGATGGTGGTCACCACCGGCTGCGATTTGGGAGCCACGATCTGGATGCGGTACTTCGCTAGCTCGATGCGAAGGGCGTCCGTGAAGCTACGCTCCGCCCAATTGCCGAGCACATAGACCGGCAGATTGGCTTCGATGGCGACCCATGCGGGCGGCCCAGGTGGAACGGAAAACGCAGGAGGTGCCTCGCAGCCCCCGATGAGGGACAAGGCGAGGGCGGTGGCGGTCCAAAACGAGACGAGGCGCACGAATGACGCTCGTCGCGCCTGCGGCGGTCGCGGGCACCATTTCGTCACCGGTTCTTCGATACCACACGCTTGCATCATCGCGCCCGCGTCTGGACGCTCCACTAGGGTTTGACCGCAAGCAATCCCCCGACGACCTTTGGCGCTTGCCCCGGCAATCGCGCCCGACCGCGGCTGCTATGATCTGGGCCATGACGGACCGGCGCGGATGGCTGGTTGTCCTGGTGCTTGGCGGGTGCGGTCACGCCGGTCAGCGCCCGGACGTGGCGGCGAGCGCTTCCGGCGCGGATGCCCCCGGCGTGTGCGTGCCGGGTCGCTCGGTCGGCTGTGCGGGGATCGCGGGCTGCAACGGATACCAGGTATGCGGTCCGGACGGACGATCCTTCGGCACGTGCGACTGCACCGCGGCGCAGGTCTCCGGCGGTGCAGGGGTGATCTCGTGTCCGGGCGGCGCTTGCGCTCTCACCTTTGCGTCCGGCCCCGATTGGACCTCGTCGTCGGGCACGCTCTCGGCCAGCAGTCCGGCGAGCTATACGGTCGGCTCCTTACTGGGCCCCGCGAAGAGCGTCTGCGTGAATGCGACGGTTCCGGCGAACTGTCCCATGGGAGCGGTGCTCTACGGCCACGGTGGCCGTGGGACCCGCGAATGGATGGGAGGTCTGGGCATTCCTGGCGCGTACTGGATCTGGCGAGCCGACGTCACTCCCGATGCGCCGGCGCCCTTCCAGACAGCCATCTTCGAGAAGACCTTCGTTCTCGGCGATCGGCCAGCCGGAGTGATGCGGATATCGGCGGACGACTTCGCGCAGGTGTTCGTCAATCGCGTGGCCGTCGGCTCCGTGGGCAGCATCGTCTTCGTGGGGGTCGCCTCCCGTGCCCAGAACGCTCCCACCACGCTGGACCTCACCCCGACGCTGCATGCCGGATCGAACACCGTCACGGTCGTCGCCCAGAACGGGCCGTTCGGCTGCGACTCGACCGGGTGCCCCTACTCGCAGGACCCGGCGGGAGTGGTCTTCGCCGGTGGCTTTCGCTGACAGGTATCTCAAGCTGGTCTTCGCGGAGCAGGTCGCGCACCTTCCGGCTGCAACGATATTCCCGCCCGGCGCATCCGACGAACATGAGCCTGTCGATGGCACCCCTCCTCATGCACAGCGAGCAAATCCCCGCCGAAGCGCGCGACGCGCTCCGAGCCGCGTACGAAGCGCCCCCGGAGCACCGCGGCGCCGGGCTCGAGTCCGCCGCGCGCATCCTTCATCGGGAGACCGGCCTCGAATGCAGCGACGTTCGCGAGCTCGTGGGCCTGCTCGGCCGAGGAGACTGCGCGTAAGGGTTCGCCGGGGCGTGGCTTTTGGCTCCAGCTTGCCCACACGAGCCCCCCGGAAGCGTCGTCGAGACCGGACAGAGCGCGCCTGACGCGGTACGCTACGCGGAGGTGTGGCCATGCGCTTGAAGTTCGGTTTGGCGATCGCGGCCATCATGATTGCCGTCGCAGCGCCCCAGTGCGGGGGTGCACCATTCAGCGTTCCGGGCGATCCCGACGGATCCGGCCCCGAGCAACTCGAGGGCGGCGGGATGGCGAGCAGCGGGGCGGGCGGGAACGGCAGCAGCAGCGCTGGATCGAGCAGCAGCGGCGTGGGCGCTTCGAGCGGACCGAGCAGCGGTGCCTCCGGCAGCAGTGGTGCAGGCAGCAGCGGCGCCGGCAGCAGCAGCAGCGGCGGCTCGAGCAGTGCCGGCGGCTCCGGCAGCAGCGGTGCCGGCAGCAGCGACGGAGGCCGGAGTAGTAGCGGCGGAAGCGGTAACGGGGCCAGCGCCAGCAGTAGCGGCAGCGCAAGCAGCAGCGGCAGCGCCAGCAGTAGCGGCAGCGCCAGCAGCAGCGGCAGCGCCAGCAGTAGCGGCAGCGCGAGCAGCAGCGGCAGCGCGAGCAGTAGCGGTACCGCGAGCAGCAGCGGCATCACGAGCAGCAGCAGCGGCTGCGGGTGCTCCTCTGGCGTGGTGATGCCCGTGAGCGCCGACATCATCTGTCCGGAGATCATCTGCCAATGACGGCCGCTCGCGAGCGCGCCCCGGCGGAACCTTGGCGAGTTCAAGTCGCCGAAGCGGTCGCGCGCCACGTCGTCAGGATTGATGTATTCGACGCCCTCGCTCCAGCGCTCTTCGCGTAGCCGTGCCGTCACCGTGGTCTTGCCGGCGCCGTTCGGGCCGGCGATGAGAACGGCTCCATCACAAGCAATCAGCTCGACCGCAACGCTACCCCGCACGCCGCGCACGAGGTCGTGAAGGAGATGCGCCCGTATGCGCTCGAGTCCAAGGCTCGACTGCTACCGTGAGCAGATGCGCCGACGCGTCCACCCCTTCAGCGCCAGCCTTCTCGCTCTCTCTGCAGCCTCCTCCGGCTCGGCCTTTCTCACCGGGTGCGGCGCCTCGAGCTCCGGCGTCACGCCGCGCCCCGACGCAGGCGAGATGGACGGGACGATCCCGGCCGACGCCGCGGGCAGCGCTGACACCGGTAGAGGTCCCGCGGAAGCTTCCGCGCTCGACTCGGAGTCCGACGCGGCCGTCGGGCTCGACGCGGGGCCCACCGTGGCGGCGACCATCACCGTCAATCCCGCCACGACCATCGGCGCGATTGGTCCGGGTTTCGTTGGTCTGAGCTACGAGAAGTCGCACCTGGAAGATGGCTACTTCCGCGGTGACAACGCCGCGCTCGTCGCGATGGTCGACCTCTTGGGCCCGAGCGTCCTGCGCGTCGGCGGCAACTCGGTCGACGAGACGGTCTGGCAGACCTACGACGCGGGCACACCGGCCTCGGACGCGGCGGTGCCGGCGGTCATCACGCAGGCCATGGTCGACGGGCTCGCGGCGTTCGCGAAGGCCGCTCGCTGGACCGTCATCTATGGCGTGAACCTCAAGCTCTCGTCGGCGCCGGTGGCGGAGGACGAGGCCCGCTACGCCGCGACGGACCTGGGCAGTTCGCTCTACGGCTTCGAGATCGGCAACGAGTGCGATCTGTACACACAGGTCGCGTCGTCGCCCGGCGCCTGGAGCTACGACACCTTCAGGGCGGACTGGAACAGCTTCGCCTCCGCGATTCGCACGGATACGCCCGGCGCGCCACTCACCGGCCCAGCGTCCGCCGGCCACTACGCCACATGGACCGTGCCGTTCGCCAGCGACGAGGCCGCGTCGATTCTGCTTCTCACGCAGCACTACTACCGCGCCAACGGGCAGCTCGCGACGTCGACCATCGACTTCCTGCTGACCCCCGACACCGCGCTGCCGACCGAGCTCGCCGCGCTCTCCAGCGCCGCGACGAGCAACCGGATCGCCAATCGCTACCGGCTCGCGGAATGCAACTCCTTCTACAACGGCGGCGCGCCCGGAATCAGCGACGCGTTTGGCACCGCGCTCTGGGCCATCGACTTTCTGTTCACGAACGCCGAGAACGGTTCCACCGGCGTCAACTTCCACGGCGGCGGCGACGCAGCGGGCTACACGCCCATCGCCGACGCGCAGGGCAACGTCGTCGGCGCGCGCCCCATCTTCTACGGGATGCTCCTCTTTGCGAGGGCCGGACAAGGCTCGGTCCTGAAGACGACCGGCAGCCCTACGGCGATCAACTTCAGCAGTTACGCCATCGGCCTCTCGGGCAGCCAGAAGAGCATCGTGCTGTCGAACAAGGACCGCACGACGACCGTGGACGCCACGGTGGACGTAGGCGCGGCCATCGCCTCCGCCCAGGCCACATGGCTCGCCGGTCCGTCGCTCGACGCGACGACGGGGGTCACGCTCGGCGGCGTCGCGATCGGCAACGACGGCTCCTTCGCACCCCAGCCGCCCGTGGTGCTGCCGACGTCGGGGACGACGTTCACCGTCGACGTGCCACCGGCAAGCGCGGTGCTCGTCAGCGTGCAGTAGGACAGGCCGTCACGGTGCCAGCCACTCACGAGTAGAGAGAAAATAATGACTATGGATACGTATCCGCCCAGTGGCTAATGCTGCTCGCAGAGACGACGGGATCGCATGAGAGGCGCCGCGCCTCTCGCGCAAAGAGGCCCGCGTTCATCGAATCCCCTTTGCCACAGGAGACGTCCCAGTGTCCGCTCTTACAAACGATGAGTCCGGTGCAGACTTCGTCCAGCTCGATCACCTGATACGAGAATTCTACCGCGTGATCTGCTTCGAGGAGGGGGGCGCCCCCGACTTCGAGGGGCTGACCGCGCTCTTCTCGCAAGACGCTCGGATCACCCGCATCACGCCCGAGGGCGTCGATCATCTCGACGTGAATGGCTTCAGCGCGATGGTGCGCGAGCTCCTCGAGCTTGGCGCATTCACCAGTTTCTACGAGCACGAGCTCAAGAGAAGCGCGCATCGCTACGGTCGCGTCTTTCACATCGCCAGCGCCTACGAGACCAAGGCGGCGCCCGACGCCCTCGACTACCTAGAGCGCGGCGTCAACTCGCTGCAGGTCCTCCTTGGCCCGGATGGGTGGCGCATCGTGAGCTTGTGCTGGGACTCCGGCTCGTTCGAGCCGGACGGCAGGATTCTGTTCAACTGAAACGAGGGTCATCCATCATGGCACGAATCGAGCATTTCAGAATTTCGCATACGCGTGCGGTCGAGGGAACCTACCGGCACGTCACGGAGCTCTCCGAAGCCGGCCTCGTGCTCCAGACGGGTTCGAGCGCCAATGGGCGCTACGTCGGAGTCGACGGCAAGCGGTATCTGAGCTTCGGGTCGTGTAGCTACATGTCCCTCGAGGCCCGGCCGGAGCTCCGCGACGCCGCTCACGCGGCGATCGATCGATGGGGCACCCAGTTCCACTTCTCGCGGGTGTACGTGCAGTGCCCGCTCTACGAGGAGCTCGAGTCCTGCCTGGCCGAGATGACCGGGCGCCCCACCCTCGTGGCGGCGTCGACCAGCCTGGCCCACATGGCGGCGCTCCCGGTCCTCATCGAGGACGGCGACAGCGTGGTCATCGATCAGTTCGCGCACGCGAGCTTGCACACCGCACTGAAGCTCGTGCCCGCTGCTCCTCTGGAGATCGTACGGCACAACCGCATGGACTTGCTCGACGCCGCGTTGACCCGCCTCGCCCCCACGAGCAAGCAGATCTGGTACGTGGCCGACGGCCTCTACTCGATGCTCGGGGACTTCGCGGACTTCGAGGCGTTGAAGCAGCTGCTCGACGCGCATCCGAAGCTCCGGCTGTACATCGACGATGCGCACGGCACGAGCTGGACCGGTGCGCACGGTCGCGGAGCCGCGCTCGAACACTTCGCGTCGGACCCGCGTGTCGTCGTCGCGCTGTCGCTCAACAAGGCGTTCTCCGCGGCAGGCGGCGCTCTCGCCATGCCGTCGGAGACGATGAAGATGCGCGTCCGGCGGGCCGGCTCCACGATGCTGTTTTCCGGGCCCATCCAGCCGCCCATGCTCGGAGCGGCCGTCGGCTCGGCACGGCTGCACCTGAGCGAGGCTCTCCCCTCGCTGCAGAGCGAGCTCGCCGCGAAGATCGCCCACGCGGCGCGCGCGCTCGAGCGTCACGGGCTCGTCGTCGGGGCGCCCGCTCGCTCACCCATCTTTCAGCTCCACTGCGACTCGTCGCGGATGACGTACGCCATCGTCAACCGCCTGCGCGACCTCGGCCACTATTGCTGCGCGGTGACCTTCCCTGCGGTGCCCGTCAATCGCCCCGGCATCCGCTTCACGGTCTGCCGCCACAACCAGGCCGAAGACATCGACTCGTTCGTCGCGGCGCTCGCCGAGGCGCGAAGCCAGGTCCGAACGAAGCTCGGCCGCCGGCCGAGCATCGACACTGACGCGAATCCGCCACTCTAGCAGTGGGAAGCCCGCCTGGACCTCCTACTCTCCAGGCATGTCGTCCAGGAAGAAGCGAAAGCGACCGAGGACCCGGGAGGCCGTTGCGGTACGGGAAGCGGTGTCCGCGCCGCGTCGTCGGACGTCCGCAGCGCGCCTCGTCGCGCTGGCGACCGGATTGGCGCTCGTCGCCGTCTTCGTGCTGTGGTCGGGCGCGGGGCGTGTGCTCTTCGCCGAGGAGGTGGAGCTGACGAGCGCGGCGGCGACGCGCGAGGTTGTCCCGGGCGGAACGGCGTCGCTGACGCTGCACCTCCATGCCAAGCACGCCCTCCAAGGGGACGAGTGGTTCTTCGTACACGTCGAGTCCGAGGGCGGGGGTCCGGGCGCCTTCCACACGGGGCACGACGGCCCGCCCGAGGTCCCGGCTTCGCAGTGGGGGGATCGAGACATCGATCACGTCGTGAGTATCCCCTTCGACAGGTCCGCCGCGATCGGTAGCTATCCCGTCTTCGTGGGGCTCTACGACCGGGACAAGGGGACCCGCCTGCCGCTGGTCGAGCCGCGCGCACCCGACCGGCGCGTCCTCGCCGCGTGGATCGACGTCGTGGCGCACGACGCGGACGCATCGACGCGCACCTTCACCGAGGGGCAGATCCATCGGCAGACCGCGATCCGGCCGCTGCGCGGGATGATGGCGTGGCTCGTGGCCATGATGGTCGCGGCGGCCGCCGCGGGCTGGATCGCGGTGCGCCGGTATGCGGCCGACGACCCGCCTGGACCCGACCCGTCCCTCGCCGACGATCGAGGGGCGCGGTGGCTGCGGCGCATCGTCTACCTGTCGCCGGCGGTGCCGTTCGTCATGGGCATCCTGGTCGTCCTCGAGTTCGTGAAGGACGACGCGTACATCTCGTTTCGGTACGCGCACAACCTTGTCACCGGCCACGGGCTGGTGTTCAACCACGGCGAGCGCGTCGAGGGCTTCACCAACTTCCTCTGGGTTCTCGTCATCGCTCCCTTCGAGGCGCTCGGGTGGGACCTCTTTCAGGTGTGCGAGGTGCTCGGCACGGTGCTCGGCATCGGTTGCCTGCTGGCGGTCACGCGGCTCACGGCCTGGGTCAACGGCGAGGGCCGCGCGGGGGCGTATCTCTGGGGCGCCTTCTTTCTGGCAACCTCGCCGAGCTTCGTCCTCTGGGCGCAAAGTGGCCTGGAACAAGCGCTCTCGGCGCTCCTGCCCGTCGGCGGGGCGCTTCTGCTCTGGACGGCGCGCGCGCGGCCGAAGCACGAGAGGCGCGCCTTCGCCGCGGGGTTGGTGATGGGCGCGGCGTCCATGACGCGGCCGGAGCTTCACCTGATGGCGATCCTGGTCGGCCTTCCACTCGTCGTCGAGGCGGTCCGGGCACGAAGGATCATGCGCGCCGACTGGCTCTACGTTGCCGGCATCCTCGCGTTGACGGTGCCGTGCCACACCTTCCGCTACCTCTATTATGGGTCGCTGGTGCCGAACACCTTCTACGCCAAGACGAGCACCAGCCCCCTCGTCTGGCACGAAGGTCTCAAGAGCCTGGAAGGGATGTTCTCCTTCAACCACACGGGGCTCCTGGCTGTCGTCGCGCCGCTCGCGTTCGCAGGGCGCAGGCGCATCGTGGAGACGGCGACGATGGCCGTCATTGCCGCCGCATTCATGGCGTACATCGTCGCGGTCGGGGTCGACGAGATGCAGTGGTACCGCCTCTACTTGCCGGCACTTCCTTTCCTGTGCGTCCTCGCGGGCCTCGGCGCAGAAAACATCGTGGAAGCGATCCTTCGCGCGACGAAGTCCGCCGCCGAGGGGTCGCTGACGCGTACCGTCGCCTATGGCGTCGGCTGGGTCGCCGTCTTCGCTGCGGCGCTGAGCAACTTCGTGTTCACCTACAGGGAGGTGAACGGCTTCAACGGGCACGGTGACCTGGCGGGGACATTCCACCCCGACATCGGCAAGTTCCTCGTAAGGCACGAGCGCGCGGGCGGCCTCGTCGCCTTTCAGGACATGGGGTCGACGCCGTACCACGCGCCGGACATCGATTTCCTCGACTTCGTGGGCCTCGTCGACAAGACGGTCGCGCACGCGCGCCACGATCACGGACTGCACCCGTTCATGAATGCCGACGACGGAGATCGGAACTCGCACTTCGAGGCCGAGATGCGCGACTACTTCTTCGCGCGGCAGCCCGAGTGGGCCATCTTGACTATCTACACGCCGAAAGGCGACGAGGCGAAGGTCGCCGGGGAGTTCGACCAGGATCCGACGGGGGGATCGTTCGGCGACGAGTACCGGGCCAACCCGCTTCAGTGGGGCATCTGGGACGATCCGCGGTTTCGCGCGGGGTACGTGCCCGTGCGCACCTGGGCGCGCAGCACGGCCTACTACCTGGCACTCTGGCGACGGCGCGACCTCTGGGACCAGACCCCACGCGAGGTGGTGCTCGACGCGGTCCCGGCCGGTTTGGGTGGCGTCCAAGCGAGTCTCGAGGGCGGCCTGGAGCTGCTCGGTTCGGAGGTGACCGCGCAGGCCACCGAGCACCACGAGATCTTCGTGACGACCTGGTGGCGCCTGCCGGGTCCGATGCCGCCGGATCTGTACTTCTTCGTGCACGTTCAGAAGCCCGGGGCGCACATGACGGCGGACCACGTACCCGGTGACTGGATGGTTCCCGCCGACCGATGGATCGGTGGCGAGATCTTGGAGGACCGGACTCTCATCCAGCTCCCGCCGTTCCAGGTCACGCCGGGGAGGTACCGCGTCTTCCTCGGGGCTTACCGCCGGAGCACCGGCACGCGCCTCAAGGTGGTGAGCGGCCCGAACGACGGGACTGACCGCATTCCACTCGGCCCCCTGGAGGTGAAGCCGCTCTGGCCAGTCATCGACCAGCTGATCCCTCCGACGCGGGTCGAGGTCATGCGGAAATACCCCGAGCGCATCGTCGACTCCCACCGGGGCAGATGAGTCAGTGCGAGCAGTACTGCGATTACGGCGGCGCAGTCACGTGGCTTCACCACGTCCCGGTGAGCTGCACTCCCTGCCTGCCGCCCTTCTTGACTACGCCGATTCCGAGCGTCCGATCGTTCGACGTGTTCATCAGGAGGTCGACGCGAGCCTGGCCCGTCGAGACCACGCGCCCTTGCGCCAGACTCGTCCTCGCGGAAACCCCCGCGTTCGGGACGAGCCAGACGTCGTGCGCGACCGGCACCATGTACGTGACGCCGCCGGCGACCTTCGCGTCGAGCGGGCAGCCGAGCTTTGAGAACCCGTGCAGGACGAGGCGCGATGTCATGGCCAGGTAGACCTGATGCTGCACGGGGAATCCGGACTGCGAATTGCCACTCGCATCCTCGCGCGAGGCGCAGGGATCGCCGGGAAGCGCGGCGGCCGAGGGGAGTTTCGTCCACAGAAGCGAGAGACGAAGGGGCAAGACCGCCAGTCCCGGAGCGAGCCCCGCGGGTCCCGACGGTTCGCCGAGGAGCGGCCGGAGGGTCAGGGCGGTCGGCACCGGAATGAATACGGGGGGCGCTGCCCAAGGGACGTCCGCGCGGGCGGTCGTTGCCGCAAGGGGCGTCGAGAGAGCAAGAAGAAGCAGAGGAAGAGCGCGCTTCATCATGCCGTTCAGTATAGCAGCCGAGCTAGTCTCCGCCCGGCTCCAGCGCCCGTTCGAGATCGCGCTCCGACACTTCTCGCACCCCGTAGCGCGCCCTCGCGTAGCGACGGAGCGCGCGCGACAGAGGTTCGCGCCCCCCGACCTCGAGCCGTACGGCGAGCGACTCGAGCGTCTCGGCCCGGTCACGCACGAACCCTTCCTTCGCGAGTCGTGTCTCGAACTGCACGAAGGCCCCGGGCGGCGCGTCGACGTCGTCCTCGACCTTGCGGCCACGCCGGCGTCGATTGCGCAGCGCGCGCACCGCGAACGCGACGAGCGCGGCGCCACCGAGCGCGGGGACCGTTCGTTCCGGGGTTGCGACGGCCGCGTCGTAGAACGCGACCAGCGACGTCCACAGGTAGTCGAAGAACGCCGCGACGGTGCGGTCGCTGGACTCGGCCAGCGTCGGCGCCGCGGGCGTCGGGTCGAAGACCTCGAAGGCCGAGCGTGCCGGGTCGGACGCGACGGGAACGTACGCCTCGCCCCACGCATGGGCGTGCTTGGCGCGCACCACCGCATAGCCTCCGAAGCCGTTGTGCTCGACCACCCGGTAGCCCGCCACGAGTCGCGCGGGGATGCCCAGGGCACGCGCGAGCGCCACGAAGGCCGACGCGAAGAACTCGCAGTGGCCCTCCCGGTGCACGAGCAGGAAGTCGAGCAGCACCGACTGGCCGCGCGGCGTCGCCGGCCGGTCGAGCGTGTAGGTGAAGTCCTCGTGCAGGTGCCGCACGAGCGCCTGAACCCGCGCGCGATCATCCCCGGCGCCCGCGGTCCATTCGAGCGCGAGCGCCCTCAGCTTCGGAGCCAGGCCGGGCGGCACCGTCCGATCGAACTCCGTCGGGGCGTCGACCTCACCCGTCGACGGAGCGAACGCCCACTGCTTCACGCCGCGCATGACCGGGCGGAGTGCGCCGAGCACGTCGGCCTCCCACTGCGTGGCGCTCACGATGCGAGAGCCGCGCGGTGCGAAGAGCCACTGGGTGGCCTCGACCGAGTCGACGTCGGTCCGGGCAGAGGTCGCGGCACCCGGCAGCCCCGCGGCGCCGCGCGTCGACGTGCTCCAGTACGTCCCGTCGAAGGTGTCGAACACGGCGCCGCGCAGGTAATCGGCCTCGGCGCCGTGCAGGCGCAGCACGATGTCCTCGTTCGTGCGGATGAACCCCGGCCGGTCGAGGCGGACGTGCGGCGTGAAGCTCGTGCGGACCATCCTGGCCGCGAAGAGCGCCTGGAATCGCCGGTTGGTGGCGCGGTCGAGCACGGGCAGCGACAGCGACACGCACGTGGCCAGCAGCGCGCTGAGCGCCAAGACGCTCGTCGCCGTCCGCGGAATGCGCGCCCAGGCCCGAAGCGCCTCCAAGCCGCCGCCGAGGTCGACGAGGACCGAAGCGGCGAGCGCCACGGCCCCGTACGGGTACGCGGCGCTCTGGACGCCGATGCCCTCGGCGACGCATGCGAAGATGACGAGCGCCCGATCGAAGTTGCGGCCGAAGAGCGCCCGTTCGAAGAACAGCCGCACGGCGGCGATGCTCGAGAAGAAGATCGCCGCGGACAGGCCCAGCGCGGGCTCGGTCGTCGTGCTCCTGACCCACAGCACCGGCACCGTCGCGCCTGCGATCATCCAGAGCAGCGCGCCGAACGTGGTGAGCGAGGCGCGCCAGGGCACGACGACCGATCCCAGGGCGAGCACGGCGAGGCCGAGCGGCCAGTAGAACGGGGCCCTGCCCGCCGCGAGCAGCAGCGTCGCGCAACCGAGCGGCAGCGCCGCGAGCACACGCCGCGTCACAGGACGAGCCCCTTTCCCGCGAGGATCGAGGCGACAGGGACGACCTTCACACCCGCGTTCGCGGGGGCCCCGACGGCGATAGCGTGCACGCGCACGCCGCTGTTCTCCACGCCACGGACGAACGCCTCTCGGGCCTCGTCCCAGCCGTCGACGATCATCACCACGGCCGACAGGCGTGCGAGGTAGGGCGCGAGCCGCTCGAGGAGCCGGCTGCGGTCGACGTTCGCCTCCAGGTCGGCCACCGCGAGGTGATCCAGCGCCTGCTCGAGGAAGCCCAGGCTCCGCCCCAGCGTGAGCGCGTGGATCTCGCCGCCCGTGACCAGCAGATCCACGAGCGTGTCTCCGCGGCAGAGGTGAGCGACCACACCGGCCGTGAGCGAGACCGCGGCCTCGAACGCCTCCTCGCTCCGCGCCGAGCGCTTCCGGGGCGCCTTCGCGGGCACGCTCTCCGCGACGCTGTCGAGCACGACCCCCA
>Ga0182018_10001445_pt1 | contig 27046 bp, 19 predicted proteins | sample 812P2MmetaG_FD_120490 | JGI IMG/M metagenome (GOLD analysis project Ga0182018, IMG submission 120490) | Permafrost microbial communities from Stordalen Mire, Sweden - 812P2M metaG | ecosystem: Environmental > Terrestrial > Soil > Wetlands > Permafrost | place: Sweden: Stordalen | collected...
GGGCCAACGCTCCTCATCATAGATCCAGGCCTTGAGGCCAAGCCGCGCCGCCTCCGCCGTGGCGACACAAGCGCATTCGAACCATTCGTCGCTGAGATACGGCGTCATCAACCCCACCCGCGCATGCATGAAGAACCCGCCAAACCCATGCTCGGCAAACAGTCCCACTTGCCGACGCAGTTCATCGGGCTCCAGCTTGTCGTTCCAAGTCCAAAGCGGCGCCGGACGGAATTCAGCGGGCGGGTTCTGCCACGCCGCCAAATCGATCACCGCATCATCCTTGAGCTTAGTTTTCATTGAGCTTTCTTTCGATTGATCGAGTCCTCCCGATTTGGTCCAGAAACCACGTGAATCGGCGACCCGGCCAAAAACGCCTTGATATTGGCGACAGTTGTCTCCATCAGGCGGCTGCGTGCTTCGAGCGTCGCCCAGGCCTGATGCGGCGTGATGATGCTGTTGGCGGCGTGAAGCAATGGATTTTCCGGCGACGGTGGTTCCTGCGAAAGAACATCGAGAGCGGCTCCGGCGATACGACCTTCGGTGAGCGCGACGGCCAAGTCGCTTTCGTTAACCAAAAGTCCACGCGCGGTGTTGATGAGAAAAGCCTTCTTCTTCATGGAGTGGATCAGCTCGCGATTGACAAAGCCTCGGTTTTCCGGTGTCAGCGGACAATGCAGGGCGATCACATCGCAACCGCGGAAAATTTCCGGAATTGATTTCCACGCGAAACGGCCCCCTTTCAATTCCACGGAAGTTTTGCCTTGGGTGGCCCACACTTCCATGCCGAACGCCTGGGCGATCACTCCGACCTCATGCCCGATGCGGCCAAAGCCGACGACACCCATGGTTTTTCCCGCCAGTTCAACCAGCGGCGTGGTCCAGAATGAAAAATCAGGGCAGCGGCACCACGCGCCTTCCTTGACTTCGCGATTATGCAAACCGCTGTGGTGGCAAAGTTCCAGTAAAAGAGCAAATGTGAACTGAGCGACCGAAGCGGTGCCGTAGGTCGGGACGTTGCAAACGGTAATTCCCTTTTTTGCGGCTGCAGCCGTATCCACGATATTATAGCCGGTGGCCAACACGGAAATAAGCCGGGTCTTTTCCAACTGCGCGATCGTGCCGGCAGTCAGGGGCGACTTATTTGTCAGGATGATGTCCGCATCCCGGGTGCGTTCGACAACCTGGTCCGGCGCTGTCCGGGGATGGATTTCCAGCGATCCCAAAGCGGAGATCGAATCCCACGAAAGGTCACCGGGATTGAGGGTGTGTCCGTCGAGAACGACAATTTTCATCCGGCTATCCTCGAAATTCCCGCCTTTCATTGGAAATCATCCTTCATTTGATCCATTGGCTTTTGCTTCAAAAGAGCTCGAATCGGACTCGCTTCCGCTCCACTAAGCCGCAATGGCAAAGCGGACAAGTAATAGGCGCCTTCCTTGATGTCCGTCAAAAGCAGGCCCTCGACTATAATACACCCTGCGCCAAGAAAAAGACGGTGCAGGCCAAAGCTCCGGCCCTTCGAATCATCGACACTGAGCCGGTCCGTGCCGATAAGCATCAATCCGCTTTCCAACAGCAGGGAAGCTGCGTTCTCGGTCATGAGCATTTCATGCGCCTCATAAAATCTTTCGGGGGAAGGAAGGGAATGCCCCGTCTTTACCAAGAGGCGTTTCGTTCCCGCGTAGCGACGCGCGGCCTTTTCATCCATGGGAGCAAAGTTGCCGGGGGCAAGTTCCACCACCTGACAATCCCCAAGAAATAGGTCGGGCGGAATTTGATCGATGGAATGTCCTCTCTCAATGAAGTGCAAGGGAGCGTCCACATGAGTCCCCGAATGCGCGTTCCACTCCCACGATGATACATTGCAATGATCGCCCGCGGCGAGTGATTTCTCCCATTGCCGCGTGGGACGGGAGCGCCCGGGCCAGGTGATCAACGTTTCATCGACCGGACGGGTGATGTCGATCCATTCACTCACGAAAAAACCTCCGGATTGACCGGATGAGCCGGTCGTTTTCCCTGGAGAACATCGAGCACGCCCTGGGCGGCATCGCGCGCCATGCGATCGAGCGACTCTTGGGTGGAGGACGAGATATGGGGCGTGAGAAGCAGGTTCGGGGTCTGGAAAAAAGGATGGTCCGCGGGTAACGGCTCCTGCTCGAATACATCCAGTGCGGCACCGGCGAACGCGCCTTCGCGCAAGGCCAGGGCCAGAGCTGACTCGTCAATGATACCGCCGCGCGAGGTGTTGACGATGCGGCAACCCGGCTTGAGCGAACGAAGTCGCCCGGCGTTCATGAGATGGCGGGTTTCTGGAGTCAGCGGCATATGAAAGGTCAGAAAATCGGCATCGCGCAACAGCGCATCAAGCGAGGTCTCGATGGCAACGCCCTCCGGATATCCGCCGGCCGGGACGAAAGGGTCGTAAGCTCGCACGTTCATCGCAAATCCTCTTTGCGCCATCTCAGCCACGCGCCGCCCGATCCGGCCCAGCCCGATGACACCCAGGGTTTTGCCCTCCAACTCGACTCCCTCAAATTTAACCCGGTCGTTGAATCTTCCATCCAACATGGCGGTGCTGGCGGGAAACAGGTTGCGCGCGAGGGCCAGCATGAGAGTCATGGTATGTTCCGCCACGGCATTGGCATTGGCCGTCGGCGTAAAGACCACGGGAATCCGGCGGCCGGTGGCCGCCGCGACATCGATGTTATCCACGCCCACACCGTGCTTGGCGATCACCTTCAAGCGCGGCGCCTGTTCAAGATCGTTCGCGCGAATGGCGAAGAGACGCACGATCACCGCGTCGGCCCGGGCCAACAGCCCGCGTTGCTCCGCCAGATCCGGCTTTTTACCTTCGGACCAGGGGGCAAGACAATCACAGGCTGATCGCAGCAGGTCCATGCCGCTTGAGGCGATGGGGTCGGGAATGAAAACCAGGGGTTTCATAGGGCGTTTTCGTTTTGGAGAAACTCCAGCTGACGAATAATTTGTTGATTGCGGCGTTCGATCAATTCCTGCGGGTTGCGCGCGCGCCAATCATAGAAACCGGAGCTTGTTTTCATTCCGCATCGTCCCTCCTTGACCATTTGGGACAAGAGAGGCAGTGGTTTTTGGGCGTCGGAAAGGTTGGCCAGGAGATACTCGTGAATGGTTTCGATGAGATCAAGGCCGACGAGATCCATGTTTTCCAGCGGTCCTACCGCCGGCATGCGTAAGCCAAAGGTAAGCCGGGCGACCTTATCCACATCCTCGGCGGATGCGATGCCGCTTTGCACGAGGAAGATCGCCTCGCGCCACATCGCGTGCAGCAGGCGATTGCCGATGAACCCGGGCGCGTCGCGGTTGACCCGCACGGCAATCTTTCCGATCGATTGGATCAGTGCCACGGCTCGATCCATCACTTGGTCTTCCGTATCTTGTCCGCGGATAACTTCGACCAGGGGCATCAGGTGTGGCGGATTCCAAAAATGGGCGCCGGCCAAAATATTCCCGGTGCCACTCTGTCGCCCGAGTTCCGTAATGCTTAATCCGCTGGTGGTCGTCAGAAAAAGAGCGCGCCGTGCACGGGCGCGGCCCAGGTTTTGAAACAAAGCCACTTTGTCATGCATCACTTCGGCAATGCAATCAACGATGACATCGGCTTCGGAATCAATGAGCGCCAGGTCCGTGGTCGAATCCAAAGCGCCCTGATCCGAAGAAAGTGGGGGCAGGTTATCGTGCATCCATCCTTCCAGCTTCGAAAGCGTTTCATGAACAGAGGCGAGCTTCGCGGGATTGCGGAGCCATAAGAGCACGCGGTAGCCTGCGCGCCGGAAGCAAACGGCGGCGGCGGCGCCCATCTGGCCCGAGCCGCAGATACCAATAGTGCGTACGGAAGAGCTCGCGGACATTTATTTTTGGGCGCGTTTAGGAGGTGCGGCGGCCACACCTTCCAACCCGCCGCTGACCCGGAGGATTTCCCCCGTAATCCAGGCCGATTGCGGGCTGCAGAGAAACGCGACGGCATTGGCAATATCTTTTGCCTCGCCCCACCGTCCCAGTGGAATCGCATTGCGGATGCGCTCGATCATCTGTTCTTCGCTCAGCTTCAGACTCTCGCCGCGTTGCGCCATGACCGTTTTGTTAAATTCGGTATAAACCGGCCCCGGGCTGATGGCATTGACCCGCACTCCGTAGGAGGCCAGTTCCAAGGCAAGACTGCGTGTCAGGCTGATGACACCCGCCTTGGCGACATTATAGGCAGCAACGCTGGCCGCTGGATTCTGACCATTGATGGACGCGATATTGACAATCGCTCCCGATTCCTGCTTCTCCATGATCCTGGCGGCGGCCCGGCAGCAATAAAATGTGCCCGTTAGCGTAATCGTGATCACGCGGTTCCATTCCTGGTCCGAAAGCTCGGCGATGGCCGCAACCGTTTGTCCGACACCCGCGTTATTGACGAGAATATCCAATCGGCCATGCGAGCCCGCAATTTTCTCGAAAGCACGGTCCACGGAGGCGCTCTCGGCGATATTAAGAAGGAGTGAGTCTGCGGTCAGTTGTTTTTTGCGTAAGCTTTCCGCCGCCGCGCTGGCTTTATTTTCCTGTAGGTCGCCGATAAAGACATGGGCGCCGCGTTCGGCCAGGGTTTCGGCGATTCCCAGTCCGAGGCCCTGCGCCGCGCCCGTGACGAGAGCCACCTGGCCGTTCAGTTCCTTGCAAGACGTTGATGAATCACTCATGACTTCACCTCTGTGATAAACTGCCTGGAGGCATTGGCCATAAAACGGATGGCGTGGGTTGCTATATAGCGGGCTCCCAGTTCGACATAACGCCTGGCCGTGGCGGCATCAGCGGCAATGCAGCCCGCAACCTTGCCGGCGGCGACGATCTTGACAATCGAGTCTTCCACGAGACGCACGACGCGGGCATCTTTGCTCTGACCGGGAATGCCGAGGCTGTTGGAGAGATCCTCCGGACCGAGATAATAGACATCGATGCCGCTTACTTGGAGAAGCTCATCAAGATTTTGAACCGATTGCAGGCTTTCGATGTGGGCGATGGCCATCGTTTCCTGATTCGCGGCGGAAGCATATTCGGCCAACGACTGCTTCAGCCCATACTCGGCCGCACGTACGCCGGCCAGGCCGCGGTGGCCCACCGGTCCATATTTGGTGCTCGAGGCGGCGATCCGCGCGTCATCCGCGGTATTGATTTCGGGCACGTGAACGCCTTGTGCTCCGATATCCAGCGCGCGGAGGATCAGGTACGGCGTGTTGTGCGTGACGCGGATGATCGGAGTCGCACCGGACAATTCGGCGGCACGCACCATGTCCTCGGCAAAAACGGTGTCCACCGGACCGTGCTCCATGTCGATCACCACGAAATCAAAACCCAGGAAGCCGACAATTTCGGTGAATTTCGAGGAGGGAATATAGACAAAACTGCCAACCACGGTCTGGCCGTCGGCAAGTTTGCGTTTCAAGGTGTTGGTTTGCATAAAAAAAATTTAACTTTCCTGTTTAACTCCGTACGGCCACGGAATCTGCGACCAGAGGCCACCATCGACGTAGAGCGTCTGGCCGGTGATGAATCGCGCCTCGTCACCGGCAAAAAATACCACCGCGCCGGAGACATCGTCCGTGTGGCCGACGCGCCGCAGCGGCGTCAGCGGTTTCCAGGTCTTGGCGTAATCGGGAGATTCACGCCTGGTGCGTTCGATCTCAATGGCGCCGGGAGCGACACAGTTGACGCGAATCCCGTATGAACCGAGTTCGATCGCAGCGACGCGGGTGAGATTCTCGATGCCGCCCTTGGACGCGCAATAATCGACGAGATTCGGAAAAGGCGCTTTGTTGGCGCCGGAACCAATATTGATAATGCATCCGCCGCGATCCTTCATTCCGAGCGCGGCCTGCTGAAGGCAGAGAAACGTGCCTTTGAGATTGGTTCGGATCACACGGTCCCAATCTTCTTCCCGCAACGACAAAAGAGGAGACCACGTCTGAATGCCGGCATTGTTAACCAGAAGATCGAGGTTTCCGGCGTCCCGCTGAAGCTTGCGAAACATGGCCTTTACTTGCCGTGAATCACCCACGTCGGCCTGATATAACCAACAACGACGCTTTTTTGCACGAACGGCTTTGGCTGTTTCGAGCGCGCCGCGCGCATCGGCGTTGTAGTTGATGCCAATGTCCCAACCGGCCGCCGCGAGCCCCAACGCGATGCCCCGGCCCACGCCTTTGCTCGCACCGGTCACAAGGGCGACTTTTCCTTTTTTGAGAAGTTTACTCATGATCAATAAGTCCGGGCGCTCTGTTACGTTTCCATCTTCACCCAAACGGAACCTTTTTCGCAGGATTCGACGGCTTTTCGGATGAATTCCATGCCTCGGAGTCCATCATAGACGGTCGGGAATTCATACTCTTCCGTCTTCAATGGTTTGCGATCGATATGGCGGCGGATGGCGCGTGCGATCCCACAGTAAATCGTCGCGAAGGCTTCGAGATAACCTTCCGGATGACCGGTCGGAATTCGGGTGCAATCTTTCGCGGTCATGGAGAGATAACCCTGGCCCCTCGTTAGGGTCTGTCGCGGTTCTCCATAACGATAGAGTTCGAGATAATTTGGGTTTTCCTGCTTCCAAAGGATTGCGCCTTTTTCCGCATAGACGCGCAAGGTCAGGCCGTTTTCTTCTCCGGTGGAAACCTGGCTGATGGCGAGGACGCCCTTTCCGCCGCCTTTGAAACGCAGCAAAGCGTTGACGTCTTCATCCAGCTTCCGGTCAGGCAAAAAAGTGCTCCGGTCCGCGCAGAGCTCGCGGATCGGATCCCCGGTGACATATTCGAGCAAATTGACGCAATGGGTGCCGACATCGCCCAAGGTCCCCCCCGCGCCCGATTGGGCGGGGTCCACCCGCCAAGCCGCCTGCTTTTGGCCAAGCTTCTCGTGCGGAACCATGAAAAAATCCTGCAAATATTCGACGATGACTTTGCGCACCGGCCCCATTTCTCCCGAACGAAACAAATGCCGCGCATGACGCACGAGAGGATGGCCGGTGTAGTTGTGCGTCACCGCGAAGACGAGGCCGGTTTTTTCCACGAGCGCGACGAGCTTGCGCGCCTGTTCAAAATCATAAGTCATGGGCTTGTCGCAAACCACGTGAAAACCGGCGTGGAGAAAAGTCTCGGCGATCGGGTAATGAGAGACATTCGGAGTGACAATGCTGACGAAATCTATGCGGACATCCGCCGGCAGCTTGGATTCGGCGGAAGCCATTTCCTGGTAGCTGGCGTAGCAGCGTTTCGGATCAAGGTAGAGCTGGGCGCCGGTGAGCGTCGTATTTTCACAGCTCTGTGAAAAACAACCTGCGACCAGTTCAATTTGTCCGTCCAAGGCCGCGCAAAGACGGTGCACCGCTCCGATGAACGCGCCCTGTCCGCCTCCAACCATGCCCATGCGTAATTTACGTTTCCAGCTATCCATTCTTTCCTTTCAATAAATCACTTGCTCCGTCAACCGGCCCACCCAAACCCGGCCGGGGCTTGGCAGTTTTTTACACTCTCAATGAGCTTCGGTCCGGCCAGAATATCGTCGTTTTCCGGAGAAATCTTCATGAATCGGTTCACAGGTCCGCTCATTGCCTCTTCTTGAGTTCCTCCAAGCTGAGCGGGCGGACGAATACGTCGTTAGTCGGCATTTCGTAGCCTTTCCATGCATAGGGATCAATTCCCGCGGCGGGAACGATTTTGCGGTTATCAGCCGTGCCTCCGCCTCCCCACGGCAAAAACGACCAAGCGTTCATATAATGGTTCACGATGGCGCGACGATAAATCTGACTGCGGTTCTGGTACGAGCCATGCAGGAGATAACCGTGAAAGAAAATGGCATCGCCGGCCTTCACCTCGACGGGCACGGCTTCGGATTCGTCAAAGCCGTAGCTTTCCGGAGCCCAATCCCACTCTCCGGGGCGAGTGTGCTCCCGATTCGGATATAAATAACCCATGCGATGTGATCGAGGAACCACCCACAGACAGCCGTTTTCGACCGTGGCGTCATCCAGCGCGACCCACGCTCCCACGAGCGAGCGATCCCGAGTGGGAATAAAAAGTTCGTCCTGATGCCAAGCCTGACCCGGGAGCCCGGGCGGCTTCACGAATACCATCGATTGCATACATTTGATGCTGCCGTCCCAAAAGGGCAGATGGGCAGCGACAATTTGACTGAGAATGCCGCAGACTTTGGGGTGCTTAATGTAGCGCAACACGACCGGGCTGATAAAGTGGGGCTGAATGATGCCGGAAAAACTCCGCATTACCTCCTCGTCGCTCATGCTGGCGGGCACCGGCTTGAGTTGCGGACATTCGTAACCGCCGCGCAGAATCGTGATGATGTCCTCAAAAACTTCGTTGATTTCATCACGGGTGAAAACATTCCGCACAACCAGAAAACCATCGTCCATATACGAGCGCACCTGCGCATCCGTGATTTGTTTGGGGAAGTCGATACGAGGACTGGCTGAAGTGGTCGAACTGGCTGAGGAGGTGCTTGGTATTGTGGCGGTGGCTTTCATGATCTTATTTTATTGTCATTGAGTCAATCCAGTCCGAGAATCCGGCGATTTCGAGCCGCGTCGTTCGATCCTCCGGCGAAATCGTCAAAAGCAATGGTGGTTGACTCAATGATGTGGCGGGAAATGAAAGGAGCTCCTTCGGCCGCGCCCTGCCGCGGGCTTTTGACGCAACATTCCCATTCCATCACGGCCCAACCGTCGTAGCCGGCTTCGGTCAACAGGGTGAAGACACGGTTGAAGTCCACCTGCCCGTCGCCCAACGACCGGAAACGTCCGGCGCGACCGCTCCACGATTGATAGCCGCCGTAAACCCCGACGCGGCCACTCGGACGAAACTCGGCGTCCTTCACATGGAAGCCGCTAATGCGTTGGCCGTACAATTCGATGAAGGCGCAATAATCGAGTTGCTGAAGCAAAAAATGGCTTGGGTCATAATTGAGGCAAGCCGCCGGATGATCGGAGGTACGCTCCAAAAACATTTCATAGGTGGCGCCGTCATAGATGTCTGAGCCTGGATGCAATTCATATCCGAAAACGAGGCCTTTCTCATGGGCCAGGTCCAAAAGCGGGCGCCAGCGCCGAGCGAGTTCATTAAACGCCTCCGAGATAATACCCTCCGGTCGTTGCGGCCAGGGATAGGCCAGGTGCCAGGCAAAACCGCCCGACAAGACGGGAATATTGCGTGTGCCAAGATTGGCGGAAGCAAGAATGCATTTTTTCAATTCGCCGGCCGCCCATTCGGTCCGGGCGTTTCCTCGCAAGCCCTTGGGATGAAACGCTTCGAACATAACCTCGTAGGCGGGATGAACGGCGAGCACCTGACCCTGAAGATAGCCCGCGAGTTCCGTGATCGCCAAGCCCATGTCGTTAAGCGTGCCGCGATAGTCGTCGCAATAACTTTTGGAAGCAGCAGCGGCATCCAAATCGATCACCCGGGCGTCCCATGCCGGAATCTGGACTCCTTTGTATCCAAGCCCGGCGAACCATGTTCCGATATTTTTGAGATTATCAAACGGGGCCTCATCCCTCAAAAATTGAGCTAGAAAAACGGCAGGACCTTTTATCTTAGACATGGCTGGGCACTTCGTTCCCTATACTAAAGACCCATCGCTTGGAAAAAACTTCCTTTTTTCGGCTAAAGGTTTGTTATTTTAGACTGCTTCTTCAGATAAGCGCTGGGAGACAATCCCATGAAGGAACGAAAAGTAGCGTTAAAATGACTGAGGCTTTCAAATCCAACCGCCAGCGCGGCTTCGGTCACGCTGCCGTCGGAGGTGCCGAGCAGAGCAACCGCCTGCTGGATCCGGTAGCCCTGAATATAGCGAGACCAAGGTATGCCCAACGCCTCACGAAAGACAACTTTGAGCCGCGATTCGCTAAGTCCGGCCGCCTTTGCCACTTCGTGCGCATAAACCGGACCCGTGAAATGGTCCCTTAAAAAATGAAGCGCTTGATTCACATGTTGCCATTTCATGGAGGAATTAACTTGGACTACTTCCCTCCCTGTTTTCCGCTCCCAGCGCACAAGATCGACGAGCATATCCATTAATAAGGTGCGGAGACGAATCTCGCGTCCCAGTGATTTGCCTTCAAATTCACGGTGGATTTTTTTAAATCCGAAAGTCAGCCTTTTACGCAACCAGGCGGGAGACCGCACCAAACGGCTTTTAATATTTTGCTTCGCCGTAAAACGCCGTAAAATATAGAGTCCATCTTGTTCCGGTCCAAACTCGCACAATAAACTTGGCAAAAAATAGATGACCGTGCCGGTCACGGGATAACGCGAGATTTTAAACCAATGGGGAACTCCTGGTCCGGCAATAAAAAGATCGCCAGCTTGCCGAATGGCCTTCTCCCGCTCGACAAATTCGCTGCCGCACCCGCTCAGATGAAGGCCCAATTCGCAATAGGGATGGCATTCAGGATGAATCATAGCTGAGCCTGAGCCGATAACGAAGTGTCTTACCTGGATGGGAGATTGTTGGCTTAAAAGCGGGCCGGTTTCCTCGACCTCCGACAGCCATGAAAATTCCGCTATGGCGGATTCAGTTGGTTTGGTGTCCATTGCGCAAAAGCGTTGCCATCCGAGCCATCTATTAATCGGCCTATTTCTCCAACACTGTGCCAGATGGGCATTTTCTCCGAGGAAAAAGTCGGCACGTTCAGCGAATTCACCTGGTCGCTTGCCGTCTAGTGACAGCGGAGTTTACATATTTTCTTGCAAATTCAAGCACTTGAATAGCTTTTGACCATGATAACCCTCAAAAATATTGCCGATGAAGTGCAGATGGATATCTGAAACAACGGCAAACTAAAACGGCAAATGTTTAGCCGAAAAACGGTAGTCCTTTTTCCCCCCATCGGTATTGTCAGAAAATGCGCAAAATTCTCTATTTCTTCGGCGGAGCGACTTTTCATCCGACCCAATGGGCAGGGGAACAATTGACGAAATTCCTGCCCAACAATGGCCCATACCAGGTAGAGATGACGTCGGACCTCGATGTCTTCACGCGCTTGTCGACTGGCGAATACGCCGCCGTAGTCGTGTACGCCACCGGCTTCAAGGACGACCTCACCTCCCCGCGCGAGAAAGGGTTGCTGGAGTACGTCAGAAACGGCGGTGGATTCGTCGGCATCCACGCCGGGGGGGCGGATTGCTTTGCCGGGAACTCCGCCTATGTCGAGATGCTTAACGGTCTGTTCCGGTGGCATCCGGAGCCGCATGAATTCACGCTGAACCTGACGGACAAGGACCACTATCTGACGGCGCGCATGGCAGACTTCACGATCTTCGACGAGATGTACCACCTCCAAAAGTTCGACCCCGCCAAGTGCCGGCTGCTGGCGACCACCCTGTGGCAGGGCCAGGCGCAGCCCATGGTGTTTGTGCGCGAGTACGGACAAGGCCGGGTGGTCCACCTGGCCAGCGGTCACACCCAGCAAGTGTGGATGCATCCCGAGTTTCAAAAACTGGTCGTGCGCGCGATTGCGTGGAGCGCGGGCGCGGAGTTGTCCGACCGCGAGATCCGTTGCGGCATCCTCGGTTACGGGCCCGCCTTCAACATGGGCAAGTTTCACGCGGACAGCATCAATGCGACGCCCGGATTGAAAGTAGTGGCCATATGCGATACCAGTCCGGCGCGTGTCGAGGCCGCCCGGAAGGATCTTCCGAGCCTCGAAGGATACTTCACCCGCACCGAAGATCTGGCCGCCATGCCCAACCTCGATCTCGTAATTGTCATCCTTCCGCATAACCAACACGCCTCCGCCACGCTCCAATGTCTGCGCGCCGGCAAGCATGTCATTCTCGAAAAGCCGTTTTGCCTCACCGTTGAGGAAGCCAATGAGATGATTGGGACCGCGCGCGCGGGCAACCGCATGCTCAGTATCTTCAACAATCGCCGCTGGGATGGGGACTATTGCATGATTCAGGACATCCTTGCACGTGGTTTGATCGGCGAAATTTTTCACATCGAGTGCCGCGTCGGCGAATACGGTCATCCCGGATTCACCTGGCGCTCCGACAAAAGCGTCGGCGGTGGTATTCTCTACGACTGGGGCGCGCATTTTCTGGATTGGATTCTGGGACTGATTCCTTCGCGGATTACGCAGGTCACTGGCGACCTGCAAAAACGCGTTTGGCACAGTGTGACCAGCGAAGACCATGGGCAGGTTTTGATCCGTTTTGAAAACGGCGTCACGGCTGACTTTCTCGTCTCGCAGATCGCCGCCCTCAACGGTCCCAAATGGCGGGTGCTCGGCACGAAGGGCGCGATCGAAGTCAACTCGGGCGCGGAAATCACCGTCGTTAGCTACGTCAGCGGTCTTCGGCAGGATAGTAAGATCAAGACTCCGCAGATCCCATGGGAAGCCAAGCAGTACTATCGGAACATCGCTGATCATTTGTTGATGGGTGAAGAACTCGTCGTCAAACCCGAACAGGCGCGACGGGTCGTCGGCGTGGTGGACGCCGCCCAGCGTAGCGCGCAGCAAGGAAGCAGCGCGGCGCTCGCGCCGGGGTGCGAGTGAGGTGAATTATGTCAGGGAGAAAAAAAGGAACAGGCATCATTAAGGATTCAAAACGCCCTAAATTTGCCTGTCCTCTTTTCTCTCGCCAGTTCTCTAGGACAGTGGAATTTCCTGAAGCATAATAACGGTCCACGGTTCGAGAGAGCGGTCGAGCCGGAACGTTCCGGAAGCGTCGGCGTTTAAAAATTCACGGCGCAAGTTCCAACCAGCTTCCCGTAATAACTTCGCCTGTTCCCGCGAGGGCGGTTCAGGTGAACCGATCTTCTTCCAGGCAGTGAGACAGAAGCCATGCGAGGCATCGAGTGTTTCCACCAGAAATTGGGAGTTGGGAGGCAAGTCATGAATTTCGATGTGTAGATTTCGAGGCTGGCCGATCGCAAGGATTTTCTCGGCTTCGGCGGGCGAACTGCTTAAGGGAGGAGCCTCGCGCAATTCCGAAGGATAGTGATAGGCGAGCACGTGGATCGTCTTGGATAAGGTATCCCGTGTGGCGATGACGCCCGGCGCGCGATGGATTTCCTCATCGCCAAGAAGATGTAAAAAGCGGTAAGCATGAAAGGTCGGTTTAACCACGCCTTGAAAGTTGATCAATCCAAAGCCTCCGTGAAAAATCGTGTCTCCGGCGGCGTTTTCTTCAAAAACATCGGTAAAGGCCCAGTAGACGAGTGAATCAGCCAGGCCGATGGATTCAATATTGGCCCGAACCACGAAGGTTGCGGCCGCGAGGGAGTCGTGCGAATGGTCGCGCGGGGAAGGGCTCGAGCTCCATTCGGTGAGATGAATCTCGGCTTTCGGGAAAGCGCTTCCATTCACGGTTTTTCTGAGCCATTGGAGATCGTCCCTGGTCGAAGTGGCGGGCCGGGTGCACGGGGTAAAATTACCGCCGGTGTCCAGCGGGTAATCGGTGGGATAGGGATGACAGGAGATAAAATCGACCGGCAGTTTATTTTTCGCGCAAAAAATGAGAAATGATTCGATCCAGACACCCTTCCATTGGCCCTCGCCCAAATCCTTCATCTGGAAAGTCACTTGCTTGCTGACATCTTCCGTTTCAGATTCAAAGCGGTCATCGGGAACAAGGTTGCTGGTGGCCGGCCCTCCGACACGCAACGCGGAATCGATGGCCTTGATGGCCTGTGCGGTCACGCGATAAAGTTCAAAATATTGGCTGCGGGTGCCGTCCCAAAATGCCTGGTAAAGATTTGCTTCGTTCCATACTTCAAAATACCATTGGCGCACCTCTTCCCGACCGTAGCGCTGAAGAATGTGACGAACGAAAGCATCGATCAAGGCGGCCCATTTATCGAAATTCTCCGGCGGCGTGATGTTGGCCTTCCACCAGAATTGGGTCTTCGAATTTTTGGCCGCAATGTCCTTTGGGAAGAAGCTCAACTCGACGAACGGTCGGATGCCGATTTCGAGCATGCGGTCAAAAAGCTCGTCGATGTACTGCCAGTTATAGACGGGTTTGCCGTCCTGTTCCCGATAGACGCACATATCGTCGTGAAAGAGCCCGTGAAAACGGAGGTAACGAAAACCACAATGCCGGACGGCCATGGCCAAGTGTTGCTGCCAGTTGGCCCGCAGGCCTTCGTGAGCGCGACCCGCACCGACACAGACGCTCCAAAAGTGCTTAAGGGGAGTGCCTCCGGACTTGGCGCTGAAGGTGAGACCAAGGGTGGATGAAACGGATTGGGATGACATAATTGGTGAAAGAATAGGCTGGCAGTTTTACTGGAAAAAAGATCGGAATGCAGATTTTTATTTTCGCAAATAATTGTGAATGAATGGATGGTGTTGTAGTGGACGAAAGTCTAAGCGGGTTCCGGGGCTTCGCCGGGCAATAGCTGGTCGGGATGCAGCTTTTTCCAGGTGTGATAAATCCGGAAAAAGCAATACGCGGACATCACTTGAAAACCGGCCGACCAAAGATAACCCATCCGGTTATTTTTCAGATGATCGAAGAGCAACCCCAAAAGCGGGCCGCTAAAGGTTCCAAAAAAGACCGACATCACCGAGGCGGCCGAGCAAAACTGGCCTAATTTCGCCCGCGGATAGACCTCCACCGTGAGGGCTCCGAGAAAGACGCCGAAGGCAAAACCCGGTATTTGAGCCAATCCGGTACAGATCAATAACGACCATTTACCCGTGATGCAATAGTAGGAGATGAGGCTGGTCGTGGCCAAACCCAGGAGACAGGGCCCCATCAACCGCACCGGCTTGAACTTGTCCGCCAGTGAGCCCATGCTGTATCCGGCCACGAAAGGAATGAACGCGGTCACAGAGGTAAATTTACCGATGGTATCCAAAGAAAGCCCCAAGTCCTTCCACACGTAAAAATACTGGTACATGTTGCCCCCATTACCGAGCTGATAAAGGCACAAAGCGCCGAAAACCCAAAGATACCGGGGTTTGGTATAACAGTCGTTAAAGTAAGTTTTTATCATGGACCATGGCCCGTTGCCGCTCTTGCGCGGTTCGGGCGGAGGATACTCGCCTTCCTTCACCCGCCAGGTGGACACGAGATAAAAGGCCATAAAGAAAAGGCCCAAGCCAAAGCAGAGTTGTTTCAGGTGAAATTCGCCGTATCCTAAAAGAAAAAAGCCAAAAATGAACCTCGCCACCGTCGCGATGATTTGACTCAATCCGGTAAATCGGCCCAGAACTTCTTCGGGTACGACGTCCCACCAATAATAAGTAAAGAGACTCAAAATCACGAGATTGAAGAGACTGAGAACAACGAAACAGACCCCAATAAAAAAAACCGGGCCGTTGATACCGAGATGATTCCAAAAAGTCACGAGGCCGGGATAACGCGTCATATATTTGCCCAACTCTGGCATGTAAGGCAGCGCCATGGTCGCCACGGCGAGAGGAGGCGCCGCTAAGATGAGAAAGGGCCGTCGACGCCCGTACTTGCCCCGGTATCGATCGGAGTAGGTGCTGATCACCGGATTGATCACCAAACAAAGGATGCCGAACATCGAGCCGGAAAAGCCGATGATCATGTTGCTGGCCCCATTATTTTTAAAGAGAATGTTCACGAAAGTCTGCACGCCTTCGAAAAGCGTCAGACAAAAGTCATTCCACATCAGCCAGAAAAAGAGCATCACGATGCCCTTTTGCGTGTAGCTGAGAGTCCCGACGGTAAATAACTTGGGTCCGCTATTCGCGGTGGCCGGGCTGGTTATTGGATTCATGGCAAAGTTATTTAAATACTGCGTTTTTTATCATGGCGAGGAAACAGCCGGGTAAAGAATTTTCCAGCCAGTCCGGAAATAATCGCCCAATTGCCCGGGCTATGGCAGAAGGGGTGGCACCCGCCGAAAGCGAGGCGAAGCGAAGCAAGATCGTCTCATTGGTGAATCGGGAGGGGTTTTAGGTAACGGCGGGGGAAAGACTCATGGCGCGAACTGATGATTGTCGACCACGCGCCATCTGTAATAGGAAGGAAGACTCGCCGTGACGTCGCCATCCAACGTGCCGGCGCCGCCGGGATTCGCCGCAAAATCGGGAAGGGTCTGGTTGGGATCGATGTAGCGTTCCAGGATGGTTGAGCCGCGATATTCTCCCAGCACGGTTCCTTGGTTTTCGTTCCATTGATTTTGCGCCGCGGCCGGCTCGGCATTCTTCAGCGATTGGACCCGATAGTAAACCGTGAAGGTATTCGATTTTGCGGTGATCTGTCCGTAGATGTTGGCATAGGGCCGCTCCCGCGTGTTATCGCCGACCAAACCGTAGGTGGTTCCGTTATACCAGTTCGCGGCAAACCCAAGCGCGGAGGTCTCTGGAGTCATAACACCAGCAACAGTAGGAAGTTTCGGAACAAGATACATCTCGCAGATTTGGGAAGCGGAGTGGAAAATATCGGGGGTGCCGGAGGTGATCCCGGTAAGGAGGACCCCGTTAAATTTGTCGTCGAATTGCGTCAAAGTCATATTGACGTCGAGCGGAAACCGGACGTTGGAAGGCGATTGGAAAGGTGCGTTAGCTGGGGTGGTTTGATCCGCAGTGTTTTTATAGGCCATCCCATTGGGGCCGCTCGCTTGTGTTCCCGTCGCGGAAACAGCGGCGACCTTCACCGTATTAAGCAGGGCGCGGATGGCCGTACTGCGGGTGATATAAGTAAACGGCTCGATCTGGTAATTGAGATTGATCTTGCCCGCGCTGGAGAACGGCTCGCTGATGGCATAAGGCTCGGCCACCGGCATCCAGAAAAGATCGAGCAAAAGATGATCCGGGGGAGATTGCCAGCCTAGATGAGCGGAATTGGTGGAAACGCCCGGATAGGGCCGAAAAAGGAGCGTCCGCCACGGCGTGGGATTGACTCCCGTGGGATCGATTCCCGTCGGGAGCGAGCCGAACATTCCGGGTGAAGGCACCTCGTGATTGGGCGAATACAAAGCGGGACCGCTCGTGCGCAGCGCGTCCGGTCTCTCGAAATAGGGGAGATGACCCGCACCCGCCGCGTCGAGAGTGCCTTCATCCGCTTTATTGATCCATGGACCGTCGGGAAGCCAGCCGAGTCCATTATCCCAGTCGGTATTTGCATTACCATCAGACAAATTAGGAACGCCGTTAACTAAAGTAGGCGGAACAGCGGGAACCGAGCTATTACCACCGATGGCTGTGGTTGGATCCCAGTACTTTGCATTTTGGTTCAATTTCCCTAATTGGGGAAAAGTCCCATTCCCATTCGGTAAACCAAGTTGGATGGCGGGGTCTGTTGGAGCAGCCGTGGTCTCGGCATAATCGGGTACTTCACCAGACAGAAAATTGTGAGCAAAGGGCTGCTTTCCCCACCAAGGATGGGCTGTAAAAGGGGGCTTGTTTGCAACGTCGGTCGATACAGTGGCGGTGGCCAGCATCCTTGCATCGGTCCATGTTGGATCAGTAGAACTGCCAAGGACCATGCTTTGCACGACATCGCCTACGAGAAGGTCATCCCAGTTATTACTGGGAAAGTTAGGATATGCCCCAACCCACCACCGATCCCCCGGGTCACTTGGGGGTAGGGGCGACGGCTGGGCGATTCCAACACTCATACCCATGACAGGAGCGGAGACAGGAGCTGTATAAGGATTTCCTGGGTATGAGGAGAAGGGGGGAGGAAAATTGGGCACGGTAAAAGTTCCACTGGGACCGGCACTGGAACTGGGAAATGGATCAATCGTATAGGTCTGTATTGGTTTTAATCCTGCTGTTTGCGGATTGGAAGAGGCGTATACGGCGCTCAAATTATTCAGCCCGCCCCCATCGTAAAGAATGATCGTTAACTTACCACCCGTGAAAGTGAAATGATTTGGAGTGCTATCATTTTGTATCTTGGTCGAGGTTAGCGCCAGCGGAATGATCTTGCTGTAAAAAGGATTGACAAGCTGCCAATTACCCGCGCTCGGATTCGGAACCGTGTACCTCTGCCCACCATAACGATTTGTAATAAACATATTCATATAACCGAAAGTGTCCCAACTTCCGATAGTAATATCGCTTTGTTGCCCGCTAAAAAACATGATAGCATCAGCCGGAAACCCGAGCGGGTAAGTGTTGACCTTGAAAGAGTCAAGTCCCTTAACTTCCACCCATACGGTTGGCATTATTAGTCCCGGCGCGGCGGAATTATTATTATTGATTAGCATCTGAGATGGATTAGTGAAGCTCATCATCAGAAAAGCTTGGATGGCTCTCGTCGTCGTGGAACCCGCTGCGGCATTGCCGGGAGGAACGTAGGTTCTAGGTGCAGTCGCCGGGAGAGTGAGTGGTGTTACCGTGGCTTGTGTACCGCCAGGGTTGTTGGGATCGGTACCCGTATCGCCTGTGCCGAAGATCCCCAAACCAGAATCTCCATATACTCCGGAAGCAGTATTCCCATACATGGAATTCAGAGGAACAGCCGCCTGGGTGGGAGAAGCGCCCTGGCCCATGGCGATGAATTGAACGCCGATTTCGTTCAAACGGGGATAAATTCCAATCCCCTGCATATCGGCCCAGCCATAAGTAGTATTAAGGGGAGTATTTAAGGTTCGGCTGGGAGCGACTTCATATAGACCAATAGGGGGCACCGTCGCAGACACGGGGTAAGGAAGCCAGGCCTGAGAATAGGTTTGTGGCTGAGAATTGGCGTTTAGGGGTGACGGCAGCGGGACGTTGCAATCGGCGATATTGATCGTCCGGATATAGTCGAAGATTTCCGTGAGAATTTGCCGCATTCCCAATTGACTATATTTTGTAGCCGACTGGAAGTTTCCGCCATATCCCGGAATAGCCTGCGAGGTGAAATAGTCGAGGTACTGCAGAAGGGTGACATTGCGGGCAAGACTGATATCAACGCTGCAACTCGTCGGATCGATCCGGGTGAAGTAATAAGTATGTCCCGAATTCGTCGCGCAGAAAGAGAGCAACTGGTCGATGGCGGTGGGGAACCTCTTTGGCGTCAACGTGTCATTGGGATCGATCACCGGCCAGATCGAAACCCGGGGTTGGCCGAAAAGGGTCACTTCCGGCGCCCGGCTGTGGGCGGTGAGAAAGAAGCGCGCCGTTTCGATTTCTTGCTGGGTGGCGGAATTGGCGCCGTTGATCGCCGACGCGGCCCGGTTAGTGGTAAAAAGCATCTCGGCCACCGACGAGTAGAGATGGTTTTGGGGACTTGCCTTGAGGGGGATCGCAGAACCACCTCCCACGAGAGTGACCGGTGCCGTAGCGCCTTGGGAGCCTCCATTCTGGTAACGCGGTAGTATGCCCCAAGGCGCGCCACCCGCCGGGGGACCGTAAAATTGCGCAGGGGTCAAAGGGAATCCAAGTCCGTTGAGGACGTTCTGCAGCGCAACCGTGCCGGGATGGCCCGGATAGCGCTGAAATTCTCCATTGGCCGGCTGGTACTGGGACAGGTACACGTCGTCCGGCGCAGTGAAATGGGGAACATCCCAGAAAGTCGCAGTGGCGATGGGAGTCGGATCGATGGTCGGCGGCGACGTCGCACCCGTCACCGTCCCAATGCCACCGCCGCCTGCCGTGTTGACATTGACCTTGCAGGTTTCGTCGTCGGTCCAAAAGGCGATCCGCCCCACGATCGGATTGTTGGTGCTGGGAATAACCGGCGCGTTTTGAAAAGTGAGGGCCGTACCGGTGCTTGTGGTGTCGGGAGCGATGATCTGCCCGTTCTGAAGCACATAGAGCCATCGCACCGGCATCGGCGCCGGTTGAGTCGCCGTGGCTCCCGGCGCAGTACCGATCGAAAAGCCATCGACCGTAGTTGCCAGGCTCTCGTTAAAAATCGGAAAATGGGCCGTGCCACTCGCATCATTGGCGGGGGCGTTGAGATCGACCCAAAGCGCGGAAGAATTCGCGGGAGAATTCGCCCAGGTCGTTGGCGGCATATCGTTGCTTCCGGCCGCCGTGTTTGTGGTATTCATGCCGCTGGCGCTGTTTGTCGTCAGATTTTGGGCCGAATAGAGCTTGTAGATATTCTTAAGCGCGCCTGTGTTGTCGTAGACCCGGATCGCGCCGGGCTGGGAAGCCCAGGCGGTGGCCATCCCCTGTGACGTCCCCTCATTGATCTGGCCCTGCACCAGGTTGACCGCCATGTCCGCCATCAGCCGCGCGCTCGAGATAGCCTTGTAAGACCGAGACGCGGTGTACTCTAAAGTGGAGGTGGCCCAAAAACCGATAATCACCGCGGTGAGCAGGACAACGAGGATGAGCACGCTCACCAGCGCAACGCCGCGCCGCCCGGAGGATATTTTTCCGGGAAAAAGAAAAGTGTTCATGGACGATAGACCAAGGTCGTTTCCGTGTCGGGGTGGAAGGGGGCAATGATCAACGTTTGCATGTGTAAGGCTTCATTTTTCTTTCAAAAATGCGTGATCGATTGATTTACTAAATAATAATAATACCTCGGAACTATCTTAAAATAAAGATGTTATAAACGATGTCAATAGAATTAAAATTACGTCGCTTGATATGCCGTAATATGTTTATAACAAATATGTTACAGTGTTTTATCTGCGGGAATGTATGTTGTTTTTATCTAAAGTTTTAAATTTTGTTTGACATTATCCATTTATTATTCTAATTTCGTAAATCAATGAACGAGTCGCAGGCACTTCCGGACTTCAAAAAACGCAAACAGAAGCGCGTGGACGAGCAGATTACCGATTTTCTGCGCAATGAACTTAAGCGCGGAAAATTTAAGCCGGGGACGAGGCTTCCTACGACACAGGCCTTGGCTGACAGGTGGCAAATAAACGTTGCCACGGTTCATACCGCGATGAAGTCGCTGGTTGAAGAAGGGCTTCTCGTAAGAAAGCTCCGGCTTGGCACATTCGTGAGTGAGCGCAAGGCGTCATCCCGTCACGCGGCCATATGGGTCTCTTCGAGCGTTCAGCAACCCATGCCCAACTACTGGACGGCGCGGATCATGTGTCGGCTCCCAGGGCTTTTAAGGCAGCAGGAGATTCCAACCAAACTGTATTGGAGTTGGTCGGTTGAGCATGGACAGTACGATGGTTTTGGATATGACGAATTTCTTGAGGGCCTGACTCGGGATTCCATCTCGGTCATTGCCCACATTTCCGGTTGGTGGGGAGAGGCGGCGGAGCGTTTGATTCAGCAAAGGCAGGTGCCTATAGTTTACAGCCCCGGTGTTTCGATCCCAGGCCAGTTGTCCGTGAGCCATGATGAGGCCGCCGTGATTCGCCAAGGGGTTGAGCATCTCCTGGCGCAGGGCTGTCGGCGCATCGCCTGGCTGGCGTGGCGTGATCTGAAGAGTGGTCCAGGCGATGTGCTCTACGAGACATTTTGCTCGGCATTACGGGAGCGGGGCGTGGAGGCGCGGGAATCTTGGGTCTGCACCGACTTGGATCCGAACTTGTCTGGCGCGGGCTATTCGGAGTTTCGCGAAATCTGGACGGCGCATCCGGAAAAACCGGACGGCTTGCTGGTGACCGATGACGTTCTGTTTCAGGACGTGGTGACGGCGATTTCGGAATTGGGCATTTCGGTGCCGTCACAATTAAAAGTGGTGACGATCATCAACCGGGGAGCTGCCGTGCCGTGCCCCTCTTTCCCGGCGGCGAGGATTGAAATTGATCCTGATGCGCACGCCGAGGCGATGAGCGAGATGCTGGTCAAGCTGGTGAGGAAGCAACCCATCGCCGAGCCGCAAGTGATTGTCCCATTCCGCTTGATCGAGGGATACCCTCTTGAACCGACGCCTGCCAAAACGGAAACTTTTCAAGTGAATAGATGACAGATGAAAGCAAGTTGCTTTCGAATAACGAAAACCAAACAACCAAAATACAAAAAAGGATAAATAGACCATGACAACTAAAACACATCTAAAATATGGGGCTCCCCTGGCGGCATTGCTGTTTGCGGTATTGAGCGTAACGTCGGCCAAAGCGCAGATTGTTCTGAATGGAAGTTTCGAGACAAATGACGATTCAGACGGCGCAGCCTATCTCGCCAACACCACCGAAGGGCTCACTTTCTTCACGGATTGGACGGTCGGCGGATGGAGGGGTGCGGCAGGTGCGGGCGTTGGCGTCGCCACCAATAGCAGCCAGCAGATCGTCCGGAGTAGCACGCCCGCCGGCAACCAGTATGTTTGGATCCAGGATGGGACTACTAACGCAGCTGCCTCAGAGAATTATATCTATCAGCAAATTACATTGGCCACATCGGGCACCTATAGCTTAACCTTCCTTGTGGGCGCGCGCCAGTCCGACACCCTTACCGACACCTATGCTATCGACCTCAATGGAACGAGTGCAATCGGTGGAATGACGCTAGCAAGCGGTACCACGACTTATGCCTCTGCGCTGGCCTCCGAGTCGGGCAGTTTTTCCGCGACAGCCGGCACTTACTATCTTGAGTTGGTAAATACCTCGCCCGCCGACGACACTGGCAACACAATCGGTTTCGACGGCGTCGTGATCACCCTTACCGCTGCCGCCGTTCCCGAACCGTCTTCGGTGATGCTGATTGGAATTGGAGCGATGGCTTTGGTCCTGACTTGGCGTCGGCGGAACAAATTGGTGTAGTTCGCGGGTTGGGTTGTTTGTTTTCGGATAGATAATCTTTATGCGGTTGTGTCGCGTAAAAACGGCACAACCGCATAATCTTTTAGAGTGCCCTTTCGGCAATAGAACGTGCCGCGCGGACGATTAACCTCCTGGATTGGTAACAAAAAATAATCGCAATGATAACTGACTGGTTTGGTGAATGGCTCGACCAGCCCGTGCGCTGTCGGGGCATCCGGTTGGTGATCGAGCAAATGAGCGAAGCCGCCGAGCGCGTGGGCGTTGGCGGATTTCACGTCACGACCAACCCGCCCTGCGGCGTTGCGCCGGTTCAGGAGTTTGGCGGGCCGGATAAAATGGGCCTTCAGTTCGAACGCGAAGTCATCGTTACCTCCCTGCGTTGCGATCCCATTTCGGAAAAGACCTGGGTCCGCCAAGCGCGGGTCGAAGCGCAACTCAATATCGGTGCGGAATGGCAGACGATCTCCCCGTCGCGCGTGATCGATTCCCGGCACCGGCAACCCTGCGTCTGGCCGCAAACGATTGAAACGCTGGAGAGCCGTTTTCTTCCCGACGGGCGCGGGACTGAATGGGTGAACGCGTTCTACCATGACTACCTCCTGCGCACCGTCGAGCCTTGCGGTCCGGGCAGCAAATATCCCGACTGGCTGACGCAGCAATACATCCTCGCCGCGGCCGCTCCGCCTATTCCCGGTTACTGTTATAATTACAATCCGGGCGACAGCGGTTGTTTCGACGCGCTCATCGCGGCCATCCACCAGCCCAGGCTCATGATCGAGAGCCAGAAATTGTTTCCGCAATTGATCGACCGCTTCGGTTTCATGCCGGCGGCTATGGCTCCCGGCAAGGATGATCGCGCGTTGAATTTGGATTACTCGGGGATCATTTGGGGGCCGAGCTGCTTTTGGGATTTGTGGAGTTGGAGCCGTGACCGGGAGTTTCTCGGCTGGTTCACGCCCGCGCTGGCTAAATGGTCGCGGTGGTACCTCGCCCATCGCGACCACAACGGCGACGGATGGCTGGAACCCGGCGTCAATGCCTGCCAGCGGGCCACGCCGGAAGTCGAAAAAAAGCTGCGTGATCAGTTCGGCGGGGCCGGATGGGCAAAGGAAGGCTTCCAATACGTCGGCAAACATAACCCGAAAACCTCCGCCTTGCTGCTGTCGATTTACGAGTGTCCGTGGGATGACGGCCCGGTGTTCACGCGCGGGCGGTGTCGCGGTCTGCGCTTCGACCCGGAGTCGTGTTCGGTGAATCGCCATTTCATCGAGACCCAACTCTATAACGCGGGCCTCGCCGGCTTCTGCGCGCGCGCCTTCACCGAGCTGGGCGACCCGGTCCAGGCGGAGGAGTTTCTTGGTCATCGTCACCGGCTCGAAGCGCTGGTGCGCGACCATCACTGGGACGAGGCGAGCGGATTTTATTACGACCGCGACATTGAGACCGGACGACTCCGTACCGAGGTCATGCACGCAGGCGGGTTCTATCCGATGATCCACGGGATCCCGACCATGGAACAGGCGCGCCGGATGGCAGCGCATTTACTTGATCCGGAGAAATTCTGGACGGCTTATCCTGTTCCGACTCTGGCCCGGCATTCGACCGACTATGATCCCAGGCACTACTGGTCGGGTCGCGCGTGGCCGCCGGTGAATTTCCACATCCTGCGCGGCTTGATACGGTATGGTTTGTTCGAGGCCGCCGACCAGTTGCTGGAGCGGTGGCTGGCGCAGGTCAGGACCTGTTTTGAGCGCCCGCGGGAAGGGCGCGTGACCATCGACTACTCGGATCCCAGTTTTGCGGAAATGGACATGCGGCGCATTTACATGCGGGACTGCGAAATTGTCGTATCCGAGAACTGGAATTCGGAGACCGGCGAAGTCCTGGGCAGTCCGGCTCTCACCTGGGGCGGGCTGTGGATGCCGGCCGTGATCTACCGCAACTTCTGGCCCGATGGCGAACATCACGCTTTGGTGCGGCCCGGTGGCCGGCTCCGCTTCCGGCAAGCGGGACGCTGGGATGTGACGGTGAAAGGCGACCGGGCGACGGTCAATGGATTCACGGTTCAGATGGATCAACCCACCAACTACCGGCTCGATTGCCGTACCGGCAACGCCGAGCCGTTGGCGCTCAATTCGGACATTGGATAAGGCCTTTCCAGAGTAAAACAAGCAACTTTTGCGGCGAAATATTTAATGAAAAAATCTCAATGATAACTGACTGGTTTGGCGAGTGGCTCGACCAGCCCGTAGGAAATGGTGTGAATCAGCGTCGAAAACGGAAAAGAAAATCGAATGAACATGAAGATGAAGCTAGGGTTGGTGGGAGTGATGCTGTGCGGATGGGTGTGGGCGGCGGCCCTGGCGTGGGGAGAGGGAACGGCCATCGTCGGCGACACGCTCAAGCCGTCGGGCAAGCCCGCCATTCTCTTTTCCGTGCCGAACATGGGCGGCTACGGAGTCGGCTATGATTACCTGCGGGAACTCCAAGGGCAGGGCTTCGAGGTGGACTATTGCGAAGGAGCGTCGTCCTTCACCTGGGAACGGGTAAAGCGCTATAACGCGGTGGTGATCCTCGGTTTTCCGGCCAAGGATGAAAAAGGTCAGTCGCTTTTCGCCAACCAGCAGCCGCCGTGGACCAAAGACTACCTCGCGGTGCTCGACCGGTTCGTGAAAGCAGGCGGCGGAGTTTTTCTATTGATCGAGGACCGGGGCGTAGACTACGTACCCAACGAGGCGTTGAAGGCGTGGGGTCTTCAGTTGCCGTTGGCGGTGATCCACGATTCGGCGGAGGCGCATCTTTCGCACTTCGATGAGTCCGATCTTGGCAGCGCGTGCGCTTACACCGATGCCATTCTGGCCGGGCCGGTCACCGAAGGGGTAAAGGGCATCTGGTATCCGATCGGACAGCACTATCTCGGCGCCCACACCATGCCGGTGTTGACCGATACGAACTGGAAACCGATGGTGCGGATGGGCCCTACGGCGTGGACCGAGCCGCCCCAATACAATCGCGCAAGCACGCAACCCGATCCCGAAGCGGTTATTCCGAAAGAGTCGATCAAAGACGGAACACTCCTGGCCATCCGGGAGTTTCCCGGCGGCGGGCGCATGGCCGCGATGCAGAGCTGGCATCAGTTTACGATCGGCAGCGGCATGAAATGGCTGTTCAACAACGAGGTGCTGGAAACCGGCCTGGGCGGCCGCCCGAGCGACTTCGGACGGCTTCTGGTCAACACCTACCGGTGGCTGGCCGAACCGAGTCTCAAAAACGGTAGCCTGGGGGGATACGTCACGGAGGCCGATCGGCTGTTGGAGCCGCAACTCAAGTCGACCGCGCAGGACAATCTCCACGAATCGGTCTACAAAGAGGAGGAAATCCTGGGGAAACACCACTCGCCCGTGAACGGCAAGCTTTTCCGGGGGCTGATCGGCGCCGAGACGAGTTTGTCCGGGGGCCAGGGAACGGTCGAGGATTTTGCCAAGGCCGCCGTCGCGTCCAAGCTGGACTTTGTCGTGTTCCTGGAGGATTTTGCCAAGCTCACGCCGGAAAAACTCAAGACGCTCGAAGCCGAAACCCGGCGTTTGTCCACCCCGACGCTGGAGTTGATTCCCGGGTATAGGACGAAGACCGATATCGGCGTCCAAATGTTCGTGTTCGGAACCAAGGAAGGTTTTCCCCTCTGGCCGGAAGAACGCCTTTTGGGCGGACCGGACAAAAAGACGTTCAACCTCCAACCCCAGAACGAAAAAGGCGAATGGGTGCCCAACAACCCGGCCCCGAATTGGTTATTGGATTGTTCCGGCTCCGAGGAGGGCAACGTCGGGTTCTTCCATTTTTCCGGCGTTCCCCAGGGGATGCGGATGTACGACGCGCACAACTATAGCATGGCGGCGGTTCGGACCTACAAGGACGGCAAGCTGGTGGAAGACCTCACCGACGATTACCTGACCACTTGTCAGAGCACGGCCGTGCCCACGCCGGTCAGCGTCAACATCGTCCGCTCGCCGCAGGCCCTGACGGAGGCGGCCGCTTGCGGACAATCTCTGACCTATGCGCAGGCGGCGTCCATCGAGGCGATCTCGAGCACCGCGCTTCGCTGGAGCGGTCAATATGACGGAATGAATGTTTTTCCGTCCGACGGGCCGCTAATCCTGACCTGGCCCAAACTGGCGCGCATCTGGACCTTCGGTTCGGAACGATTCGTGACGGGGCGCTCGCTGAATATCGCGCCCATCCACGTCACGAGCGACGTGGGGCTCAAAGAAGTCAGCATCTATAACGGTCGTGACTTGTTCCGCCGGTTCCTGCCGGGGGGCGCGAAGGACTTTGAGATGACGCTCTACTTATCGGGCATTGTGCAGCGCAACCTGGTGTTGATCGCCACGGACCTGAAGGGTGGCCGGGCGGTGAGTTTTGCGCA
>Ga0182018_10001446_pt1 | contig 27043 bp, 23 predicted proteins | sample 812P2MmetaG_FD_120490 | JGI IMG/M metagenome (GOLD analysis project Ga0182018, IMG submission 120490) | Permafrost microbial communities from Stordalen Mire, Sweden - 812P2M metaG | ecosystem: Environmental > Terrestrial > Soil > Wetlands > Permafrost | place: Sweden: Stordalen | collected...
AAGTTTGGCGCGGATGTGCGCCGTGCCCAGTTTGACCAAACCCTTTATTACAACGTGAGCGGCGAGTATACGTTCAACAGCACTACGGAAAATTCCGTCCTCTACAACGACAATTATCCCGGCTATTTGCTGGGCCTGGACGACAGCTACACTCAAGGATCCGCGCAGCGAGAAGACATACGCAACACCGGCGTCTATGTCTTTGCGCAGGATAGTTGGAAAATCAAACCCTCGCTCACCATGAACTACGGACTTCGCTGGGAGTTGGATACGCCTCTCGCCGATGCCCTCCACCATGTTCAGACCTTTCGCCCCGGTCAGAACTCGTCCGTGTATCCTTGCGTCCTAACGCCAGCCGAGCAAGTCAGCCTCGGAGCCAGCAATTGCACCGCGGCAGGTGTTCAGCCTACCGGTCTGGTCGTTCCGGGCGATTCCGGCGTGGATGCGGGACTCACTCAGACTTATTACAAAGCCTTCGCGCCGCGCATCGGGCTTGCTTACAGCCCCAACCCCAAGACCACCATTCGCGGCGGCTGGGGCTTGTTCTACAACCCGATGGAGCAATTGGTGCTTGAACAGTTCGGCGCCGAACCGCCTTTCGGCGGCAGTACCTTCTTGCCCGCAACCTTCCTGAATACTCCTTTCATTTCGCAAACCGGCACCGTAAGTCCGAACCCGTTCAACGGAATACTCAGTCCCAAACCCGGTACTCCGCAAGATTGGGCTTCTTTCCGTCCCATGTTGCTGTACGGGGATTTTCAACCTCGCATGCGAACGCAATATACGGCCCAGTACAACCTGAATTTCCAGCAGGAACTAGCCCGAAACATGGTCTTTCAGCTTGGCTACGTAGGATCGCAGGGGCATCGGTTGCTTGCTTCGCACGACATCGATGCGGCGATTCCCCAGACTTGCCTTGACCTGAATGCAACTCTGGGCTCCGGAACGTGCGGACCATTTCTCGAGGACAATCCCTTCTTCATTCCGGGCGGAACGACCATCGCTCCTCAGGGCCTGCACTTGCCATACAACGCCGGGACGGGTGGGACATTCGTTCCCGGCGGTACTACCGTTGGGCCAAACGGAATCACGCTGGTAGGACTTCGTCCCTACTCGTCTCCTAATTGCGCGCCTCTCACCGGTGCGGGCTGTCCACTGGATGGTGTTCCGGTTTTCACCAACATCTTTGCTGAGGACACCATCGCCGCCTCCGCCTATAACTCGCTTCAGGCCAGCGTGGAAAGGCGCTTCTCTCATGGACTTCAGCTACAGGCTGCCTACACCTGGAGCAAGTCTTTGGACTGGGCGTCCAGCTTTGAAGAAACCGTCAATCCCTTCAACTACAAAGCCAGCCGTGCACTATCCCTATTCAACTCCGCTCAACGTTTTGTCCTCAACTATTACTGGGAATTTCCGGTTCCGAAGTACAGCGGGTTCAAGGGAAAAGTCTTGGATGACTGGTCCATGTCCGGCATCCTCCAGTTTCAGAGTGGATTCCCCATCCGCATTCAGACGCAGGACGATAACGAACTGGTCAGCAGCTTGTTCTTCTTGAGTGCCGATGCGCCCCAGCTCACCGGTCCGGTGCAAACTCAGAGCGGAAAACAGGTAACGACTCAGGTGGTTAACGGCAGCTCCCAGACTGGACATTTCTTCATCAATGCCAGCAGCTTTTCCGATCCTCCTCTCGGCTCCTTTTCAACCACAGCCCGTTCGATCTGCTGCGGCCCAGGGGAAAATCAGTGGGACGTTACTTTTTCGAAGAGAGTTGCGCTTACCGAGGCAAGGTACTTCCAGTTCCGAGCGGATGTTTTCAATCTGTTCAACAAAACGCAGTTCGTGAATCCCGATGGGAACTTTAGCGACACAACCTTCGGCCAGGTCCAGCAAGCCAGGGATCCGCGGGCAGTGCAGTTTGCGCTGAAGTTCTACTTTTAACGGTCCGTGTAAGATGTGAATAGTCCGCACTCCCGGGCGGTTCGCCGTCCGGCATCCTAATGGCCGCTCACCCCAAGGGTGACGACGCCTGAGCTATCCCGGAGCACTCCGATGTATCCCGACTTACAGAAGGAACTCGACACGTTCGAGCGCCGCACGCCCAAGTCCGCCGAAGCGTACAAAAAGAATCTCAAACGAATTCCGCTCGGCGTGGCCAGCAATTATCGCCATTACGATCCCTGGCCCATCTTCGTAAAAGAAGCCAGCGGCAGCAAGTTTCGGGATCTCGACGGCAACGAGTACATCGATTACAACCTGACTTTCGGCGCGCTTATGGCAGGACACTGTCATCCCGCCGTGATGAAAGCCGTTGAAAAACGTCTTTCCACCGGAACCATGTTCGGTATGCCTCACGATATGGAGTGGGAACTCGCTGAAGAAATCTGCCAGCGGTTTCCGGTTGAGATGGTTCGCTTCGGCAATAGCGGCACGGAAGCCACCATGCACGCCATTCGCCTTGCCCGCGCCGCGACCGGGCGTGACAAGATTATTAAGTTTGAAGGCGCTTACCACGGCCTGCACGACTCCGCTCTCGTGAGCGTAAAGCCGCACGCTCCAGAATTCGGCGATATCGACAATCCGACCTCCGTTCCCGGCGGCTTGGGCGTGCCAAAATCGGCCGTCGCCAACGTCGTCGTCGCCACCTTCAACGATCTCGCCACCGTCGAGCGCCGCTTCAAAGAAAATCCCGGCGAAATTGCCGCGATCATTCTCGAACCCATTCTCATGAATGTCGGCCTCTGCATCCCGCAGCCCGGCTTCCTGAAGGGTCTTCGCGACCTGGCCACGAAATACGGCGCGCTCCTGATCTTCGACGAAGTAAAAACCGGGGCCAAACTTGGATGGGGCGGCGCCAGCGAATACTTCAACGTTCATCCCGACTTGATCTGCCTTGCCAAGTCGATCGGCGGAGGCTTGCCCTTGGCCGCATTCGGCGCCAGCAAGTCCGTCATGGACCTTATCTCCCAACATAAAGTCTTCCACGGCGGCACCTACAACACCAATCCGGTTTCGATGGCTGCGGGCCTCGCGACATTCCGCGAAGTCCTCACCCGCGACAACTACGCTCACGTCGATAAACTCGGAAAGAAACTTGCTGACGGATATCGCAAGACCATAGCGAAAGTTGGTCTGCAGGCCTACATCGCCCAAGCCGGAGCCAACGGCGCGCTGATGTTTTATTCCAAAGAAATTCGTAACTACCGCGACTGGACCACGATCGATATCGATCTCTGGCGCCACTACTGGTTCGGCATGGTCAACCGCGGCGTGATGGCCCAACCTTACTGGTGGGATGAGCAGTGGACGATTTCAGTCCAGCACACCGAGTCAGACATCGACAAGCATCTATCTGCCTTCGATGACATAGCCGTATCGTTAGCGAAAGCGCAACAGGAACGCATAGGCCAACCAGTTCTGGCCGCGCATTAAGTTTGTAGATCAGAATGCTCATGTGGGGCAGCCAACCATGGCTTTCCCTGCAAGAGTCAAAAATGCTTTTGTCATTCCGAACCGGGCACAGCCCGGTGAGGAACCTGCTGTTGTGCAGCCAGCAAAGGAATCTTGTCCACCACCACCCAACCCGTCGTCCATCCTCATCTGATCCGCGCTCTCGGACGCCGTGATCTCGTCCTCCTCTTCGTCGTTGCCGTCTTTAACCTGAACGTCGTCCCATCCATCGCTGCGAACGGCGGCGCTACCATCTGGCTCTGGATCATTTCACTCCTTCTTTTTTTCTGGCCGCAAGGCATCGCCGTCATCGAACTTGCCCATCGTTATCCCGGCGAAGGCGGAGTCTATCTCTGGGCCAAAGAAGTCTTCGGTGACTTCCACGGATTCCTTTCCGGCTGGTGCTACTGGACCAACAACATGCTCTACGTGCCGACCGTCATGCTCTATTTCGTCGGCGTCTCCGTCTACGTGCTCGGCCCCAGCCATCTCGGCCTAGCCGATAACAAATTCTTCGCTTCCACTACGTCGCTTTTCTTACTCGCTCTGCTGACCTTCCTGAACATCGTTGGCCTCGGTGTCGGCAAGTGGATCAACAACCTCGGCGCCATCGGCACCTTCATCGCCGCTGCTGTCCTAATCGGCCTCGGTATGGTGATGTGGTCGCGCTTCGGCACTACCATCACGGTCACAGATTTTAAGATTCCCTCCAATCCGCGCTTCGTCCTAAATTCCTTCGGTGTGATCTGCTTTGGCCTCGTGGGTCTTGAACTGGCTTCCGTCATGGGCGACGAAATCAAAGATCCCGCTCGCACTCTTCCGGGCGCGGTCGCATGGGGCGGCGTCCTTTCCGGCGCCCTCTATGTCGGCGCCACGCTCACTCTCCTCATCGCCGTCGGGAAGAGTGTCAACGTACTCCAGGGAATCGTTCAAGCCGTCAGCCACATGGCTGGCCGAGTCGGCGTCGATTGGATCACCGTGCCGTTCGCGCTCATGCTCAGCCTTTCCATCGCCGGCATCGGTTCCGCGTGGATGGGCGGCTCCGCTCGCATCCCTTTCGTCGCCGGTCTCGATTCCTACATGCCATCGTGGCTGGGCAAAGTTCATCCAAGCTATGCCACTCCTTACGCCGCACTCATCGTGCAGGCTGTGGTGTCTGCTCTTCTTGTCATCATGAATTTTCTCGGCGCCGGAGTTCAGGAGACTTTTCAGAAACTTCTCTCCCTCGCCGTCGTACTGCAGCTCGTACCGTTCCTTTACATGTTCGGCGCCCTCATTCGATTCGCCGTGAGAGAAACCACGCCTCAAGGCCAGTACAGCCGCTCGACGCTGTTCCTGGCGGGTACCAGCGGCTTCCTCACAACAATTCTCGGCATCGCGTTGGTATTTTTTCCGGCCCAGCAGATCACATCGCTGTGGTCTTATGAATTATGGATGTTCGGCGGTACGCTGTTTTTCATCGGTCTTGCCGCATTCTTTTTCTTCGTCTACGGCCGCCACAAGGCGCCGCAAAGCGTCAGCGAAGGGACAGCTGCATCGGTTGTCGCAGCGAGCGAAGCTCGTCATTGATTAAGGTTTATGTGGGGACAGCCGCCCTCGGCTGTCCGTGAGCGCTCGCTGGCGGAGATTGAAGGATTCGTAACAGGCACGACTTCATTCGTGCCGCTGGACTGCTGACGAATATGATTTTGGGTGGCGCAGCGCTTCAGCGCTGCGATAGTGATGCCAAATTGATGGCGGCTTGAGCCGCTGAGATAACAGGAGGTCGAAACAAATGCCGGGCGGAGTCAAGACAGAAGTCCGCACTTACCAGATGTACATCAACGGAGAGTGGGTGAATGGAAAGTCCGCAAAGACTTTCCCCGTCTACGATCCTTCCACGGAAGAGGTCATTGCCCAGGTTCCCGACGCCAACGCGGACGACGTGAACCGCGCTGTTGCCGCTGCGAAAGCCGCTTTCGAAGACGGACCATGGGCAACTTCGACCGCACAGGAACGCGGCCGCATCCTCTTCCGCCTCGCAGAAAAAATCCGCGCCAATCTTCCCGCGCTCGCCGAACTCGAATGCCGCAACACCGGTAAGCCCATCGTCGAAGCCGAATTCGATATCAACGATGCCGCCACCTGCTTCGAATACTACGGCGGCCTCGCCACCAAAGTCGTCGGCTACGTAAACCCCGTTCCCGACAACGCCATGTCCCTTTCGCTCAAAGAGCCAGTCGGCATCGCCGGACAAATCATTCCGTGGAACTATCCTCTGCTCATGGCTGCGTGGAAACTCGCGCCCGCCATCGCGGCCGGATGCGTCTGCATCCTCAAGCCCGCCGAGCAAACGCCGCTCACTGCTCTCGAATTCGCAAATTATTTCGCCGACTGCGGCTTGCCTCCGGGAGTGGTCAACATCGTCACCGGCTTTGGAGAAACCTGCGGCGCTCCACTTGTCCAGCATCCCGATGTCAACAAGATCGCTTTCACCGGCAGCGCCGCCGTCGGCAAGATCATCGTCAAACAGGCCGCTGACACGGTAAAGCGCGTCACCCTCGAACTCGGCGGCAAGTCGCCGAACATCTTCTTTGCCGACGCCGATTTCGAAGCCGCCATCGATGGCGCCCTCTTCGGCGTGTTCATCAATCAGGGCGAAGTCTGCTCCGCCGGAAGCCGGATCCTCGTGCAGAAATCGATCTACAAGAATTTCGTCGAAGCGATGACGGAGAAGGCCAAGAAGATCAAACTTGGTCCCCCGCTCGATCGCGACACCAAGATGGGCCCACTCGTCAGTAGGGAACAATACGACCGCGTCAACTCCTACATCGAGATCGGCAAAAAAGAAGCCAAACTCGCCTCTGGTGGCGGGCGTCCAGAAAAAATCGGAAAAGGCTACTACGTTCAGCCCACGATTTTTTCCGACGTCACAAACTCCGCTCGCATCGCCCGCGAAGAGATCTTCGGCCCCGTCGCCGCCGTGATTCCGTTTGATGACGAAAAAGACGCACTGAAAATCGCGAATGATTCACCGTATGGCCTTGCCGCCGCTGTCTGGACCCGCGACATTTTCAAAGCCATGCGCTCTGTGAAAGCCTTGCGGGCAGGCATCGTATGGGTGAATCACATGCAGCCCACGTACGTCGAAGCCCCTTGGGGCGGATACAAACAGTCCGGCTTTGGCCGCGAACTTGGCCCGTGGGGCATCGAAGAATATCTCGAAACCAAACAGGTCTACATCAATCTGAACGAAGCTCCAATAGGCTGGTACTGATGAAGGAATCTCTTAAGCCTTGTCATCCTGAGCGCGGATTGCGCGTTGCGCAAAGCGCAAGGAACAACCGCAGTCGAAGGATCTCTACCTGCAAGAGAGCGCGGTGACGATTTAGGGATTCTCACGAGAAACTGACATGAGCACAATCCACCTCCGCACCCAAATTCCCGGCACCAACTCTCGCGCGCTCTCCGAGCGCCGCTCTCAGGCCGTGCCCCGCGGCCTATCTCACGGCACGCCCATCTATGTGGCCAAAGCCGAAGACGCATGGCTCGAAGACGTCGACGGCAACCGCTACATCGATTTCGCGGGCGGTATCGGGTGCGCCAACGCAGGGCATCGCCAGGAAGCTGTGATCAATGCCATCCGCAGCCAACTCGACAAGTTCCTCCACACCTGCGTTCAAGTCACGCCCTACGAAGACTACATCCGTCTCGCTGAGCGCATGAACGAAGTAACGCCCGGCAAATTCCCCAAGAAAACTCTCTTCGTCAACAGCGGCGCCGAAGCCGTCGAGAATGCCGTGAAAATCGCCCGCGCGTACACCAAGCGTCCCGCGATCATCGCTTTCGAAGACGCCTTCCATGGCCGCACCATGATGACGCTGGCGCTCACCAGCAAGACGCATCCTTATAAAGCCGGCTTCGCTCCGTTTCCCGGCGAGGTGTATCGCGTCCCGTTCGCGTACTGTTATCGTTGCTCGTATAACCTGAAATATCCGTCCTGCGATCTCTATTGCGCGCGCCATCTCGAGGACACTTTCAAGCGCGTCGTGGCTAACGAAGAAGTCGCGGCGGTGATTGCCGAGCCAGTTCTTGGCGAGGGCGGCTTCGTGGCTCCTCCGCCTGACTATTTCAAAGTTCTCATCGACCTCTGCCGCAAGCACGGCATCCTCTTCATCGCCGACGAGATTCAGTCTGGTTTCGGACGCACCGGCGCGATGTTCGCCAGCGAACGCTACGGCATCGAACCCGACCTTCTGGTGACTGCGAAATCGCTCGGCGGAGGTCTGCCGCTCGCTGCTGTCACCGGCCGCGCCGAAATCATGGACGCGCCCGCTGCTGGTGGACTCGGCGGCACCTTCGCCGGCAATCCGCTTTCCTGTGCGGCGGCTCTCGCCGTGGTCGATTTGTTTGAAACCGACAATTTGTTAGTCCGTGCCAATGAACTCGGAGATCGCTTCCAGCGCCGCGCCCGCGAATGGCAGCGCCGCTGGCCCGTCGTCGGTGACGTGCGCGGACTCGGCGGCATGCAGGCGATCGAACTCGTGAAGTCGCAAGAAACGAAAACTCCAGCCGCCGAAGAAACCAAGCAGATCACGCAGTATTGCTACGAGCACGGCCTGATCACGATTACTGCCGGTTCGTATTCCAACGTAATCCGCATCCTGGTCCCGCTGGTCGCGACCAACGAGCAAATGGATGAAGGCCTCGACGTGCTGGAATCCGCGCTTGCTGCGGTCTGCGATAAGAAAGGTGCGCTCGCCCAGCTGGTCTAAGAAGTTTATGTAGGGACAACCACCTTCGGCTGTCCGGCCGAGCGCGGCTCGACTGGTTTATGTTCGCATAGTCAGGTACACCGTTTTGATGTCAAAATGAATTGTCATCCTGAGCGCAGCACTTTTGCGCGAAGGACTTATGCAACCGCGCGTCGGTCGCAACAATCGCGCGGAGAAATTCTTCGCGATAGCAGAGGCAATGTCATGATGTCAGTCGCCGCACCTCCCATCATCAAGCTAACCAACTACATCAATGGCCGTTGGACCGACTCGCACGCCTCCGAATGGCGCGATGTCATCAATCCCGCGACCGGAGAGATTCTCGCCCAAGTTCCTCTCGCCGAGGCTGCCGAAGTCAACCCGGCGGTCGAAGCCGCCGCCGCCGCTTTCCCCGAATGGCGCCGCACGCCGCCTGAAGACCGAATTCAGCCGCTCTTCAAGCTGAAGATGCTTCTCGAAGACCACCTCGACGACATCGCCCGCATCATCACCCAGGAAAACGGCAAGACCTTCACCGAAGCCAAAGCCGAGATGCGCCGCGCCGTCGAGAACGTCGAAGTCGCCTGTGGCATTCCCATGATGATGCAAGGCTACAACCTCGAAGACGTTGCCCGCGGCATCGACGAGATGATGATCCGGCAACCGCTAGGCGTCACCGCAGCAATCGTACCCTTCAACTTCCCCGGGATGATCGCGTTCTGGTATCTGCCTTACGCCATCGCCACGGGAAATACATTCATCCTCAAGCCGTCCGAGCGCGTCCCGCTCACCATGCGCTACGTTTACGACCTGCTGGAAAAAATCGGATTGCCTAAGGGCGTAGTGAACCTGGTGAACGGCGGCAAAGCCGCGGTCGATGCTTTGCTCGATCATCCGAAAGTTCGAGCGATCAGCTTCGTCGGTTCGACCCTCGTCGCCAAATATGTTTACGCCCGCGCTGCGGCGAACGGCAAGCGTGCGCAATGCCAGGGCGGAGCCAAGAATCACGTCATCGTTCTCCCCGATGCCGATATGCCGATGGCCACGCAGATCATCAGCGACAGCGCTTTCGGATGCGCTGGCCAGCGTTGCCTCGCCGTCTCGGTCGCTGTGACCATCGGCGAAGCGCAGAAGACGTTCCGCGATTCCATTGCCGACGCTGCATCCAAACTCAAAGTTGGCAACGGCCTCGAAGAGGGCGTGCAGATGGGACCAGTGATCACGCCACAGAGCAAGGAACGCGTCGAATCGATGATCGGCCTTGGAGAGAAACAAGGCGCCAAGGTTCTCCTCGATGGCCGCAACTCGAAGATCCCCAAGTACGAATCTGGCAACTTCGTGAAGCCCACGATCCTGGACAATGTTCCCGCAACCAGCGATCTCGCCGACACGGAAATCTTCGGTCCCGTCCTCAGCCTCGTCCACGCCAATAACATGGACGAAGCGCTCGCCTTCCTCGAATGCAGCGCCTACGGCAATCAGGCGTCTCTGTTCACCTCGAGCGGATCCGCCGCGCGCCGCTTCCGCTACGAAGCGCCGGCGGGAAATATCGGTATCAACATCGGAGTCGCCGCGCCCATGGCCTACTTCCCGTTCAGCGGATGGAAGAACAGCTTCTTCGGCGATCTTCACGGCCAGGGTCGCGACGCCATCGAGTTCTACTCCGACAAGAAAGTCGTAGTCGAACGCTGGGCCAAAGAGCACAGCCGCAAGTTCTAGCTTTCCTTCGTGAACCTTCGTGCCCTTAGTGGTGAAGGTTTTGGAACACCGAACGATGCCCAAGATCAGGAGTCCTAAATGACCACCACGCTCGCTAATCCCGCGACCCAGAAGATGACCGGCAGAGAAATCGTCGACCTCTCCCGCAAGCACACACTCTATGAATGGTCCGCCCAGTCGAAGGTCGATCCCATTCCCGTCGCCAGCGCCAAAGGCATTTACTTCTACACGCCGGAAGGCAAGCGCTTCATCGACTTCAACAGCCAGCTCATGTCCGTCAACATTGGACACGGCGACGTACGTGTCATCCAGGCAATCAGCGAGCAGGCGGCAACGCTCGCGTATGCGAATCCATTCATGGCGACTGAAGTCCGCGCGCGCCTTGGCGCGAAGCTTGCCGAAATCACTCCCGGCGATATCGACACGTTCTTCTTCACCAACGGAGGCGCCGAAGCCAACGAGAATGCCATCAAGATCGCGCGCTTCTTTACCGGACGCCACAAGATCATCGCACGCTATCGCTCTTATCACGGCGCGACTGCGGGCGCGATGAGTCTTACCGGCGATCCGCGCAGATGGGCCGCCGAGCCGGGTATTCCGGGCGTGATTCACGTGCTCGATCCTTATCATGGCATCGAGCGCGGTTGGGAATCGGCAGAGACTTCGCTCGCCATGATTGAGGAGACCATTCAGCTCGAAGGTCCGCAGACGATTGCGGCGTTCATCCTCGAGCCAGTGACTGGAACCAACGGCATTCTTGTTCCGCCTGATGGATATCTCGAAGGCGTGCGCAAGCTGTGTGACAAGTACGGAATATTGATGATTGCCGATGAAGTGATGGCTGGCTTCGGACGAACCGGCGCGTGGTTTGCGGTCGATCACTGGAAGGTTGTTCCCGATCTGCTTTGCATGGCGAAGGGATTGACCTCCAGTTATTTGCCGCTGGGAGCGGTTGGCATGCGGCATCACATCGCGCAGCATTTTCAGGACAAGGTGTTTTATGGAGGGCTGACTTACAACAGTCATCCGATGGGATGCGCTGCAGCGCTGGCGACGATCCGCGTGTATGAAGAAGATGGGCTGATCGACAACGCGAAAAAAATGGGCGCGATCCTGAAGCAGCTGGGAGCGGAGATGCGGGCGAAACATCGGTCGGTGGGCGCGGTCCGATCCATTGGATTGTTCGGCGTCATCGAACTGATTCGCAATCGCAAGACGCGCCAGCCGATGGCGCCATTCAATGGCACCTCCGATGAAATGGCTGCGCTGAGTCGCTTCTTCCGCGAGCAAGGACTTTACACCTTCGTCCGCTGGAATACTTTCTTCACCAATCCTCCGCTGTGCATCAACGAGCAGCAGATGCGCGAGGCGTTCGCCATTATCGATCGCGGGCTCGAGATTGCGGATAAAGCTGTCGGCTAGTAACAAAATGCTTTCATGCTGAGTGGACGGCGACGACCGCAAAGCGATCGTCGCCGCGGAGTCGAAGCATCCCTACCCTCACTCCGCTGCATCCATCGGTACCACTCCCAGGCCAAGTCGTTCCACCAGGGATGGGGAGCTCGTCAACCACTCGACACGAATGCGGCGTCGCCTCGCGCCGCGGACAGAGGTGGGCGGCTGTCCCCACATGGGCATTGGGTGCTCTCGCGAGCCAAAATCAACAGCAGGTTCCCTTCTGGCTCCGCTCAGGGCAGGCTCTCGCGCGCCTTCGGCGCACTCGGAATGACAAGAGTTATAAGGTCAGGCGCGGTAGGTGTGTTGTTGGGTGTCGAGCGAGGAGAACGTTACGGGCTCGTGGTGGACGGTGGTGGCATGCTGGTTGATGGCGGCGGCGGCCTGGGTGCGGAGATTGCCGTTGCGGGAATCGAAGTCCAGAGTGCTGACGTGGTGAGCGCAGTGGGTGCAGGTGAACTTCATGCCGCCCTTGATGCGTCCGATGGTGTAGAGGCGCTTCACAATTTTCAGTGTAGTCTTTTCGTGGCGAAGGGGAAGGCACCGTGGTGGGGCAGCGAAGGTAATCGGGAGCGGGAGGGGGAGGGGGATTCTGAAGGGAATCGTTAATGCAGCGGCTCAAGCCGCTCTTCTTTTTTTATCTTGGTCGCAGCGCTGAAGCGCTGCGTTACCCAAGGTCAAAGTCTTGGCCAACGTCATTTTTCCAAGCGTTTATATTTTCTTAGGACATCGCGGAGGCGGTCGTGGGGAAGGGCGATGACTTCGTGGTCGTCGATGCCTTTCATGGTTTCGGCGGCGACCATGGCGTTGACGACGGCTTCTTCGGTCGCCTGCACGGTCGCGAGGAACAGTGGGTCCAGGGAATCGTTGGGAAGCATGGTGAGTGGGTGCAACCCCTTGCGGGCGACGGCGCCGGGATTGGCGGTGGAGAAGGCGAGGAAGATGTCTCCGGAGCCGTCACCGGAGTAGCTGCCGTCGCGGCCGAGGCCTAGGGAAACTTTCTTGGCGATGCGTTTGAGTTGCGTGGGAATGAGCGGGGCGTCGGTGGCGACGATGACGATGATGGAGCCGACGTCCTCTTTGAAGACGGTGTGCTCGGGGATTTCGCGGCCGACGTTGATGCCTGCGATGCGGAGCTGATCGCGAGCTCCGTAGTTGCATTGGACGAGGACGCCGACGGTATATCCGCCGGCTGTGGCGTCGAGCACGCGGGAGGAGGTGCCGATGCCGCCCTTGAATTCATTGCAGATCATGCCGGTGCCACCGCCCACGTTGCCTTCTTCGACGGGGCCGGGGTGGGCGGTGTCGAGCGCGTGGAAGGCGTCTTCGGGATGGACGTGGAATCCGTTGATGTCGTTGAGATAGCCGTCCCAGGTTTCTGCGACGACGGGGAGCGACCACCAGTAGCCCTCCATGTCAGGCGAGCCGTGTTTTACCTTCCAGGCGATGACGGCGTCGCGGACGACGCCGACGCTGTGCGTATTGGTGATCATGACGGGACCGTTGAGGAAGCCGGAGTCTTCGACCCAGGTGGTGCCAGTCATTTCACCGTTGCCGTTGAGGGTGAACCAGGCGGCGAAGACGGCGTCATTGCTGGCCCTGCCGCGGGGATGAATGGCGGTAACTCCGGTGCGCACCGGGCCGTTGCCAACTACGAGTTTGCCGTTGCCGGAGATGAGAGTAGCGTGGCCGACTTCGACGCCTTTCACGTCGGTGATGGCATTGTTGGGGCCGGGGGTGCCGTCGAAGGGGACGCCGAGATCGCGGGCGCGGGGCTTGGACTGGGCGATGGAGGTGACAGACAGCGCCAGGAGGAGTGGTGCCATGGCGGCAAGAAACTTCTGATTGGGAAGTTTCAGGAAAGATTTCGGAATAGCGTGTGACATTGAGCGGCGCGACATGGGGCCTCCGGAAACGACGGAGCAGTATAAAGGATGTGCGGATGGCGAGGATTGGCACATCTGGTACAGTCGCCAGCTGTAGAGAAATCACAACGCTGGAGAAAAAATAGGCATCGGAGAGATGTGCTTTAACAAATTCGGGCGGAGTACAATTTCATGAGTCGAAAATATCGTGAGGGAAATATGGATAGCTGGAAGAAAGCGGTGCTGGCGGCTTCGATTGGAGCAGCAGCGGTTTTGTTCTTGAAGCGGAGAAACGCGGCCGGAGTGCTTGCAGGCGGGGTGGCTTTGGCAATGCTGGCGGCAGAGTATCCGGAAAAGTTTGAGAGGATCCGGGCGTCGATGCCGGAATACTTTGATCGCGGGATGCAGGTGATGGAAATGGCCGCGAACGCGGGAAGGCGGATCACCGAGGCCGCGGGGCGGAGCGCGGTGGATGCGTGGGCAGAGTTGTAGAGCGGCTTACCAGGCTTCGCCTAAGACCGGGGAGCGCACCGGCTGTGAAACTGGACAAGATCCGAGGCGAAGGAGGAAGAGAATTCTAGGGGTTTGCTGAAGCCCCAAAAGCTGAAACCCGAAGCCCGGTTACTCGATGCCAAGTTGTTTCTTGGCGTCCAGGCTGAGGCGTTCAGGGGTCCAGGGCGGAGTCCAGACGACATTGACTGCCGCATTGCGGATGCCGGGCAACTGCTCGAGCCGAGATTTTACCTGGGCGCTGATGTTAACGTGCTCGGGGCAGCCGGGCGAGGTGAGGGTCATGTCGACGGCGACGTCCTGTTTGGTTTGTTCAGGTGTGTCGGCGGGGACGGGCGTGAAATTTACCGTGTAGATCAGGCCGAGATCGACAATGTTAACGGGGATCTCGGGATCGTAGCAGCTCTTCAGGGCGCTTAAAACGTCTTGTTCGGTGACTGGGGGCATGGGTTCTACCCATAAGTGTACCGTAGGACGGCTTTTCCCGTGAGGGGTTCTTGAATCTCTAACACACAGGGACCCAGGGCATTACAGGGTGGGACGTTGCTTACATGATGAGTGAAGAGGCTAAGAAGAGGATTCAGATTGCGCTGGCGTTGGCCATTGTGGTGGCGGGACTGCGCGCGGTTTACATCCTCTATGAGCGGCACGTGGATTACGTTGCAGCGCAAAAACAGCAGCAGGCAAAGAGCGCGGGCTACTCGAATGCCGAATATTATGTGACGCCGAAGAAGTTGTACCCGTTTGATTTGAAGTCGGCGAAGCAGTTGACGCAGCAGCCGGTGTGGGTCAAGGAAGGATATCGATATACGTATTATCCGTATGACGCCGGGCGGAGGCGAGCCAACTTTGGGCGTGAAGCGGGACTGCTGCTGCCCGTCGATCGGTTGGAGATCAAGGATGTATTGACAGACAACGCCGCTGGAAAGAAGCAGGTGATGGCTGTGTTTCAGAAAGATGGGAAGAGCTATGCGGTGCCGATCGGATACGAGATGGAAGGGCAATACAAGCTTTATTCGGATGAAATGTTTTATGTAGAAGATCCACATGACTTATATAAGGAATGGCCGGCCGATGTGTGGCAGGCGATTGGGCAGCATGACGTGAAGCCGGGGATGGATGAATTGCAGGCTGATTTTGCGGTGGGAATGGGAGTGCCGGATGCGGGTGCGTCGTCGGACAATAAAACAGTGCGCTATCCGAATGGGGGAAAGCCGCTGGTTGTGACGTATCAGGGCGGGAAGGCGATGGAGATCAAGCCGGGGTCATAGATACACAAGACCCCATGCTCTTCGACTCCGCTCGGGGCAGGCTCTCGCAAGAAGGCGCGAGAAGGGTGGGGCACCCGCCTGTGCCCCACGAGAGCGATGAAAGGCAGGGATCCTTCGACTTCGGTTGAGGCTTGCGCCGGGCGCAAGCCTCAATCCTCCCTCAGGATGACAGACGTTTGCAGGAACGATGTTGAGTCACTTTCTAGTTCACTCCCGCTAGAGCTTTCGAGACTTCATCGATATCTGGCACAACGGGGATGTCATAATTTTTGTGCCAGGCTAGTTTGCCGTCGCGGTCAATGATGGAGATGGCGCGGCCGGTGATGCCTTTGTCTTCGAGATAGACGCCGTATTTGGCGGCGACAGCGCCGCGAGGGTTGAAGTCGGCGAGCAACGGGTAGTGAATGCCCATCTTGTCGGCGTAGGCTTTGTGCGACCATACGCTGTCGACGCTGAGGCCGAGGACTTGTGCGTCGAGCTGATCGAACTGCTTCATGCCGTTGACGATGCAGGCGTGCTCGTTGGTGCAGACCGGGCTCCAGTCGAGGGGATAGAAAACGAGCACCACGCGCTTCTTGCCGCGGAAATCGCTGAGTTTCACTTCTTTCTGATTCTGATCTTTCAGGGTAAATTCTGGCGCGGGCGCGCCGATATTAGCGGACATGACTTCCTCCGTGCTGGTTTTTAGGATCATTTCCCCTCCATCATAAACTGAGGACCAGCTTGAGGAGTGGCCGGTTATGGAATTCGCTGGGACGATGGGTGCGTACACGTGAAAGGGAGCCTTCGACTTCGCATAAACTTCGCATCCGCGAATTCATGCTCCGCGCAGGATGACAACCTTCAACAAGTTGTGTGTCTAAGAACGTCACTTCACGATGGGCGAATCACCGTCGGCCGGTTTATCTTCTTCGCCGTGGATTTTGCCATCGTCCTCGGCGTAAAAGGATCGATGCTGGGCATCGAGATGCTCGGGGGTCATGGTGAGGACGAAGCTGTCTTTCTTGCCGTGGAAACTTGCGGTGTAGTCTCCGCGATCCGGATTGACCATACGCTTGGTGAAGGATCCGGAGTGCACGAGTTCACTCAGTGAAATGGCGAAGTGGCCATACTGTTTCTCGAAACGGTGTTGAGCACGAAGAACGACGCGCATGTAGGCGAGAGCGGCAGCTTCCGAATCCGAACGGGCAGGATCGCCGGGGAACTTTGGCTGGTAGGTACCGGCAGGAGCCTGGGCGAATAGAATCGAAGTCGAGACAGGTACGGTGGCCGCAGCGATTGCGACCATCGCAACCGCTGCGACGAAACGAATCGAACTGAATCTCATGCTGAGTCTTCTCCACATTGTCGCGAGGGAATTTACGCGGCTTTTTCCACTCGAGAAGGGCTTTTCCACCTTCCTTTCATGTTACTCCCGTAATTCGACTTCGGTCACGTTCTCTTTCCACGGTGAGCGATTGCAGCTATGCTCTTGTTACGTAACTATGCCCCACAGGGAAACCTAATGAAAGCAGCCGTAGCGAGAAAACCGACTATCAAAATTGCCGTGGTGGAGAGCGATCCCCTGAGATTTGTGGGATTTCGCGCCCTGTTCGATACTGAGCCCGAATTCGAACTAATCTCTGCTGGATTGCCTGAGATCTCGTTGTTGCAAGACGTGGACCTTATCCTGCTGGGAAATCGTTCCGGCCAAAACCTGTTCGATGTGATGGCGAGCCTGAAGGCGACACGGCCAGATCTGCGCATTATCGTGACCGGCTCAGGAGTGGATGAAGAGACCATTCTTAAGGCCATCGCGTCGGGTGCCAAAGGCTACGTGGACGAGGCGGCCTCGCCGGCCGAATTCGTGCAGGCCATTCGCATCGTGAGTCAGGGCTCTGTGTGGGCGCCGCGTAGAGTGCTTTCCATGTTCATCGAACGGGTGTCGTCGTCGCCAGGGAGAATTTTTCCTGCAGGGCGGGTGACGTTCACCGACCGCGAAAAAGAAGTGCTTGAAATGCTGGTGGCGGGACGGTCCAACAAAGAAATCGGTTCACAGCTCGGAATTGAAGAGCGCACGGTGAAGGCTCACGTAGCGAAGTTGATGCGCAAGGTGGGCGTGCAGAACCGGATTGCGCTTTCGGTACACGCGATCACGCATTCACTGGTGGCGGCAAAGTAAGGGTGCTTCTGACTGCTAGCTTCTGGTTGCTAACTCGTAACTTTGGGACGATGACCTCGGTAATCTTGTAGGAAAAACGAGTGCGGGGCATACTCGGTTCACCTACCACAGAACCTGGGAGACGGGGTTGAGAGTGGCGATTAGGGTCACTACTTTCAGCCCCGATTTTTTTGTCCTAAGAAGCTTCCAGCGTACCGGCCTGTTTCACACTTGATCCTTCCTGATTCAGCATTCCCTGACACGCGCCCGCCGAGTCGTTTACAATCCAAAGCGTCAGATCCCAGAAAATCTTGTGCGACGAGGAACCATGAAAAAGTTCTTGCTACTGACCCTCATTGTGTCTCTGACCTCTTTCTCTTTTGCGGCGGATGAGGCTACGAAAGCCGCCGACCGCGTGGACGCGGCTGCGCAAGTGCTGAACGACATTCAAGGCGCTCCCGACAAAGGTATCCCGCAGGAAGTGTTAGGCTCGGCGGAGTGCGTTGCGGTGGTGCCCTCAATGCTGAAGGGCGGCTTTATCGTGGGCGCGAAGTATGGGCGCGGGCTGGCCAGTTGCCGTACCGAGAAAGGCTGGAGCGCTCCGGCATTTTTCGTAGTGACCGGCGGCAGTTTCGGTTTCCAGATCGGCGGACAGGCGGTGGACCTGGTGATGCTGATCATGAATAAGGATGGCATGAAGCATTTGTTATCAAGCGAGTTCGCTTTGGGCGCGGACGCTTCGGTGGCCGCCGGTCCGGTGGGGCGCCACGCTGAAGGAAACACAGACTGGAAGATGCGTGCAGAGGTGCTGACCTATTCGCGGGCGCGCGGACTGTTTGCCGGCGTCAGTCTGAATGGAGCCGTTATCAAGCAGGACAAGGACAGTACGCGGGAGTTCTACGGTCGCATGGTGCCGTTCAAGACGTCACTGACGGGACAGATTCCGCCACCGGCGGGAGCGAATGCGTTTTTGACCTCTCTGTCCCAGTGGGCGCAAGTGGCGGCGAAATAGGGGACCGCGATTTTAGGCTTTATTCCAGTCCGGCGTCATCCTGAGCGAAACCGGTTTTCAGGCGTAGCGAAGGATCTCGCATGAATGGCACATGCTCCCGCGCGAGATCCCTCGCCCCGCTGCTGAGAACGCGGGGCTTCGGGATGACGTCGCAGGAGATCACATGGACACTGCGCGTTTGACAAACAATTTTTGACGGTGGTACCGTTCCGCTTCCCTAATGCGGCAGCGACTTGAGTACGCGGTAGCCTGGCCGTTCATCAAAATCCTCGGTGTTCTGCCCCGCCCTTTGGCGCGGGCCATTGGCATTGGCCTGGCGCAGCTTGTCTATCTTCTTCACGTGCGATTGCGACAGGTGGGCATGCGCAATCTCGGCATGGTGTTTCCTGAAAAGAGTGAGGCGGAGCGGGCGCGTATTCTGCGCGGGGAATTCGCTTCGCTGGGGCGTCAACTGGCGGAGGTTTGCCACTTTCCCAAGTACACACTCGAGAACGTCGATCAAGTTGTGGTGTATGACGGATTCGAGAATTACGAACGTGCCCGCGCTCGCGGCAAAGGCGTGCTGTTGTTTGCAGGACACTTTGGGGGATGGGAGCTTTCTTCGTTTGTGCTGTCGATGCATGGGCAGTGGATGCACGTGATCATGCGGGGTATGGACAACGTGTATCTGGGCGAACTGATCCTTCGCTATCGCACGATGCATGGCAACAAAGCTGTCGATAAGGATGATTTTGTGCGCGGGCTGCTTTCGGCGATGAGGGCCGGCGAAGTGGTGGGCATGTTGATGGATACGAACATGACTCCGCCGCAGGGGATCTTTGTGGATTTTTTCGGTATCCCGGCATGCACGGCGAGCGGGCTGGCTCGGATTGCGCTGCGCACGGATGCGGCCGTGGTGCCGACGTTCACGATTTGGGACGCGGAGCTGGGAAAATACCGGCTGCGGTTTGATCCGGCGGTGGAGTTGGTGCGCACAGGCGACCTGGAAGCTGACATCAAGGCCAACACACAGAAATTTAATTTGATTATCGAAGGTTATGTGAGGAAGTATCCGGAGCAGTGGCTGTGGGTGCACCGGAGGTGGAAGACGCGGCCGCCGGGAGAGAAGGGGCTGTATTGAAGCGGCTTCGGGCTTCCGGCGCCCGGCCCCCATTAGTGCTCGCGTCGTCCCTACGACCGGACGGAAGGTCGCTGTGGATTTCGGACCCAAAATAAAACTCGGAGCGTTGTTGCGGCGAGCGGTGAATAGCTCGCTGCTTGGCTGAATCGGCATCCCCCTCCCCCCTCGATCTTTGGAATCATCACGTCCGCACGGCAATAAACCAGTTGATACACCTGTATGTCAACCGTATTATTGTCGTTCGCACGAAATTCCGCGCGGTCAACCATCTTCGCTCTCCGCTGCTCAAAACTCAGTGGTCGTTTTCAAGACTTCTAGGAGCGCAGATCAGAACACAGAGCCGCAAGATCCATCACTTTCTTGGGGTGCACCCCATTCCGGACTGTCGAGGCAATCTGGTTTTGCTTACGCCGGCGGGCGAGACCTCAGCTCTGCCGCCGGCCACCGATTGACTCTCACCGCGCCTTCCTCATGGTAGGCGTAGCTGCGGTAGCTGCTCCATCGCCATTGTTCTGGCGCTTGCACCAGTCCATTCCTTTACGGGCCTTTACCGGATTGCGATGCATGTAGCGCAGCCTCTCCACGCGCTTGCGCTCGCTCCATTGAAGCGACGGCCGCCATGCTTTTCAGCCGTCCCGAGCGGGACGTAAACAACTCTCCTCGTACCCGGCGTTGAAACGCCGGGCTATTGTCGGGCGTCCTGCGGACGCTCCCTTCCTCCACTGTTGGCTCGCGATGTCGGACCTGGCGTGCCGTAGCGATGCCTGAATTCGTCTCCAGATGTATCCGAGAGATGTAGAGCGTCATCTCGATTTCGAGAGGAGCTAAAAAGGACACTATAAGATTAGTCGTCCCTACGGGACGGGATCGCAGAATTCCAGCTCACCCGACGTTGAAACGCCGGGCTATCATCAAACGTCCTCCCGACGTTGTTCCCTCCCAGAATGGCCTGTCGTCCGGGCCAGATCACGCACTAGAGCAGAAAATCCACAATTGCATTTCATCTTGACCTCCGCGTATTCCGGTAGAATCAAGACTTCCTATGAAAACTTTCGAACAGATCGCGGAGCTGGAGCGGCGGTATTTGCTGGGGACTTACAATCGGTATCCCATCGTGTTGACGCGGGGGAAGGGCGTATTTCTTTACGACCTTGAGGACAAGCGCTATCTCGATTTTGTTTCGGGGCTGGGCGTGAATGCTTTGGGGCACGCGCATCCGCGGATCGTGACGACGATCCGGGAGCAGGCGGCGAAGCTGATCCACGTCTCCAATCTTTATTACCACGAGTATCAGGGAGTGCTGGCGGAGAAGTTGTGCATACTCTCTGGCCTCAGCCGCGCGTTTTTCTCGAACAGCGGGACCGAGGCCATTGAAGGATCGATCAAGTTGGCGCGCCTGGCAGGACATCGCGCGGGCGGCGAGGCGAAGTCGCGGCTGGTGGCGCTGAAGGGGTCGTATCATGGACGGACGTTTGGGGCGCTGTCGCTGACCGGGCAGGACAAGCATCGCAAGGGATTTGAGCCGCTGCTGGAGGAAGTAACGTTTGTTGCGCAGAACGACGTGGAAGGGTTGCGGGCGGCGGTGGACGACAACACTTGTGCGATTGTGCTGGAGCCGATTTTTGGCGAAGGCGGGATCTACGAGTGTTCAGTGGAGTTTCTGCGGGAGTGCCGGGCGGCGGCGGACCGTCACCGGGCGGCGCTGATCTTTGACGAGATTCAATGCGGGCTGGGGCGGACGGGGACGATGTTTGCGTTCCAGAGTTTTGGTGTGACTCCGGATATTGTGGCGATTGCCAAGCCGATTGCGGCTGGGTTGCCACTGGGCGCGTTTATCGCGAAGGAAGAATTTGCCAATGCGATTTCGCCGGGACAGCACGGGACGACATTTGGTGGTGGTCCGCTGGCTTGCCGCGTGGCGCTGGAGTTTCTGGCGATTGTGGAAGATGAGAAGCTGCTGGACAACGTGAACAAAGTTGGGGCTTATTTGCAGCAGGAGTTGAAATCGATCGTCGAGAAGAGTGCGGTCGCGAAGGAAGTGCGGGGACGAGGATTTATTCAGGGGATCAATCTGGAGATTCCGGCGCGGCCGATAGTGGATGAAGCTTTGGCGGAGGGCGTGCTGTTCAATAGCACGCAGGATACGGTGGTGAGGTTCTTGCCTCCGTTCTTGCTGGAGGAGAAGCACGTGGATAAGGGGATTCGGGTGCTGAAGAAACTGTTGAGGAAGAGGCGGAAGGCGGCGGCTTGAGAAGTCAGGTCTTGGGTCATAGGTTTTAGGAAGCCCGCACCTGCCGCCTGCGCATCGTAAGATCCAACGCCTAACGCTTGGCACCTAGGACCCAAGACCTAAGACCTAAGACCTAAGACCTAAGACCTAAGACCTAAGACCTAAGACCTAAGACCTGATCAGCCGGTAGGGATCCTTCGACTTCGCAGGTGGTTCGCTTCGCGATCCACCTGTTTCGCCCAGGAGGACAATCCTGAGTTCTACGAGTAAAAAACGGGGAGCCGAAGCTCCCCAAGTGAAGCGAACAGAGGCGATGTTCAGATAAATAGAATCGGGCGATAGGGAAAGAGTTGTCCGGGAAGAAAGAAGAACCAGCAGTGATAGCGAAAGAGGCGGAAGCTTCCACCACGCGTTTCCCAGGGTATAGTTCGGGCGTAGAAGAGTGTTGGATGGAACTGGAGGGGGCGCGGATGCGGTATCTTCGCGCGGGTTCCGGGCCGCCGCTGATTCTGGTGCATGGGCTGCTGGGCTATTCATTTTCCTGGCGATACACGATGCCCGCTTTGGCGCCTTATGCCACGGTTTATGCGCCGGACATGATGGGAGCAGGGTTTTCGGATCGCCCAATCGGGATCGATCACTCCGTGCGTGGGACGGCGAAACGACTTCTACAATTCATCGCGAAGCTTGGAATATCCTCATTCGATCTGCTGGGGACCTCGCGGGGCGGCGCCGTCGCGATGATGGCGGCTGCGGAATGCCTGACGCCGAATGCTGGTCTGAAGGTGCGGCGGTTGATTCTGGTAGCCCCGGTGAATCCGTATTCGCCACACGGTCAGAGGCTGGCGCCGTTTATCGGCAGCGATCTGGGTGGGGTATTGTTCCGGCTGGTAATCGCGCGTACGCGTTTCTCCTATCCTTACTGGCACCGGCGACTGTATGCCGACCGCGATCGAATCCCGCCGGAGGCTCTTGCGGGCTACGAGGCTCCACTGGCGAAGCCGGGGTTGTTCGAGCATGCGCTGAGCATCGCGCGCACCTGGACCGAAGACCTGCGCGAACTCGAGGCGACTCTGCCGAAACTGGCAAGTATTCCCACGCTTTTGATTTGGGGAGAGAAAGATCCTGCGGTCTACGCTTCGTCGGCAAAGCCGCTGGCGAAATACTTTCCGAATTCGAAGTTGATAATCTTCCCGAACATTGGGCATCTTCCCTATGAGGAATGTCCGGATGAGTTCAACCGGGTGTTGATTGATTTCCTGACGCGTGAGAAGCTTCCCACCTGACAAGGAAGAGAGCCAAACGCGCTATTATGGCATCGCAAAGGCTCCTTCGGCGTGATGCGCTTACTCGGGGCAGACTACGCCGCAGCGCGCGGTTCGGCCAGATCGCAGCAAGCCCGCGGAGGTTGAGGACGGCCGAGCATTGCTCGGCACGGACAGCCGAGGGCGGCTGTCCCACATGAGCAAGACACTCTCGGGATGGCAATTTTCCCATCATGACCCACCACATTCTCGATCTGCTGCGGGGCGTGCTGGTGCATTACGGGTACTGGGCCCTAGCTGGTGTGTTGCTGCTGGAGAATGCGGGCGTGCCCGTGCCGGGGGAAACGGTCTTGCTGCTCGCGAGTTTTCTGGCGTACTCGGAGCGCGATCTTCAATTGGGATGGATCATTGTGGTGGGAACGCTGGCGGCCACGGTGGGCGACAATGCTGGTTTTGCAATCGGGCATCGTTGGGGACGCCCGATGCTGGAACGCTATCGCAACTTGTTCACCGTCGGCGCGGCAACAGTGGATCGAGGAGAGAGGCTGTTTGAACGGTACGGAGCAGGGACGATTCTATTTGCGCGATTCTTATTTGGAATGCGAGTGATCGCGGGGCCGGCGGCGGGAGTATTACGGATGCGCTGGAAAAGATTTGCCGTCTTCAATTTATTGGGAGCGGCATTGTGGGTGAGCGTGATCTCCTGTGTCGGGTATTTTTTTGGGAGCCGGTGGGGGATGCTGATGCACTTCATGAAGCGCTTTGACTTGGCCTTGTTTACGCTATTCATTTTGATGGCAGGTATCCTCTGGCTGAGGAGCCGGAGGGTGCAAAGTTGATAAGAGACGGGCACCTTAGGAGTCAACTCAGAGGTCGCAAGATTGCGATGGTGCGTCATATACTGTGCTGGTGTCGCGGGCGTCGAACGCGAAAAGCGTGGTCCGAGGGCATTGATCTCCAAGGCGCCGTCCGCGCCGCAGTTCGGACGAGGAGGAACGCATGAGGAAAATCGGGTTCTTGAGTCTACTGATCACAGCAGCGCTAATGTTAACCTTGGCATTTCCGGTGGCGGCGGCGGGACCGAAAGCGCCAGCAGCCCTAGTGGCAGAGGCTCCGGCGAGTCCGGCGGCGGCCCCGGCGCCAGTGCCTCCACACCCGCGGGTGCACGAGGCTATCGAGGCGATGCGGAATGCCCGGGAGCATCTCCAGCACGCCGAGGGCGAATTCCATGGCCATCGCGCGAAGGCGATCGAGCATCTGGATGCGGCGATCCACGAAGCTGAAGAATGCGAGCGGGAACCGTAGGGAAATTTGAAGTAGAAGGCTGAAGGCAGCGTCCAGACACGCTGCCTTTTTTCGTTGCACAAGGGCGAGCGAACGATTTCGAGAGGCGAAGTTCAAGGGCTGCCGATCGTGTACCCGACCGACGCTCCGACGCGAAACACGTTGGGGGAGTTGAATTGGACGTTGTTCTGGATGTGATAGTAGTGGACCTCGGGGCGGACAAAAATGCGGGGTATGCGGTGCCAGACGTAGTACCGGAGCCCTCCGCCGAGGTCTTCCATGAAATGATTGCTGCTGGGGTAGAAGACACATCCGCTGGTGGGGACAGCGCACGAAGTCGCACCGGGCAGGGTGAAGTGGGTACTGGCGACGCCTATGCCAGCGAAGAGGTCGAGGCCAATTTTCTTGCGCAAATGCGGCTGGAAAAGCACGTTTACATCGCTAAAGAAGGGACGATAGGTTTCCCCATTGCCGGGGTAGTCAGCCACCTTGTCCCGCCACGCAACCTCTGCGTTGAAGCCAAGGCGGTGTTTGAATTTGATGAAATCACCGCTCACGCTAGGATAGGTGCCGCCCTTTTCCGTCGGCGGATGGAAACTGACCGAGTCGTTGTTGGGGGATGAGGCCATGAGCGTGCCGCCGCCAACCATGATGTCCCCTTGCTGAGCGGAAGCGACCTGGGTGAACAACAGAACGGCACAAGCGGCCGAGAGCAGCGCGAATTTTATCAATACACTTCCTTGTCGGTCCATGCGGGCTTATTGAATGTACCCGCTAGAGTGTTGGCCTTTCGATGAAGCAACCGAGAGCGGCTGCAAGAACAGAACTATCCCCGGCCAGCGGGCTTGGCTCGTCACGATGATACCAAAACCCGCGACTATGCCCGCGGTCAAAAGCCTTAGTCCGAACCGCCGCCGAAGGTGTACCCGACCGAGGCGCCGACTCGGAACACGTTGTCGGAGTTGAACGCCCCGTTATTATTGATGTTGTTGTTACTTTGGATGTGGTAGTAGTGAATCTCGGGGCGGACAAAGACGTGGTTCCAGACGTAATAGCGGAGACCGCCGCCAAGGTGTTCCATGAAGTGATCGGTGCTGACGTAGTTGGGATAACCAGGAGTGGAGGCGCCAGGCTGGTAGAATCGCGTGTCGGCAGAGCCGATGCCAGCCATAAGGTCAAGGCCAGCTTTCTTACCGAGACGCGGCTGGTAAAGCAAGTTGAAGTCGGTCAGAATAGGGCGGAAGTTTTCTTCTTGGCTGATGTAGACGCCCTGAGTAGCCCTCCAGGCGGTTTCGACGTTAAAGCCGAGACGGTGCTGGAAAAAGACCGCGTCACCGCCGAGGTTGAGATAGAGGCCGCCCTTTTCCGACGGGAAAGAGCCGTTGGAAGCGGCGGACGACAGGAGCGTGCCGCCGCCCAAAAAGACGTCACCTTGCTGGGCAGAGGCAAACTGGGCGAAGAACAAGAAGGTGAAAATGGATGCGAGAAGCACTAACTTTCTCAAGAGAAGCCTCCTATTAGTTCGGGTAGGCGGTAAGATGCGCCTACGAAATCATTGGGTGCAACAAAGTTGTTCACGACTCATCATAATTTCAGACGCGGAACAGATTCAACTACGGCTCGACACTTGTAAAGAAACGTCAAGAGAACTGGAGAATCTTAGTATTCCAGGCGTTGTCGTTGCAACGTGCGATCAAACCCGGAAGCCGGCAAAAAGTTGCGCAACGGAAGCCTGATCACCTGACGTTCAACTTCAGAACTTCAGCGTGACTCCGCACGAGCTCGGCGACTACTTGGATTTCCCGCCTCCGCCGGGGGCGCGGACGTGGTCGAGAGCAATCGGGCCAGCACCAAGGAAGATAAGACCGAAGGCGAGAGCCGCCAGGGCGAGGGGGAATTCGAAGCCATGCTCCCCCATCAATCCATTGTGAAAGTGAATTTTTGCGATGGCGACGGAGAGATCAAAGCAAATGGCGAATGCGGCGGCGCGTGTAAAGAGACCGACAATCACCAGCAGGCCGCCGAAGAATTCGGCGAAGGCCGAGAGATAGGCGGTCCACGCGGGAAGTCCGAGGCTGGCGACGAATTGAGCATGGTGATGAAGTCCGCCGAAGACCTTCTGATATCCATGGCCAACCATGACGGCGCCGAGGGTAAGACGCATGACGAGGAGCGCGAGGGGTTGCAGACGATCGAGGTAGCGCAAGTAGGTCCTCCCAGGAAGACAGGATAGATTACAGCAGGCGGGGGATGGAGGGAAGCAATCTGCCGGATGCCTTGGTGAGCCATGGGAAGGAATCATGGCAGCGGCTGCAGCAAGGCCGGAGAGTTGAACTTATAACAGAATGATTGCGCGAGCGGCGAAGTTCTGGTAACGTTTTTTCTCCCCACGATGCGTGGTCCCGCTGCTGTCTCATTCGCAGCCGGTTTGCGCTTCTTGCGGGTCCTCTCCCCCGGGGCCCAGAAATTGGATTCAGTCCGGTACGCGAAATCGGCGGGATTCGTCCATGCCGCAGCTCGAATCCCACGCGAACTTTGCAGAGGGTAAAACCGGGACCTCACTTTCGGCGGACACAACAGCGGTAGAAGTTTTGATGATCAGGAGGCGGTAATGACAAGCTCTTCGAGAATTGAAAAAATGGCGCAGAAATGGTTGGTGCTTCTGCTATCGCTCGCGGTTCCTACCCTAGTGTGGGGACAGCACAAGACGAGCGCTCCTGCATCTCACCCGAGTGCGCCCGCGCACTCGTCGGCACCGGCGCATAGCGCGCCCCAGAGCCATAGCGCAGCACCATCGCATTCGGCGCCGTCGCATGGAGCGGCGAACACCCACACAAATACGGCGGGACACACGAACACGGCCGGTCATACGAACGCGGCCGGTCATGCGAACACGGCCGGTCATGCGAACACGGCCGGTCATACGAATACGGCCAGTCATACCAATACTGCCGGTCACACGGGGACAGGCCAGGCGGGTGGGAACAAGCCA
>Ga0182018_10001447_pt1 | contig 27025 bp, 15 predicted proteins | sample 812P2MmetaG_FD_120490 | JGI IMG/M metagenome (GOLD analysis project Ga0182018, IMG submission 120490) | Permafrost microbial communities from Stordalen Mire, Sweden - 812P2M metaG | ecosystem: Environmental > Terrestrial > Soil > Wetlands > Permafrost | place: Sweden: Stordalen | collected...
AAGTTTCGATCTGGGGACCGGCCTTCACCCTCCCGATAAAGACAGTCTCGAACGAAAAAAGAATACAGCCTTCAGACGCTTCGCGCCACCCGTCCATCTAAACTTTGGCCGGTATAAAGCCGTATAGCGACTTTTGTGGCGTGGATCGAGTCCTGCGGCAACGTCATCGTGGAAGCGCGATTTACACGCGCCAGTTCACCGGCAGGCGGTCAGGCGATGCTGGATTGTGGAAGTCCGTTGATTGGACAGCCCTCTCAACCTGGCCGATTGCTCGATGATCTCCGCAATACCCGAGTTCCAAAGCAGACACGCTTGGAGTCCCTTGCGAGCTCTTTCCGAAGCCAGGACCGTGCCGTTTTCCAATCTCGCTTAACCGTTCGACTGGAGACCGACAATGCAGCCGCGATTTCGTCGATGGCCAAGCCCGAGTAGAACCTCATTTCGACGACTGCAAAGAGCCTTCGATCCAAAGCCGCCATGCGGCGAAGGATCTCTCGGACTGGAAGAGTATCCGAGGAGGTATCGTTCGCAAGAAACATTTCGGAATCGATGGGCACCCACCTGTGCCGGGCTGGCGAACTCGCAGCACGAGAGCAGTCAACCAGAATGTGCCGCATCACGATTGTGGCCACCGCCATCAAATGGGCTGCATCGTGAAACAATGCCGGAGCCTTCCTGCCGGCGATCCGCAGGAACGCCTCGTGGACCAGATCCGCCGGTTCCATCAGGGGCAGGGAGTCTTCATGCCGCAGAATCGCCTTCGCGCGACACTGCAGATGCCGATAGATGGATTCATCGATACCATCGATTGTCCGGAATTGCGTCTCCGTCCGCATCCTCATGACTCCGCTTCGGTTCAGTTCCGCAGAAGAAGCCGGTGTCTGCCGGCTTCAGTAATAAGAACGTAAATCCGCCGAAAAATCCTTCTACCTCCCATCGAAAACCGCAAACCCGTGGAACAGCCCAAACCGATAGCCCGGCTGCGGTAGACTGGGGGTTCCGTGCTCTCCGAGTTGTCTTGCGAGGAACTCCTCCGGTGCGTGCAGCAGGCAAAAGAGGATGCGTGGAAGGAATTCATCCGCCGATTTCATCCTGTGATTGCCGCGAGCGTGGCGCGCATCGTGCGCCAATGCGGGTTGACCGAAGCCGAGATTGGCGAGGATCTAATTCAGGACGTTTACGTCAAACTCTGCGATCGCAACTGCAGGATTCTGCGGGGGTTCCGGAATGATCGCGAGGACGGCCTCTACGCGTTTCTGAAGGTGGTAAGCGCCAACATCGCGCGTGACCGGTGTCAGGCGGTAGTGGCCGCGAAGCGAGGCGGGGGAAAACTGGTCCCGCTGTCACCGGAGAACGAGATTGCCGCCGAAGGCGAGTTCGCCAATCGAATTGCTCACCAACTCTTTCTGGCAAAGGTTGAGGCGATCCTCGTCCGGCCTACCGAAGGCTTGACAGCCGTTCGAGATCAATCGATCTTCTGGCTCTACTATCGCCAGGGGTGGACGGCCCGCGAGATTGCCTCTATCGCGGCGTTCGATTTGACTACCAAAGGCGTCGAAAGCCTTCTACGGCGCTTGCTACGTCAAGTCCGGTTGGAGCTGGTACGCACTTCCGGCGAGGATTCGGGCGAGGGTTCCGGCCTGCCGAATCCGTTCCGATAATTGGAGGGGAATTTGCCGGAATCTCCACGCAACCATTTGACCGACGAAGAGCTAAACCGCTATGTCGATGGCAACGCCGATTTGCCGTTAGCGTGGCTGGCCCACATCCAGGCATGCGGGCACTGCCGGCAGAAGGCAGGCGGCCTCGCGTCCCAGCAGAGGAAGCTCGAAGCTCTGGCGTCTGCCGAGCGGAGTACACCCGGTTCTGCCTGTGCCGACGGCGAGATCTGGTGGCGAATCGCGCTAGACATAGCTCCGGCAGACGATGCGCATGCCGCACTGGCGCACGCTGCCCGCTGCCCCACCTGCGCTCGAAAACTCCGCTTGGCGATCGAGGACCGCGATGCCGACCTCGCTACGCAGGACCCCCTGATCCAGGGGCTCCCTTCCTCGACATCCGAGCGAATGGCGCAGCAGGCTCATCGGCTGACGCGAGCGGCTCGAGCGGCGGCAGGGCACTCAGCTTTCGGGTGGAAGATTTGGCTCGTCGGCGCCGCGGCGATTCTGGGGGCAATCTCCGGAACCCTGATTTTGACGCGTCCAACTTCGGGGGACGCGAACCGGCTGCTTGCCCAGGCGTATGGCGAGCGGAGGGTGACCGAACTTCGCTTTCCCGGCGCACGCTACGCTCCCTTCGGACAGGAACGGGGAAAAGCGGACCTGCAATCGCAAGCGCTACGGGAGGCATCGGCGCAGATTGCCAAAGAGAGGAGCCGGCACCCGCACGATGGCCTCTGGCTGCAATCGAGCGGGCGGGCCAAACTGATTGAATGGCGCTATCGGGATGCCTTATCCGAACTGCAAAGGGCCGAAGTCCTGCTTCCCGGCGATCCTTCGGTGCTGGCGGATCTGGCCGCGGCTTATTTCGAGCGAGCACAGGCCGGCGACAGTCAGGCGGATTATCAGGTGGCAATCGACCTGCTCTCCCAGGCGATTGGGCGGGACACGAATAATGCCGAGCTCCATTTCAATCGGGCCATCGTTCTCGGCTATGTATTCCAGTTCCCGCAGGCAATCCAGGAGTGGGAGGAGTTTCTCCGGCTGGAGCCAACCGGAGACTGGGCGAGTGAAGCTCGCTCGCGGCTGGCCGAAGTGAAAGCTCGCGGCTGGCCGAAGTGAAAGAAAGATCGGCCGGACACTAACGGCGAATCCCGAGCCGCGGTTGCGTGGCGGCTATCGTTCGGATACCTTAAGGGAGCCGGAAGCTTAACGACCCCGATGAAGGATTCGCACATGCCTAAGCGCCGGTGGCCCTGGATGCTCGCGACGCTGAGCCTGCTCGCCGCGACGGCCGCCATATTGCTGACGCCGGGATATCGTTTCTACCAGGCGGAACGCGAATTGAACCGGCTCTACGCGAGTACCCGGCCCGTTTCGTACCGCTGGAGTGGCGCCCCGCCGGTCTCTCAAATCTCGGGCTTCCTCCCACCCGTTCTCGCAGGTTCAGAATCGGACCGGGTCCGCCTGCTTTTACTTCGCTTGCAGCCGCGCTTTTCGAACGACCCACGCTGGCTCGGACTGATGGCGCGGCTCTCCTTATGGAGTGGGCAGTATGGCGCCGCTGTAGGGCAGTACCGGCGCGCCATTCTCTCCGGAGGCCGGGAATTGGAAGCGGAACTAGCGGTCGCATTTGTGCTGCGGGCGGAGGCGGACCGCCGGCCTTCCGATTTCGGTCTGGCACTCGAGTATTGCGGCCGGGCATTGCGGCATCCGGCAGTCGATGCCGCCACTCGTTTCAACGCAGCCCTGGTGCTGGAAAGCGCTGGTCTGTTCTCGCTGGCCGAAGATCAATGGACAATGGCCATTGCGGCGGAGCCCGATAAGGCATGGCGTAGCGCGGCTCAAAAACACAGCGCCCAACTGCTGGCGAGGCTGGGGTCGCGGGCGGAGGCGACGGAACGAGTGCAGCATCCGGAAACGCTGGACGCCGCTGGACTGACGCCGCCTGCCGCGCTCGAAACAGCCCAGGAGGCGGCGATTGAAGACTGGATCGCGCGAGACGCGCCACCTGAGGCAGCACTGCGGCTGCTCGCCCGCGAATTCGAGCAGAGGCATGGAGACGTCTGGTGGCGGGATTTCCTCTCCAGGCCGGTTTCCAAGGAAGCGCTTCGCATGCTGAGCGAGTCCGCAAGGGCCTACCGGGCGGGGCGTTTTGCCGATGCCGAGCGTTTCGGCGTATCGGCGGAAGAGGCGTTCGCGCGTCTCGGAAACCCTGCCGGACGGTTGCGCGCCCGCTTCCAGCGGATTACCGCCAGCCATCGCGGCGACGACCCCAGCCGGTGCCCGGACCTCATAAACGGATTCGCGGAAGAAGCGCGGCATCGTTCCTGGAAGTGGCTTCTGGCTTCTTCCTGGCTGGATGGGATAACGTGCCGGAACCTGCTCTATCGGGGTGCTTCGCTGGAAGATCGGGAGAAAGTGCTGCACGAATCGGACGCCATGGGTTTCGAGGGTGTGAGCCTGCGGGCGCTGGCTTTCCTTACGGAGCCGCAGGTAACGGCCGGTAGTCCTCTCCGCGTCTGGGGCCGGGGATTCGAGGGACTAAATCGGCTATGGGCCAGTCTTGCATCGGATTACCGGCTGCATCATTTCCTATGGTGCCTTTCGGAGATCGCTCGAATTTCGGATGAGCCGGAAGCGGCAGTTTTGCTGCGGCGCGAGAGCGCACGGCACCTCGAAGGAGAGGCGGATCCTGGCCTGAGGGCAATCGTGATCGGCGATCTGGCAGCCTCGGAGTCGCGCGTTGGGCTGTTCTCCAATGCCGCCGCACACCTTGGCCAGGCGGCAACCGCGACCGCCGAAAATGTCTCCGCCCTGCCCGATCGGTACACCTATGAAATCGAGGATCAGCTGGCCCAGGCCGAGATCGCCGCAGGTAAGGCGGAGGCGGCCATCCAGCGGCTCAATCATGTTCTCGCGTCCGGCACGTTGCGCAGGCCTCCGGGCGATATGGAACGGGCGGAGCTGGTGGAAACGCTGGGCAGCGCGTTTCTGCAGGCAAAACATTACGGTGAGGCCAGGCAGCGATTCGAGGAATCGATCGCCATCAATCGAGGAATCCTGGATGCTCCCGGCGAGCAACTGGAAAGGGAATCCGTACAGCGCCTCTACGAGGCGGGTTTCCGCGGGTTGACCGAAGCGGATCTCCGCTTGGGTATGTCGCCGGAGGCGGCTCTGCAGGCGTGGGAAGGCTTTCGATCGAAGCGCTGGCGGCCGGGCGCCCCCGCAAAACCGGAACGGGTGAAAGTGGCACAACGCCCCAGAGCGGGAACCGTCAAGCTCACCTATGCTCTTTTGCCGGATGGGGTGAGCGTCTGGCTGTCGGATGCGCGCGGCGTGGAGCAGCGATGGCTTCCGGCGGACGCCGTGCGTGCCGCTACTGCCACATTGGTTGGACTCGTCTCCGATCCGGTGGCTTCGAGAATAGCCGTTCAACCGGCCGCCCGGCGGGCCGGCGAGCTGTTGCTGGGCCAATTCGAGTCGCGCCTGGTTTCGCGCCACGGCGTGGCGGAGCTCCTGATCGATGCGGATGATTCTCTTTCAAGCATGCCATGGGCAGTGACTGAACTCTCCGGGCGCAGGCTGGTGGAACAGTTCGCACTGGTAATGACCGCCGGCTTTGCGTCGACGTCGCATGCGCCAACGGCGATCGGGCCGGCTTCCCGAGTGGCTGTTTTCGCCAATCCCGACGTGGGTGGACTGCGCGCCGAATTCCCGCCCCTCCCGGATGCCGACCGCGAGGCGGAAATGATCGGTGGTTTCTTCCGCTCTGTCGCGTTGCGGCGCGGCGCCGCAGCCAACCGCGAGGCATTCCTGCGAATGGCGCCGTTCGCGGATGTGTTGCACTTCGCCGGGCACGGTGTGGCGAACGGCGGCTTTGGAGGACTGCTGGTGGGTGGCGAGCCTCCTTTCCTGACGGCCGAGCAAATTGCGCGGTTAGATCTTTCCCGCCTTGACCTTGTGGTTCTGGCCGCCTGTTCCAGCGGACTGGGCGAGGAAACCGCCTCCGTCAACGCCGATACCCTGGTGCGAGGTTTCCTGGACGCCGGCGCCGCCCGCGTCCTGGCATCGAGTTGGGATGTCAGTTCGGTGTCGACCAGCCGCCTGATGCGGCGCTTCTATGCGGAGATGCTGCGGGGACTCGGACCGGCGGCCGCTCTGCGCCAGGCAATGATAGCGCTGGCAGCGTCCGGGGCTAATCCATATGAGTGGGCCGCGTTCCAGTTATATGGCGCCCCATGACATTTCGGGTTTTTGCTAGGATACAGTCTAAATGCCCACTCACACCGTTTACCTGTTACTCCATGGGACCATCTCGCTGATTGAGGAAGCCAATAGCTTTCGCGGCATCGTTATCGGTATGGACGAACATCGTGTGGCAGCCGGTCATTTCCTCTGTGAGCGCACAGTCCCGAAAGGCGCGCATTTGACTTTGGAAGGCGTGGACCCGGGAGATGCCGGTCTCGACCCGGCTAAGAACCTGCTGTTCGAGATTACCAGCGTCAATGAGGAATTGGTGGCTCGCTTTAGCCATGCCGAGGTTCGATTGCCAAAACCCAAGAAGCTCCATTCGCTCCGTGTCGGTGAATGGACGTCGGATTTTATGACGGGCAAAATCGCGGCGGAGAAACAGAAAGGGCCATTCGCGGCGCTACAAGTCTTCGAGTACACTGCCGCCGATATCGGCAAGGTCAAGTTGAGCGGCGCCTCATTTCGTACCCTGGCCGCGAGAACGCCGCAATTCATCGCTCCTGACGCTCCCCGGAATGCGGTATCGACCATTCACTTACTCGCTGAACCGGAGACAGAGCCGAGTACCGAACATTTCATACAGGAATTCAATCTGGGCTGCCAGATGTTCGGCGTGGACCTCGCCATGACACTGCCTCTGCCGTTTCCATCCCTTGAGCCAGGTGAACTACCAGCCGGCATCATGGAGGAAGAGACGTTGAATCTGGAGCAGAGGGCCCAGCCGATCGTCAACCTCCTGGCCGGGGTGCCGCGGCCTGGCGGGCCTAGGGGCGCGGGGAATAATCACTTCTGCGGCTCGGGCAATGCCATATTGCTGTCCCAGTAGAGAAATTCCTAGGGAATGAGCATCATTTCCGGAACTCGGGCGGGACGGCTATTGGATAGTCAGTTAACCCGCCTTCTCCCGATATGGAATCGGCGGAAAACCGATCCGCGGACCGCAGCTTGGGGTTGGACGGGGTTTGGGGTAACGCTGACGGACGATCCCACTATCGTCTATTTCTTCGGCAGTAGCGTCACGTCACCGCCGGACCTATTCAATCCGGTACCCGGCCCCGTCACCGGGACGTCGCCGATCCTGGAAAGCCCGGTCAAATTCCAATCGATTTCGTCGTTACGATGCACCGCTGTGAGGGCCACCATGGCGCACCCCGGCGTCGAAATCCATGGATGTGCGGAAGACGGCACGGTGAGCCAGGCGGGAACACTGGGGGCGTTTCTCACGGCGTCAGACAACTCCCGGTCGAGGTGGGCTCTGAGCGCCAACCATGTGATTGCGTTCAACGGAGATTTTCCCGACTTGAAGGTCACCGTACCGGCCCAAACCGATTTGGTAGCAGGGCCTCCCGTGGCGCCTGCGATTCAGCCGCAGGCCGCCAACCCGGTGGACGCCGCGATTGTGCCGTGCGCACCCGTGACAGTGAATCCTCGCATTCCGAACCTCCCCATCGACACCGTGGAACCCTCAACCAGCACCGCCGCCGGTACGCCTTTGGCCAAGTTGGGATTCGGGATGCCGGGAGTGGCCAATGGGGCACTGAGTTATTTCGCCGCCCGCCTGGAAGTCAATTTCGATGCCGGGCAATTCCCATTCATTCAGGTGGAATTCCGGGACCAGTGGATAGTCCGCGATGGCGCGTCGCCTTTCGCAAAGGCGGGAGATTCGGGCGCGCTGGTCATTGCGCAGACTGCAACATCGGCGCCCTTCGGTTTGCTCATCGCAGTCCAACCGGGGGACCGAACAGGGCAGCGGCCGGGATTTAGCATCGTGACCCCGTTCCGGAATGTGCTAAGTGAGCTGAGCCGCTCGATCGGAGTGCCGCTACAACTGGACCCGGCAACCGTCGGCCCAATCTCACCGCCCTCCAGGTTCCATGCCGTGGGCCCGCGGACCGCTTGCTGACGGCCCGTGGCACGATATCGGCACACTGCGTTTTCCCGGGCCGCGACCGTAAGAAAGCGGTCTGAGGGCTTCGGAGTCTCCTTTCGGACCGCGGCGGTGGTATAGTCCAAAGATCATTTGGGCTGGCGTTACTTAAAAGCTTAAAAGGAAAAGACCGGTGGTTTACGTTCTTTGATTCGAGGGCGGGATATAACATCGCCCAGGAGTAACCAATGCTTCAGCGACAAGTTCGGGGCGGTCGCGTCCACCTCTGCCCAATTTTCCTGATCCCTGCTATCGCCGCTGCTCTTTCCGCCGCTCCGTTTCAGGAAGACAAACCCCCTGTAGCCACCCAGCCAGCAGCCCCGGCTGACAAGCCCGCGGCCCAGGGCGCCGGAGCAACCACGTCTGACACAGTTTCGATCGAAAGGGCGAATCAGCGGCGGCGCCCGCTTCGACGCTGGCAAAATCCTGGCCAAGTTGCCATCTTTCTAACGCACGGAACCTGAAGCGCATAGACGCGGAAAAGGAAATCCAGTGGCGCCCCACGAAAAACGTGTTGCCGTAATCGCGATTCACGGTGTTGGCGATCATCAGCCATTCGAGATGGCCCGCGCCGTGGGCGATCTTCTGCAGAACCTCGAAGGCGAGGCTTTACAGCCCCGCTACTGCCCCTTTCATGAGGAGGTCGTCCGGCTCAACGTAGCGCCCGTTAAGGTGAAGGACCGATTGAAGAAGATGACCTCGCATTCCAAGGTCGACTCCACCTGGGGTCCGCTGGGCGCTCTGTCGGCATCGAAGTCCATCGTTTCTCTCGCGAAAGACGCACAGGTGAATGGCTTGGATCACCTGTTCATGGAAGGCCAGCTCTCCGAATATCGCGCCGAGGGGCCTGACGAGACTTTTCAGACTCTCCGGCTGAATGGCAAACGCTTAGCGAGCCCGGCCAAACAGGGGCAAGCGGACACGATCGCCGAGAAGGACGTCGACGTCTATGACATGTTCTGGTCGGATCTGTCTGGCGTTGCCAAGGCGGGTTTGCGAATCTTCGGCGAGCTTTACCAACTGCTCTTTCACTTGGGCAGTATCGGAGTGAACAACGTCGATGCCGCGGCCGTCCACTTTAAGAATAGCGGTGCGGCCGGAGCGTGGAAAGGCTTCGGAGCGGCCCAGGCCCGGGCCGCTTCGGTGCTGGCGCGTCCCATTGTCGTATTCAACCTGCTCTTATTGGCTCTGGCGATACCCCTGGTGGCCGCTGCGGGCCTGACCCACCTGGATGCCACCGAGGAAGTCCTCACCACGGGATTACTGGCGTTTGCGGCCGGTACGGCTTTCTGGGGCTATGGCATCATTCGCAGAGGCAAGTTTGCAAGCTTCCGCCTGCCGGTAATCGCATTTCTGACTCTGTCGACGTTGCTTGCAATCTTCGTGTATAGGAATCCGCAGAGTTTGCTGCAAGATGTCAGGTGGCGGGAGGCCAGCGAAATAGCTGGCGCGACCATGGCGCTGGTTGTTTCTTTGGCGGCGGCATGGTTCATCGTGCTCGCTTACGATAAGCGCCGGCCGGGCGCGAGAAGCACATTCCTGCGTTCTCTCAAGTGGGTATTCCCGCCGATGTTGGCTTATGCCGCTGGCCGGGTGGTCCTGCAGCCGTGCCCGTTCCTGGCGATGACCGTGCTGTTACGGCTCCTGGAGCTGACCGCCTGGTGGCTGGTCCTTTTGTGGGGCTATTTCTGGCTCGTCATGGCAGCCGCGTTCCTCGCCGGTTACCGGGCAGTGCAGGCCACCGTCCGCGAGGATCGAAAGCCGGCCGATCCGCCTGCTCCGCAAGAGGCCGACCGCGCCCGGCGTACCAACTGGACGGCCCGATTGACTCTCACTCTGCCGGCGACGATGTTCCTGATGCTGACGTTCGCCGGATGGATGGGCATCATCTGCGTCTCACTGCCGGTATTTCCCCAAGACCCGCAAACCGCGACGCAACATTGCGCCGCAGGCAGCCGCCGGCCGCTCAATGGTCCGGCGGTCCTGTGTTATCGGAGCACGCTTCCGCCGGGAGCCCAGCCTCAGTCCGTCAACGGTTGGGCGTGGAATATCCTGATCGACACGGGGTCCTCATTCATGCCGCTGTTTCTGCTGCTGGTGTGCGCCGCCGCCGTCATCAGCATATGGGGGATGGCGCCTTCTATTCAGGGCGAGGTTTCCCCACCGGGGAAGAACGCCCGACGATCCGGCGATGCCGCACTCGGAAACTGGCTAACGAACGGATACGGCTTCATGCGATGGGCCGGCCGGTTGATTTACCTGGGAATGGTGCTTTTTCCGCTGGCTGCGTTGGGTGCGTGGTCGAGGGTCTGGCAGCCGGATGGCGAGTTGGCCGTCTTTCTGGCATCTACCGCACCGTTTCAACAGGCATTGGGCGTCGTCGTGGCGGGAGCGGGCGTCGGCATCCTTGGATTCGGGGGGCGGTTGTCGAATCTGGCGCTCGGTTTCAGGCCGCTGGTTCGCGTGGCGCTGGATGTCGACAACTGGATGCGCGAACATCCTCGCAACGCCAATCCAACCGCGCGTATCTGCGCCCGGTACGTTTCCCTGCTGCGGTACATCGCCCAGTGGACGAAGGACGGCAAGGGCTACGACGAGCTGATTATTTTCGCCCACAGTCAAGGCACGGTGATTACCGCCGACCTGATGCGATTTCTTACGGCAGAGCGCAAGGCGACAGGCGGCAATACGTTCGCCGATTATGACCCGGCGTTGGCGGGTTTAGACAAAATGGAGATTCGGCTCTTCACTATGGGCTGTCCTCTACAACAGTTATACGGCCTTCGTTTCCCCTATCTGTACGGTTACGCGCCCAGCAAGTCGGACACCGAGTCGAACACCGAGCAACTGCCGCGGCCGGGCGACCTTGGCATGGATCTGTGGATCAACGCTTATCGGACGGGAGACTATGTAGGCCGGCACCTTTGGCGGCCGCATCCATGGGAGCGCGTGGAAGACATTTCCTATCGCACCTGGAACCCGTCAGGCAATGTGCCCAAGCATATTTGGGCACAGGACAATCGTGTCGAGTTTGCCATCGGGCCGGGCGCTCACACGCACTACTGGGATTCGACGGCAAAGTCGATTGGCGAAACGATGGATGTCCTGTTGTCTTGAGTTTGACACGTGAACTACCCCCATTGTCCTCTTTCCACCATGATTCACGCTTTATAAGGAGAAGGCAAAATGCGCCGGCCAAATTCCCAGGCACAATGTTTTGAACGTATCGCCCAGGAAGAACTGAAAGATATCGGCTTTCGCCGGAAGGGACGCGGCGACGGCGCGATTGCGGACGCTCCAACGTGGCGGAAGCAAGCGGACCAGGCGAAGCTGTTCGGAATTTGCCTTTCCGGCGGGGGAATCCGGAGCGCGACTTTCGCTTTAGGCGTCCTCCAAGGACTGACGGAGAAAGGACTCCTGCAACGGGCGGACTACCTGTCGACCGTTTCCGGGGGCGGTTATATCGGGTCCTGGCTGCAGGGGTGCCTCGACCGGGCCCAAAAGTCCGCGGCTGCTAACCCCACAGCCACGCCGCCCGATCCCTTCGACATCCTCGATCCCCGCAAGCCTGAGCATCCCCACCTGCATTTCCTTAGAAAGTACAGCAATTATTTAGCGCCGCGTCCCGGTCTTTCGCTCGATACTGTCGCCATACCGGTGATTTGGGCGCGCAACGCCGGGCTCAATCAGATTATTTTGGTAGCCTCGGCGGCCGCCGCCATCATGACCTGTCTGGGCGCCAGCGTTCTGCCGGAGGCGTTCCCCGGCGCCCGGACCGGTTACTGGCTCGCCTTGGCGCTGGCTGTTCTGGCGGTCTTTGCGATCGCCCGGAATCTGCGAGACGTGGTGCGGGCGGAATTTCAAAGAGGGGAATACGACAATAAGAGCGATACTTCGGACACCATCGGCTATTGGGTAGTGATGCCGATTTTGATGGCGGCATGGGCGCTGACCAGATCGATAGTGGTTTCCTTCCCCGCGACTATAGACAAGGTATTGCCCCTTCTGGTGGCGATGGTGCTCTTGCATGCCGCGTTTCAATATTGGGGCGGTTTTCTGCGGTGTTATCGCGAGCGTCACAAGACTGACCTGCTTTGGAAACGCGACGCCGTTTTGAATGTGATCTGGATTTCGGTTGTCTGCGGCGCGCTCGATTGCGGACTCCTATTTGCCGTAGCCAAGCTGATTCACAGCCAGTCCGTAACCGGAACCGAGGCCGTATATCAGACCAATGCATGGGCGCCGCCTCTGGTGCTGCTGGCCATTATTGTGGCTACCGCGCTGCAAATCGGGCTCATGGGCGCCGATTACCCCGATTCCGCCCGCGAGTGGCTGGCGCGCGCCGGTTCCTGGATCCTGATTTGTGGGATTGCCTGGGCGGCTGTGTTCACGCTCGCCGCCTTTGCGCCTTACTGGATCATCCTTCTGTGGGCCTCGAAGCACGCCGCAGCCGCCGCACTGGTCAGCAGTTGGGTCGGCAGCACTACCGGCGGTATCTTAGCGGGCAAGAGTTCGAAAACAGCAGACCAGGAGTCCGCCAAACAGTCCAACGATAAAAAGAAAATCAGCCTAGACGTGCTCGCTCGATACGCGCCCATCGTCGCATTGCCGGGGTTCTTCGTGGCGGTCTCCTTTGGCCTGCACGCAGCGCTTTACGCGGTTTATCTCTCTCTCGTGAAGAAAAACGGTTTGGACTGGTCGTATTTCGTCAACCATATGCAAGGCGACTATTGGGAGGTTCTGAAACTCAATAGCTGGTGGTATGCGGCGCTATTCGGCGCGGCAGTCGCGATCTTTTTTGTCTTATCGGTCCGCGTGAACATCAACGAATTCTCGATGCATCACTTTTATAAGAACCGGCTGGTGCGATGCTATCTGGGCGCCAGCGCGGATGCCGACATTAACGGCAATTCGAAAAGCACACGAAGCCCCAACCGGTTCACCGGCTTCGATCCGAAAGACGACCTGAGCCTTGACAGCCTTCGCGTGGAGCGCGAGCGCAAGTATCCGGCTCCTTACCCCATCCTGAACGCCACCCTCACGGTTACCCAGGGCACTGAATTGGCTACCCAGGAACGTAAAGCGAAGCCGTGGATCTTTACACCGCGTTACTCCGGATTCGTTCCCGAAGACACGGCAGCCGACCGCGAGGAAATCGGCAAAGCCTCGGCCTTCGGCTATGCTCCGACTAAGGAAATGTTGGGCGGCGGTCTGCATCTCGGCACTGCCATGGCAATTTCCGGCGCGGCCCTCAATCCGGGACAGGGTTACCACAGCTCGACCCAGGTGGCCTTCCTGATGACGCTGTTTGACGCCCGGTTAGGCTGGTGGATCGGAAATCCGCGCAGCAATCGCTGGCGGCGGCCCGGGCCAATGATTGCCTTGTGGCCGCTGATTCGGGAACTATTCGGTTCCCTGAATGAGCGGTCGCTCTATCTGAATCTTTCCGATGGCGGTAACTTTGAAAATCTGGGGTTATACGAACTGGTGCGCCGCCGCTGCCGGTACATTATCGCGATCGACGCCGAGGAGGACCCCAAGTTCGGGTTTTCGGCGCTAGGCGGAGCGGTACGGAAATGCCGCATCGATTTCGGAACGGAGATTAAGATCGCTCCGGGAATGATCCGTCCAAACGGGGAATTCAGCGCGGCACATTGCGCGGTAGGCGAAATCCAGTACCGCGACTCAAACGAGCCGGGCTATCTCTTATACATAAAAGCCAGCGTCACGGGTGACGAACCGGAGGATGTCGAACAATACCGCCGCGACCTCCCGGTATTTCCGCAACAGCCGACCCTGGACCAGTTCTTCACCGAGTCGCAGTTCGAGAGCTACCGTTGCCTGGGACTGCACTGCGCGCGCTCCGCGCTCGACCCCGTATTGGGGGCCGACGGTTGTAAGAAGAACGAAAGTCTGGACATTATATTCGGGAGTCTGGCGGTCCAATGGCCCGTGACCGTGCCGACTGGCGGTCAGGCCAAGGAGCAAAAGCAAAGCGCGAGTTGAACTGCGTGAGTTGAATTGGAGGCCCGCCGTGGCAGAGAATTCCGCAACATCGAGCGACAAGAGCGTCAATGGCACCCCGGAGAACCTTGGGAGGCCGGCCGCTCCAGGTCCCGCACTGCCGGAAGCCATCTGCTTCACGTCAGGGCCTTCGGGTGTCGCGTTCGGGGCAGGCGTAATGCACGCCTGGCTCGCCTCGGACCGCGCTCATCCGCTAGTGGTCGCGGGCATTTCCGCGGGCGCACTTTCGGCGGCAGCCATGCAGCGAAGTTATCGCGAGCTGGCGCATCTGGATGCCGCCGGCGGCTCCAGCCCGGCGGAACGCGAGGCGGCACGCTGGAAATGGTACCGCCGCTATTTGCGTGAGCTTACGTCTGACCCGATGGACTTTATTTGGCGCGCATTTCCCGATCCGGTGGACTTCTCGGCGGACCAAACGCCTGTTATCGACTTTTCGGCTGGCAAGCTCGCGCCCCAGGAAGCCGAAGCGCGGCGGCATTTTCATATCCTCACGAGGCTCGGAGTCTGGCTCGCGAAGCTCCCGATTCGGGTGAATTCGATCGCTCACTTCGCGGTGCATTATGTCCGGCTCAAGGAGCACTATGGCAACTGGTTATGGAATTGGATCTCTATCGCGGCGGCCACGTTGCGGATCGGGTTCGGCCTGCTGTGGCATATCGTTCGATCGCCATCCTTCTTCGGCGAACGGCCATACAGCGACCGCGGAAAAGCGCCGGAATACGACGGCGGCGGATTCTTTCCGTACCGGCCCTTGTTCGGCTGGTCAACATGGATAGCAGCTTTGCTGATTGCGCTGTGGGTATGCTTTCTGATTGCGGGCACCCTGGCGGCAATACTCGGCTACGCTCCGGTGTTCGTCCGGACGGCGCTGTGGATTTCGCTGGCTCTGGTAGGCGCTGTGATAGTAGCTTGCCTGGTGGAGTACTCCCGGCAGGCGATATTGTTGGCGCTGTCCAGGCACGTGTTCCGGCAGTTGGATCTCTCCACTTCTTTGCTCAAGCCCTATCATTTGCACCGCAGATTACTGAAGCTGTTTGGCGACGGTCCGGACACGGAGCTGGTAAGCAAGGACCCCATGGACCTGGTGATGGTGTCGGCCAATTTGCAGGATCGCGAGCAGTATTATTACGAAGAGAACGATTCGCTGTTGGAAGGCTTACTCGCCTCGCTGGCCATACCCGGTGTGTTTCCTCCCATTCATCCTGGGAAGAAGCTCGAACTGATCGACGGGGCGGCCATCCGTAAGAATCCGCTGCCGGCCCTCTTCAGCTGGCTGGAAAAGCACAGCGCGGTAGCGCAGCAACTGGAGGGAAGTCACGCCTCTTCCGAGTGGCGCCGCGAATCCGCGATCCACGTGGTGTATGCCGTGCCGATTGAGCCGTACGACCCGGCCCCTGGAAAGCGCCAGGAACCGATCGACGTGGTGGAAGCGGTATCGGTGGCCATGGAACTGGCGCAGCGCCGCGACACCCGCCAGGAAGTGCGGCAGACCAATTTCACATCGCGATTGGAATGGGCAGGCAAAGGAGCCAGAGGCGGCGCTCCCGCGAGCCAAACGCTCTACCAGATCTTCGCCGACGATATTGCCCCCCCTACCGATATCTCCTTCAAGAATTCGTGGGAACCCCAGCCCAGAGAGATTCTGCGCACGGCGGCGTGCGGATGCCAGACGTCTTTGCAGCGGATATACGCCAAAGAGATCGCCTGGCTGGCCAAGGGTGGAAAGACAATTCGCTGCGCCTCTCTACTGGACACGCTGGCTCCGTCGCGCCGGCCCTTCATCAGCGATGCCGCACCCGGTGTTTCCGAAATCTGCAGCGCATGCCCGGGAACTCTGGAATGCGCGGTGTCATCGCCCGACGAAGCTCCTCCGGGCCTGGTGCAGAGTTTCGGCCAACTGATGGAAGACGGCAAGGTTGACTTCACGCCATTCGCCCATCTCGAAGACACCCGTCCGCGAATCGCATTCATTGCCGCCGGCGGAGTTTTCCGCGGAGCCTTCCAGATCGGAACCATCGGAGCCCTGCTCGCATGCGGTATCAAGCCGCAGCTTGTGATGGGGGCGTCGGTGGGAGCCCTGATGGGAGGCGCACTCGCCGCCATATCGGTTCAGCCGTGCCAGAAATGTGCGCGCCGATTGCTGCGAAACCTGGCATCGACCTTCCTCAATGTCAGCATGACAGTGGCATTGACCAGCAAATTGAAAAATGCCGCCAAGCAGTTGGGTATCCGGGCGCGGCAAATCGACCTGTCACCCTCGGAGTTGCGCCGCATGGTGCTGGCGGGATCGCGGGCTGACGCCGGGTACGCCGCGGCCGGCGCCCCGCCGCCCTTAATCGACGCGTTATCGAACCTCTTCCTGATCCCTCACGATAAGACGCTGGCAATCGCACGGGAGTTTGTCGCCGGGCACTTTTCCAAAGCCTTGAACTGCTTTTTGGCGCAGGTACGCAAGGAGACACTGCCGAGCCTTGACATCAAGGACGCGATCATGGGGACGTCGCTGCTGGAAGACACCTCCGAGAAGTTGATCGCCGGTAGCGGAACGAACACCCACATTTCACTCGACCGGGTGCAACCGTATCATCAAGGCGACACGCCGGTGTCCTTCTTCGCCACCACTTCTTGCGTGAATCGCCGCATGTCGTTGGTTCTGGGAAGAGACTTTTTCACCGTGGATCCTTCTTACGATTTCCTGAAGGCAGCCCTCAGTTCCAGCGCCTTCCCGGCGGCTTTTGCTCCCCGGACGGAGGCGGAACTGGTGCCCGGCAGCGGGCGAACCGACTTGTTTTTCGCCGATGGCGGCATGTTCGATAACCTGCCGTTCCTCCCGGCGGTGGAGATCCTTACAGCGGTCCAAAGCAGTGGACGCTCAGCCAATCTTCAAGACAGCCGGGAGCCTCAGCCGCGCGAAATCGACGCCATTCTCGATCGATTGCAGAAAAGAACCGAAACTCCGGACGTCTTCATCGCCGTGGGACTGGACGCCGATCCCCCCATCGAGAAGCAGGAATTCGACAACTTTATCAAAGTAAAGAAGCGCGCCAGCAGCTTGAAGAAAAACGGCAAGATCGAGTCATTCCGGCGGCTTTCGGTGCGAACCCACAAAAGCTTGCTGGAGCTTGTGGCAAACCGCCGGCCGCTGGAACAGTGGCTGCGAAGTCTCGCCCTTCCGGATCGTGTGCGGACACTAAAGCTCCTCGACGGCGCCGTGGATGCATCGATTCTGAAGATTGTGCCCTCGGATGACGACCATGTGAATCGAACGTTCGGCTTTTGCCACGCCACCGGCATGAATAAAGAGACTGTCCGGAAATCGATTGCCGATGGCTGCTTTCAGAGCCTCTTGCAACTGCAAGAGCAGGCCGGCAAACCGGAATTCGCGGCCCTCCGTCCGCAGGCAGAAGGCTTGAAATTTGAACTCCGGGCAAACGCGTCCCCATCGGAATGCGGATGGTTCACAAAGAATGGAACGCCGCTACTGTGCCCGTTCGCGCAGGAATCAGGCGAGGTAGCTGCCATTCGAACCGCCTGCGTAAAGGATAAAGTTCACCGCAAGATCTGCAAGGCGAAGACGACGCCGTAGCCACAGCGATGCGGGTCTTGTTTTGTGGGACATGCTTCAGCTTGTCCGGCGGAGCCCGCCCGGCTAACTGGTTTTTCAACCGAGTCCTGCCTGTGGGCCTCCCTCGTTAACCCATGCGAGTCATGTCGCTCGATGTGCCGCCGGCAGCGGGAACGTAGCACTTCAGGGTGTAATCCATCACCATGCGGTCGGCATTGAAACGCCAGCCTAGCGTGCGTATGGTGCGCTTCATGCGCTTGATCCAGCCGGTCGGCAGGCCATCGCGATCGCGTTGGTAATAGAGCGGAATCACTTCGTCGCGCAGCGTCCGGTATAAATCCTCGCCGTCGCGCGCATCGTGGATGTTCATGTTGGAATGCGTGCGCCCGGCGCCGATGGCGAAACCGTTGAACCCGTCGTAGGCCTCAGCCCACCAACCGTCGAGCACCGATAGATTGAGCCCGCCGTTCAAAACCACTTTCTGGCCGCTGGTGCCGGACGCTTCCAACGGCCGCCGGGGATTATTGAGCCAGACGTCCACACCCTGCACCAGATGACGGCCTACGTTGATGTCGTAATCCTCCACGAACACGAACTTGTCGCCCAGCTTGCTATCGCGCATCATCAATGCCACCTCCTGCAGGACCCGCTTGCCGGGATCGTCGAGCGGATGGGCTTTGCCGGCGAAGACGAATTGCACCGGGCGCTTGGGATCGTTGACCATGTATGCCAGGCGTTCCATGTCCTTGAGCAGCAGGTTGGCGCGTTTATAAGTCGCGAAGCGTCTCGCAAACCCGATGGTCAGGGCATCCGGTGAAAGAATGCGGCCGAGCCGCTGGAGCTTCTCCTTCGACTCGCCGCGCCGCTCCGCCTGTTCCACCGCACGTTGCCGGACAAAGGCCAACAGGCGCGCCTTCAGGCTCAAGTGGGTTTCCCACAATTCGCCGTCGTCGATGCTTTCGATAGCCTCCCAGATACGCGATTCGCCGCTGTATTTAGGCCAGTCCGTGCCGAGGTGCCGGTCGTAGAGGCGGAACATCTGCGGGGCGAGCCAGGAAGGCACGTGGACGCCGTTAGTGATGTGGCCGATCGGCACAGCATCCTCGGCGCGGCCGGGGAAGAGGCCCATCCACATCTCGCGCGAGACTTCAGCGTGCAGCGCGGATACTGCATTTACGCGTCGCGACAGCCTGAGGCCCAGCACGGTCATACAGAACATCTCGTGCTGATCGCCAGGATTCTCGCGGCCCAGCGACATCAGCCCTTCATGGGCCAGTCCGAGCGACTCGCGGAGCGGCCCCAGGTGCTCTTCCATCAAAGCCGAATGGAAGCGATCGTGGCCGGCGGGTACGGGTGTGTGCGTAGTGAACGCGACTTCGCGGCCCACCCGGCGGGCAGCCAGGTCGAAGGAGATTCCTTCGTCCTCCATACGGCAGCGGATCGCTTCCAGCACTGCGAAGCCGCTGTGGCCTTCGTTCATATGCAGCACCCCGGGCGTGATCCCCATCGCCCGCAAGGCGCGGTAACCTCCAACACCCAATAACAGTTCCTGCCGGATGCGAACGCGCCCGTCGCCGCCATAGAGCCGCGAAGTCAGTTCGCGGTCCTCCGGCGCATTGCCGTCTACGTCCGTGTCGAGCAGCAGCAGATCGCAGCGCCCCACTTTCATGCGCCACACCTTGGCGAAGATGGTCCCTCGGCGCGTGTCGATCTGCACGGTGATCGGTTCGCCCTTGGGGCCGATCGCCGGCTCCATCGGCATCTCGGCAGCGTTCACCTGGATGTAGTCTTCCTGTTGCCAGGCGTTGCGGTCGAGGCGTTGGCGGAAATACCCTTGACCATAAAACAAGCCGATCCCCACCAGCGGAATATCCAGATCGGACGCGCTCTTGATGTGATCGCCGGCCAAAACTCCGAGACCGCCGGAATAGATGGGCACCGACTGGTGCAGCCCGAATTCGGCTGAGAAGTAGGCGACCGGGCGCGGCCGGAGCACGCCTGCATGGATGGCGCCCCATGTCCGGTCGGCGTTCAAATATTCCTGCAGCCGGCGGTAGGCATAGTTGATGCGGCTATGGAGGTTCCGTTCCGCGGCACGCTGTTCCAGCGTTTGCAAAGGGATCTCGCTCAGCAGCGAGATTGGGTTGCTCTTGAGCTGGCGCCAACGGGCCGGGTCCAGATCGCGGAACAGGCTGGCGGTATCGGCGTCCCAGGACCACCAGAGATTGCGCGCCAGCGCCCACAGACGTGCCTGTGCCGGTGCGATAAAGCGGTCGAGGGTGCGAGCCTCGCTAACTACCGGCGCCACTTGTGCGGCGGCCTCGAACAGCATGCGCACTTCGTCGTCCGCAAAGCTACGAGGCGCGACGGTTTGGACCACCAGCACCCCTTGCAGCACACCGCAATCGATCAGTGGGACACCGAGGAACGAGTGGAAGGCTTCCTCGCCCGACTCGCCGAAGAATTTAAAACGGGGATGCTTGCGAACTTCGTCCACGGCGACTGGGCGCACCTGTTCCGCCACCATTCCAGCCAACCCTTCGTGCAGTGCCATGCGAAGCTTGCCGATGCACTCGCGGCGCAGGCCGACGGTGGCGGCCAATACCAGATTGGCGCGATCCGGTTCCAGCAGGTAAGCCGAGCAGACGTCGGTATGGAAGCGCCGGGCGATCAACGCGACCACATTCATGAGGGTCTCGGCGGGTTTGCCGCCTTCCTGGGTCAGCATGCTGAGCTCTTCCAAAGTGAGAACATGATTGACGGCGGGTGTTTCTGCGGGATCGTCCATTTTCGGTTTCCTTCTCCATTCGAACGGGGACATATTCGTCCATCTGCGCGAACGGGGCGGAAAGCCAACGTGGGACTGAAGGCTTCAGAATACCACCGCTAGCTATCGGCGCTCATCGGTCCTTGACTACGGGTCAGCGCTTTCATTGCGATGACGTCCGGGCCTATTGTAAACTCGCACGATGCCCGATTTATTAGCGGAGGCCGTGTAGAGAGTGGATCCGAAGATTGTCTCTCGCCGATTTCCCCTCGGATTGGGCGTATTTTGCCTTTCCTTTCTTCTCCTGACGTACGTTCTGCCGGCTCCAGCCCTGCCATCGCTGGAAATAGAGCAAGGATGGCAGCAGCTTCTCAGCGAGGCATTTTTGCGGCACGCACAATTCGGGAGAGACATCTTATTCACCTACGGCCCGTGGGGATTCCTCACCGAACCGCTGGGCAACCCACGGTTATATGGTTGGTTGCTGGCGGCAAGAGGATTTATAGCGTTGGCTTGTTCTCTTGCGCTGAGCCGGCTGGCAACCGCCCTTCCAAGCAAGGCTCTCGCCTTCGTGGTGCTGACAGCCGTTCTATTACTCGGAAGCCCGGCGGGGCTCGTGCTCCTGCTGTTGGTTCTCATTTATGTCCGCCCGGAACCTGTTCCCGCTTGGCTGCTCCTGCTACTGCTCTGCGCGTGCTCGCTCGCCGCGCACACTAAGTTGTCTCTGGGCTTTCTATTCTTTTCGTTGCTGCTCTATTTAGTGGTTGATGAAGTCTTTCGGCTCAGGCGGCTCCCCTGGCTGGCCATGTGGTCGGCCGCAACCTACCTGGGCTGGTATGAAATCGCAGGACAGCACCTGCGTTTTCTTTTGGATTACTTATCCTCGTCGCTGGCAGTACTTGGCGGATATGGCGGGGCCATGGGATTGCCACCCACGAGAGTGTTTCCTACGGTGGTACTGCTACTCTCTTTGGCCGGTCTGGGACTGTGGATCGGCGACGCCATTGCCCGCGGCTCTGTCCGAAGAACGAGTGCCACTGTATGGTTAGGACTGTATTTTCTGGTCGGGATGAAACAGGCGTTCGGGCGCGCGGATGCAGTGCATCTTTGGTGGGGATGCTTCAACCTGATCTTGCCCGGGCTGATGTTGGTGGCCAACGAGCTTGCGCCGGCTGTCACCGCGCGGAGAGCTGCTTTTTATGTAGTCTTGGTAGCGGGGTTCTCGCTTCTCGCCTTCGTTTACGCTGCTTGGCACGGCAATACGGTTGGCCAGGACCGCGCCACCGACACGGCCAAAAACCTGCTCCGGGCTGCCGAAGGTTGGTTCCATCGCGGATCGCTGAACGCCGCATATCAGGCCCGCATGGACGATATCCGCCAGTCGTGCTCCCTGCCCATGTTGAGCGGTACGATCGACACGTTCGACAACCGGCTGGCGTGCGGACTCGTATATGGTGAGCGCTTCCGCTGGCGGCCCACAGCCTTGCCGCGTGACACCTATACAGGTAACTTCTCACGCAGGAACGCTGAATACCTGCTGTCCAATCAGGCTGCTGCGAATATGCTGTTGGGCATCCGGACCACGGACAATCATTACGCGCCCCTGGAAGACAGCCTTTCCTGGTTAGCCCTGCTACGGGTCTACCAGCCGCAGACCGCTGCGGGCGACGATATCCTGTTCACCCGAACAACCCAGCGGGATTTGTCCATGGAGCCCCTACTGCAGCGCACAGTATCTTTCGGGGAAAGCGTCGAGATTCCTGAGACTAAGGAGCCGATATGGGCGCAGATTGACGTCCCTCTGTCGGTTGCCGGCCGCGCCGCTAGTTTGTTCTTGTGCGTGCCTCAAGTCTCTCTCCGTTTGCGATCGGCGGGGCGAGAGCAGCAGTACCGATTTTTAGCGGACACCGCGCGCGCAGGATTTCTGCTTTCACCCCTGATCACAACTCCGGCATCCTTCTGTTCGCTATACCCGGACCAACGAATCGGTGCTGCCCGGCCGCCGCGCGTGGACAGCCTGGCGCTGCTTCCACCCGCGGGGCCGGCCTTCTACAAGCAATCGATCGCGATTCGCTTGTATCGCCTTTCGATTCATTGGTAGCATGCCACGCCATGAGCTAAGCTCTTGAACAATGTCTACTGAGCTAATTGAGCGTCTGGAAGAATGGAAACGCCGGTTCGAACCGCCCCGCGCAGGCGAACTGGAACGCTTGCTGAAAGCCATCGCCAAGGAAGAATTCGGGGACGCGCAGGATCTCATTCGCCTTCACGAGACGCTCCTCTTTCTGCGAGCGTATCCTCTTAGCGAACCCGTGGCACAACTCGCCGACGAAATCTTGTTCGACTTCGAGAATCGACTACCAGCGGACATCGATCCGTTCGAAGAGCCCGAGGTTTCCGGAATTGCCGGGACATCCTTGACGGCAGTGTTCTCATATGAGGTCGCCTGCCGTCTCGCGGAACTGGAACCGCGCAACGTCGAGATCGCGTGGGACCGCTACGGCGAGCAGGACCGGCTCGGTCCGGTGGTGCGCAAATTATTACCGATGTTCAATGAGGACTGGCCGGTGGAGGCGCACGTGCCGTTCGGCCAATGGATGGCGGCGGCTCATCCCGGCGGGCAGAGCGATCTCGCATGGTTCCTGTCGCGAGTTGACGGCGCCGACGCGTACGACTCGATGCAGATTCCGCTCACATGGCGGGTCGGTGCGTCGCGCTATTCGCGGTCGCGCCTGCGATTGCCGAAGCGGAAACTGTATCTTCATCGCGAGCCATTGCTCCGCCGCGCAGACGTTTCGCTGGAAAAAGAATTGACCAGCGCGCCGCTTCCCGTGAAGCGCCTCGATGGAAAGCAGGCCCGTCGAATTCTCGACGCAATTGTCGCAACGTCGGCCATGCGCTACCGCGAACTCTACGGTTTCAGCCATCCGGATGAAGCCGGGGTGTATCATGCTGCCGCCGGCCGCGGTGTCGACATTTATTTCTTCGGTGTGCCGCGGGAGTGGAGGCTGCCGCTGAGGGCGTATCACGGCGCGATGTTTTTCAAGAACGGCGTGCCGGCCGGATATGTCGAATTGCTCTCGTTTTTCGAGCGCGCCGAAGTGGGATTCAATCTCTATTACACGTTTCGGGAAGGCGAATCCGCCTGGCTATATGCCCGGCTGCTGCGCTTGTTCCATCAGGAACTGGGTGTGACGTGCTTTTCGGTGGATCCCTACCAGATCGGGCACGAAAACGCGGAAGCGGTGGATTCCGGCGCGTTCTGGTTCTACCGCAAGCTGGGCTTCCGCCCGACCTCGCCCGATGTCGCCCGCCTGCTGGCGCGCGAAGAAAGCCGCATGCGCACCACGCCCGGGTACCGCAGTTCGAAACGAACCTTAGAGAAACTAGCAGACGGATACCTGCTTTACGAGCTGCCGGGCACGGCAACGGGCGATTGGGACTCCTTCCGCATTCGAAGGCTGGCGCAGAGATTGCAGACTGGCGGAGCGGCTGAGAGGCGCGTCATCGAACAAATCGCGCGGGCGAAACGGCGAGGTCCGGAGGCGCGATACCTCCGCCGGATGCAGAGGGACAGGCGGCTACGCGAGCGCCTGCTTCAATGGGGAACGGATTAGCCGCAGACCGCCCCTGCCAGGGAGTTCGAGGAGGCTGGCGGGAAGTCCGATCCTGGCGAGGAAATCCCGATCGGGAGCCGATTCGCCGCCGCGAATAATACGGTCGGCGAGTTGGACGATTGCCGCGGGCTCCGCCGCGCCGGAATCTTCATCGGCCGGATGATGCTGAGCCACGATTCCGGCGACGCTTGCGGGCATGCCCCACAGCCACAACAGATAGGCTCCGACCTCCGCGTGGGTAGTTCCGAAGAGTCGCCGCTCCGTCTCACGAAGAGCTGCTGAATCGCCGAAGGAGCGCACCACTTCGCGATATTCGCCGGGAAAATTGCTGCCGAGCACCAGCTTGCCGACATCGTGCATCAGACCGCCCAGATAGATGTCGTCCACAAACTGGGGCGCAAGCCGCCGTTCCTTGGCAATTCTTCTGGCGAGGGTGGCCACCTGGAAGCTGTGATCGCGCAATTCTTCGGGCGAAAACCCGGGATGGTTCCGCGTACCGAACTGGCAGAAGATCGACTCGGTGATCGCCAGCGCGCGAACGGTATCGATACCGAGATAAATCACCGCCTGCTCCGGAGTGGCGATCGCACGGCTGGGCGCGAACAGCGGCGAGTTTACCAGCTGCAGAACTTTGGCGGTCATGCCCAAATCCTGCGCGATGACGGACCCGACTTCGGAGGCGGAAATGTCCTCGGCGAGCACCGCCTGCATGAGTCTGTAGTAGACGGTGGGAGGGCTCGGCAGGGACTTAATGCGCCCGATAAGGCCCGCCAGCGAGGGGTTATCCAGGATGTTGCGAAGCGCCAGCGCCTTCTCCACCGTGGCCTGTAGCGCGTGGGCATCGCAGGGTTTGACCAGATACTGATGGGCCAGGGAAACGGAACGCAAGACCACGTCCGGGTCGTCCTTACCGCAGAGAATGATGCGGACGGTCTGAGGACAAATGCGAATGGCCTCGGAAAGCAGCGCGATGCCGTCGACCTCCGGCATGTGGATGCTGGTGACGAGCACGTCGTATTTCGATTCGGTGAGGCACCACAGCGCCTCTCGGCTGCTGGCGGCAAAATCCATGTCCCATTCGTGGCGGAGCGGGTGCAACGTGTGCTCCAGACCTTCCAGAACGCGCGGCGACCCATCGACAAACAGAACTCGTTTCATGGCGAGTAGGTTATCTATCTAAACTCTAAAGGAAATAGATAGAAATACAAGATTGGCGTCGGATAGTAGTAGTTAAAGGCCCGGATAGCAGTGTGCTATTGAGAGCTCGCGGGCGCCCAACCAGGGAGCCGCGCTTCCTTCTCCGTCACAGTTCCGTATTTCTTGGCCACATCGCGAATCTTGGCGGCGTTGCCCAGGAGCACGAACGTGAGATTGTCGGTACGGTAATATTTGCGGGCAACTGCGTTGGCCTGCTCGAGCGTGACGGCGTCGATGCGGGAGAAGAACTGGTCGACTTCATCCCGCCCGAGTCCGTAGAGCTCCATCTCGGCGAGGACAGACGCAATCTGGTCGGCCGTCTGCACAGTGCGAGTTGGATACTCGCCCTTCACATACGCCTTTACCGAACTTAGCTGGTCCGCGGTCAGCCCCTTGTCGCCCAGGCTCTTGAGGACATCCAGCGCCATGTCAATGGTTTTCTCGGTGGTGTCCGTTTTGGTGTAGGAGTTGATGGTGATGGCGCCGTCCAAGCGGCCCATCTGCACGGTGGAACTGGCGCCATAGGTGAGACCGCTGTTCACGCGTAGCGCGTCGTTAATCATGGAAGTGAACCGCCCCCCGAAGAGCGTGTTTACCAGGATCAGGGGCACGCGATCCGGCGTCGAGCGGCGCACGCCCGGCTGCGCGATCACGAAATAGGTCTGCGTGGCGTCGGGCTTGTCGATGAGCAGAACGCGCGGGGACGACGGCCGCGGTACCGATGCCGTCGCCAGGAAATGGAAAGGCTCGCCTGCCGGTACGGCCCCGAATGTTTTGGAGACGCTCGCTTTGGCCGCCGTGGGTTCGAAATCTCCGGCCACGATGACCACGAGATTCTTTCCCACGAACAACCGCTTGTGACCCTCCACGATCTCCGCGCGGCGGATGCGGTCGTAAGATGCTTCGTCGGCCACACGCCCGTACGGATGGCCGCTGCCGAAGAAAAATGTCTGGTAGAACGGCCGGATGGCTGCTCCCGGGGCGTCCTTGGTGGATTTCAGAGAATCCACGCGGCGCGCCACCGTCTTGCGCACTTCCTCGTCGGGAAACGTGGCGTGCAGGACGGCCTCCGATACCAGCGCCAGCCCGCGATCGAAGTCCTTACTCAGAAACTCCGCCGAGATTGTGGTGGACTGCTCGTCCACATTGGCGTTGAAAGTGCCTCCGAGGCCATCGACCTCTTCGGAGAATTGCGCGGCCGAATACTGACCCGTGCCGCGCCGCAAAAGCTCGGCAGTCACCGAAGCGAGGCCAGTACGATCGGCCGGGTCCGATTCGCCGCCACCCTTGACAACGACTATGAATCGCACCAGCGGAATTCCCGCGCGCTGCATGAAGTACATCACCGTGCCGTTGGGCAAGACTTCGCGGGTGTACGGCGGCAGCTTCACCTGCGCGGCCAACGAGCCGCATAGTGCTATTGCGAGGAGGAAACGCTTCATGGCTTCACCTCCGGCTTTTCGGGAACCAGCGTAGCGACGGTGCGGTTCTTGGCAGTGAAATACTTTTTGGCTACGCGTTGAATGTCGGCCGCCGTAACGGCCTCCACGCGCTTGTCCTCGTCGAACGCTTTGGAATAATCGCCCATAAAGACTTCGTACGTGCCGAGCAGATTGGCGCGCCCTTCGATGGTCTTGAGGCGCCGGTACAATCCCGCCAGCATCTGGTTTTTCGCCTTGCGCAATTCCGAATCGGGCACCAGGTCAGACTGTAGTTTTGTGAGCTGCTCGAAGAGAACCTTCTCGGTCACCGCCGTGTCGACTCCGGTGCGTGGCTGGATGGTGAAGCGGAATAGCGTGGGATCGAGCGACTCTCCGAAGCCGCCATTGGCTGAGATAGCCAGTTGCGAATCGACCAACTGCTTATACAGGCGCGAACTCTGTCCGTCGGTGAGGATCGTGGAGATCACATCCAGCACCGTGCTGTCGGGATCGCGCGAATCGGGAATGTGATAAAGAATCATCTGGATCGGCAATTGCGCCGGCTTGCTCAGGGTGACTCGCCGTTCGCCCAACT